>Ga0308170_10004055_pt1 | contig 11684 bp, 12 predicted proteins | sample PhyBR2_2_FD_202136 | JGI IMG/M metagenome (GOLD analysis project Ga0308170, IMG submission 202136) | Phyllosphere microbial communities from UC Gill Tract Community Farm, Albany, California, United States - DLSLSB.R2 | ecosystem: Host-associated > Plants > Phyllosphere > Unclassified | place... | reverse complement strand
TGGCGGAACTCATGCCTTCGGATGAGCCGAAGGCTGGGCCGCGCTTTTACAAGATCGGCGGCGCCGCGCTGGCGGCCGAGCTGGATGCGAAGCGGGCCATCCGCGAAGGGGCGGAACTGGCGGCGCGTTTGTGATCGCGGCGACAAGGGTTTCCTTGTGCAGTTCCTAATTATTGCAAAACAAACAGCTTTTACGACTTAGAAGGCTAGCAATATTTGTACCAGATTTTCGACACTCTAAGAGTGTTGTTTATTGTGGGAAATTGTTTTGGTACAGAAAAACGAGGATTGCATGTAGACTGCCGTTTGTCCTTGCCTGCAAGCATCTGCTGGCACAGCAAATCGTCTGCTTGCCTTGCCCGTTCGATGCACGCTCGAACAGTCTTACTGATCGCATTGCAGGCGCCATTCAGGAGAGTGTCAACGTGCCAGAAGTCCAGAATATCGATGTAGTGCTCGTCAACCCTGGCAGCCGCGCCGCCGTCTACCAGACGCTGGGCGATGAACTGTCGGCGATCGAACCGCCTTCCCTGGCGGGTCTGTTTGCCACCTACCTGCGCCGCAACGATCTGTCGGTCGCCATCGTCGATGCACCGGCAAACAACCTGAGCCCGCAAGCCGTGGCCGACCTGATCAAGAAGCAATACCGCCCGGTCCTGATCGTCATGGTGGTCTACGGTTTCCAGCCGTCCGCCTCTACCCAGAACATGCCGGCCGCCGGCGAAACCTGCGCGGCGCTCAAGACGGTGATGCCGGATTGCCGGATTCTCATGACCGGCACGCATCCTGCGGCCCTTCCCGAGCGCACCCTGCGCGAAGAAAGTATCGACTTCGTCTGCAACCGCGAAGGTCCGGAAACCATCCTCGGCGTCACCCGGTCGCTCAAGTCCGGCGCCCGCTCGTTTACGGGTATCCCCAGCCTCTGGTACAAGGTCGGCGGCGTCATCATGTCCAACCCGGCCGGCGAATTGATGGAAAACCTGGACGAGGAAATGCCCGGTGTCGCCTGGGATTTGCTGCCGATGGACAAGTATCGTGCCCATAACTGGCACTGCTTCGACCACATCTTCGATCGCCAGCCCTACGTGTCCATGCACACCAGCCTGGGCTGCCCCTACAAGTGCTCCTTCTGTTGCATCAACGCCCCGTTCGGCAAGCCTTCTTACCGCATGTGGTCGCCGGAAGCGGTCGTCAAGGAAATCGATCTGTTGGTCACCCAATACGGTGTCAAGAACATCAAGTTCGTCGATGAAATGTTCGTCCTCAATCCGCGCCACGTACTCGGGATCTGCGACCACATCATCGAACGGGGCTACGACTTGAATATCTGGGCGTATGCGCGCGTCGATACCGTCAAGGACGCCTTCCTCGAGAAACTGCAGAAAGCGGGCTTCCGCTGGCTGGCGCTGGGCATCGAATCCGGCAGCAAGATGGTGCGGGACGGGGTGGAGAAGGGCCGTTTCGGCTCGATCGACATCATCGAGACGGTGCGCAAGATCCAGGATGCCGGCATCAACGTGATCGGCAACTACATCTTCGGCCTGCCCGACGATACGCACGAATCCATGCAGGAGACGCTGGACCTGGCGCTGGAAGCGAACTGCGAATTCGCCAATTTCTATTGCGCCATGGCTTACCCGGGCTCGAAGCTCTACAACATGGCGCTCGAAAAGAACTGGGAACTGCCGTCGAGCTGGATCGGTTATTCGCAGCATAGCTACGAATGCCTGCCGTTGCGCACCGAGGTATTGAGCGCGGCCGAAGTGCTGAAATTCCGCGACGAAGCCTTTACGCGCTATTTCACCGATGCCAACTACCTGGCCCTGGTGGAACGCAAGTTCGGCAAGGATGTGGTCCATCACCTAAACGAAATGACCAAGATCAAGCTGCGGCGCAAGATCCTGGGCGATTGACGACGCCAACCAGGCTTATTCCAGCCGATAAACAAGATGATCATTACCCGTACTCCTTTCCGCATGTCGTTCTTCGGCGGCGGCACAGACTATCCGGCCTGGTATGCCGAGCATGGCGGCGCCGTATTGGCCACCAGCATCAACAAGTATTGCTACATCACTTGCCGCCATCTGCCGCCCTTCTTCGAACACAAGCACCGCATCGTTCATTCGCTGATCGAGAATGTCCAGACCATCGATCAGATCAAGCACCCGGCGGTGCGCGCCATCCTGGGCTGGGCCGGCTGCGAGCGCGGGCTGGAAATCCACCACGATGGCGACCTGCCGGCGCGTTCGGGCCTGGGCTCGAGCTCTTCGTTCACGGTCGGGCTGCTGCACGCGCTGGCCGCGCTCGAAGGACGCTACGCTTCCAAGGAATACCTGGCCAGCACGGCCATTCACGTCGAACAGAACGTGATCGGCGAGAACGTCGGATCCCAGGACCAGGTATCGGCCGCGTACGGCGGCTTCAACCTCGTTGAATTCCATCGCAACGGCAGTTTTAGCGCCTCGCCCCTGATCCTGCGCCAGGAACGGCTGGCAGAGTTCGAAAGCCACCTGATGCTGTGCTTTACCGGGTTTTCGCGCATCGCATCGGAAGTGGCGAAATCGCAGATCGCCAATCTGCGCGAACGCCAGGCGCAATTGCACCGCATGCGCGAGATGGTGGACGAAGCCATCGCCATCCTGCAGAGCGCCAACGCGCCGATCGAGGAGCTTGGCAAGCTACTGCATGAAAGCTGGCTGTGCAAGCGCTCGCTGTCCGACAAGGTGTCGACCAGCGACATCGATTACCTGTATGAGGAGGCGATCAAGGCCGGCGCCATCGGCGGCAAGATCATGGGCGCCGGCGGCGGCGGTTTCCTGATGCTGTTCGTCAAGCCGGACCTGCAGGACAATGTGCGCGAACGCCTGAAACACCTGATTCACGTGCCGTTCAAGTTCGAAGACGGCGGCAGCCGTGTCGTCATGTACCAACCCAACGGATTGTCTTGATGAGCCTTATCACACCGATTGCCCTGCCTGCCGACATGCCGCCGCGGGATGCGCCGATTTTCGTCGCCGGCCATGCCGGCCTGATCGGCTCCGCCATCGTGCGTGCGCTGCAGGCAGCCGGTTATCGCAATCTCATCCTGCGCACCCGCGCCGAACTGGAGTTGCGCGACAAGCAGCAGGTGGACGCATTCTTCGACGAACAGCGCCCGCACTACGTGCTGCTGGCGGCAGGGAAGGTGGGCGGGATCCTGGAAAATACCAATTTCCCGGCCGACTTCATCGATGCCAACCTCGCCATTTCGCTCAATGTGCTGGGCGCCGCGCATCGCACCGGCATCAAGCGCCTGGTCATGTTCGGCTCGTCCTGCATGTATCCGAAAGAGACCGTGCAACCGATGCCGGAGACGGCGCTGCTGTCCGGCCATCCCGAGCCGACCAGCCTGCCCTACGCGATCGCCAAGCTGGCGGGCGTGCATCTGTGCCTGGCCTACAACCGGCAATATGGACAGCAGCGCTTCATTCCGCTGATTCCGAATAGCGCCTACGGCCCCAACGACAATTTCGATCCGAAATCCGGACACGTCCTGTCGGCCTTGCTGTCGCGTTTTCATCAGGCAAAGGCCGACGGTGCGCCCGCGGTGACCTTGTGGGGCAGCGGCAATCCGCGCCGCGAGTTCATCCATTCGAGCGACATTGCGACGGCTTGCCTGCTGATGCTGCGCGACGAACTACCGCCCCTGGAATTGCCCCTGAACCTGGGCTCCGGCAGCGACATTTCCATCCGCGAGCTGGCCGAGAGCATCGCCCGCGTGGTGGGCTATGCGGGCGAACTGGCCTGGGACAGCAGCAAACCCGATGGCGCCATGCGCAAACTGCTCGACAGCAGCCGGATGCAGCAACTCGGCTGGCGTGCCGGCGTTTCTCTGGAAGATGGGCTGCGCGATACCTATGCCTGGTACGTGCGGCAACAGGGCGCGGACCGTAATTAATAAACCGCCCTTCAATAGGACCGGCGCCCTGCGCCATTTTGATTTGGTGAAATGATGACGAAAGACGAACTGATTGCCTTCGAAGAAGAGATCGCTGCGACCTTCAACGCCGGCAAGATCCGCGCGCCGGTGCATCTGTACTACGGCAACGAAGAGCAGATCATCGAAGTATTCAAGAAGATCCGGCCGCAGGACTGGGTATTCTGCTCGTGGCGCTCGCATTACCAGTGCCTGCTCAAGGGCGTGCCCCCGGAACAGGTGCGCGAAGAGATCCTGGCGGGCCGTTCGATCTCGCTGTGCTTCCCGGAACAGCGCATCTACTCGTCGGCCATCGTCGGCGGCGTGCTCCCGATCGCGGTAGGCGCCGCGATGGCCATCCAGCGCAGGGGCGAAGACGCCAAGGTCTATTGCTTCATGGGCGAGATGACCTCGGAAACCGGCATCGCCCACGAATCGATTAAGTACAGCCGCAATCACGCGCTGCCGATCCACTTCGTGGTGGAAGACAACGAGAAATCGGTCTGCACCGATACCCGCGAGGCTTGGAACCAGCCACGCCTGAGCTACGAAGGGGTGAATGACGACTACATCACCTACTACCGCTACCAAACCAAATATCCGCATGCCGGCGCCGGCGTGCGCGTCCAGTTCTGAGGGCAGACCATGAAATATTTTGACGAACTCAAACGCTCGATGGACTTCCTGGCCCAGGATCCGCGCACCGTTTTCATGGGACAAGCCGTGGCCGTGCCCGGCACCGCCATGAGCAATACGCTCAAGGATGTACCGCGCGAACGCCTGATCGAATTGCCGGTAGCGGAAGAAATGCAGATGGGCATGACCACCGGCATGGCGCTGACCGGCGCCGTCCCGGTCAGCATCTTCCCGCGCTGGAACTTCCTGCTGTGCGCCATGAGCCAGCTGATCAGCCACCTGGACAAGGTCGATGTCATGTCGAATGGCACTTATAAAGCCAAGGCGATCGTCCGCACCGGCATCGGTTCGCAGCGCCCCATGCATCCCCAGCACCAGCATATCGGCGACTTCACCGAAGCCTTGCGCCTGATGTGCAGCACCATCGAAGTGATCCGCCTGGATGAGCCGGAAGACATCTTCCCGGCCTATGAACGCGCCTTGCTCCGCGACGACGGACGCAGCACGATCATTGTCGAACACGGCGATTACTACAACGAAAAATGACCGACGCAACGAACAATAAGCGGAACGAGCTCCCGATGAAATATCCCTTAATGAGGAACAATATCCTGCGTGAAGACCTGGACGCGGTGATCGAACACCTGCGCCAGGACGACCCTATCCTGACCAACGGACCCAATGTGCGCGCCTTCGAGAAGGAATGGTCGGAATGGCTGGGCGTGAAATACAGCGTCTTCGTGAACTCGGGAGCCTCGGCCAACCTGTTGAGCATGGCCGTGCTCAAGCTGCGCCATCCAGAAGGCGGCGAAGTCATCGTGCCGCCGCTGGCATGGGTATCGGACGTGGCCTCGGTGCTGCAAAACGGTTTCACCCCGGTGTTTGCCGACATCGATCCGCGCACGCTGTCGATGGACCCGCAGGAAGTCATCAATAAGCTCACCGACCGCACGCGCGCCGTCTTCCTGACGCATGTGCAAGGCTTTGATGGCTTGACCGACGAACTGCTGGCCGAGCTGGAACGCCGCAATATCCCGCTGATCGAAGACGTCTGCGAATCGCACGGCGCCACGCACAACGGCAAACGCCTGGGCAGCTTCGGGTGGATGTCCAACTTCTCGTTCTATTACGCCCACCACATGAGCACCATCGAGGGCGGCATGGTCTGTACCGACGACCCGGAGGTGTACCAGCAGGTGCGCATGCTGCGTTCGCACGGCATGGTGCGCGAGTCGACCGACGACGCGCTGAAGCAGGACTATCGGGAAACCTATCCCCAGCTCAATCCGGATTTCATCTTCGCCTATCCGGCCTACAACGTGCGCAATACCGAAATCGGCGCCATCATGGGGCGCAGCCAGTTGAAGCGTCTGGACGCCAACGTCGAGCGCCGTACCGCCAACCTGATGCGCTTCCTCGGCAAGATCGACAGCCGGCGCTACCGGGTCGACTTCAAGACCGAAGGCTCCAGTAACTACGCGTTCAACCTGATCCTCAAGGAGGCCGACGACGCCTTCACTGAACGCCTGATGCTGGCCATGCGCGGCGCCGGCATCGAGTTTCGCCGCGGCAGCGCGGGCGGCGGCAACCAGGTCCGCCAGCCCTATCTGAAGGGCATCGTTCCGGCCGATCACCACCTCGAGTTCCCGCATACTGAACACGTGCATTTCTACGGCTTCTATATCGGCAACTTCCCGGATCTCTCCGATGCCGAGGTCGATGACATCTGCGCCATCCTGAACGCGGTCTGACGATGAACATCCAGTCCGCCGTCATCCTGGCCGGAGGCCTCGGCACCCGCCTGCGCAGCGCAGTTCCGGACCTGCCCAAGCCGATGGCGCCGGTCGATGGCCGCCCCTTCCTGGAGTACCTGCTCGATTTCTGGATCGCGCAGGGCATCGGGCATTTCATCCTGGCGGTCGGCTACCGGCACGAGCTCATCACCTCGCACCTGGGCCGGAGCTACCGCGGGGCGCGGCTGGACTATGTCGTCGAGCAGACCCCGCTGGGCACGGGCGGCGGCGTGCTGCTGGCCTTGCAACAGCTCCCGGCCGACCAGCGCTTCCTGCTGCTCAACGGCGACACTTATTTTTCCGTGGACGGCGAACGCCTGGAGGCCTTCGCCCGCAGCCACGATAGCGACTGGTGCTTTTCGCTGTTCCGTACCGGCGAAACCAGCCGTTATCTCGGCATGGGCGTGGCGGCGGACGGCCGCATCACCGAACTGAAGTCGAGCCAGGACGGCGACGAGTGCCTGGCCAATGGCGGCGTGTACTACATCCATCCGCGCGCCTTTGCCGGCTTGACGCTGGCCGACGGCCGGCCTCTTGCCGCCGGCGCCAGCGCGTCGCTGGAAAACGACATCTTCCCGGCAGCCTTCCATGCCGGCCAGCGGATGGTTGGCGTCGAGTTCGGCGGCAGCTTCATCGATATCGGCATTCCCGCCGACTATCACCGGGCCGGCGCCGTCCTCAATGCAAAGGACAAGCCATGACATCAATCATCGATCGCCTGCAGCGCAACCTGGACGCATCGATCCGCGCGATGCAGGAACTGAAACGGCGGGACGGCACGCTCGCCACCTTCGAGGCGGCCGCCGCGGCGACCGTCGCCGCCTATCGCAAGGGACGCCGCATTTATATCGCGGGCAATGGCGGGTCGGCCGCCGATGCCCAGCATCTCGCGGCCGAATTCGTCAGCAAGCTGGCGCGCGACAGGGCGCCGCTGGCGGCCGAGGCGCTGACCACTGACAGTTCGATCCTCACCGCCATCGGCAACGACTACGGCTATGAACAGGTGTTTGCCCGCCAGCTGGCCGGTAAGGCGGTGGCGGGAGATATCTTCCTTGGCATCACCACGTCCGGCCAATCCCTCAACATCCTGCGCGCGCTGGAACAATGCCGGCGCATGGACGTGCCCAGCATCGTCTTCCTGGGACGCGATGGCGGTCCGGCGCTGCAGCTGGCCGACTACGCCATCGTCGTGCCCGGGCAGGCGACCAGCACCATCCAGGAACTGCATATCGTATTAGCCCACACTCTGTGCGAGTGCGTGGAAGCGGCCATCTTCGGCGATTAACTCTTCTCAAGGACGACACCTCATGTCTTACAACATCCTCGTTACCGGCGGCGCAGGCTATCTCGGTTCCATTCTCGTGCCGGCCCTGCTGGCGGATGGTCACAAGGTGACCGTGCTGGACAACCTGATGTACGGCCAGGCCAGCCTGTCGCATGTCTGCTATCACGATAATTTCACCATCGTGCGTGGCGACATCCGGCTGGAGAAGACGATCGTGCCGCTGCTGCAGAAGGCCGACATCGTCATCCCGCTGGCGGCCTACGTGGGCGCGCCGCTGTGCAACAAGGACCCGGTCGGTGCGACCACCGTGAACCACGACGCCATCCTGATGATGCTCAAGCACCTGAGCCCCAACCAGATGCTGCTCATGCCCACGACCAACAGCGCCTACGGCTCGGGCGACGAAAACAACTTCTGCACCGAAGATTCGCCCCTGCGTCCCATCTCGCAATACGCCATCGAGAAAGTCGAGATCGAAAAGGCGATCATGGAGCATCCGAACGCCGTCAGCTTCCGCCTGGCGACCGTATTCGGCATGTCGCCCCGCATGCGCATCGACCTGCTGGTCAACGATTTCACCTACCGCGCCGTGCATGATCGCTTCGTCGTGCTGTTCGAGCCCCATTTCAAGCGCAATTACGTGCACGTGCGCGATGTCACCCGCGCTTTCCAGCATGGCATCGCCAACTTCGACAGCATGAAGGGACAGATCTATAACGTCGGCCTGTCGGATGCCAATGTGTCGAAGATGGAGCTGTGCCAAGTGATTTCGCGCCATGTTCCGGATTTCATCTTCCCCGAAGCGGCGATCGGCAAGGACCCGGACCAGCGCAACTACATCGTCTCCAACGCCAAGATCGAGGCCACCGGTTTCAAGACCGCTTTCTCGCTTGACCGCGGCATCGCCGAACTGGTCAAGGGCTTTACCATGTTGAAGAACACCAAATACGGCAATGTCTGAACGCGCCAGGCCCTGCGTATTCATCGACCGTGACGGCACCCTGAACGTCGAAAAGAACTACCTGCACCGTTACGAAGACTGGGAATGGATTCCCGGTTCGGTCGAGATGCTCGGGGCGCTCCGCGAGGCCGGCTTCCTGGCCATCGTTGTCACCAACCAGGCCGGCGTGGGGCGCGGCTATTACGACGAGACCGCGATCGCGCGCCTGCACGCCCTCGTGGACGAAGAACTGCTCGCCGCCGGCAGCGGCATCGACGCCTATTATTACTGTCCGCACCATCCGGAACACGGGGAAGTGCGCGACTGCAATTGCCGCAAGCCCGCGCCGGGCATGCTGCTCAAGGCGCAGCGGGAGTGGAATATCGCGCTGGAAGACTCGTGGATGGTCGGCGACAAGCTCAGCGATATCAATGCGGGCCTGGCTGCCAGCGTCCGTTGCATCCTGGTGCGTACGGGCTACGGGCGGGAGGAACAGGACCGCTGCCCGCCGGGCGTTTTCGTGGTTGCCGATTTTGCGGAAGCAGCCGCCCTGATCCTGCGCGACGCCGGCGCCGCATCGGCAATCTCACACTGTTGACTAGAACATATATGAACGGCTTGACTACGTCCTCTCCACGCATCCTGTTTATTTTCCTCGAGTTCCCGGAGTGGCGCCAGGGCCGCAGCCTGGCCTATCCCGTGCAGATGGGCCTCGAGCAGATCTTGCGCCAGAGCGGCGCCGATGTATTCAGCGTGCCCAGTTTGTTCCGCATGGATAACAATTCACGTGGAAACTGGCTTTCTCGCCTGCAGGAAATGGTGGGAGAGCGCAAGTATGATCAGGTATGGATCGAAGCGGTGCATGCCGATTTCGACGAACAGTTTCTTTCATGGGTCGCTACCCTAGCGCCGGTGCGCCTGGGCATGGTGATAGAATCCTTACAGTACGAACCCTATGTCTACGACCTGGAACCCGCGCTCAGAGAACGCAAGGAAAGAGTGCTTCGACGGCTGACGTACATGACGCATGTGCTGGTGGCCGATGAACTGGATGCGGACGATCTCAACCGGGATGGCACCATCAAGGCCATGTGGTGGCCGCAGACCGCTCCGCGTGCCAGCATTCAGAGCGCCCCGCCGGCCGTCAACGCTTACGCCGTGTTCTACGGCTCGCCCTACGGAAAACGTCAAGGCTGGCTCCGTCATCCGGCCCTTGCGGGCTTGCTGGTGCAGCCGGGACCCTCGCTGGAATATCAGACCTCCTATCCGGCATTGTTCGATCGTCTGCAGCAATTGACCACCCAGGGCCTGGAAGACGGCCTGCCTGCTTCAGAGCACATCCTGCAGCGTTATGTGGACGTGCTGCGCGATCTGCGGGAAAACATCTTTGCCTTATGGCTCCGCAGCCTCCAGCAAGGGTCGGCCATTGTCAACCTTCCATCGTACTTCCGGGGCTTTCCTGGCCGTATCTATGAGGGCATGGCGGCAGGAAAGCCTGTCATCTCCTGCACCGTGCCGGACCGTCCACGGACTAATGCGCTGTTTACCGACGAACAGGACATCCTCCTGTACGACCCTGAGTCTCCCGAGCATCTGGCCTACCAGATCCGCCGCATTCAAAGCGACAAATCGCTTGCGGCTCGCCTGGTGAGCAATGCCGGCCAGAAGATCCGTGCCCTGCATACTTCGGAGCTTCGGGTGGCCCAGATCCTGCGCTGGCTGGAAACCGGGGTCGAACCCGATTTCGGTCGTCTGGAGCCGGCATGAACTGTTGCAATCAAGATTGTCGGAACACCTTTCTTTTAAAGTTCTTCTTATAGCGACTATCGTGACTGCAGAAAACTTCTTCATCAAACCTGGCTACCAGGCTCGTACCCAGCCCGAGTACCACACCGACGTCCATGACGATGGCGTCATCTGGCAACCGGAAGTCCATTCACTGGCGGCTATCCTGGCTCACCAGTACGAATGCCGCTATATCATCGATATCGGTTGCGGCCGGGCGCGCAAGCTTGCCGCGCTGCATCCCGAATTCGAGATCATCGGGCTGGACTTCGGCAGCAATCTTGAATATTGCCGCGCTCAATATCCATTCGGGAAGTGGATCGACGTCGACCCGGAACAGGATATGGGCGTGGAGATCCCGCCCGAGATCCTGCGCAACGCGGTGATCATCAGTTCGGGCATGATCGAGCGCCTGGTCGACCCGACCAAGCTGATGCAGACGATCCACTCCTATCTCGTCCATGCCAAGGTGGCATTGGTCGCCACGCCGGAACGCGACTTGGAACGGGGGCCTCACGATATGGGCCCGCCGGCCAATACGGCCCATGTTCGTGAATGGAATCTCGCCGAACTGGAAACCCTGCTCAGCAGCGAAGGCCTCCGTCCAGCTTACTGTGGACTGACCCAGAGCAACGATGAGGACAAGCTGCACTTTACGTCGCTGGCAATTGTCCCTGGAGTCGCCCTGGATGCATCGGGAGTGCGTGACCTGGGCGCCTTCTGCGAAAAATGGTTGGCCGCGTCTCCCGAACAGCGCGGAGCCGCCAAGTATCTGCACGAGCTGGCACAACTGGAAACGGAGGCTGCCCAGGCCAAGGCGACGGCACAAAAGATCCTCATCACGCCCAGCCCGCTGGAAATCGGCACACGCCATATCGACAACGGCCGGTATGACGAAGCATTCCAGGTACTGACCGACGTGTTGCGGGCCAAACCTGAAAACGCCGCCATTCCTCCCGTCCTGTTCCAGCTTGGCCGGCTGGCGGACGCACGCAAGCTGAACGACGATGCCAAGGAGTTGTTCTATCAGGCGGCCGCGCGGGATGTCGAGGTGGTCAAGAACGTCATCGACTTTTACATCGATCAGGTGGCGCGGGCGCGCTCCGGACAGCGATAAAAAGCGCGGATCGAACTCATTGCCCGGAACCGGAGCTGCCTTTCCTGCTCTTCTTGCTGGTGTAATCCGAGGGTTTCTGCTCGCTCTGCATCGAACCCGATGCGCTCGCCTGCTTCTGTTCCATGCCGCCGTAGCCCGACTGGCGCGAGGCGTTCAGGCGGTCTTCCTCGCCGC
>Ga0308170_10004054_pt1 | contig 11687 bp, 10 predicted proteins | sample PhyBR2_2_FD_202136 | JGI IMG/M metagenome (GOLD analysis project Ga0308170, IMG submission 202136) | Phyllosphere microbial communities from UC Gill Tract Community Farm, Albany, California, United States - DLSLSB.R2 | ecosystem: Host-associated > Plants > Phyllosphere > Unclassified | place... | reverse complement strand
GCGAGAGGAGAGGAGGACGCACCCTCGTGGCAGATGTAGCACTCGCCCGTCGCTCCTCCTCCGCCCGAGCGCGAGCCGCCCGCACCGCCGCCGCCGCCGCCGCCGCCTCGTGCGCCGGCATCGGGGCAGTCCCTCGACCAGTGATCCTCTGCACAAGGGCTCGAGTCAGCTCGAAAGCTCGAGCGAAGAGGAAGGGGGAGAGAAGGGAGAGGAGAAGACGCACCTGCGCCGCACTTGAAGCACCCTCCTCCACCGCCGCCGCCGCCGCTCCCGCTCGCTCGCGCACCACCCATCCCGGACCCGGACCCTCCCCCGCCGCCGCCGGGCGCCTCGTCGGCCCAGGCGAAGAAGCCGCACTGCGCGTCCTTGCTGACGTTCGGGCACTTGTAGAAGCCGCGCCCCTGGTTCGGCCCTGCAGGTTGGTGGTGCGTGAGCTCTACTTCTCGATGTGCACGTCAAGAGGGAGAGGGAGAGGAGCGCACCTTCTTTCGAGACGGTGAGGAGCTTGGGCGTGAGGTCGCACTGGCAGCGCTGCGGCTCGTCGGCGTCGGCGGCGTAGGAGCGGTCGGGCTGGCGCTGCAGGAAGACGCATCCGTCAGAAAGTGCTCGAGAGGCTTGGATAGAAAAGGGAGAGCGAGACGCACATCCGAGGTCGCTCGCCGTTTCGGCGGCGCGGCACCGCCTCCTCCGCCCGCCTGCGGCCCGACGATGGCTCGGCCCTGGTCGTCGGCCCAAGCGAAGAACCCGCACGACTCGTCGCGCGGCTTGGCGCAGCCGAAGAAGCGGCGGCCCTTGTTGACGCCCTCCTTGGTGACGGTGCGCTCGGCGGCGGGCTCGGGGCAGTTGCACGTCGGCGCGTCGGCGTTGGCGGCGCTGTCGTCGTCGAGGTCTGCAGGCACGAGCGTGAGCGATGTGCAGAAGGGTGAAGCGAAGGAGGGGAAGGAGAAAGTCAAGACGCACCGTCGTCGTCGTCGTCCCTCTTGCGCTTCGCCGCCGCCGCACCTCCTCGACCTCGTCCACGAGCCGCCCCTCCGCGCTCGGCCGCCGCACCACGTCCTCGGCCGCGAGCCGCACCTCGTCCTCGCTCGGCCGCCGCGCCTCGCGCCGCGCCGCGTCCGCGACCTCGACCGCGAGCGGCAGGAGCGCCACCGCCGTCCGACCCGTCCGACTCGTCCGAGTTGGCTCCACCGCCCGCTCCTCCTCGACGTCCTCCTCCTCCACCACCGCCGCCGCCTCCTGCACCACTGCCGCCTTGACCTGCTGCGCCCTCGACGTAGTGCCGGACGGTCTGTGCGCGCGCGAGGAGGACGTGAGCTTCGGTCGGCGTGCTTCAGCTCTCAGCGATGACGAGGGAGACGGACGACGCACATTGATGAACGTGTTCATGAGGGCTCTCGTGCGGTCGAACACGTCGCGGTACTCGTTGAGCGACTGGGCGACGACCTGCGCCTTGGTGCGCGTTCCCTCGCAGACCTGGACGAGGCGCTGCTCCGTCTGCGCGCACACTTGAGCCCGTCAGCCGCGCTCTCTCGAAAGAAAAGCGAGCAATAGAGTGAGAAGGGACGCACAAGACGGCGCAGGTGCGGCTTGCTGAGCGAGTTGTCGAGCCCGAGCGCGTCGTACGCCTTGACGAGGCCGATGCCGAGCGTCGACGGCACGAGGTACTCGACGGCGCCCTCGCGCTGCTTCATGACGTACTGGCGATCGATGATCTTGGCGATGTGCTCGGCGATGGTAGCGTCGGTCCCTGCAGGCGGATCTCAGAGTCAGCTCGTGAGCCCTGCCGAGGACGACGAGGAACGCGCGCGAGAGCGGGACGCACCGATCTCGTTCTTGTCCATGAGCGAGACGAGGTCGGCCTCGGTGAGGAGCGAGGGCTGGGTCGTCTGGCCCTCGCGCAGGGCGAGCTCGTCGGGCTCGAACTGCTCGCCGACGGCGAACTCGGGCAGGTGGTTGCCGTTCCACTTGTCGTAGACGTAGACGTCGAGGTAGTTGCGCTCACGGATGACGAGGCCTGCGAGAGGGAGCAAGTAGAAGGCGGGTCAGGGCCGGAAAGGCGAGCGGGCGCGGTTGAGGAGAGAGAGGTTCGAGCGCACCTTTGGCCGAGAAGACCTCGCCCACCATGTCGATCTCGACGGTCGTCTCGAGGCCGCGCGCATTCTTCGAGCAGCAGCCGAGGAAGCGCCGCACGATGAGCTCGTACACGGCCTTCTCCTCGCCGGCGAGGTTGTTGACGTGCGCCGTCGGGTGGATCGGCGGGTGCGCCTTGTCGTTCTTCTTGCCGTTGCGAGGACGCTCGAAGCCGTTGTTGTTGAGGAGGCTGCAAGGGGGAGGGAGCAGGCGTCAAGGTAGAGCTCATGAGAGAGAGGGGTCGACGGAGAGGAGGGCGCACTTGGTCGCGAACGGACCCCAGCGAGCGTCGCCCGTGTGCTTCTCGATGAGCTCGTGGAAGTTGAAGTCGCGGTCGAACTGGTCGGTCTCGGTGCGAGGATAGCTGAGAATGCCGCGCTGGTAGAGCGCCTCGGCCATCTGCGGTGGAGGAGGAACGTGAGCGGGTGAGACGGCGAGGGAGACGAGGCTGTGTGAGAGGGACGCACCTCGAGCACTCGCTTTGGCGTCATGCGGAGCAGGCGTGAGCCCGTCTTCTGCAGCTCGACCGTCGTGAGAGGAAGCGGTTTCCTGGGAAGGGCGAGCGTCAGGACCTTGAGCATGTGAGGGAGAGGGGAGCGAGCGAGCTGGACGCACCATTTCTGCGTCGGCTTGGTCTCCCACTTGGTGACGGTCGCGACAGGGTCGTCCTCGACGATCGAGTAGAGGGCCTCGGCGATGTCGTGGTCGTAGAGCCGTCCTCGGCGCCAACTGAACGACGTGGTCGCCTCCTCGCGCACGAGGCCGACGTGGATGAACCAGAACGGCTCGGGGACGAACGCCTGCACGCGCTCGTACTGGTCGACGACGAAGCCGAGGGTCGGGAACTGGCACGGACCTGTGCAAGGACGGAGTCAGCTAAGAGCGCGAGAAGGCGGATGAGGGGAGCGAGCGAGGACGCACCGTAGCTGATGATGCTGTCGGCGACGGCGTTGATGCGGCGCTGCAGCTCGAGCGTCTGCGTGCGGGTGAAGATCGAGCCGACGCGCAGGTCGAGCTCCATGCGCGCGGCGACGGCTTGGGCCTGGCGGATGTCGAGGTCGACCGGGTTGCGGGCGGCCTGGTTGATCTGGCTGCAGGACGGCGACGACGTCAGCCTGCGATCGACGAGTAGGAGGAAGAGGTGGAAGGGGACGCACGCAGGAATGATGGCACTGAAGCGGGCGCGCTTGACGATGATGTTCGGGTTGGCCTTGCGGCACACCTCGGCCACCATCGACCCGATGAACTCGCCCTCGCGGTCGCAGTCGGTCCAGATCATGAGGTGCGTCGCCGTGCGCGCCTCGCGCATAAGGTTCTGCTCGATGCCGCGCTGGTCGGCGTCCTGCGGGCGGTCGAGGGCGAGTCAGCTCAGCACCGGGTCGAGGAGGGCTTGGCGATAGAGAGAGAGGAGACGCACCTGGTTGACGAAGGTCTTGACCGGTGCGTCGAAGAGCTGGATCGGCTCGCAGCTGTGCCACTTGCGGTGGGCGTCGTCAAAGTCGTTGGCCGTGAGGTGGCCGGCGACGGCCGTGACGGTGAAGTTGGTATGCGCCGGGCCTGCGCCCATGCGGTACGAGAAGCTGTAGTTCTTGATCCATTTCGGGCGTGTAGCGTCTCGCTGCGAGCAAGAGATCCAAGTCAGCTGTCTTCGCGGAGGCGTGCGGGCGAGAGAGGAGGAGGAGGAGGGAGCGCACCGTGTTGAACTCGCCGCCCGAGAGGATCTGGGTGATGGCCTTGGCGATGGACGGCTTCTCGGCGACGCACAGCCACTTGACCATGATGGTGCGCACAGCTGCAGGCGGTCAGAGCTGCGTCAGCTGCGCTCGGCGAGGCGGACGAGAGCCCGGGTCGAAGAGGGGGAGGGCCGAGCCGGCCAAGGCTAGCCCAGGGGGATGTGCTGCGCCGTAGAGGAGACTCTAGAGCGTACCTTGATCCACTCGACGCTCGCTCGCAGGCGCCTGCGCCGCTGGTGACCGCGACGAGGTGCCCAAACACGACGAGCTGACGCGGTTGGGCGAGCGAGGCGACCGAGGCGCGTGTGGACGGCGTGGGCGGATGGGCTGCTGTAGGTCGTTTTGTGAGCTGCTCGAGCTTGCGAACAGCTGTCCTGGCGGCGAAGGAGGCGAGCAGAGAGCCGTGACTGATGTCAACTCGTTCGCCGCGACCTCGTCCATCCTCTCCTCGTCCCGAGCGGGACTTCTAAGCTTCTAGGCACTAATGACTGCATCGCGAGTGGCTTACAAGGCGCAGAAGCGTCCTTGAGTGAGCAGAGGGCGAGCGTCGAGCTGTCGCGGATCTCTGCGACACTCTGGGCGGCTGCAGCGCGATTCCGCCTGCGTTCGCGCTGCAGTAGCTGCGTGCTACTTGTGTACATACCCTGTCTCCACGCAGCAGCGAGTGCATTGCGCCGCGGAGTCAAGAGAGCGACCCCGCATTCGCTGAGTCGGCGGCGAGCCGCGAGCTCAAGCTCAGCCTCGCTCGCCTCGCCCTCGACAAGCCTTCGCCTAGCTAGCTAGACACTTCCCGCCAGTCTTACAGGTGCGTCTCGTCATCCGCTCAACCTCGTCCCGCGTGTTGTGGGAGAGGCGGCGGCGAGGGGGAGATGAGGCGCTCCTCTTCGGCTCGCCGCAGCGGGCGGCACACTCGGGCAGTGCAGGGCTAAGGGCGGCAGTGGTGCAGGTGCAGCTTTCTCGGGAGACTCGGCTTGGCTCGGTAGCCGCAGAGGGCGGTGGGCATGAGCGGCTCTCGTCGGCGGGCGGACTCTGGCGCAGACGACGGGGAGCAGCGGCAGCAGCAGAGGAGCACATCGAGACCGTCCAGGAGCATCGAGCTGACCCTCTGCCTCCTCGCTACAGCCGGTCGGGTCGAGTCTGCTTCTGGGTCCACCCTTCTTCGTCTCGCTCGAGCACCTGTGCGTCTCCATCTCTCGCCCTCTCTCCCTCCTCGCCGCACAGAGCTGACTCGCTCTTCCCTGCAGACCTACATACAATGTGCGCTCGAACTCGCAGACTCCGCTGCACAGAACCGGTGCTGACTCTTTGCCGCCCCCTGCAGATGCTCGTCCTCGCCGGCGCCTCCGTCTTCCACCCGCCTCAGCGCGCCGCGCTCCTCTCGCGCGTGCACGCCGCGGCCCCGCACATCTCGTCGGTCGATGCCGTCTACGCCCACTTTGTCGAGCCGGCCTCGGACGCGGCGGGCAAGGCGCTCGCCGACAAGCAGTCCAAGGAGCGCAAGGTCCTCGACGCGCTCCTCAAGTACGGCGACGACTACGCGCTCCCGGGCACTCGCAGCGCCGTCGACACGGCCATCGACCTCGCCTGCGCGCCGGGCGTCATCTGGGTCGTCCCGCGCGCCGGCACCATCTCGCCCTGGTCGTCCAAGGCGACCGACATCGCCAAGATGTGCACGCTCGACGGCACCGTCCGCCGCATCGAGCGCGGCCTCATCTTCGTCGTCGAGACCGCGGGCAAGGCGCTGCGGGCGGCCGACCTCGGCCTCGTCGCGCACCACCTGCACGACCGCATGACGCAGATGCTCGCCGACAGCAAGCCGGCCGACAAGGCCCTGTTCGAGCGCGGCACGCCGGCGCCCCTCACGACCATCGTCCTCAAGGACAAGACGGTCCAGGAGGCCAAGGCCAAGCTCGTGCGCGCCAACCAGGAGCTCGGCCTCGCGCTCGGCGGCGAGGAGCTCGACTACCTCGTCGAGTGCTTCCTCGCGTCGGCGGCGTCCGGCCGCGACCCGACCGACGTCGAGCTCTTCATGTTCGCCCAGGTCAACTCGGAGCACTGTCGGCACAAGATCTTCAACGCCGCTTGGGTCATCGACGGCCAGGCGCAGGACAACTCGCTCTTCGCCATGATCCGCAACACGCACAAGATCACGCCGCAGCACACGATCTCGGCCTACTCGGACAACGCCGCCGTCATCGACGGCTCGGTCGTGCCGCGCTTCGCCGCCGGGCCCTCGGACGCCGCCGCCCTCCCCGTCTACCAGGCCAAGGACGAGCACATGCCCATCCTCATCAAGGTCGAGACGCACAACCACCCGACCGCCGTCTCGCCGTTCCCCGGCGCCGCGACGGGCTCGGGCGGCGAGATCCGCGACGAGGGCGCCGTCGGCCGCGGCTCGCGCCCCAAGGCCGGCCTCTCGGGCTTCACCGTCTCGAACCTCCTCATCCCCGACTTCGTCCAGCCGTGGGAGACCGACTTCGGCAAGCCGGCGCACATCGCGTCGTCGCTCGACATCATGCTCGAGGGCCCGCTCGGCTCGTCGGCCTTCAACAACGAGTTCGGCCGCCCGGGCCTCACGGGCTACTTCCGCACCTTCGCCGAGGAGGTCCCCGCGCTCGACAAGGACGGCAACCGCGCGAGCGAGATCCGCGGCTACCACAAGCCCATCATGATCGCCGGCGGGTACGGCACGGTCCGCCCCGAGTTCGCGCTCAAGGACAAGATCACGCCCGGCGCTCGCCTCATCGTGCTCGGCGGGCCGGGCATGCTCATCGGCCTCGGCGGCGGTGCGGCGTCGTCGATGGCGTCGGGCTCGTCGTCGGCCGACCTCGACTTTGCGTCGGTGCAGCGCGAGAACCCCGAGATGCAGCGCCGGTGCCAGCAGGTCCTCGACACGTGCGTCTCGCTCGGCGAGCACAACCCGATCCAGTCGGTGCACGACGTCGGCGCCGGCGGCCTGTCGAACGCGCTCCCCGAGCTCGTGCACGACGCCGACCTCGGCGGCGAGTTCGAGATCCGCGACGTCCTCGTCGACGACCCGGGCATGTCGCCGATGGAGATCTGGTGCAACGAGTCGCAGGAGCGGTACGTGCTCGCCGTCGGGCCGGCCGACCTCGAGCGGTTCGAGGCGATCGCGCGCCGCGAGCGGTGCCCGTACGCCGTCGTCGGTACGGCGACCGAGGAGCAGAAGCTCGTCGTCAAGGACCGCCTCCTCAAGGAGGACGCCATCAACCTCCCCATGTCGCTCCTGTTCGGCAAGCCGCCGCGCATGCACCGCAAGGCCGTCACGCTCGACCAGCCGCGCGACGCGTTCGACTCGTCGCTCAAGCAGTACCTCCCCGCCGCCGAGTCGGCGCGCGACGTCCTCGACCTCGCCGTCGAGCGCGTCCTGCACCTGCCCTCGGTCGGGTCCAAGTCGTTCCTCATCACGATCGGCGACCGGTCGATCTCGGGCCTCGTCGCGCGCGACCAGATGGTCGGGCCCTGGCAGGTGCCCGTCGCCGACGTTGCCGTCACGCAGGCAACGTACGGCTTCGACGTCGTCGCCGGCGAGGCCATGGCCATGGGCGAGCGCACGCCGCTCGCGCTCCTGTCGCCCGCGGCGTCGGCGCGCATGGCCGTCGCCGAGTCGCTCCTCAACCTCGTCGCCGCCGACATCCCGACGCTCGAGCACGTCAAGCTGTCGGCCAACTGGATGACGGCGGCGTCGCACAACGGCGGCAACGAGGGCAAGGCCCTGTTCGAGGGCGTCGAGGCGATCGGCATGGACCTGTGCCCCAAGCTCGGCGTCAGCATCCCCGTCGGCAAGGACTCGATGTCGATGGCCATGGGCTGGAACGACGCCCAGGGCGAGCGCAAGACGGTGACGGCGCCGAGCTCGCTCGTCGTCACGGCCTTCTCGCCCGTCGTCAACGTCGCCAAGACGTGGACGCCCGAGCTCCAGGTCCTCGACGAGCCGACCGTCCTCGTCTTCCTCGACCTCGCCGCCGGCAAGCAGCGCCTCGGCGGCTCGGCGCTCGCGCAGGTCTTCAAGCAACTCGGCTCGGACGCGCCCGACGTCGAGGACGCCAAGGTGCGCTCGGACCTCTCCCTCCATCCCTCTCCCTCTCGCTTGAGCCGATGACTGACGCCTCGTCCTTCTCGCCCGCAGGTCCTCAAGGCCTTCCTCACGGCGTGCCGCGAGATCCGCCTCGAGCACCCCGACCTCGTCCTCGCCTACCACGACCGCTCGGACGGCGGTCTCTTCACGTCCGTCGTCGAGATGTGCTTCGCCGGTCGCGTCGGCGTCGAGATCATGGTCGACGCCTTCAAGAAGGACGACGACGCCGTCGCCGCCCTGTTCAACGAGGAGCTCGGCGCCGTCTTCCAGGTCCGTCAGGCCGACGTCCCGGCCTTCTCGCAGGCCTTCATCCGGGCCGGCGTCCCCTCGACGGCGATCCACCCGATCGGCCGCGTCGCCTCGAGCCGGGACGACCAGGCCGTCAGCATCGCGTCGGGCGGCGCCCTCCTGTGGTCGTCGACGCGCGCCGCGCTCCAGCAGCAGTGGGCCGAGACGTCGTACCGCATGCAGGCGCTGCGCGACAGCCCCGAGGGCGCGCTCCAGGAGTTCGAGAACATCGCCGACGACAAGCACCGCGGCCTGTACTACGACCTCAAGTTCGACCCGGCCGAGGTCCTCGCCGACCCGCTCCTCGAGAAGCTCACGAGCCTGAACGACCGCCCCAAGGTCGCCATCCTCCGCGAGCAGGGCGTCAATGGCCACATCGAGATGGCATGGTCGGTGCGTCGTCGCTCTCCCTCTCGCTCCTCGTCGTCGTTGCTCGAGCGCTCGCAGGGACTGACTCTCTCTCGCCTTCCTCCCTCCTTCTCCTCCTTCCTTCTCTCCTCCTCCCTCTCTCGCCTCGCAGTTTGCTCAAGCCGGCTTTGCGTCGGTCGACGTCCACATGTCGGACCTCATCTCGGGCCGGGTGTCGCTCGCCGACTTCAAGGGCGTCGCGGCGTGCGGCGGCTTCTCGTACGGCGACGTGCTCGGCGCCGGCAACGGGTGGGCCAACTCGATCCTGCTCAACACGAACGCGCGCAAGGAGTTTGAGCACTTCTTCAAGGACCGCTCGGACACGTTCGCGCTCGCCGTGTGCAACGGGTGCCAGCTCTTTGCGCAGCTCGGGCCCGAGCTCGTGCCCGGCACCGAGCACTGGCCGTTGTTCAAGCAGAACCTGTCGGGCCGGTTCGAGGGCCGCGCGTGCCTCGTGCGCGTCGAGGACACGGCCGCGACGCGCAGCAGCGTCTTCCTGTCGTCGCTCGCCGGCTCGACGCTCCCGATCGCCGTCGCGCACGGCGAGGGCCGCGCGACGTACGCCGCGCCGGCCTCGGTCGCGTCGGGCCGCGACAGCGTCGTGCTGCGGTACGTCGACCCGGCGACGAGCGCGCCGACCGAGCGGTACCCGTTCAACCCGAACGGCTCGCCCGAGGGCGCGACGGGCGTGAGCGCGCTCGGCGGGCGCGTCCTCGCCATGATGCCGCACTCGGAGCGCGTCACGCAGAAGACGAGCAACAGCTGGTACCCGCGCGAGGTGCGCGACGAGTGGAAGGGCGTCGGCCCGTGGTTCTCGATGTTCGTCAACGCCCGGAGGTGGGTCAACTAGAGCTCGTCGGCGTGAGCACACCCTTGTAGTCTTTCTTCTCTCGTTCCTTATCGTCTGTCAACGTGCTCCCTGTTTCGGTCCTCGAGCCCGTGCGAGCGAGCGCTAGAGCGAGCGAGAGCGAGAGCCGGACCATGTGCTGCTCACGGACCTCTTCCTCCCTCTCTACCGCCTCCTCCCTCCTTCTCTCTTCCTTGATGCTCGGGCAGTCGTAGTCGCACGTGCAACATACTGCTGAAACCGCTCCAGCGTCGACGAGCGAGAAAGCATGAGCGCGAGCGACGCCGCCACCGCTCTCGGACCTCTCCTTTCCTCTCTTCGCTCACGGCCGCTTTCCTCCCGGTGCGGCTCTCGCAGTCGTCGCACCAGCAGCGCTGCTGATCGCACGCTGTACGTGCTCGACGAGCGGGCAAAAGCGCGAGCGCAGGCGACCCAGACGCCGTGCAAGCGGCGCTCGGACCTCTTCGTCCTTTTCGAGCCCAGCTCTCGCTCTGTCGCCTCGCTACAGCTCTCGCACTGGCCGCTCCTGCAGCTCCTCGTTGCACTCGCTCGCCTCGTCGTTGCGCAGAGAGCTAAACGAACAAGGTCCTGCCCTTCGTGCGCTCGGCACGCTGCCGCGCCTTGAGCACCCTCCACCGGCTCCACAGCTCGTCGCCGTCCATGTAGGCGCCCTTGAGCCACCGGCCCGCCTCGTCGCCCTCTCCCTGCGCCTCTCCCTCGCCCGCTCGAACGCCTTCGGGCCGCACAAACTCGAACGCCGTGCGCGCGTGCAGGACGCGGCGGTTGTCAAACACGACGCACTCGCCCTCCTCGAGCTGGTGCGTCCACCTCCAGCGCCCCTCGGCGTCGTCGCACAGGTCGGCAAACTGGCGCAGCGCGTCGTGCAGGCGCGCGAGGCGCTCGGCGTCGTCGCTCACCGTCTCTACTGCGCCGCCGCCGCCGCCGCCGCCCGCCGCCGCGCGCGTCGTGCGCTCGAGCGTGAGCGGGCCCTGGAACGGCGGGCTGTAGTTGACGGCGTGCACCTTGGCGGCGCCGTTGCTCGCGCCCTGGCCGTGCGCGTCGTGCGCGAGCTCGAACGTCGGGCGCACGAACCGCGTGTGGTGCGGCCCGTTGCGGTACTCGAACGTGACGCGCTCGGTCGCGAGCGTGTCGAACGCCGAGGGCGAGGTCGCGCGCAGGTGCTCGGCGAGGGCGAACGTGTCGACAAAGTAGGACGTGCCGCCGACGACGTGGCGGTTCTGGAGCGAGTGGAGGAACTGGTACCGCGGCGGGTTGTCGAAGTGGCTGCGCGCGCGATGAGCGAGGGGTCAGCTCTCGATCTGAGAGAGAGTGTTCGGGAGGGAAGAAGGAGAGAGAGGGACGGACGTGAGGTCCATGTGCAGGCCGAGGTCGAGGTTGGTGTAGGCGATGTTGAGGCTGCCCTCCTCGGCCTTGACGTCCCACAGGTCGCCGTACCACGTCCTCCTCAGACTGCCGATGCGCTCGACGAGCTTGCGGAGCTCGGGCTTGTCGTGCCCCTCGCGCTCGGCGGTTGGGACGCCCGTGACGATGCAGATGCCGTCGCGGATGAGGCCGGCGAGGGTGCGCTCGAGGGCCGGGTCCGACTGCTGGAAGTCGGCGTAGGGGACGCGGACGAGGGTGCGCTCGAGCTGGGCGCGGTCCCAGGGCGTCGCGGGCGGGAGGTGCCCCTGCTTCTCGTGCGCGAGTAGGTCGCCCTCGAGGATGCCGACGAGGAGGTCGAGCGGGACGACGCTGAGCTTTGCGGCCTTGGACGAGGGCGAGGCGTGGGCGAGCGGGGTGGACCACTCTGTGACGAGGCAGTCGCCGTTGCCGGGGATGTCGTGGACGCCGTAGCCGACGAGCTGGCCGTCGAGCGGGAGGTCGGTGGTGCGGAAGAGGCGCTGCTGGGATGCCGGGTGGACGTGGTCTGGGTGGATCGAGGAGTCGCGGAGGAAGAGGTTGGGGAGGGACAAGGTGCGCCTGCTGGTTGGGTCTGCCGGGTTGACAAAGTGGAGGGTCGAGTCGGAGAGGGGCGAGTGGGGCGAGGTCGACAGCGACTCGAGCTGGTAGGTGCGGGACCGCGGGCGCAGGACAAAGGGCTGAGGCTTGAGGTCCTGGTCGGTGCCTTGTCGAGGCGGCAGAGGGGGCGGTTGAGATGCGGCGGGCGACGAGGGTGGGGGTC
>Ga0308170_10004053_pt1 | contig 11688 bp, 13 predicted proteins | sample PhyBR2_2_FD_202136 | JGI IMG/M metagenome (GOLD analysis project Ga0308170, IMG submission 202136) | Phyllosphere microbial communities from UC Gill Tract Community Farm, Albany, California, United States - DLSLSB.R2 | ecosystem: Host-associated > Plants > Phyllosphere > Unclassified | place... | reverse complement strand
CCGCTCCACCTCCGACGCACGCGGCTCCCGCCCTCGGCCTCCAGCTCCCCGGCGCGCGCGAGTCGCGCCCGCACGTCGACCGGCCGTTCCTGCCGGTCGACGTCCACCCGCCCGGCGCTCGTCCCATCAGCCTCGACCCGAGCTGGACCGGCTTCCCTGTCGACGCGCTCCACCTCGGCACCCTCGACGAGCGGCAGTTCGCCCACTTCGGCAGCGAGCGCGAGGTGCCGCTCGCGCAGGGCCTCCTCGAGGTCAAGACGGGCGAGCGCAAGGCCGACAAGGTCGAGCGTCGAGGCGAGGTCACTCTAAGCGGCAAGGGCTTCGCGGGCGAGGCGGCCGTCAAGGTCGTCTTCCAGCCCGGCTCGCTCGGCGCCATCTACTGGGCCCGAGTGCCGCACGAGCTCGGCGACGACCGCGCCGCCGTGAGCGAGCGGTACCACCTCGTCTTGTGCACGCGTTGGACCCCGCGCTTCTTCGCGTACAAGGCGCTCGCAGACGGCGACAACGTCGTCGGGCAGGTGCGCGTGACGGCGCTCGACCTCAAGCACTCGAGCAAGACGTCCCTCCTCTCTCGCCACTTCCTCCTCGACCTGCACCTCCCCCGCGACACGTCCCTCCAGGGCCACCCGCCGACGCCCTACTCGTTCCTCGACCTCCTCGGCTTCTTCCACGACGCCGGCCTCGTCGTCACCGACCCGCTCCCCTCGTTCCGCCTCCTCGCCTCGCGCGCCTACACCGGCCGAGTCCTCGCCCGCCTCGACGACGCGCTCGGCACGCTCTCGCCGACGCTCGCCTTCCACCTCGAGGGCCTCGTGCGCACCGACGGCACCCTCACGCCCGCCGAGGCCCTGCGCCTCATCGACGAGCACGTCAAGCCGTGGGAGGCGACGGCCGAGCTCGGCGACGCCATCACCGAGGACATCCTCATCGAGCTGCGCACGCTCCTCGAGGAGGACCGCGCGGCTCGAGCGCAGCGCGTCCTCCTGCGGCGGTTCTTCCAGGTCGACCTCGACACGAGCCCGCCCGCGCTCGACGAGTGGGCCGAGACGGCTCGTGCGCATGTCGTTGACGAGCGCAAGCGCGCCGAGCTCGTCCCTCAGGCCAAGAAGGGCGCCGGGTCGGAGCACTTCTGGTGCAGGACCGTCACGGTTACGCCCAGCGGGAGCATCAAGGTCGGCGGGCGCGTGCTTGAGAAGGTGCGTCGGCCGAGACGGTCTCTTCCCCTCTTCCTCGCCGAGTTAATCGCCTCGGCCTGCTCACTAACTCAGGGTACATGTTCGCAGTCGAACGCCGTCATCCGCCGCTACTACGACTCGGTCGAGGGCCACAAGGAGAGCGACCACTTCCTGCGCGTGCTCTTTCGGGACGAGGACGGCGGCCAGCTCGGCCCGATGCTCAACACGACCGAGCACATCAAGCTCCTCGAGACGAGCGTCGGCCGCGCGCTCAAGCAGGGCGTCAAGTTTGCGGGCCGCCTGTACGAGTTCCTCGCGTACGTCCTCCTCTCGCTGCCCTCCTCGTCTCGCCGCACCGTGACCCTCGCTGACATTGCGACGTCCGTCGCGCACACACAGCTACTCGCAGTCGGGTCTGCGCGAGCGCGCCGTCTGGTTCGTCGCGCCGTGGTTCGTCGAGGAGGGCTTCAAGACCAAGGTCGTCAACGCCGAGTCGATCCGGCGCCGGTTCGGCAGCTTCGTCAAGATCGAGCACATGCCCGCCAAGCTTGGCTCGAGGTGCGTCCCGCTCTCGTCTGTGCTCGAGCCTGTTCTGCAGCTGACTCTGGCGCTCGTCGCCTCGTCCGCAGGTTCTCGCAGGGCTTCACGGCCTCGCACGCGACCGAGGTCCTGCACTACGACCAGATCGACAGCTGCGACGACATCCTCGAGCTCGACCAAGACGGCCACGAGCTCACCAACCACACGGACGGCGCCGGGCTCATCTCGACCGAGTGCGTCACTCTTCCTCCTGCTTTTCTCGCACGCCTGCCCGTGCTGACCCTCCCACTCGCAACAGCCTCTGCGACCAGGTCTGGGCGACGCTTCAAGCCAAGGGCTTTCGGCGCAACCGCGACGGGCCGGCGCCGTCCGTCTTCCAGATTCGGCTCGGCGGCAGCAAGGTGCGCCCTTGCTCTCTCCCCTCGTCGCTCGTGCTAGGCACTGACGGCTCGACGACCTTACAGGGCATCCTCGTTCTCGACCACCACCTCAAGGGCTCGCGCCTCGTCATCCGCCCGTCCCAGAACAAGTACCTCGGCTCGGCCGAAACCGAGGGCGGCGAGCGCTTCTGCCTCAACGTCGCCGACGCCTTCACCAGGCCCAACCCTCTCCGCCTCAGTGCGTCGTCGTTCACTGCCTCCCTCGCTGCGAGAACGCGTCGACGTCGTCACGAGCCAACGCCGACCTCTTGCGCCGCCCAGACCGCCCGCTCATCTCGGCGCTCGACGACCTCGGCATCGACACCGACGTCTTCCTGCGGTACCAGAAGATCGCCATCAACGAGCTGCAGCCCGAGGAGCTGTCGACGCTCCGCGGCGCGCATCACGCCCTCCACCGCTTCTCGTTCGGCAACGCGACCCGCTTCAAGAGGTGCGTCTCACCGTCTCGCTACGCTCTCGTCCATGCGGGCCCAAAGCTGACTCTCCTTCGTCCCCCCTGCAGCCTACTCGAGTCGCTCCTCGCCAAGGGCCTGCCCGACTCGATCCTGCGCGAGGAGCCGTTCCTCCACGGCGCACTCGAGGTCGTGCGCGCTCGCAGCCTGCGCGACCTGCGCGACAAGGCGGCCATCCCGGTCGCCGACGCCTACGTCCTCGTCGGCGTGCCCGACCAGGACCGTGTCCTGCAGGAGGACCAGGTCTTCGCCGCCCTGCGCTTCCCCGACAAGCCGGACGACGTAGTCTACCTCGAGGGCAAGATCGTCATCACGCGCAGTCCGAGCACCGACCCGGGCGACATCCGCATCGTGCACGCCATCGGCAAGCCGCCGGCTGGAGCGCCATGGCGCCTCTGCAGCCTCGAGAACTGCCTCGTGCTCCCGACCGTCGGTGAGCGCGCCATCGCCTCGACGATGGGTGGAGGAGGTGCGTTCCTGCTCTCTGACTCTCGTAGTTCGGCATGAGGCTCAGAGGCTGACTCGGTGCCCCCGCAGACCTCGACGGCGACACGTACCAGGTCCTGACGAGCCCCGACCTCGTCCCGCGCTCGATGGCGAGCCCGCGCCCGTACGAGGGCCATCCGCCTCTCGAGCTCGACCGACCGGCGACGATTGACGACGTCGCCGACTGCCTCCTCGCCTTCATCGCGTCCGACTCGACCGGCGTCATCGCGACGAACCACCTCGTCGTCGCCGACAAGAGCCGACTTCACGGCTTCGACCCCGTCTGCCAGCAGCTCGCCGACCTGTACAGGTGCGCGAGGTTCCTCTTCTCTACAAGTTTGCCCAGGTAGGTCCTAACATCGTCTCGTGCGCCCCTGCAGCCTCGCCGTCGACGCCGCCAAGACGGGCAACGTCGTCTCGCTCGACCGCTTCCCCGACCTCCCCGACAAGAAGCGGCGCCCCGACTTCCTGCGCAAGACCGACCTCGACGACTTCAACGGCCGCAACGACAGCTCGTTCGAGTACTACCCTTCGCAGCGCGCGCTCGGCCACCTGTACCGCGCCGTCCACGAGTCGGGGCTCAAGACGCCGAGCGCGGTGTACGGCGGGCCCGTTCTTGGCGACGGCATGTCGGTCTCGTTCGGCTACCTGCGCCTCCTCGTCGAGGCCGACCTCGCCTCGCTGCTCGACACGCCGCCCGAGCCGCTCAAGCACGTCCCGCCGACGTACTCCGACACGGTCGCGCCCGTCCTCGCCTCGTTCTCGGCGCTCTTCGCCAACATCGCGCGCACGCACACGCCGCCGAACGACGCTGGGCGCCAAGTCAGCGAGCTCGAGCTCTTCGCCGTCACGAGCTTGCTCGCCTCGCAGCGGCACGACGCCGCGCGCGGCAACGCCATCGCTGCGATGGCGCGCGAGGTCGCCGCGCTCGTCAACTGGCTCGAGCGCGAGCTCACGAGCGCGACGAGCCCGCTCGGCGAGCAGGTCGACGGCGAGACGCTGCGGCTTCGGTACAGCGCCTGGATCTTCGCTTTGGAGTCGGGCGACGAGTGGACGGCCGGCACCAAGTCGGCGCGGTGGATCTGCCTCGCCCTCCTCCTCGAGACGATGCGCACGGAGAAGGCGAGGCGGGACAAGCTCGACGAGGCGCGCTCGCCGAGCGAGGTGCACGGACCCGTCGGGCCGGTCTACGGCCAAGTCGCCGCGCACTCGCACCAGCTCGTACGCCCTCAACAGCCGACGCCGCCGCCGTCACCTCCTGTCACTCGGTCAGGTCGCTCCGTCCCGTCGTCCACGCCGATGGCACCGACCGTCCCGCTCGCGACGCGCCCGCGCACCTCGACCTCGCGCACCGACTCGAGCCAGCACCGCTCGATCCCCGTCCACCCTCCCGCCGCTTCCTCGGCACCTCACGAGCGCTCAAACTATCCCCTCCGCCCTACCACATCGCCCTCGCACCCGGCCCGCCGCTCGGTCGGCGCGCGCGCCGCCGACCCCGAGTCGAGCGTCGACTTCAAGCCGCAGGACCGCCGCCACCTCGCCGCCTCACAGCCTCACTCGCACCACCAGCCTCGTACGCGTTCTCGCACATCAAGCGGCTTGAGCGAGGCGTACGACCCGTTCCCGGCGGCGCGCTTGCGGTCCCCGTCGCCCGCGCAGTACGAGCCGCCCCAGCCGCTCGGCTCGCTCGCCGCGCCGCTCACGCCGCAGCCCGATGGGAACGGTCGGCATGCGCTCGGAGCGTACGAGTCGGCGTCGGACGACGACGACCCGCTCGAGACGACGGCGCGGCGAGCGCTCGAGGAGTTCGGCTTCGAGCGCAACGCCGAGTCCCCGCCGGCTCACACGGCGGGACTAGGGCAAGCAGTCGCCGCATCGACCGAGCTCGAGAAGCTCGACGAGGAGGCGGCGGCAGGCGCATCGACCGAGCCCGAGGAACTCGACGAGGAGGAGGCGGCAGCCGAGGCCGAGCGCGACAAGCTCTGGCAAGAGTTCCGCCGCCGCAAGTACCTCGAGGGCATCGCCGTCCCAGTGCACCGCCCAGGGCGCAGAGCGCCGACGACGACTGCCTCGCGCACCGGCGGCTCGGACACGCACGGCGCCTCGTCGTCGTCGCCGAGGCCGCCCGGGACGACATCGTACCCGTCGTCCTCGCGCCGCAGCTTCCTGCCGTCCGAAGAGCACGAGCGCGACGAGGCGGCGTCGGCGCGCAGCAGGGCCAGAGGGCGAGACGACGAGCTGGCTCGCGCCGACGTCGGGCGCTCGGACCCTCACGGCCCCGTTCCCCCTCGTCACGCCGCCGCGCCTCTTCCGCCTCCGCGCGCCCACGCATACGACTACGTCGACCACGAGCGGCACCGATGCGCCGTCCCGCTCGCCCACCCCGCTCCTCAGCGTCCCTTCCGCGGCACCGACGTTCACGACAACGAGCCCGCCTTCGCCGCCCCGCCGTCACCCAACCGCCGCCGCTCGCCGCCGCGCAGCGACATCTACCAGCCTTGGTCGCCGCCGCCTTACACCCCGACCGCGCTCGGCGACGACTTCGACCCGGACATCGTCGAGGAGCAGCCGCAGGACGCGCAGCCGCAGGACGAGTACGAGCCGCCGCCGACGCCGCCCGAGAAGCACCGAGGCTACTTCCAAGGCGGCGACGCGCCTTTCTGGGTGCGTCCAGCTCCCTCAGTGCCGGCACCCTCGTCGCCGAGCATCCAGCTGACGCTTGCCCCGCACGCATCGCCCGCAGGCTCACTTTGACGATCGCGACCGGCGGCGCTACAAGTCGAACCTGAGCGGCGAGTCCAAGCTCGGTCGCTACGTCCTCGACGCCGACGGGCGGCCCTACCGCGAGTCGATCGGCCTCGGCGTCCTGCGCTTCCCGGAGCGCCGCAGCGAGCCGTACGGGCGCGGCGGCGCAGGATGGGCGCCGATCGGCGACGAGAGCAGCTGGCTCGAGCAGGCGAGGCGCGAGGCGGCGGCGCGAGAGGCGGCGGAGCAGGCTGGAGGAGCAGGGCGGACCCCTCGCAGCGAGCGAGCGTGGTTGACGGGCGACGCCGAGGCCGGCTCTGCGGCCTGGCCGTCGCCTAGCGCGGGGCGCGGCACGTTCGAGGGCCCATCGTCGGGAGCGAGCGCGGCGGACGTCGGCTGGGCCGCACCTTCTGCGGCGGCGAGCCCGGCGTCGGGACCCGCGCATGACGTCGACCCGAGCGGGTGGGGCTCGTCCGCACCAGAGCACGTCGAGCCTCGACCCTCGTCCGACGCACCGTCGAGCTCGACACGCCCTGCGTATCTTCCCACCTCGTCCTTCGCGCCCGCGCACGGACCTTCTACGACGGCGGCGCCCGCTCGCGCGTCCCAGCAGCGCTCGAACCCGCTCATGACGGGCATCATGGCGACGATCGAGGCGCGCAAGGCCGAGGTGAACGCAGCCAAGAAGGCGCGGCTCAAGGCGCGGTCGAGGTGGAACTGAGGGGTGCGGCGGCGCGGGCGACGTCGAGAGGAGGAGCGTGTTCTCGTAGCTTTGTCGGCGACACTTTGCAGTGCAGGCTTTGCCTCGAGCAGCTCGTTGTGCTTTCCGAGGAACGCTCCTCAGCTCTGCGGGCGCGGCTCGAGCGGCGTTGGACCGCCATAGGGCCTCGAAATAAGTCTTGTGCTACATGTCTGTAATGAGGCTCGCGGTGCTACAACGAACCCCGCTTAACTCAGCTGGAAGAGTGTCAGACTGTAATCGGTTGCGTCATCTGAAAGTCCCTGGTTCGATCCCGGGAGCGGGGAGGTTCTTTTTGCCCTCGCGCAAAGGGACCATTTCGCTTTTGCTACGGGCTGCGAGCGCGCCTCGTTCGCATGCGAGTCGTCACAGAAGCTCGCTGGCACAAGACGGATAAGCGGCGGGCTGAGGAAGGAGAGAACAGGCCTGAGCGCCTGAGCGCTTGAGCGCGGCGCGAGACCATCATACAACTCGCGGCCTTTTCTCGCGCAGCCATGCTGATCGTTGCTTCGACGATGAGGGCGGCGACGGCCGTCTTGAAGGCGGCGAAAGAGCACGAGGCGAAGGCGACGGACCGATCCGGACGCGCGAGCGGGACGGTCGCGCTGGAGTCGTTCTCCAGCCACCTTTTCGCTCCTCGCTCGCCCTCCTGCCCCTCGAGCGCGCTCTCAGTAGTAGTGCGCCCAGAGAGAAAGGCACCCGAGATGAAGGTGCGAGCGAGAGGCTCGCACGAGCGCTGCAGCGAGCAGGAAGCCGCGAACGTGCGTGAGAGCGCGCGCTCTGCTCTCAGGCCGATGTACCTGTGCAGGAATACCCTCTGCGGACTGCGTCGTCACGCACGCTCTATGGTGAAGAGCGTCCCCTCTTCATTGCTTGCGTCCAGCGCGAGCGGAGGTGGAGCGAGGAGCAGAGCTTCGAGTCGGCGAGTCGACCTTCTCAAGTCCGGCGAGGAGGAGAAGCAGCGCTGTGCGGTCAAGCCGTCGCCCCTCGCTCTCTGGATATATCGCAAGAAGCCTCGCGAGACGAGAGAGGACGATACGCGCTGCGTTACGGTCGCTGTACAGAGGAGGGCGCGAGAGGGAGAGGGTCTGTGGGTAAGGGTATCGAGCACACGAGGAGAGCGAGTCGCTCAGTTCTGCAGCAAGGCAGAGAGAGGCGAAGTCAGTCGAGAGCGCCCGAGAGGAGAGGGACAAGAAGGAGAGAGAGAGCGCACCTGGAAGAGCCACATGACGCTGTAGGCGGTGCAGCCGAGGAAGCGGACGGCGGCGAGGACGGCGACGGAGTACAGGAGGAAGGCCATGTAGACGTTCTGGGCCGACGCAGTACCTGCACTCGTCGAGAGGATGGCGGCGACGAGGGCGCCGTTCGAGAGGACCCAGGCGAGGAGGACCTGCAAGGGGAGGAAGAGGTGTGAGCGTCGACAATCGTGAAGGGCCACCGCAACGTAAAAGAGCGCGGGCACAGTCTGCACCCGCACTCTCCGAGCGGGATATGGTTACGAGCAACGACTTACGTTCGTGCGGATGGCGCGGTACGAGTCGGTCATCTTCTCCTCGAGGTTGATCTTGGCGACCTCCTTCGGCGGCGGCGTCGCGAGGACGTGCAGCGCGTCGTCGTACGCCGCGTTGATGTCCTTCTCGTCGGTCGGGACGACGACGTCGGCCGAGTCGCCCTTGACGGGCGCAGAGCCGAGGTCGTTCGAGGGCTTCTCCTCGGGACGGTTGCCTGCGCGCACGGACAGCGCAAGTCAGTGAAAGGTTCGCGCATGAGCGAGGGCGAGGCTGTGACGTACCCCAGGAGACATCCTGCAGGGAGGGTGCAGCAAGAGCGGGTCAGCAAGGGACTCGAGATGGGCGAGATGGGCGAGGAGGTCCGAGCGGGAAGCGCACCTGGATGTTACAGAAGGCGTAGCTGCGACGGGCGACGCGCGTCAGTAGAGCTCGACGAGTGCAGAAGAGGGAGACGAGGACGCACACGTTGATGATGTTCGTAAAGGCCGGCGAGAGGAGCATGTACTGGGCGAACGAGGTGAACATGTGCGCCGGCTGTTGCAACGAGCCCGAGTTAGTTTTGTGCACATCACGAGGGGCAGGAGGGGCAGGACGAAGGACGCACGTCGAAGAAGATGAGCGACGAGATGAGGTAGAGGGCGTAGGTCGACAGGAGCGAGATGACGATGTTCCTGCGGACGTCGGGCGGCGCGAAGTCAGCGTCGGCTCGCAGGTTCTGCTGCACGGCCGCCTCTCCCATCGATCGAGCGAGTGCTAGAGATCGAGAAGCAAGAGACAAGAGCCTCGACGCACCGGAACGTCGCGTTCGTGAAGATGTCGCTCGCCGTGAACTTGCCGCCCTCGGCCTCGATCGCGTCCTTGGCGTTCTTGACGCCGTAGTAGGTGATGACGCCGGCTGCAATCTGCACGCCGACTCCGTCGTCAGGCTCGACTCGCACTATCGCGCTCGGGCCGCGCCCGAGAGGTGAGAGGGCGAGAGGAGAGAGGGCGACGCACGAGCATGTAGACCATGATGAGCGCGAACGAGATGGCGATGACGATGTAGAAGCCCTTGGCGCCTTGCGGACGGTTGCCGAGAGCGAGGATGAAGCAGCAGACTGCGCTCGAAGGAGGGAAAAGGTCAGTTGGGTCGGGTCCGGGGTCCGTGCGCTTCGACGCGACGCCCGGCCGAAGCGAAGAGCGAGATGGGAACGCACGCAATAGCGCGACGTAGTAGTACTGGACGCAGATGTTGAAGTACCTGCGGCGCGGCCCAAGGTAAGTCAGCCTCACACGAATGAGTTTGAGAAGGTCAAAAGGGACGACGACGCACTTGATGCCGTTGAGCCCGAAGCTCGAGTCCTCCATCGCGGTCGTCAGGATGAACATGATGATGTACCAGTTGCCTGCGAGCGAGTGGAGGGAGCGTCAGGAACGAGAGGGAGGCGGCGAGGTCGAGAAGACGGAGGACGCACCGAGCGCGAACCAGGCAAAGCTGCGACAGCGACGACGAGCTCGGAGTCAGCGTGAGCTGGAGCACGTTGAGGTGAAAGCGCACGCACATCGTGTTGAAGGCCTGGTACAGGAGCTCGACGTGCAGCCACAGCTTGCGGATGAACGAGTGGTCGCTCCTGCGCGCGCTCGCTCCGCGTCAGCTCGGTCCGAAGGCGTACAGAACCGTCAGAGAGAGCGCAAGACGCACCGATACAAGTAGCCGAAGTGGTACGTCGCGTGCAGGCCGGCGAAGAACGAGCCGTTGAGCCAGCGTCGGCGCTGGGCGATGAGGTCGTGGAGCGTGTCGGGGACGTCCTGCGCGCAGCTCGACGGACGTCAGCGCTCTCATTCTGCTGTGCGCCGGTCGATCAAGAAGGGAAAGGGAGACGCGCCGTCTCGGCAGACGCGCTGCGCTGGTAGTGCAGGATCCAGGCCGAGCCGCGTTTCGAGACGAGCTCCCAGCACAAGATGCGGTCCTCCTGCGTTACGCACGAGGCAGAGTCAGCGACGCCGTCGACGAGTGAGCAAGACTGAGTGAGAGAAAAAGGCAGACGCACGGCGAGGTACATGTTCTTGGTCCTGCGAGGAAGAGAGGGTCAGTGCGCATCCTCCTCGAGGGAGAGCGTCGACGGTCGAGCGGCAGCGTACCAGAGATCCCTGCGAGCACGAGGCCATGTCAGATGAGGGCACAGCGAGTGAGAGAGAGAGGGAGGGAGAGAGAGGGACGCACGCGTTGACCGAGTGGTGAAGCGTCTCGCCCTTGAAGTACTCCTTGAGCGGGCCCTCGCCCTGCGCGTTGTTCTGCAGCGCGATGTACCGGTCTGCGTGGATGTACGAGGGCGTCAGCAGGTTCTTCTAGGCACGCTCAGAGTCCGGCGCGGGCTGGACCTCGAGCGAGACGGAGAGGAGCGACGGCGACGCACAGGCAGAGAAGGCGCCGGGCAGGACCGTGATGTAGCCGAAGATCGACTCGAGCGGCTTGTCGAGGATGTCTGTGCGGGCAGGAAGGGGAGTCGAGCCGTCAGTCACTCGTCGGAGCGAAAGAAGGGCAAAAGAGGATCCGCCGACGCACTCGACATCTTGTACTCGAAGTTCTGCGCGGCGACGATCGGGTTGAGGCTGCGAGGGGGGTCGAGCTGTATCAGCGGCATGCTGCAGGTCTCGACGAGCACCACCGCCGAAGTGAGAGAGGACGCACAGGTTGACAAAGTGGTACTTGCCCTTGAGCGCGACGATCTCGCCGCACGCGCCGCCGACGTTCGAGTTGAGCTGCGGACGGCCGGCCTATCTATCAATTCGACCGCTCTGGATGGATGAAGGAGCAGGAGGCGAAGGAGGAGAGCGAGGAGCACGCACGTCGAAGCTCTTCCACAGCTTGTACAGGCTCGTGTCGCGCGGCTGGGTGCCGACGTCGATGAGCATGCAGATGTTGGGCGACAGGATCGGTCCGAACGCATTGAAGAACCACCGGTGCGAGTTGATCTTCTTGGCGCTGCGTGCACGAGAGAGGAGGGAGGGAGAGGGAGGGGGCGTCAGCTGGCTGCCCGAGGAAGGGGGACGGCGAGACGAGGCGGACTTCTTCTCCTGCGGGCGAGTGCAGCGTGTCAGCGAGACACGCTTCGTGCGCAGCATGCTGCCGCCTCGGCGACGGCCAGCACGCAAGGCGAGGAAGAGAGGACGCACCTTGAGGCAGAAGACGACTGCGAGCACCAGGCAACGAGCGTGTTCGTCAGCGTCTCGCTTCGCGGACGTAGCAGGCGCACAGAAGCCCACGAGTCGGCCCGGAGCCCTGCGCGGCACGAGCAGAGAGGACGAGCAGGACGCACTCTGGACGGGGACGAGGCCGCGCTCGGCCGACTTGACCTTCATGTTGGGGTCGATCGAGACTGCGAGCATCGTCGGCATCGTCAGCTCGTGTTCGTGCAGTCAAGGCACGTCAGGCCGAGCGGGCGCCGAGAGAGCACAACCGCCCGCTCAAGACTCGCACCCCGTCGCCTCGATCACACGTCTCGCCGCCCGACGCCCGAGAAAGGGAAGGGCGAGCTCACGCTGCGTCGTGTACTCGTAGATGTGGGCCGTGACAGGCTTGCCGGCGACCTCGTTCTTGGCGACGCCGTCCTGGTAGAC
>Ga0308170_10004051_pt1 | contig 11692 bp, 9 predicted proteins | sample PhyBR2_2_FD_202136 | JGI IMG/M metagenome (GOLD analysis project Ga0308170, IMG submission 202136) | Phyllosphere microbial communities from UC Gill Tract Community Farm, Albany, California, United States - DLSLSB.R2 | ecosystem: Host-associated > Plants > Phyllosphere > Unclassified | place... | reverse complement strand
CCCTCGAGCTCGTCCTCCTCATCGTCGTCGTCCCCGAGACGTACCTGCCCGCCGTCCTCAAGAAAAAGGCCGTCAAGCTGCGCAAGGCGGGCAGGACCGACGTGCGCGCGCAGATCGAGGTCGACACGAGGACCATCCCGAGCGTGCTCAAGACGAGCTGCAGCCGGCCATTCCGTGCGTCCCTCGTCCTCGTCGAGCCGCGATGCGAGTCGCGCAGCTGGACCGGCGCGGAGAGCTGACCCACTTCACCTCGGTGCGCGCAGAGATCCTCCTCACCGAGCCGATGGCGCTCGCCCTGTGCACCTGGACGGCCATCCTCCTCGGCATCCTCTACATGTTCTTCTCTGCATTCTCGACCGTGTACCGCCCCTACGGCTTGTGCGTCGACGCCCCCCCTCTAGCGCGCACAGTCCTCGTCGCTCGGACGCACACCTCTTTCTCGAACCGCTTACTGACCCTCGCGCCGCGCTCGCCCGCAGCTCGACCCAGATCATCGGCCTCACTTACATCCCGCTCGGCCTCGGCATCATCATCGGCTCGCTGTGCCACCCCATCTGGGCAGGGTGCGTCCCCTTTCCTCGACCTTGTCTCCCTTCCTCGACCTCGTCCGCCACTCGCACTCGTCCTCCTCCTCCTCGCCGCGCCTGACTCGAGCCTTCACCGCGCGCGCAGCTTCTACCGCCGCAAGACGGAGCAGCTCGGCCGCCGTCCGCCGCCCGAGGAGCACCTGCGCAAGGGCCTGTACGGCGTCGTCCTGTGCCCGCTCGCCCTCTTCTGGTTCGCCTTCACGACGTACACGAGCGTGCACTGGATCGTCTCGCTCGTGCGTCGCTCTCCTCCCGCCCCTCTCGTCCTCGTGCTCGTCGGCGGCGCTGACCCTGCAGCTCTTCGCTCGCAGATCTCGACCGTCCCGTTCGGCATTGGGCTCGTGTGGTCGTTCCAGGCCGTCTTCGTCTACCTCGTCGACGCGTACCGACCCGTCGCTGCGAGCGCCATGGCCGCCAATTCGGCCATGAGGAGCTCCTTCGCCGCAGGTGCGCCTCCTCCCTCCCTCTTCTTCCCCTCCTCCTCCTTTGTATCACACACTGACTCCTCGTCGGCGCGCAGCCTTCCCACTCTTCACGACGGCCATGTTCAACACGCTCGGCACGCAGTACTCGCTCATGCTCGTCGCCTTTCTCTGCCTCGCCATGGTCCCGTTCCCGTTCCTCTTCTTCAAGATGGGGCACAAGTTCCGCAAGAACTCGCGGTTCGCCAATACGGAGTAGACGGTGCTAGACCGATGTATACCTATCATTACACACTCAGCGGTTGTCTGCGTCGAGGTGAGAGAGGGTCCGGGCGAGGTCGAGAGGAGAGCGAGAGCTGCGGCGACCCGACTTTTGCTGGAGCCAGTCTCCTCGAGCTTCATGTAGTACGTGCGCTCAGCGAGTCTGCAGCTCAGTCTCGGCGCTTGCTGTCGGCGGTCGAAGGTCCGCGGCGGCCGGCCGCTGAAGTTGATCGCTCTCCGCGCTGCGGCGCGACCGGCTCTTCTTCCTCCACCGCTCCCAGCTCGCCCTCGCCAGCATGGACAGCCTCGCCGCCATGTTCACCCAGCTCTCGGCGGCCATGGGCAACCCCAACCCGGACCTGAGCATCCTCGAGCGCGCCCGCGCCGACATCGGTTCCGAGGCCCTCCTCGGCGCCATGGCGTCCATGGCGTCCGTCCAGGTCGAGAGCGACCCGCTCAAGGACCCCGAGTTCATCGACCAGATCCGGGTCGCGCGCATGGTCGACGCGGCCGAGAAGGCGCGCGAGCCTCGTCGTCCTCGAGTCGCCGACCGCCAGGAGCTCATCGCTCGCCTCGAGAGCCAGCGGGACATCATTGCGCGCGAGCGGCACAACGGGCAGCCGTAGGTCTACCTCGGCATGGCCAAGTCCTCGAGCAAGACGCCGCTCGACGAGCTTCAGCCAAGTGCGTCCTCCTCTTCCTCTTCCTCTTTCGCGCCGTCGAGCGTCTGCGCGAGCCGAGCTGACCCAGTCCTTCTCCCGCAGTCCGCATCAAGGACATGCTCGCGACCAAGACGCAGAAGGTGCGCACCACGTCGCCAACCTCAAGCCGCACCACGCCCGCGAGCTAACGCTCGCCTGCTGCAGGGCCGCTTCCTCCTCTGCCGCATCATCTCGAAGACTGGTGCGTTCTCACTTCCTCGCCCTACCCTGCACGTTGACGAGAAGCTGACGAAGATGTCTTTCTCGTGCAGCTTTGACGGCGAGCGCCGCCTTCATCGTCGAGGACCAAGACGGTCGCGCGTGCGTCCCTCTCTCCCTCGTCAGACTCTTGCTGGCTCTCCGCACAGGTCGACGTGCCGGCTCGTCGTCCCTCGAGCTAATGACGACCTTCCTGCAGCGAGACGCTCTCGATCTTTAACCTCGACATGGACGGCGTCCCGCTCGGCGACGGCGCCGACCCCTTGTTCTACTACGGCGACATCCTCGCCATCCGCGAGCCGACGTACCGCACCGAGGTCCGCGACACGTCCAACTTTGCGATCCGCATCGACTCGCCGACCGACTTCGAGTTCATGTCGCCGCACGACCCGCTCGTCAAGAACGCCAAGTGGGCCACCTCGAAGCCGCGCCAGACTTACCCGCCCTCGTTCGACTACAAGGCGCTCGGCAACATGTGCTTCAGCCACAAGCAGGACCTGCCGGCCGTCAAGGCCTACTCGGACGGCATCCGCGCGTTGCAGGACCCGGCGCAGCACCTCGTCCTCAAGCTCAACCGCGCCATGGCCCGCCTGCGCCTCGGCGCCTTTGTCTCGGCGTGCCGCGACACGACCGACGCCCTCACGCTCCTGAGCGACGGCATCCAGGGCCCGCCGCGCGCCGTCGAGAAGGCCATGCTGCGCCGCGCCATGGCGCTCGAGGGCGCCCGGCTCCTCACGCGCGCGTGCGAGGAGTACCGCCGCATCGGGTTCTTCGACCCGGAGTCCACGGTCGCGGCCGAGAGCGGCAAGCGGCGCGTCGAGCGCATGCTCGAGTCGACGAGGACGGGCAAGCACGACTGGATGAAGCTCGTCGACGATGGGCCGAAGGACCAGCGCCTCGAGTTTGGATTCAGCGTCGGCGACTACGTCGGCCCGATCGAGGTCGTCCCGGTCGAGGGCCGAGGAGGCGGGCGCGGCATCCGCGCGACGAGGGACATCAAGGTCGGCGAGGTCCTCCTCGGTGCGTCTTCCTCTCCCTCTCTCTCATTCGCCTCAACGCCTCTCGAGGGCGCCTCACGTCGTGCACAAACCTGATTCTCGTCGCCCGCTCGCAGTCGAGAAGGCGTTCGTCATCGGCGAGGACGCGGCGTCTAAGGGCTACAACCTCAAGAACGACGTGCTCCTCTCGAGGCCGCGCGTCGCCCTCATTACCGCCATCGTCGCCAAGGTCCAGGACGACTCGGCGAGCGCCAAGCTCCTCTACTCGCTGTACGCCGGCCCCGAGTTCGAGCCGCTCGGCACGCCCGCCCTCTGCGCCTACCAAGATCGCGAGCTCGACCTCGACGACCGCACCGCACCTTTTGCCGAGATCGAGCGCATCGAGGGCATCGCCGTCTACTCTGGGTGCGTCCCCTTCTCACCGTTCTCGTGCTGCACGGCTGGTAGCTGACGTTCTGCTCCCCCCACCCGCAGAACCGTCACGCGCGACGACTGCAGCCTGTCGGCCGCTCGCACGGCCCTCTTCCTCGGCGGCTCGCTGTTCAACCACGCGTGCGTGCCAAACGCGTCGAGCATGTTCATCGGCGACGTGCAGATCGTCCGGGCGCGCACGGCCATCTCGAAGGGCGCCGAGGTCCACATCGCCTACGTCCCGCTCGACTCGCCCGAGCCGTTCCGCCAAGGCGTCCTCAAGCCGCACTTCCCCAACGGCTGCACCTGTGAGGCCTGCCGCGCGAGCGCGCCCGGCCGTGCCAAGCGCGCAAAGCGCCACACCGACCTCACCGGGCCGTCGTCCGACTGGGCCAAAGCCCGGGCGACCCTTGGCGACGCCAACGCGTCCGAGGCCTCGCACCGGCACGCCTTCCAGGTCTTTGGCCATACGGTCGACCTGCTCGAGCGGTCGTACCCGCCCCAGCACGGCCCGGTCAAGCTCGCGCTCTTCCAGGCCTTGAGCGAGTACGCCCCTGCGTGCGATAAGCTCGCGTTCACAGTGTTCGACCGCGTCTTTGCCGCCGCCGGCGCCGAGTTCAGGCGCACGTCGACCGGCGTCGAGGTCGTCGCGCTGCCCGTCTTTTACGAGCACAACGTCGTCCAGTCCATGCTGCTCGTCGCCGGCCGTCACGCTGAGCTGGGCCGACGAGCCGACGCGCGCGCATGGTTCAAGGCGGGCGCCAAAGTGTCGGCGATGGCGCAGGGGTTCAGCTACGACCGTTTTCTCAAGGAGCAGGAGGTTGTGCTCAACGTGGACGAGATGCGCAAGCTCGTCGAGGCGTGCCGGCCGTAGCTTGTGCAACTCGACGTCGTTCCCCTCTCGCTGTCTCTTTCGCACGCACTCGTCTCTCGCGCTCGAAGCCGCAGCTGTATTCTCTCGAGAGCCTCGCCGAGTGAAAGGGTCCGTGCACGAGAGCGAGAGCACGACCTTCTCAAGTTCAGCTTCCCGCCCGACTTTCGCTCGTTCGCTCGTCCCTTTCATCGCGCACGACGCCGAGGGACGCTTCGACTTCAGGATCTGATTTCACACAGGAGAGAGGCAAACGCGGCAAAGCGAGAGAGAGGGGAAGGGGAATCACATGCGAGCGAGGAGAGGGAAGGGAAGAGGAGAGGGGTAGGCACAGAGAGGTCACGACTCGAGGCGGCGAGAGAGCGCAGGCGAGAGCAGCTCAGGAGTACTGCGAGTGCGAGTGCGAGAGAGCGAGTCAGTACGAGCCCAAGGAAGAAGACGAGGAGGGAGAGGGAGAGAGAGAGAGCGAGAACGCACCAGGTCGTCCTCGTCGTCCTGCGCGCCGAACGCCGCACCGCCCGCACCCGCCGCACCGGCGCCGGCACCGGCCTCGGCGCCCGCCGCATCCGCACCCTCGGGGAACTTGAACGACGAGCCGAACGAGCGCGACTGCTGCATGTTCTGCGCAAAGAGCTCGTACTGCGAGGCGAGGCGAGGGGGAGGGGGAAGAGAGTCAGCTCGCGCTCAACGACGACGACGTAAAGAGAAAAAGAGAAAAGAGAGAGGAGGACGCACCCTCCGGATGTCGGCGTCCGAGACGGAGCGGCGAGCGAAGCGCATGGCCTCCTCAAAGTGCTCGATCGTGATCTCGGGGACCGGGTCCTCCTCGTCGACCATGGCGTCGTCCTCGTCCTTGACGACGGCGTCCTCGCCGAGCTCCTCGATGCGCTGCTTGCGCTCGCGGTCCTTCTTCATGTCGGCCTCGATCGACGCGCGGATGGCGAGCTTTGCGGCGCGCTGGCAGATCTCGGTCAGGTCGGCGCCCGAGAAGCCGTGCGTGTTCTTGGCGATGAACGACAGGTCGACCGACTTGGCGACGGGCGAGCGCTTGAGGGCCGCCGTCAGGATCGAGATGCGCGACGCCTCGTCCGGGAGCGGGATGTAGATGAGCTGGTCGAGGCGGCCGGGGCGGAGCAGGGCCGGGTCGATCTGGTCCGGGCGGTTGGTCGCGCCGATGACGAACACGTTCTTCTTGGCGTTCATGCCGTCCATCTCGGTGAGGATCTGGTTCAGGACGCGGTCGCCCGCGCCGCCGGCGTCGCCGCCGCCGCCGCCGCCGCGCGCCTTTGCGATCGAGTCGAGCTCGTCGAAGAACATGACGACGGGCGCCGCCGCGCGCGCCTTGTCGAACACGTCGCGCACGTTGGCCTCGGACTCGCCGAACCACATGGTCAGGAGCTCGGGGCCCTTGATCGAGATGAAGTTGGCCTGGCACTCGTGCGCGATGGCCTTGGCGAGGAGCGTCTTGCCCGTGCCGGGCGGGCCGTAGAACAGGACGCCCTTCGACGGCGACATGCCGTACTTGAGGAACTTCTCCGGGTGCTCGACCGGGTACTGGACCGTCTCCTGCAGCTCGATCTTGACCTTGTCGAGGCCGCCGACGTCGTCCCACGTGACGGTCGGGATCTCGACGACCGTCTCGCGCAGGGCCGACGGGTTCGACGTCCCGAGCGCGAACCGGAAGTTGTCCATCGTGACGCCGAGCGAGTCGAGCACCTCGGCGTCGATCGTGTCCTCGTCGAGGTCGATCAGGTCCATCTTCTCGCGGATCTGCTGCATCGCCGCCTCGGAGCACAGCGACGCAATGTCGGCGCCGACGTAGCCGTGCGTGTCGGCCGCGATCTTCTCGAGGTCGACGTCGTCGCCGAGCTTCATGTTCTTGGTGTGGATGCGCAGCGTCTCGAGGCGGCCGGTCGCGTCGGGGATGCCGATGTCGACCTCGCGGTCGAAGCGGCCGAAGCGACGCAGGGCCGGGTCGATCGAGTTGGGGCGGTTGGTCGCCGCCATGACGACGACGTTCGAGCGCGCCTTCATGCCGTCCATGAGCGTGAGGAGCTGCGACACGACGCGGCGCTCGACCTCGCCGTTGGTCTGCGAGGGCGTGTGCGAAGGGTGACGGGTGGAGAGAGGAGGAGAGGAGAGGAGAGGAGGGAGAGGGAGAGGGGGTCAGTGCGAGATCTGCGACCGGACGAGGCGACGAAGCGAGAGAGGACGCACCTTGTCACGCTTGGGCGCGATCGAGTCGATCTCGTCGATGAAGATGATGGCGGGCGAGTTCTTCTCGGCCTCCTCGAACGCCTTGCGCAGGTTGGACTCGGACTCGCCGGCCATCTTGCTCATGATCTCGGGGCCGTTGATCAAGAAGAAGAAGGCGCCCGTCTCGTTGGCGACGGCGCGCGCCATGAGCGTCTTGCCCGTGCCGGGCGGGCCAAACATGAGGATGCCGCGCGGGGGCTTGATGCCGATCGACTTGAAGAGCTGCGGGTGGCGGAGCGGGAGCTCGACGAGCTCGCGGATCTGGGCGAGCTGCTTGCGGCAGCCGCCAATGTCGTCGTACCCGACGTCGGCGAGGTTGTTCTCCTCGTCCTCGCGCTTGATCGGCTCGCCCTCGGTGTGGATGACCGTGTCCTGGGCGACGATGCAGTACTCGGCCGGGTCCGTCTCGACCACCTTGAACTCGACGCTGCGCGACGCGCCCTTTGCGAGGAACGTGTCGCCCTTGCGCACGGGGCGGTACGCCTCGAGGAAGTAGGGCTTGAGGAAGACGTTGAAGATGTCGCCCGTGAGGCCCTCGATCGAGTCGTCGAACGGCAGGACGTGGATGCGCTTGCCGTACTTGATGTCGTGGCACGCGTGCACCGTGCAGATGTCGGCGAGCTTGACGCGGAGGTTGTTGCGCGCGACTGCGAGGCGTAGAGGAGCTCAGGGTCAGCGGGGTGGAGGTGGAGGGAGGAGGAGAGGGAGAGGGACAGGGACGCACCCTTGTTGAGCTGGATCTTGCCCTCGTCGACGTCCTCCGAGGACAGGACGATCAGGACTGCAGGCGGGGCAGGAAGGCGAGTCAGCGTCGCGCTCAGGGGAGAGTGGGTGCATGCTGGCGCTGCCCGAGGCGGGGGGAGGACGAGGTGCTGGCGTCGTCACCTCGAGCGCGAGCTCCCCTCGAGCTGCCATCGCGCTCGAGAGCTGCCCCAGAGAGACCAGGTCGAGGAGAGCAGGGACGCACCGGTATCCTTGCGCTTCTTGCCGCGGACGATGATGGTGTCGCCCCTGAAGAGCTGGAGGAGCTCCATGGTGGCGGGGTGGAGCTGGGCGACCGAGTTGTCGTCCGAGGTGCTCTCATCGACGACGAGGCGGTTGGGGCTGCAGGTCGGCGGGCGCGGTCAGTGGCTGTGTGGCTGAAGCGCGAGAGGATGACGAGGCCAGGAGGAGAGGGGGGCGACGCACCTCTTCTTGGGGCGGAGGATGGCCGTGGCCGAGTCGTCGACCTTCTCTGCGCGGCTGGGGTCGTCGCTCATGCTGGGCGAAGTGGTCTTCTCCTGGTGGTGGAGGGTTGTGGTGAGAGGAGGAGGGGGAGCCGCCGCCGCCGCCGCCTCGTCGCTTCCACCGCGACCACCGCTGACGAGGCTCATCTCCCCTCTCCCTCTCGCTCTTCCAGGCTCAGCTTCCAGTCCATCCTGCTCTGCACAGTCACACGACTCGAACAAGCTCAGCCTCGGCTTCCCTCGGCCTCTCCTCGCTCGTCTCGCCCTCTCTCTCCGCCCTCGACCATCGCTCTCTCGCTCTCCCTCGCGCCGACAAGCCGAGCAATCTAACTCTGCGATGCACCCCCCACTCTACTCTCCCACTCCCGCGCTCACCAATCCCGGCACTGGCACGCCTCCTTGTCGTACACGTCGTCGCCGCACCGGTCCGCCATGCCCGGGTCCGTGCAGTCTGCGCGCGCGCGCGGTGGCACGGCGGGGTCAGCTTCGGCCTGCTGCTCGAGACGACGAGGGAGAGGGGAGGAGAGGAGGGACGCACTGAAGATGACGGGCCACGAGCGCTCGAGCGCGTGCCCGAAGAACGGGTTTGACGGGCCCATCTCGCCGCCCCAGCCGACTGCGTCAACCACTCGCACGTCCATCAGCCTCACGCTCACAACGAGCACGCCGCCGAGAAGAGGAACACGTCGACGCACAGCTCGCCCCCTCCTCGCCGAGCCAGTGCCCCTCGGGCACCTCGAGGAGCTCCTTGACGCGCGCGTACTTTGAGCGCGCGTTGGCGACGATGCGCGCGCGCGAGACGAAGAACTGGGCGGCCCACGAGGCGAGCTGGAGCGTCGGCGGGCAGAGCTGCGTGCGGGCGAGGAGGGGGCTGTGAGCGGCGCTCGGGAGGAGGAGGAGGGAGGGGAGGGAGGGGACGCACGTCTTCTTGGAACTGCGTCGCCCGCAGGCCCGTACTCGTCAGCACGCACTCATAGAGCACATCTGGACGAAGGAGAGAGACAAGCTCGACGCACCATGCTGTACAGCTCGCGCATCCTGCGAAAGTCGCCCCACACGCGCTGGTCGACGCCGCAGTCGCTCTTGACGTACGGCCCGAGGCTGACAAAGCCCGTGCGCGCGTCGACGTGGTCGAACCGGCCGGCGCCGACCCAGGACCAGGCGAGGTCTGTGCGCGTGCGCGAGCGAGGCAGTCAGGGAGGGAGGGAGGAGGAGGGAAAGGGAGAGGCGAGAGGGAGAGCGGACGCACGGTGCTGCAGGAAGAGCGTCATGTCGGCGTGGCTCGTCGGTCGGTCGTGCGCTTCGGGCCCGAGGAAGGCCCGGTCGGCCGCCGTCGGGGCGTCGAACCGCCGCAGGATGTGGTGCAGGTACGTGCCGCCTGCGCGCGCTCGGGCCTCGAGTCAGCGCCTCCTCGTTTCTGCTCGCCCGGGCAGCTCGTACACGAGAGAGAGAGAGCGAAGGAACGCACCTTCCCGCCCGACGTTTTCCAGCTGCACCACCTCGTCCACCCCCTCGATCCCCTCCAGCGCCCTCCGCCTCTCCTCCCCTCCCGCTCCCTCCTCCCCTTCCGCGCCCTTGTCATACACGCTCACCCTCGTCCTGAACTTCGTCACCGTCCCCCTTCCGAGCGTCTCGGCGACGTGCGCCGCAAACTCGGGCACGGGCGAGTCGTAGTACGCAAAGACGACGTCGAGCGTCGGGGGCGAGAAGAAGGTGCCCCGTGAGGAGGAGGACGAGGAGGGGGACGAGGTGTGGTCGAAGAGGCCGAGGCGGTTGGCGTAGTAGGGGTCGAGGCGGCCGAGCGGGAGCGTCGGGAGCGAGAGGGGCGCACCGTTGAGGAGGAGCGCCTGGAGGAGGAGGACGAGCGCGGGGAGGAACGCCACGACGGCGAGGAAGGGCATCGAGCGGCTCGTCGGCGCGCGGCGCGTCACGCCCGGGGGCGAGCGGCTGCGCGGCGAGGGCGTGCGCGCGCCCGAGGGCGACATGCGCACGCGCGGCGGGTCGAGCCACTCCTCGTCGGCGTCGTCCGAGAGCCGAGCGCGCGCCGCCCAGCCGACGAGCACCGTGCCGCTCGCTGCTGCGGCGCACGACGCTGCAAACGCGCGCAGCTCGACGCCGCCGATGCGCGCGGCGACGAGGACGCCGAGCGCGACGGGCACGGTCGACAGGGCCGACTTGGGAAGGCTGTCGCGGTCGGTATGAGGGGCGCTGCTGAGCAGCCCGGCGAGGCTCGTGCTGAGTGCGACGAGGTGGAGGAGCGAGGCGGCGATGACGAAGAGGAGCATCGAGGGGAGGGGGTACAGGGCGGCGGAGGGGGAGCGGCGGACGGCGAGGTTGGCGAGTGCGACGACCGAGGTGAGGACGGTCGCGATCTGCAGGAGCACGGCCAGGTCAGCGCCCGTTCGCAGAGCTCGAAGAAGAGAGAAGTCACGCACCGGTGCAGCGCTCCACAGGGTCTGGAACAGCGACGGCGCAGCGCCGGTCGTCGACGTCGCACCGCCTGCGAGGACGAGCCACGCGCCGGCCCGTGCGCCGACGGCGGCGAGGCCGCCCACGAGCGGGATGGCGCCGCACGGCGCGCCGAATGTCGAGATGGCGAGGAGGAGGGGCGCGACGCACGCTGCGACGGTCGTGGGCGAGAGGGCGGAGGAGGAGAAGGGCGGGTCGGAGCGCGAGGAGGCGAGGAGGAGGGCCGGCGGGAGGAGCGTCTGCGCGGCGCGAGAGTCAGCCCAGCGCCTCTGCAGCGTCGTCGAGTCGGAGGGACGCACCTGCAGCGCACACGCCACCTCGAGCGGCAGCTGCCCGACCGCGAGCACCTCGCCCACGACCGCGCCCGCCAGCAGCGCCGCCGGTCCCGCCTCGCTCCAGCTCGCCCCGCCCGCGTCGACGACCCAGCCCGTCCCGCTCGTCTCGACGTGTCGCCGGAGCCTCGGCGCGCACAGGGCCGCGAGGCGGGAGCAGAGGAAGAGGGCGAGGAAGTGCGCCGGCGGGAGGAGGAGGAGCGTCGAGGTCGTCGTGCGGCGGCCGATGTAGCTGCGCGCGCCGGTGCTCGAGTCAGCTTTTGGTCGCGCTGCAAGGCTCAAGGAGAGGACGCACCTGACGAGGAGAGTCCAGCCCGCCGAGGACAGGACCGCGCTGCACCGCCTCGACAGCGCTGAATGGCCCCCGTCGGCGGCGCTGCGACGCGGTGCTGGCTGTCGTGCCGGCCCAGGCGGGGAGGGCGAGGCGCGCTCCAGCATGCGGCGTGGTCGTGCGTGCTGCTGGCGAGCGGGCGCGGGAGCAGGAGAGGGAGGAAGCGTCGCCGAGAGGAGGCAGCTGCGAGAGGGAGCGTGCTTCCTCGCGCCTTCCCCGCGAGCGACGAGGCGCCTCTCCTGCTCGCCGAGCCGATCAAGCGGACGGAAGAGCGTCAACTCGCCGATCCGGACGCGGACAGGAGAGAGCGAGCGAGCGAGAGAGCGAGGGGAACGAGCGCGGGCGAGCGAGACTCTCGAAGGCGCAGGGACGGCAAGGACGACGACGATGAGGATACACGGACACGAGCTAAGAGAGCCAAGGGTGTATCTACAGACAGGCATAAGGCGCAGGGGGAGAGAGACGGACAGAGAGAAGCTAAGATATGGGGATCGGGGTGTCAACAACGGCGAGAGAAAGAGAGCGAGAGCGAGAGGGAGATGCAGGACGGCGAGGCTTTGTGCGGGCGGAGATGCGACAGGTCGAGAGAGAGAGAGAGGACGGAAGAA
>Ga0308170_10004050_pt1 | contig 11700 bp, 12 predicted proteins | sample PhyBR2_2_FD_202136 | JGI IMG/M metagenome (GOLD analysis project Ga0308170, IMG submission 202136) | Phyllosphere microbial communities from UC Gill Tract Community Farm, Albany, California, United States - DLSLSB.R2 | ecosystem: Host-associated > Plants > Phyllosphere > Unclassified | place... | reverse complement strand
GCACGCGCATCCGCCTCGGCCTCTCCGCTGTTCGCTCGATGGCTCGCTCCTAGCTCGCTTGGCAAGTCGATATCGTGCTCGGATCGCATTGTGCGGCCGGTCGTCGTCGTCGGGCGAGTCGGGCGCTCCCCGCTCAGAACGGCGCTCAGGCCTCGCTGAGCGAGCGCGATGCTCCTCGAGGCTCAGCAGGAGGCGGGACGAGGTGCAGTGCAAGGATTAAAGAAGAGGAACAAGTGAGAGAGCTACAGTGCCAGAAACAAGCGGCGCTACCGCCGCTGAACGTCCACCTCGTCGAGGAGAACCTCCCTCCCCATCCCTCCCTCGCCCTCGAGCAGCTCCTCCCCTGCCTCGCGCGCCGTCGCAAAGCTCCCCTCGCCGCTCGAGCTCCCGCTCCTCCCGCTTCCAGCCGCCCCCGCCCCGCCGCCGTACGACGCCAAGCTCGTCGCCTCGCTCCGGCTGCGGCGCGTCTCGTCGCTCTCGCTCGCGATCGTCGACAGGCGCCGCACGAGGCGCCCGTCCGACATGCGCACGTAGACGATCGCGCCGCGGGTCGAGCCGGAGGAGCCGGTGGGCCGGTCGGCGGGCGAGGAGTGAGGAGGGGAGGGCGGAGGGGGAAGGTCGCGAGGCGGACGGTGCGCGTCGGTGCGAGGGGATGGGTCCGGGGAGGGGGACGAGGAGGAACGAAAGCCGAGGAGCGGCGCGGCGGAGCCGGTCGAGAGGCGCTGGCTCGAGAGCGAGGGCGACGACGAGGCGAACGAGGCCGGGCGTCGCAGCCCGCTGAAGAGCGAGCCGTAGTCGTGCTCATCCCGAGCGGCGGACGCGCCCTCGTCGAGCCACGTCTCGTACGAGACCGGAGGCGCCGGCCGAGGACGAGCGACGCGCCCGACGCCGTCGAAAGCGGCCGAGCGCTCGAGCCCCTCGACGCTGCGCCGCCGCGCGCCCGATTCGCTGTCCTTCTCCCGCAGCGCCTTGGCCTCTTCCTCGAGCGTCGCCGCAGCGTCGTACGACGGCACGCCGAGGAGCCACCCGACGCCGCCCCACAGCTTGGCGCCGAGCCACTGCGCCGCGCCTCCCCCGCTCGCGCTCCCGGCCAGACCTGCGCCGCCATCGGCACCGGCGCCCGCGCCGCGGCTCGCGCGCGACGCACTCGAGCCCCACCGGGCGTGCTCGACGTCGTAGCTCCACGCGCCGTCGCTCACGCTCGCGTAGAACGCCGTCGCGCGGTCGGGCGCGTGCGGGAGGTCGTCCGGGTGCAGGGTCGAAGGGTCGACGATCGTTGGCGGGTGGAAGGCCGACGAGAGCGGGACGATGTCGGCGCGGTGGCGCTCGAGGAGGGCGCGCAGCTCGGCCGAGGGGAGCTGCGAGGGCGAGACGACGGCGGGCGTGAAGAGGGCGCGGTGGTACCGCCGCAGGACATAGAGCCAGATTGTCTGCACCCAGAAGAGCGTCAGCTCGAGCATTTGCGAGAGAGAGAAAAGAGAGAGCGAAGGAGAGATGGACGCACAAGAAAGGCCGCAGTGACGAGAAGCCGGACGACCGCCGCGACGCTCCACCCTTTCCACCCCTCGCCCTCGCAGTACTCGCCCTTGTTGCCGGACGTCCACCCGACGTCGATGCCCCAGTCGCACCGGTCGACGAGCTCGCCCCTCCAGACGAACGAGAGGACGAAGTTGGCGAAGCTGAGCGCGAGGTGGAGGAACGAGGAGAGGGCGGCGCTCGAGAGGCCGACGAGGCAGAGAACCGAGGGCCGGCGAGACTGTGTGCAATAGGGTCGTCAGCTCTGCTCATACACGTGTACGAGAGTAGGAGAAGGACAAGGCGACGCACTCGAAGGAAGAGCAGCACGGCGACCCAAAGCAGGAGGACCGAGAGCCACACGGCCATTTCGACCCACCGCAGCGCGCCTCGGCCCGAACCGCCGCTTCGGACGAGCGCGACGCATGCCTCGACCTCGAACCAGAACGTGACGACGAGGACGACGAGCGAGAGCGCGCCGGCGAGGTAGCCCGTGCGGCGGCGGCGCTTGAGGGCGAGCGAGGTGCGCAGGCGCTGCAGCTCTTGGAGGAAGAGGTGGGCGTCCGAGCCTGCGGGCGAAGTGAGTACGTCAGTGAGGTAATGAGGAAGGAAGGAGAGCGAGACGAGGACGCACCGACGACGCCAAAGTCGGCCCCCGGCAGCGCCAGCATCCCCTCGCCTCGCCCCTCGCGCCCGCCCAGCTCCTCCCCGCCGCCCGCCTGCGCCCCATCGCCGTACAGCGACGCGTCCCGCACGAGCACGCTGCTGCGCGGGTCGCGGCTCAGCAGCTCGGCGAACGAGTGCCGGCTCGTCCAATCGTCGGCCGGCGGCGAGCTCGCTGGCGTGGATGGTGTCGGGGCCGGGCTTGAGGTCGAGGTCGAGATGGTGGAGCCGATGCGAGAGAAACGCCGAGGAGGGAGGGTCGTGAGGGCGTCGTGCTCGGGCGAGGGCGAGGGCGACGAGGAGGCGAAGGGGAGGCGGAACATGGCGAAGGGCAGGCGAGATCGGCCTTGGACGAGTGCTAGAGGGTGCTGGAGAGCGTGTACGAGGTCGTCAAAGGTCGTGAGAGGGTCGTCGAGGTCGTGAAGGGTCGTGAGGTTGTCGATAGCTCGGCCGGGGCCCGAGTCCGCCGCCTGCTCGTCGTCGAGACAGCGCCGAGTTGGAGTGACGCGCTCAAGCGAGCGAGGGTGCAGCGCCTCAGCAAGCGAGGCAGAGAGAACGCAGCCCGCGACGAGGTGCAGCGACCGAGAGGCGAGCGAACGACCGTGGCCGTGGGAGGCGCCGAGCTGAGCGCGAGGGCGCGTGCGTGCGTCCTGCGGGGTGCGGGCGGGTCGTGCGCGGCGTCATCTCGAATCGATCGAGGCGGGGGCTGCAGGCCGAAGAGTCTCGGAAGCGAGCCGTCGCTGACGAGGATGCGCTGGTGAAGAGGTCCGAGCGAGAGAGCAAAGTGACCGTGAAAGCTGCGCCGCGCGAACGCTACACAAAGCGCCCGATCTGCTCGCCCGCCTGCGTGCCAGGATGATGCTCGTCAGCTCGAGTCTCAGGAGCGAGAGAGCGCAAGAAAGAGCGAGACGAGGACGGACCCTGACCACCGTCTCGATCCGGTCGCGCGAGCTCTTGAGCAGGTCGTCGTCGAACTGGACCGAGCCGTGCGGGAAGACGGCGATAATGGTCGAGCCACTGCAGGGGGAGGAGGGAGCAGAGTCAGCGAGCTGCGGCACGTGAGGGAGGTCGCTGATGCCCGGACCGAGAGAGAGAGCTCGTGAAGACGCACCCATAGGCTGCAGGACATGCACAGCATCAGCTCGACTCCTCACGAGCACAAGAAAGACTGAGCCCGACGCACAAAAGTGCCCGAGCTCGGCGCCCCTCGTGACCTCGACGCCCTGGTCGACCGTGCGCGCGATCGCACCAACGAGCATGGCGCCGACCTGGACAAACGCGACAGGGACGACCGAGCCGTCGGGTCGGGGAGCCGAGAGGAGCGTGACTGTGTGAGGGGCGAGGCGTCAGCTCGAGGGCGCGCGTGAGCGGGGAGGGGGGGAAGGAGAAGGCGCGGACGCACCGTCGCGCTTGTTCTGCGTGAAGACGTCGACCTCGGCCTCGTTGACGCACACCGGGTTGACCGTCTGCAGGACGGAGAGAGCGCGAGTCAGCCGACGCCCTGAGCGAGGCAAGGCGACCTTGGCGAGCGAGAGCGAGAGAGCGACTGAGCCGACGCACGTAGTACTCTCCCTCGACGCAGCGCGTCCTCCCGACCGTGCCCGTCACGGGTGAGTGGTAGCGGTGGTAGTCGGCGGGCGCGAGGCGGAAGACGGCGAGCGCGGCGTTGTCGAACTGGGCCGCGAGCTCGTCGTCGTCGAGGAGGGCCGGAACCGTAAAGTGCTTGCCCTGCGCGCGTGCACGTGCAACGTCAGCGCTGCTCCCTCCGAAGCGGCCGTTCGAGCGCAAGTGCAGGGAAGGAAGGGCGCACCTTGATCCAGAGCTCCTTGGCGGCGTCGACCGTCTCGAACACGGTCAGGCGGCAGTCGGCCGCGCTCGAGACGACGTCCGGGTCGTCCGGGCTCGCCGGCGGCCTCGCGTCGGGCTTGAGGCGCCGGTAGAAGAACTCGTTGAAGGTGCGGTACTTGGACAGGTCGGGCTCGAGGAGCGACGCCGTGTCGATCTGGTAGGTCGAGACAAAGTGCTCGATGTGCTCGAGGGCGTTGACGGGCGAGTCGAACGCGCGGCCCTGCTTGATGCTCTGTTGCTGCGAGCATGAGGGGTCGAGGATCAGCGAGAGAGCGCGAGGGCCGGGCTAGGAAAGAGAGGGAGCGAGCGCACCTTGAAGAGCTCCTCGACGCGCCTCGACTCGAGCAACTTGGCCTGCTCGCGCCCGTGGTACAGCGCCTGCATCCCGACGCGGACGTACAGCGGCATGCTCTGCGGTCGTGCTCGCAGACATCGAGTCAGCGCTCCCCGCAGCGAGCGAGCAGCGTCGACAGAGAGCGGGCGAGCCGAAACGCACCTCCCACACCTTGACAGGGTCCGGCCCGCGCGTGACGACATAGTTGCCGAGCCCGTAGCTCGCCGCGACCTTCTCGATGCCCGGGATGAAGCGCTTGAGCCAGGCGTGCGCGAGGCCTGCTCAAAGGCGGGAGGAGGAGGGCGAGGCGAGGTGGAGGGCGGGGAGGAGCTGTGAACGGCGATGGGTCAGCGTGGTGGCTCGAGACATACCGATGAAGAGCTCTGACGCACCACAGAGCAAGCCCAGAGCAGCGACAGAGGAGGAAGAGCGCCTCATCAGCTCGCTCGTCCCGGACTCGCCTCCTCGTCGGACCTCGAGAGCGAGAGAGCGAGGCGACGCACCCTCGTGTGCCGGCGTGTGCAGGTCCACCTCCTTGACGCCCTCGTCCTCGCCGTGCGTGAGCCCATCGAGCGTCGCCTGCGCGCGAGCGGGCGGGTGACGAGGTCAGCTTTGCTCAACGACGTCGGCCCCACCTCGCTCGACGACGAGGTGGAAGGACGCACCGCATAGTCCTCGTGCGTCGCCTGGGCGTGGTCGTGAGCCGGCTCGGGCTGTGTCTGCAGCGTGGGCTCCATCGTGAGAGCGCAGCGGTGTGGTGCGAGGCTAACCTTGCGCCGGCCTCCTCCTCAGGCTCGCGCGCTGACCTCACAGCCGAGAATAGCTCGCTTCGCAGCAGGACGAGGCGCAACAGCAACTGACAGGATACATAGGCTGCTCGAGCGCGTACAACAACCCCTCACGTCGACCCAACCCTCGCCTCCTCGTCCCCCTCCTCGTCCCTCCCTCTCGCACTCAGCTCCTCCTCCTCCTCCTCCTCCTCCTCCCGATCATCCTCGCGCCCAAAGTGGCCTCCAGCGCCGAGCGCCCCCGGCGACCCGGCGAGGAGGTACCCACCCCCGAGCGTGAGGCTGAGCGTGCGCGAGCGGCCCAAGCCTGGGCTGAGCGCGGCGACGAGCGGGACGGGGAGGAGCCGCGGTGCCGAGGCCGAGGCGCCGCTCGAGGGGTCGGTCGGGGCGTGGTGCGAGAGGGAGGGTGGGGCGCGCGCCGAGAGGGCGGCGTAGGGCGAGGGGGAGGACCCGGCGGCGGCGGAGGAGGAGGACGAGGGCGAGGGCTTGGTGGGGCTCGATGGCGGAGCGGGCGGGTCGCGCGTGAGGAGGTAGACGCCTGCGTGCGAGAGGCATATCAGCCGAGCGTTGAGAGCGGCAGGGAGAGCGAGGAAAGAGAGAGAGAGAGAGAGCGAGGAAGGGACAGCGCACCGAGGCCCGACACGAGGCAGCCAAACCCAAAGTTGACGAGCGACGGCAGCGCGACGCCCTCAAAGTCGCGGTACAGGATCGCGCTCCCGACAATGGTCGACAGGGCGAACGTCATGTACTGCGTCGGGATGACGACGCGCGACTCGAAGCGCTGCACTGCGCGCGCGCGAGGAGAGAAGGGAAGGGGGGGTCAGGTCGGGCTCGGGCTCGGGTCGCGGGTGAGCAGAGGAGGGAGGGAGAGAGGGACGGACAGCTCTTGTTGACGTAGTTGACCTGGAGGAGGGCGGTTCCGACGAGGACGACGAGGACCGGGTACGTGATCCAGTACTCGAAGCTGCGCGGCTCGTCATCAGCTTCTCGTTCTTGCGCCTCGACGCTCACAGCGAGAAAGAAAAAGGAGGGCCGCGCCGAGACGCACATGCGCAAGAAGAGCAAGTTGACGAACGACGAGATGGCCTTTGTCGACAGGACGGTGAACGCCCCGGCGAGGGCGCACAGCGACAGGTCGATCAGGACGTAGCGGTCGCCGAGCTTTGTGCGCGACAGGTGCGCGAGGACGGCGATGGCGACGGTCGAGACGCCCGCGTAGGCGATGAAGGGCGGGCGCGAGATGGCCGAGAGGAACTCGTCGGGCGTGGGCTGCGCGCGCGCGGGTCCGCTCAGGGGGCGAGTCAGCGAGGGCGAGGGAGGAGGGAGGAGGGGAGGGAGATGGGGCGCACCTTCTGGTCGTTGGAGCGCGAGGCGTAGACGACGGTCGCGCCGCCGACGAGGGCGACGAGGACGCCGACGAGGTCGCTGCGGCGGAACGGCTCGCGCACGATGAGGGGCGCGAGGAAGACGTTGGCGATGAGGGCGACCATGCCGAGCTGCGGGCCGGAACAAGGTCAGGGTTAGTGGGCTCTGTGCGCTGGAGAGAGAGGGAAAGGGCGAGGAGGAGAGGGAGGGAGGGAGGGAGGGACGCACGGGCGCCACGACGGACGGAGCCGCGAAGCCATAGGCGAGGAAGTTTCCGAGCTCGCCGAGGTTCAGGCACGCAAAGCCTGCGAGCCACAGCGGGCTCGTCAAGAAGCCCTTGTCGGTCCTCGGGCGGCGGTCGCCGTGGCCTGCGCTGCTGCGGCGCGACGACGCGCGGCGGTGGAGGAGCGGCGGGGGCGAGTCGGTGCGGAGGTGCGAGGGGACGAGGACGACCGGGTTGGCGGGTCCGGCGAGCGGGTCGGAGAGGGAGCGGTCGAGGGTGGGCTTGGTTGTGACGATCAAGGGCGTGCGCTCGTGAGGAGGACGACGAGGACGGGCGGGGGATCGTCCCCGGCTCGTCGAGCTTGCGGCGGGTCGGGGCGGGTCCGTCTTGCGTGCGCGTCGGAGGTGCGCGAGTCTGCAGGAGAGCCCAGTCAGATAAGAGAGAGAGGCGGAAGAGCGAGGTGAGGTGGGTCGGACGGACCGCTGGAGGTTGAGGGCGGCGCAGACGAGGCAGTTTGCGAGGATGGCGATACCGACGCCGATGAGGGTGGACGTGCCCGGTGTAGACCCGCCGGGAATCATGCCAGCTCGTAGCGGCGCGGCGTCGGGATGAGAGCGGGTCGCCGCCTTCATCGCCCGAGGACGAGGCGAGGGTCGACTCTGGACCACTCACTCGCCCGCCATGCTGTCAGCGCACCAGCACGCTCAAAGGAGGCCACGCGCACCCTCGACCGACCAAGCACCCGCACCACCCGCCGTCCAGCCCTCCCTCGCCCCCTCCCCCTCCTCCTCCTCGCCGGCCGCCCCCACCTCCGCCGCAGCACCGTCGCACCCTCTCGACGCCGACGTCCGGTCCTGCTGGATCTGCTACACCGACTCGACAGAGGACGACTCGCGCCCTTACATCCACGCCTGCTCGTGCACCCTCTTGGCCCACGAACAATGCCTCCTCGACTGGCTCACGGCGCAAGCCGCCTCGCCCCAGCAGCACCACCCGCACCCGCCGCGCTGCCCCGTGTGCGCGAGCCCGATCGTCGTCCGCGAGGACCGCAACGACCTCCTGCGCCTGTACCGCCGCGCGCGCCGCACCGCCGACCACGCCTCGCTCGTCGCCGCCGTCGCAGGCGTCGCCGCCAGCGCCTGGTTCGTCGCGGCTGCGTACGGCGCGTGGGCCGTAAAGACGTTCATGGGCGACCAGGTCGCCCGCGCCCTCGTCTTGCGCCACGAGGGCGGCTTCCCCTGGCGGTACTGGCGTGCGTCCTCCTCCCCCTCCCTCTCCTTGAGCCGCACCCTCGCTCACGCTGCTCCCTCGCACGCACGCAGTCAACCTCCCCCTGATCCCCCTCACCCTCATCCTCTCGCGCACGCCCCTCATCGACTCGCTCCTCCCCTTCCTCCCGCTCACCCTCGTCCTCTCGTCCGGCCCGCGCTCACTCCACCCGACCTCGCCCCTGTTCGACCCGCTCGGCCTCGACGACCTCACCCTGCGCTACCCGCCCTCGCCCACCCTCACCGTCTGCCTCCTTCCCTGGCTCCGCCTCGTCTACCTCCGCCTCCGCCTCCGCCTCTTCCACGCCGTCCTCGGCAACCGCAAAAAGTTCCGCGGCCTCGCCGGCGTCTTCGAGGAGGCGGCCGCCGACGACGACTTTGCGCTCGCGGCCGACGGCGGCGAGGGCGAGGGCGACGAGGGCGCCGCGGCGGGCGGGACGAGGACGCGCGGCGAGGCGCTCGAGCTCGTCGCGACGCTCGAGGTCGACGTCGAGGAGCGCCCGCGCCCGCGCCCGACCGGCGCGCCGGCGCAGCAGCAGCAGCAGCAGCAGCTCCCCGTCGCGACCGAGACGACGACGTCGCGCCTGCGCATCGGCATGGGCCGCCTCACGTCGCTCGTCCTCGGCGCCCTCGTCTTCCCCGCCCTGTCGGCCGCAGCCGGCTCGGCCCTGTTCTGGCTCGCCCAGCGTCGCGGAAACTCGGCGCCCCTGCGCGCGCTCAGGGCCGTGCTCGGCGTCGGCGCCGTCCTCGCCGCACGTTCGGGCTCGGGCCCCGCGCCCGCCGGCGCGGGAGCAGGCACGAGCTGGATCGCCCAGCTCGCGCGCGCACCCGCCGCGCTGCGCTCCCCGCGCACCGCCGCCGCCGCCGCCGTCGACCCCAAGTGGCTGCGCAGCACGCTCGGCGCCGCGCTCGTGCTCGTCGTGCGCGACGCGTGCGAGCTCGCCGCGGGCGTGCTCGAGCAGCGCCGGCGCCGCTCGAGGAGGGTCGTCGAGCGGCCGTTCAGGCCGGGCATGGGCGCGGGGGCGCGTGCGGGTGCGGGTGCGGTGCAGCGCGAGGGAGAGGCGGCGGCGCAGGCGCAGGCGGTGAGCAGCAGCAGCGGCGGGAGGAACGCGCAGGGGCGAGAGGCGGTCGTGCACACGCTCTTGTAGGGCGCGCTCGCTCTCATTTGTACAGCTTTTTTCGCACGCTCTCGGCTCGTTGCGAGAGGTAGAGAGGGAACGACAGGTTGCACGAGCGAGAGGTACGTCGAGGAGGAAAGGGAGGGGAGAGCTAGACCTGCGACGCTCTTCGACGGCTCCTGTCAATGGCCGTACGGGATCGCCTCGAGGTACACGCTCAGCACGGGCCGCTTGCCCTCGTCGGCCCTCACGACCGGGTCCTGCCACCCCTGCCAGAAGCACTCCTCGCTCATCTCCTCGTTGAGAACGCTCCGCTTCCTCGTCACGCTGTCGTAGTCCAGCTCCTCGGTGACGGCCTTGGGCGCGCGCGCGCCGAACCACGTCCCGAGCGCCACGAACACGTCGCCGACCGTCACGCCGTCGGGCTTGGGGACGAGCGCGTGCGTGAGCTTCGACTCGCGCCCGACGAGCGGCTCGTAGAACTCGGGCGCGCACGACACCTTGATGCGCGTGCTGGCGGGCGAGGTGGCAAAGTCGTCGAGGGCGCCGTAGTGCCAGGGCGTGCGCTCGGGCGTGCGGCCCGTCTTGGCGGCCTTGTGCGCCGCGTCGGCGTGCGCCATGAGCCACCTCGAGCGTTGGAGCGCGTGGGTGCTCGCGATGTGCGGGTGCAGGGTGAACTGCGTGCCGATCTGGAGCTTGCTCGGGAGCGGACCGCGGCGGAAGAACGTGCCGTCGAGGCTCTTGTCCTGCGAGCGGATGGAGGGCGAGGAGGGTCAGCCGAGCGCAACGACGAGAGCGGCGAGGAAGCGGCGAGGGAGAGCGGGACGCACCTGGACGAGCCGCTGGAACTTCTTGCACACCCTTTGGACCTTGTTGAGCGCGTAGTACTCGAGCTGGGCGAACGTGCGGAGCCAGATCTCGTCGGAGAAGCGGAGGGCGAGCGACGAGGCGGCGGGTTGCTGGACGGCGTCGGCGGGCGGCGTGTGGGCCTTGGACGAGTCGGTTTGTGCGGTGCGAGAAGCCATCGCTGGTGCGCGCGAGCTGAGGCTGGAGAGAGGAGGAGAAGAAGGGCGAGCCTGGAAATGACGCAGCGAGTCGAGCTTCGGCGCGTCGACGCGCGCGGGCGCTCGAGCCGCTGCGAGGGGCTGTCTCGTCGCTCTCGTCGGCTCCCTTCCTCGGCAAAGCTCCCTGCGAGGCTCTCGACAAGGCTCTGTATTCAACGTGCACCCTTCGCTACTTGGAGCGAAGCGCAGGTTCGTGCGGTCGCGAATGCCGTCCGGGTCCTCGCGAACGCAGCTTCGCTCACGCGCTTGAAGGAGCTTGCGAAGAACGTCTCTCGCTCGACAGGAAGCCGCCAAGCTCTCGATGGGTCGCACGCAGAAGAAAAGCGAGCGCAAATTGCAAGGAAGGATAGGAAGAGAGGAGCAAGGCAGCGCTCGGCCCGGTGCGCGCCCGGCACGGCGTCGATGTACATGTCGTCCTGGTCGGCTTCGACGGCCTCGATGGCGCATTGGGGAGCCGGCCTCTCCATCCACTTGCAGAGGCCCTCCTTGACGCGGCCGACTCGGACGCCGTCGGCGCACTCGAGCGTGACGTGCGTGTCGACCGTCCTGAGGCCCATGAAGAGTCGGTACGGGTCGACGCATATGGTGAGGGATGGACAGGCGGGCGACGAGGCGAACTCGGTCACGACGGGGGAGCTCCAGGATGTCGAGGGGGACGGGCTGCTCGTGCTGATGTGCGGGTCGATCTTCCAAAGCCAGCTCCACGCGCTGTGCGGGTTCGAGCGCTTGAGGAACGGGTGCAGCTCGAAGCTCATGCCGACCTCGAGCGACGTGGGAGGAGCGACGAGAGCTCAAGAGGTAGTGGGACGCACCTGGACGAGCCGCTGGACCTTCTTGCAGATCCTCTGCGCCCGCTTGAGCGCACAGTAGTCGAGCTTGACGAGGATGAGGAGCCACACCTCGTCGGGGAGGCGGAGGGCGAGCGGCGTCGGTGCGGCGGGCTGTGCGGTGGCGGCGGGCGGGCGAGGCGCAGTGAGCGTGCTGTCGGTCTGGGTAGCCATGGTGTCCTCGGGCGGGCTGAGGGTGGCGGGACGAGGAGAGGGAAGAGCGCGCGAGCGAGGTGGAGGCGGACTGAGGTGACGCGACGAGGCGCGAGCGCTCGAGCCCTCCGAGGACTTTCCGAGCGACCAGCTGCTTCGTCTCGCTCGCTCGCTATGCTGTCAAACAAGCGGGCTCAGCAGCGCTCACTGTGCGACGCTCAAGCGAAGCGCAGGACCGCGAACCTGAATTTGCGAAGGTCGGGCAGCTGGACTGCGCGCAAGCTCTCGCTGCCCTCTCGTGCTCGAGTGAGCTGCGCTTCTCTCGCAGTCCGAGTCGAGAGAGACGGCAGAAGCTTGAATGCAGGCACTGCTTGGAGGAGGGAGATGGAGGAGGACCACGAGAAGGAGAAAGCCAGAACGAAAAAGGAAGCGGGAAGGGAGGGCGAGCTACTCAGTGGTCGTACCCGGCCGCTTGCAGGTACACAGTGCCATACTTGAGCACCTTGGGGAACATCCAGCCCGTGAAGGCGTGCT
>Ga0308170_10004045_pt1 | contig 11709 bp, 7 predicted proteins | sample PhyBR2_2_FD_202136 | JGI IMG/M metagenome (GOLD analysis project Ga0308170, IMG submission 202136) | Phyllosphere microbial communities from UC Gill Tract Community Farm, Albany, California, United States - DLSLSB.R2 | ecosystem: Host-associated > Plants > Phyllosphere > Unclassified | place... | reverse complement strand
GGACGCCGTAGATCGATCGTCGCCGCGGGCCAGGGCAGGTCGGTCAACGTGCCGAAGATCGCCGCGGCCACCACCGCGACCCCGAGCAACAGCAGCCATTGTTCCGACGACGCGCCTTGCCGCGATCCCCGAGCCCGCGAGTGCGAGGATTGCGCGCGTCGCTTCGTCATCCCGTCCCTGTACCGGGGAAGAGAGTTCAGGCCAACGGGGAAGCCATGGAGCACCTGTCATCGCGCGAGACTCGGACGGGCTGAAGCCGCCGAACCTCGACGGTCCGACGACGATCGCGGTGCCGGGCCGGGCTAGGCCAGGGCTGAAGCGTCAGTGGCTCGATCGTTTCCCAGACCGTGGTGTTCGCCAATTGCACCGCGCCAGTCCGCTTCGCCGCCGTCCAAGGGTTCGACGCGACACGGGTCGATTTGGTGCTGTCGTGAGGCCAGACCGCGAACCGGTCGTCTGGGCGATGACCCCGGTTCGACGAACGCCGCGGCTCCCGGTCGCCGTCCGCACCTCGACAGCGCCGCCACGGCGCACCACATTGTGGTCAACGGAGTGCCGCCATGACCAGCTATCGCAAGACAGAAGACGCCGTTGCCGCGCTGACACCGGAACAATACCGGGTCACGCAGGAGAATGCGACCGAGCGCCCCGGTTCCGGCGCGCTCCTGCATGTGAAGGACGCGGGGATCTATGTCGACATCGTGTCGGGCGAGCCGTTGTTCGCCAGCACCGACAAATATGATTCCGGCTGCGGCTGGCCCAGCTTCACCCGACCGATCGAGACTGCCAACGTCACGGCCAAACGCGACTGGTCGATGCTGATCCCCCGTACCGAAGTGCGCTCGGCGCATGGCGACAGCCATCTCGGCCATGTCTTCAAGGACGGCCCGCGCAGTCGCGGTGGCTTGCGCTACTGCATCAATTCGGCGGCACTGCGTTTCGTCCCGCGGGGCGAGATGGCCGCCAAAGGCTATGCCGCGTATCTCGATCAGGTCGAGGATGTGCCGGCCAAAACCGAGCGCGCGGTTCTTGCCGGCGGATGCTTCTGGGGCATGCAGGATCTGATCCGTGCGCAGCCCGGTGTCGTCTCGACGCGTGTCGGCTATTCCGGCGGGGAGGTCGCCAACGCGACGTATCGCCATCACGGCAACCATGCCGAGGCGATCGAGATCGTCTTCGATCCGGCGCGCACCGACTTTCGGATGCTGCTCGAATTCTTCTTCCAGATCCACGATCCGACCACGGTCAACCGGCAGGGCAATGATCGCGGTGCCAGCTACCGGTCCGCGATCTTCTATACCGACGACGCCCAGAAGGCGGTGGCGCAGGATACGATCGCCGATGTCGAGGCGTCGGGGCTATGGCCCGGCAAGGTCGTGACCGAACTCTCGCCGGTGGGCGATTTCTGGGAGGCCGAGCCCGAGCATCAGGACTATCTCGAGCGCAAGCCGAATGGCTATACCTGCCATTTCGTCCGCCCGAACTGGAAGCTGCCGCGCCGCGCCGAAGCGGCGTAAGTTACGTCAGTCCACCTCGCGACGGCATGCCGGTCAACGGTATGATTGCCAGGGATGGCGATGTCCGCGTCGCAGTTGGCGCATGTCACGGGCTCACCAACGCTACCGGGTTGATATCCTCAAAACGTATAGCCGAGCCCTAGCGTCCCTAGCCATTGGTCGCGCGATCCGGCGATGGCGACGAGCGGGCTGTGCGCGATCGAGCCTGCCATGCGGCCATAGGTGCCGCCTGCGACCAGCTTGACGCCGTGCAGCAAATCGCCGGTGAGCGAATAGCTGCCGATTGCGCCGAGCGTCCAGTTCTTGAGGCCACCGCGGGCCGTGTAGACGGGGAGTCCACTCGTCGCGCTCTGCGCTGCGGACACGCTGTAATAGGTCTGCGCATAGCCGCGTTCGACGATGTCGGCGGAGGCGAACAGGCCGATCGCGGCCTTGAGCGACAGCGGCGTGACATAGGTGATGCCGGGGCTCCAGATGCCGCTGTCATGAACCCCACTGACGTCGTGGCGATAGCCGAGCGTCACCGACAGCGTGTCGTACGAGCTGCTCAGTACACCGGTCTTGCCGAGGCCGACATAGCCGCCAAGTTCGACCGCGACGTCAAGCTTGCCGAGTGCGCGCACGCGGCGGTCGTCGATGCTGCCGAGGGCGCTACGGTTGAAATTGAGCTGTGCGATCGGTCCGGCCTGGACGTCCCAGACCGGACCCGGCGCGTTCTTGATCAGGTCGACGCTCAGCTGGTTGCCGGCCAGGACGAAGCCATAGCCCTTGATCGTCCCGATCGCGGCGGGTGCCGGGCTGATCCGATAGTCGTTGGAGCCCTCGTAATCGGGGAGTGCCGCGACCCCGACACCGACGGTCACGGTATCGCGGTACGGATCGGCGGGTGCATCCTGCGCATGGGCGGGTAGCGTGGTGAACGCCGCCAATGTGCTGCCGAGGATGAGCGACAGAGTTCGGATATAGGGCATGAGAAGGTCCTTGGTTCAAATGTGATCGGCGCGGTGAGCGGTCAGCCGCCGAGCGCGCGGTGAAGCTGGATGTGCGCGAGCGCGGTGGCGACGCGCTGGCGAACGACGGCCAACTCCGCGGACAAGGCCGCTTGGCGGTCGTCGAGCAGCGGCGAGGCCGCTATGTCGCCGCGGGCGTAGCGGGCCTCGACCATCGCCACCGTCCGGCGACGCGATGCGAGGTCGCGGTCGGACAGGCTGGTGCGCTCGGCGGCGGCGCGGCTCGCCGACAGCGCGTCGTCGACTTCACGCCAGGCGTTGAGAACGGTCTGGCGGTACGCGAGCGCGGCGCTGCGTTCCTCCGAGCGGCGCAGGTCGAGTTGCCGCTGCAATCGGCCGCCGGAGAAGATCGGGAGAGACAGGCTCGGCCCGATGCTCGTGCTGCGCGCGTTCCAGCCGAAATCGGCGAGGTTCAGGACGTCGATATCGAACAGGCCCGTCAGGCTGATCTTGGGATAGAGATCCGCCTGCGCGACGCCGATCTGCGCGGTCGCTGCGTGGAGCCGTGCTTCGGCCTCGACAATGTCAGGACGTGTGCGGGCGACCTCGGAGGGCACGCGCACCGCCGCCGCCGGGAGCGGGCTTTGCGGTTGCAGCGTCGTGCGGTCGAACGGGGCGGTATCGGGCGTACCACCGACCAGGATCGCCAGCGCGCGCTGCGTCGTGGTCGCCCGATGGTCGAGGTCGACGATCTCGCCGCGCAGTGCGCGCAGCGTCTCTTCGGTTGCGGCGAGATCGATCGGCGTGGCGAGACCGCGTCCCAGCAGCGCACGCGCGATCGTGGCGTTGCGCTCGGCGAGTCCGACCCCGTCCTGCGCGATGCGGCGCTCGTCCCACAGGCCGCGCAGTTGAAAGTAGGTGCGCGCGACCTCGGCCTCGACCGACAGACGTACGCCGCGCGCGGTGGCTTCGGTGGCCTCGACCGAGGCCTGCGCCGCCTCGACCTGGCGACGATGGCCACCCCAGAGATCGAGTTCCCAGCTCGCGCCGACGCCGATGCTGTAGAGATCGAAGTCGACGCCCTTGGGCGGGGTCGTCGTCGGGGTGACGCCGAGCAGCGTCTGCGTCACCGAGGCGATCCCCGCGGTGCCGACGCGCTCGCGGTTGTACCCGGCCTGACCCTCGACCTGCAGCGCACCGGCAGCACGAGCCTGGCCGCGCTCGATCCGCGCGGCGGTGATCCGTTCGATCGCCGCGGCGATGTCGAGGTTCGTAGAACCTGCGCGTGCTTCCAGAGCGTCGAGCACCGGATCGTCGAAACTCCGCCACCAGCGCGCATCGGTGCTAGCCGAGACCGGGGCCGCACTCTGCCAGACCGGCGGCAGGATCGCTGCGGGCGGCGCGAAATTCGGGCCGACCGTACAGCCCGCCAGCGCGACGGCGAGCAGCAGCGGCGTCCGTGAGAGCTTCGGATCATGCATTTTCGTGGTCCTCGTCGGTAAGGCCGGATGTGCGATCGAAGGCGAGGGCGTAGAGCGCGGGGAGGGCGACCAGCGTGAGGATCGTCGCGCCGATCAGCCCGCCGATCATCACGATCGCCATCGGCCCCCAGAAGATGTTGAAGCAGAGCGGGATGAACGCGAGCACCGCCGCCAGTGCGGTCAGCACGACCGGGCGCGATCGACCGATCGTCGCAGCGACGATCGCCGCGTGCAGGTCCATGCCCTCGGCCTGGTTATGCGTCACCTGATCGACCAGGATGATCGAATTGCGCATGATCATCCCCGCGAGCGCGATCAGCCCAAGAAGCGCGACAAACCCGAACGGCGCGCCGGTCAGCACCAGCGCCACCACCGCGCCGATCACCCCAAGTGGTGCGGTCGCCAGCACCAGAAGCGTCCGGCCGATGCTTTGCAGCTGGATCATCAGCAGCAGGAGCATGAGCGCGACGGTGATCGGCAGCAGCGCATAGATCGCGTCGTTCGCCTTGGCCGACAGCTCGCCGTCGCCGCCGTCCTCGATCCGGTAGCCGGCGGGGAGCGAGGTCGCGATCGCGGCGACGCGCGCGGCGGCGGCGTCGACGACTTCGCCGGCCTGGACGTCGCCGGTCATGTCCGCCTGCACGGTCATGCAGAGCGCGCCGTTGCGCGTCCAGACGATCGGCTGCTCCGTAATCGCGCCGATCCGCGCGACCTGATCGAGCGGGACCGGACCGCCGGGCGTGCTCACCGCCATGTCGGCGAGCCGCCCCGGATCGCTGCGATCCGCCGCCGTGCCGCGCACGACGATGCCGATCCGCTTGGCCCCACGGAGTACGTCACCGGCGGGCTGGCCCAACAGCATCGTCGCGACCTCGCCCGCCAGCCGCGCCCGATCGAGCCCGAGCCGCGCGACCCGATCGGGGTCGAGATCGAGCCGCACCGCGACCGACGGCGTCCCCCAGTCGGCCTGGACCGCGGTCGTGCCCGGCGTCGCGCGCAGCACCGTCTCAAGCCGCGCGGCGATGGTCCGCAAAATCTCCGGATCGGGCCCGATCACCCGGTATTGCACCGGGAAACCGGCACTTGGCCCGAGTGACAGGCGGCGGACATGGAGCTTCGCCTCAGGCGACGCATGGTTCGCGAGCAGCCGCGCGATGACCCGTTCACGCGCTCGCAGGTCGGTCGCGACCAGCACCATCGTCGCGGTCGCCGGGTCGGGCAGCGAGGGGCCGTAGGGGAGATAGAAGCGCGGCGCGCCTTGGCCGATATAGCTGTCGATCTGCGCGATATCGCGGTCCTTCGCGATGCTCGCCTCGATCCGCCTCACCGCCGCCGAGGTGGCGGACAGCGACGCACCGGGCCGCAGGCTGACGTCGACGATGATTTCGGGGCGGTCGGAGATCGGGAAGAATTGCTGGCGGACCAGCATCGCGCCCGCGAGACTGGCCACCAGCAGCGCGGCGGTAACTACGACCACCGTCTTGCGCCGCGCCATGCACGCATCGACCAGCTTGCGCAGCCGCCGGTACACCGGCGTATCGTACATCGCATCCGCATCATGGTGCGCACGCGCTTCGGGCAGCAATCGCACCCCCAGATACGGCGTGAACACGACCGCAACGACCCAGCTCACCAGCAGCGCCGACCCGGTCACCCAGAAGATGCCGCCGGCATATTCGCTGGTCGTCGATTGCGCGAACCCGACGGGTAGGAAGCCGACGATCGTCAGCAGCGTCCCCGTCAGCATCGGAAACGCGGTGTGCGTCCAGGCATAGGCCGCGGCATCGGCCCGGCTCGCGCCCTTTTCGAGCTGGACCACCATCGCCTCGACGCTGATGATCGCATCGTCGACCAGCAGCCCGAGCGACAGGATCAGCGCGCCGAGCGAGATCCGCTCGAGCCCGATCCCGCTCGCCCCCATGAACAGCGCGACGATCGCGAGCGTCAGCGGCACCGACAGCGCAACGACCACGCCGGTCCGCCAGCCGAGCGTCACGAATGCGACCAGCAGAACGACCGTCAGCGCGCAGAAGAACTTGATGAGGAACGCGTCGACCGCCTCGCGGATGTTCTGGCTCTGGTCCTGAACCTGCGTCATCGTCACACCCGCGGGCAGCGTCCGGCCGAACGCCGCGGCGGCCTCCGACAATCGCTTGCCGAAACCGAGCCCGTCGGCCCCCGGCGCCATCGCGATCGCCAGCACCACCGCGGGCTTGGCCGCGTGGCGGACCAGACCGTCGGGCGGGTCGGCATAGCCGTTGCTGACCGTGCCGACGTCGCCGACCCTGATCGGCCCGTCCGCGCCGGGGATGGCGGTATTCTCGATCGTATCGACGCCGTCGACCGCGCCGCCGATCCGAACGGGGACGCGCATCGACCGCTCGACCACGCCCGCCGGTGCGACGCTGCTGCGCTTCGCCAGCGCCTGCACGACCGCGTCGGGTGACAAACCCATCGCGGCGAGCCGGCGTGAGTCGACATCGACGAACAGCCGGCGCGGCACCTCGCCGGTGATCTGCACCTTGCCTGCGCCGGGCACGCGCAGCATCGCGTCGCGCGCCTGCTCGGCCAGTGCAACCAGCCGCGCATTGTCCGCGCCGGTCAGCGTAAACACATAGCCATAGACGTCGGCATAGTCGTCATCGGCGGCGACCGTTGCGCCCCCCGGCAGACCCGGCTCGAGATCCTTCAGCTGCTTGCGGACCTGTTGCCAGATCACGGGCACGCGGTCCTTCGGCGCGCCATCCTTCAGCGACACGCGGATCGCGCAGCGCCCATCGACGCAATAGGTCTGGAGGGAATCGAGATCCTCGGTCGCGCGCAGTCGGCGTTCGATCGGATCGGCGACCTGCGCGCGCATCTGCGATGGCGTCGCGCCGGGCCACGTCGCCGCGACGATCATCTCCTTCAGCGTGAAAGTGGGATCTTCGTCGCGACCGAGCGCGAAGAACTGCGCGGTACCCGCGGCGAACAGCAGCGCGATCAGAAAGCCGACGAGCGCGGGGTGACGGATCGCCCAGCGCGACAGGTTGAAACGGTCCATCGCTCAGTTGCCGCCCGGGACGACGCCGGCCATCACGACGCGCTGCCCTTCCGACAGCGTGTCGCCCCCGCTCGCGACGATCCGCTGGCCATCGGGCAGGCCGGAGACGATCGCGTCGTCGCCCCGTAGCTCGACCAGATGCACCGGCTGGCGGTGGACGCGGTCGCCGATCTTCGACAGTGACCACACGTGCGGCTGGTTGCCCCGTGCGCCGAGCGCGGTCAGCGGCACGCGGATCGTCGCCTTCGGATCGGGCATCCGCAGCGTGAGCGTTGCCGAGCTGTTGAACGGGATCTGCGAGACGTCGCCGAGCACGCTGAACCGCGCGGTCCGCAGCCGAAGCGTACCGTCCGCCGCTGGCCCGACCAGCCGCAGTCGTGCTTCGGCAATCGTGTCGGGCGCGGACCAGAAGCTCGCATCCGCCATCGTGCCGCTGCTCAGCCGGATGCGTTCGGGCAGGCGCACCTCGATTTCGGGAGCGCCTGCGGCCAGCCGGACGACGACGCTGCCCGCGTCGACCACGGTACCGGAGTCGACGGCGCGCTCCGTGACGACGCCGTCCTCGGGCGCGACCAGCACCGCGTCGGCGAGCGTGGCGCGGCTATGCTCGAACGCCGCGCGCGCTGCGTCGCGCTTGGCCGCCGCAACGCTGGCTGTCAGTGCACGGTCGCCGACCTCGGCGGCCGACAGCGCGCCGATCCCGTCGAGCCCGGATGCACGGCGTGCCGCGTCGCTTGCCCGCGTCGCCTCGGCGGTCGCAGCGGCGAGGTCAGCGCGCGCCTGCCCGGTATCGGCGATCGCTTCGGCGCGCGACAGGCGGGCGATGACCTGCCCGGCGCGGACGTGATCGCCGACCTGCACGCTCAGCGCGAGCACGCGTCCACCGGTCTTGAACCCGAGCGCGATATCGCGGCGCGGGCGGAGCACGCCGTCGAACGCCGCGGTCTGGCCGCCGGCGTGATGGATCGTGACGACATCGACCAGCGTGGCGTCGGATCTAAGTGAGGCGACCGGCTCGGAAGAACAGCCGGCGCACGCTAACAGGGTGAAACCGGCCGCAATCAGCCCGGTGGTCGAGTGGAAAGTCTTCGGCATCGTCGCGTCCCGTTGGTGAACGCGGTCGCCCTGAAGGTCCGGGCCGATCCTGGCCTGCCGATCCTCGAAACCGACCAGTCGTTTTCGAAAACGACCGGTCTGCACGCCTGTAAAACGGCTTGGCTAGGCTTCGAGATGCCGCCGTCGAAACGCGCTCGGGGTTTCGCCGAGGCGGTCCTTGAACACGCGGTTGAACATCACGAGGCTGCCGAACCCCGCATCCATCGCGATCGTCAGGATCGGTACGTCCGCCTGTGTCGGGTCGACCAGTGCGCTGCGGACTTCGGCGATCCGGTGTTCGTTGAGATAATCGCTCACGTTGCGATAGCCGAGCCCGCCATTGATGTGCCGCCGCACGCGATACTCCGGCGTTTCGACGCGCGCGGCGATCATCCCGATCGTCAGCTCGGGATCGCGGTAGGCGCGGTCTTCGGTCATCATCCGGGCGAGCGAGCGCTCAAGCGTCGCGTCGAGCGGCTCCGGGACAGTGGCGGTCACCGGCACCTCGCCACCAACGGGGCCTGCAACCGCACTCGGGAAAACCTCTGGATGGCGTAAGCCGAACAGCAGCGCGCTGATCACGAACGCACCCACGAACAGCCCGGCAGCCGATGCCATCCCGGACACGGCAAGCTCGCCGGTCTCTCGGCCGACGATCTCGCTCCCCAGCAGCCACAGGATGATGAGCCCGATCGACACGACGAAGATCGCCCGGGCCTGCCGCCGTGCTTCGACCAGATCGCCCTGCCGGTTGCGCCACGCCAGCCACTGCGCATGGATCGCAAACGCCATGCCCGCCGCATAGACCGCGATATCCAGCCCCTGGATCGGCGCCGCCAGTCCGCGGCCCTGCAAGCTGGCATACAGCGTGCCGAACAGGAACGCCGCCGCCAGCACCAGATCGATCGGTTTGGCGCGAAACGCATCGTCGAACCACGCGCGCGCGAACAGCCAGAACAGCGGGATCGCCGCGCTCGAACTCAGATCGAGCAGCGGATCGAACGCGCTCGGCGCGTGCGGCAATCCCGCCAGCGTACCGACCACCGTGCACAGCGTCAGCGCCAGCCCGAACCGGCTCGGCAACGACGCCGGTGCCCGCGCGAACACCACCGTAGCCAGCAGCAACAGCCCGATCGCTCCACCGCGGAACAGCGTGTCCAGCTGCGCGATCGCGTCTGACGCGGGAGAGAGAAGGTCGATCATTACCGGCGGAAACCATGATGCTGCCGGCATGTCTAGCAGGACCGTTGGTACGGCCGGTGCCTGCGGAAACGGGGCATCGGGCGGGAGCCACCGGTACCGCTGGTCGACAACGGTATCGGTACCGGTAAAAGAGGGTCCAAAGACCAGCACCCAAAGGGTCGGCGTTCAAGAAGGAGCACAGGATGCCCATCGAGCAGGCAGGACGAACCGTATCGCGCCGGCAACGACCGATCGGCCCAAGTCGATGAGCCCTGGCAAGGCGTATCTCGGCGAATTGATCTCGGAGGCGATCGCGATCTTCATCGTGATGACGTTCGGTCTGTCGGTCGCCGCGATGTACACGCTCTACGATCCCAGTCCGTACAAGACCGCCTATTGGGGAGTCTGCATGACCTGGGGGATGGCGGTGTCGATCTCGATCTACGTCACCGGCGCGGTCTCGGGGACGCATGCCAATCCGGGCGTGACGCTGGCACTCGCGCTGTACCGCGGTTTTCCCTGGAGGAAGGTACTGCCCTATTGGTGCGCGCAGCTCGTCGGCGCGTTCCTCGGCGCGGCGCTGGTCTATGCGCTCTATTACAACGTCATCGATCACTTCAACGCGACGCAGCACATGACCCGCGCCGGTGGCGGTGCAGCCGGCGTATTCTTCACCGCGCCGGGTGTCGCGGTGACGACGATGAAGGGCTTTATCGACGAAATCATCCTCACGGCGATCCTCGTCTTCGGCATCTTCGCGATCACCGACGAGTTCAACACGATGGCACCACAAGCGAACTTCGGCGCCATCGTGATCGGCCTGCTCGTCGCGGTGATCGGCGCATCGATGGGGTATCTGGAAGCCTGGGCGATCAACCCCGCGCGCGATCTCGGACCGCGTACCTTTGCCTGGTTGATGGGATGGGACGCATCCGCGTTTCCGGGCGTGGGCAACTATTGGTGGGCGCCGATCGCCGGGCCGTTGATTGGCGCAGCAATCGGCGGCGGCGCGCAACATCTGTTGATCCGGCCGTTCCTGCCACGCGACACGCCCATCGCAGGGCCCCAATGACGAGCGCGCCGTTTCGACGCCCGCCGACACGACCGAAGGAGAGTGAAGCGTGACCGACACCATCATCCTGGCCATCGATCAGGGTACGACTTCGACCCGCAGCATGACGTTCGGCAGCGACGGCGTGCCGCGCCAGACGGTACGCCGGGAATTCGCCCAGCATTATCCGCAGTCCGGCTGGGTCGAGCACGACCCCGAGGACATCTGGCGCGATACCGTCGCGACGCTCAAGCAGGCGGCCGAGGCAGACGGCGGCAAGGTCGCCGCGATCGGCATCACCAACCAGCGCGAGACGGTGGTCGTCTGGGACCGCAAGACCGGCGAGCCCGTCCACAACGCGATCGTCTGGCAGGACCGCCGCACCGCCAAGCTCTGCGCGCAACTCAAAGCCGACGGTAACGAACCGCTGGTGCGCGCGCGGACCGGGCTGATCCTCGACCCGTATTTCTCGGGCACGAAGCTCAAATGGATCCTCGACACTGTCGACGGCGTTCGCGACCGTGCAAACCGTAGCGAACTCGCCTTCGGGACGATCGACAGCTTCCTGCTGTGGCGGCTGACCGGCGGTAAGGTCCATGCGACCGATGCGTCCAACGCCTCGCGCACCTTGCTGTTCGACATCCACAAGGGCGCTTGGGACCCGGACATGCTGCGGATGCTCGACATTCCCGAAAGCCTGCTGCCCGAGGTCAAGAACAACAGCACGATCTTCGGCGAAACCACGCCGGACCTGCTTGGGACGTCGGTCCCGATCGGCGGGATGGCGGGCGACCAGCAAGCAGCCGTCGTCGGCCAAGCCTGCTTCCAGCGTGGCGATGCAAAATCGACCTACGGCACCGGCTGCTTCGTGCTGCTCAATACCGGCAAGGAGGCTGTCACAAGCAAGAACGGCATGCTCACCACCATCGCCTATCAGTTCGACGGCGAGATCACCTATGCGCTGGAGGGCTCGATCTTCGTCGCGGGGGCGGCGGTGAAGTGGTTGCGCGACGGACTGGGTCTGATCAATCAGGCAGCCGATACCAACGACATGGCGACCAAGCTCGACGGCAATGGCGGCGTCTACATGGTGCCCGCATTCGTCGGTCTGGGCGCACCGCACTGGGACCCCGACGCGCACGCGAGCATCACCGGTCTCACCTTTGCCGCGACCGGGTCGCACATCGCCCGCGCCGCGCTGGAATCGGTCGCCTACCAGACCGCCGACCTGATGAAGGCAATGGTCGCGGACGGCGCGCGCGACGCCCGCCAGATCCGCGTCGATGGCGGGATGGCGGCTAACGACTGGTTCTGCCAGTTCCTCGCCGACATGCTCGCCACCGATGTGGTCCGGCCCGCAAACATCGAGACGACGGCGGCCGGTGCAGCG
>Ga0308170_10004041_pt1 | contig 11715 bp, 7 predicted proteins | sample PhyBR2_2_FD_202136 | JGI IMG/M metagenome (GOLD analysis project Ga0308170, IMG submission 202136) | Phyllosphere microbial communities from UC Gill Tract Community Farm, Albany, California, United States - DLSLSB.R2 | ecosystem: Host-associated > Plants > Phyllosphere > Unclassified | place... | reverse complement strand
AAAGCGCGCCGGACTGACAAGTCGTCAGCCAAGTTCTGCACGAGCTGACGGTTCTTCCTCCGTTGCTGGTAGAAGTACGTGCCGCCGGCCGCACTCAACGTCAGGCCGGTGCCGACGACAACGGTGACCAGGTCAGGGACGAAACTCGACCAGTTCATGCGTCGAACACCCCCAGACATCTCTGCGTGCACCGCTTCATCGGAGCGACACCAACCCGTTCTCGACGAAGAAGAGGCTCGCGTGGTGACGAACCCTCGCGCTGATCTGGGATGCCCGGACTGGGCGCGCGTCACCTCGTCGGTACAAGGCTCGAGCATTGACGAGAGCGGCGATGTCCGTGGTCGATAGGGCGTGACCCTCGGTGCGCAGGACTAGCGAGATCGCCTCGTGAAGAAAGAGCTTCGGGGACATGTGTCGATAGTGGCTCACGTTCCGCAGTCCCGGTGCACGCCACCCCTAAGGTGAGCCCATGGCTATGAACGGGCGCGTCATCGGCGGCAGCTATCTCAACGGCGTCGTATCCGTCCTCCCCATCGGTAGCGGACTGGTCATCCAGACAGGCTTCAAGTGGCGCAAGCTCGACCCTGAGCACGTCGAACAGTGGGAAGACGTGACTCCCGAGGGTGGCACGAGCACGATCGGCGTCGTCAGCCAAGCTGTCGCTGGTGCGCTCATGCCCAAGTTCCTCGGCAAGGGAGCCTCCGCCGCGGTCGGAGCGGCGGTGGACGCGAAGATGCGACCCCCGCACACCATTCGCGTCGACTGGGCAGACGGAAAGCAGTCGCTGCTCAAGATGCCGGATGAGTTGTTCACTCACATGGAGCTGCTGCTCCGGGAGCGGAGGGCTGAACCCACCTTGGATGTGGTCGAGCGCAGGACGTCCGTTCCCGAACAGCCCGAACGGTCCGGGCAGGCATCGCTGGGAGAGCAAGCTTTCGCGTTCGTCTCCGGCATCGTCGCGGATCGGTTGTCGGATGGCGGGCCGGCAGCCGTCGACACGGTCCAGAACGACGTCGAAGGACAGCTGCGAAGGTTGGCTGCTCTGCGCGACGAGGGCATCCTGACCGAAGAAGAGTTCGCGGCCAAGAAAGCCAGCCTCCTGTCCCAGTTGTGAGCTGCCGATAGGGCCCTCCTGCTGAACAGGCAGAGTCACCCGGGGAGCAAGGCGCATACGACGCGCGCGAACCGGCCGCGCAGGCGTCGCCTCGCCCGAGGAGCCACACAACAAAGTCGCGTTGGACTTCGTGGTCACGGTAGCGAGCCCGGCAACGACGGTCGACTCGGCGTCGCGTTCCTAGCCCACCCCCGACGCGCACGGTGGCGAGACGGGGCAAGCAGGCGCTGACGGCCTGGCCAGCGTGGGTTCTGCTCACGGGACGGAACACCCGGGCTCGCATTTGCCTTGTCGGGCCCCCTCGATACTCTCTGAGTAACGATCGAGACCGACACACGGGGGCGGCGATGACCGAATCGAGCATGCCCGACAGGGCCAAGAACAGTGTGGCGAGCAAGGTCGGTGACCTCGCCAGGTTCGCCCGCACCACGTCCGCGAAGGTCGTCGAGCAAGCGGGTGATGTCCGGGAGGCCACCGTCGACACCATCGGGAAGTTCGCCACACACAAGGCTGACCCGTACGCGGAGGCGATAATCCAGTACAACGATGCCTTCACCGTGATGAACGACAAGGGCCTCGCCCTGCTCGGACAGCGCGACAGGTCGACAGATCTCATCGGGTTCGTCGAGCTCCTGGTGAACAGCGTGGCGAACACGCCGAAGTCGTTCGACGCCGACTTCGAGCAGATCGCCGTCGACAGGGCAGAGTTCATCGACGTCGAGGAGTTCGCGCGGCGGGATCTCGACGCGGCCCGCACGTCGGCCATGGGCGTCGGCGCCGGGCTCACCACCGGTGCAGCTGTCGCGAGCCTCGCTCCGACCGCAGCGCTCTGGGTCGCCACCACCTTCGGCGCCGCGTCGACCGGGACCGCGATCTCTACCCTCTCAGGAGTAGCCGCGACGAACGCTGCCCTTGCCTGGTTGGGGGGAGGAACCCTCGCCGCCGGAGGAGGCGGCGCGGCCGCGGGTGGCGCCCTGCTCGCGCTGGCAGGGCCGGTCGGCTGGACGATCGCAGGAGCAGGCCTCCTCGCGTCGATCGCGCTGTTCACGAAAAAGAAGCTCGAGAACCGGGAAGCACACGATGAAGCTCTGAGTGCCGTGAAGAGGAACACCGCGATCGTGAAAGGCATGGACGCGGAGATCGGCGATCTCCTCACCAGGACGACGGTGCTCCGCGAATCGCTCGCGAAAGCCTACGGCGAAAGCCTGTCCGCATTTCGGTCCGACTATCTCTCCCTGACTCCTTCTCAACAGAGTCAGCTTGTCGCCCTAGTGAACAACACCAAGAGCTGCGCAGCCCTGCTGGGTCGGCGTCTGGCGGAGAGCGCTGACAGTGAGTGAGGCGTCCGAGCTCGCCAAGAGCAACCAGGAGCAGGCGATCGCCGCCTGGATCGGCCATCTCAACCAGCTGAGGCTCGACACGCTGCTCCGCCGCCTGGCGGAGCAGGACACGAACATCGTGGACGCGCTCTCGAGCATCGACTCCGCGATCAAGAAGATCGATCTGGAGGTCGTGGCCACGAATCGTGGCGGGGTGAAGGGCATGCACGGCTTCATCGCCGAGGTCGCCGAGGTCGGTGTCGGGAATGCGCGACGTCAGGTCGTCGGTGACGCTGCTGTCTATCAGTGGGTCAACGACAACGGCCCGGTCGACCTGTTCCGTGAGGGGATAGCGATTCAGCAGAAGTTCGTCGCCGCCGGCGGCCGTCTTGGGCTCGGAGCCATCACCGATCACCTGACCAAGTACCCGGACTTCATCAAGAACGGCGGTCGGTACCAGATTCCCGCTGACCACTTCGACGTGATCCGGGAGCTCTACGCGATGAGCCCGGAGGACGCGGGGACGCACCTGTCCCGCAGCGAAGACGGCCCCTCGTTGACGGACTGGAGGCGCGTGCAAGCCTTCTTCGAGACTCGAATCGTCGACATCGGCTCGCTCGAACCATCCCGTCTCGACTATCACGAGGTCCAGAGGGGCGCCTACGAAGACACCTTGCAGGCCGAGAAGGACGCTTTGGCCTCGACCGACGAGACACGCCGTGACGAGATGCGCCAGGACAGTCGACCAGGGTTCCAGAAGGGCGTGCAAGCCACTCTTCTCAGCGCAGCCGTCGAGGGTGGCGCAGCCTTCGTGATGGCCGTCGTGGAGAAACGGCGTGGCGGCAAGAAACTCCAGGAGTTCACGAGCGATGACTGGGCGGATGTCGCTGGTAGAGCGGGTCGTGGTGTCGCCAAGGGGGGCGTCCGAGGAATCACCATCTACTCACTCACGAACTTCACCGCTACGTCAGCAGCTGTCGCCAACTCGGTCGTCACGAGTGCATTGGGCATCGCCGAGCAAGCGAACAAGCTCCGTCGCGGCGAGATCACCGAGACCGAGTTCATCGGGAACGCCGAGCTGATCTGCCTCGACACGGCGGTGAGTGCGCTGTCGTCCCTGATCGGTCAAATGGTCATCCCCGTGCCAGTCCTCGGTGCGGTGATCGGGAACACCGTCGGGACTGTCATGTACCAGGCAACCCGCTCCTCTCTGTCTCGACGAGAGACAGCTCTCATCCAGGCCTACCTGGCAGCGCAGCGAGATCTCGATGACGAACTCGACACCGAGTACCAGGAGTTGATCGAGAAGCTCAACCTCAGCATGTCCGACTACTTCACAGTCTTGCAGCGTGCGTTCGCCCCCGACGTCGTGGTCGCTGCCCTGGGTTCCGTCGAACTGGCGCTGAAGATCGGAGTCGACGAAGCCGATGTCCTGGACTCGGAGGTGAAAGCCCTCAGCTTCTTCCTCGACTGAAGGAACGGCGGGCGCCGCGAGCTATTTGCGGAGGCCCGCCGTAGCGTGTGGGGGCCTTGGTGATCGGGACGTGATCCACACCGCCTTCAGCTGGCGATGCGGCTCGTCCTGCGGCCCCCAGAACTTAGTACCGTTGCCGCTCGTCTGGACCTGAAGAGCATGTCAGCATGGCTTTAGGACCTGCGGTTAGGCAGGACACAATAGGGGGAACACCCTGATTCGCAGCAACTACGTCGTTCAACGCGCCACTCAGCGCCCTCTACGTGAGACGGCGTAGTCGACCGTGGCAGCAGCAGGCGCGTCCGCCACCAACGAGGCTCACCGACAGAAGGCTCTTGCCGAGGCCCACGAGCGCGAGGCCGCGCTCGCCCACGACAAAGCGGTCCGGTTCGGGCTCGCCGGAGTGACCGAGAAACGTGTGCCCAGCGAGCTCGCGCCACTCAGCTCACTCGGCTACCACCTCCTTCCCGACCGTGCGTGGCCGGGAAACCGCAGCGCGCAGGTCGACCTGATCGTCGTCGGCCCCTTGGGGGTGCACATGGTCGATACAAAGGCGTGGAAGGGGGTGTCGATCCACGAGGGCCGCATTTTCGGCAGCCAGGCCGACGTCACGGAAGACTCAGCCTCGCTCGCCGACCTGGTCTACCAAGCGAAGGGCATCCTCGTCACTGTCGGTCTTGCGCCGACCGAGGTGCACGCCGTCGCCCACCAGAGGACATGAGGGAGGCGGTCGGTCCTGTAACCATCGATATGATCGTGGCCCATGACCTTTGTGCAATCGGGCCCATCTTCTTCTGCCGCCCAAATGGTGGATCTCTTCGCCGGCCCTGGTGGCTTGGATGTTGCAGCGCGCTGGTTGGGGTTGTCCGTGGCCGGTATCGAGTGGGACGAAGACGCCTGTGCGACCAGGCGGACCGCAGGGCTGGAAACGCTGCAAGGTGACGTACGAGAACACGGTCCGAACGAGTTTCCCCATGCGACGATCCTCACCGGGGGGCCTCCATGTCAGACGTATACCGTGGCCGGGGCAGGTGCAGGTCGTAAGGCGCTCAACCAAGTTCTTGCGTTCATTGCGCGCATGGTCGACGGGGAAGATGTCACCACGGAACTGGCCGCTCTGGACGATGAGCGAACCGGATTGGTGCTGCAGCCGCTGCGGTGGGCGCTCGAGGCCCATCGGGCAGGGAACCCTTACCAGGTGGTCATCTTCGAGCAGGTGCCAGCAGTCTTGCCCGTCTGGGAGGCCATGGCGGGGGTCCTTGCGTCACTCGGTTACAAGACTGCGACCGGCATACTTCATGCAGAAGAGTACGGGGTTCCGCAGACCCGCCGTCGGGCGATCCTGATCGCGAACCGCGAGCGCACCCCCGTACTCCCTGCCCCGACACACCACCGGTTTAGGAGCAAGGCAGGGAAAGCTTCTAGGGATCGACCTGCGTTACTGCCGCACCGGAGCATCGGCGAGACCTTGGACAGAGTGGAGCCTTACGTACTGGTTTCCAACTATGGAACCGGCGGTGATCCGAAGGCCCGCGGCCGGCGCACTTCAAAGGAACCAGCTTTCACGGTCACCGGGAAGGTTTCCCGGAACCGCCTCTTCACCGAAGAGGGTGAACTCGATCGCCTCGACGTCTCAGAAGCGGGTCGGCTTCAGACCTTCCCCGCTGATTACCCTTGGTCGGGCAAGGCCGTCTCTCAACAGATCGGTAACGCCATTCCACCGCGTCTAGCCGCTCACGTCCTGGCAGCGGCTCTCGGTCGCGAGCTCCCCGCTGATTTCCTCGACACCATGACGAGAACACCATGGATTGCCATGGACGACGACGCCATGCTTGCTCCCCGAGATACAAAGCAGGCTCACGTCAGCACTGCCCTGGGGATAGCTCCGAACTCCGGTCCGGATTCGAACCTCGATGCGGGGTTGGAGCGGAAATCTGACACAGAGTCGCGACGGTCATCCACCAGTGTCACCACTGATGCAATAGGCCTCCTGTCGTAACGACTTTGAGCGCGCACTTAGCAATGGCGTCCTACTCCCAGATTAGTTCGTGAGGTCTCGCCTACAGTGACTCACCAGGACCAGAACGCGGGAATTTGCGGCATGAACCTTGAACCTGATCCGAATGGCGGTGATCCTGTTGTCGTTCGTTCGGTCGGTGCCCGGATGTTGAAGCAGCGTCACAGGGACACTGCTCCAGAATTTCGGTTGCGTGAGTTCTTGTTTACTGGGGGTAGCGCTAGCGGTTTAATGCACGACCTCCCGGGATGAGCCGTCGTCCTGCAGACGTGCTCTTCACCGAAAGGCACGTGGCAGTCTTCGTCGAAGGCTCGTGAGCTAACCAAACTTGTCTGCTCCGTCGTCTAGGCACATGATGAGACGAGATACACCCGGGAAAGGCTATGGCGCCCGGAGCTCGCGGACCTCGTCGAGTACACCCTCTAACATCCCTGGGAAGTCACGCCCGCCAAGTAGCAATTGACGGTCAAGCAGTCTGTTTGCGGTCTCGCACGACGTCTCACTTACAAGCGAGCACCCGTGGCATGCCGACAGATTAAGGCTTGAGGCACCCTGCCTGTCGCTCTCGATGCAGACCGGATCGTTCGAGCAGACATCGGCGTCATCGATTGCAGCGAGAAGCAATGGAACCAGCTGGTCGGGATCGCCGAGCCGAACGAGACCGCCCAGCGTGCCCTGGGCATCACCCGCTGCCGTATAGATCAGCACTCCGGCCGTGCGGTCAGGACGGTCGGAGCTCGCGTAGATCCGTTCTTGAAGCGAGGCAGACGAGTACCCAGACGCATACGCCAAGCGACGAATCAGCAGATGAGCGAGCGTGTGGAGGGCAACGTAACGCGCCTCCGGGACGTCCAGTCGACTTGCCCAGGGCGTCTTCGAACGCCGGTCCAAGAGGATTCCGGCCCGTGCACGGACCGCTGGGTGCTGCTCCCACTCAGCGAGGAACTCCTCACTGAACTGAAGAAAGATCCCTTCCCCGTACAGCTCGATGGCGGGAAATGTTGGCCTGCGCTTGCCCTTGATCGACAGATCGGCCGGAATCATTTCGGCTTCAGCTGAGTATCGACGGAAGCCCTTGAGAGCTCTCACCTCTCGCACTCGCCGAACCTGGCCGACGGCGGTCAGCCGCGCAGCCAGTGTCGCGGGGATGCCGGGACGATCCGACGTTGACCACGAGTCGACGATGAAGTCCCCGCCGCTGTGGTCACGCCCGGGCGTTCCGAGCTTCTTGAGAAAAGCCGCCCACTCGCCATCCTTGAGAGCTGCTAGGACATCGTCGTGCGGGTTGCCGCCTGCAGCTGCCACGCTGAGGACGTCCTCGGCCGCGGCGCCAACTTCGTCGGCGATCCAGCCAGCGATCATCTCAGCCTTGGGCCCACCGTTGTCGTCGACAACTCGACCGAAGTCAGCATGTGCGCGGATCGCGTCAGCAATCGCGATCGACTGCGGTTTCTCTTCGGGGATGTCTAGTGCGGATATGCGTTCCGCTATGTAGTTGCCCGTCGCGCCTCGCTGCACAGCAACCAGTGCGTGGTCGCAGGCTTTATCATCCCGCGGGTCTTGCCATGGTTGGATGCCCTTGCATCGGATGCCGTCATGGGCAAGTGCTTCCTTGCTGACCAGGTCCGACATTGGGCGGGAACGATTGCAGCCGCCGCATTCCACCCGAAGGGACTTCAGACCCTCACCGTGCTTGGCCAAGCGAACGAACCGTAGTTCCTTATAGGCCCGGCAGTGGCGGATAGTCTCGGTAACGCCAGCGTCGCGTCCGCGGTGCGCCCACATGAACCAAGGAATGTCCTGGAGGTGGCTCCCCTTTTCGCAGACGGCGACATATCGCATCGGAATGAGCATGCCGCCGCATTCGCACTTATTGGTCCACTTGCCCCGGTCTTTCCCGGTTCGCTGCGAGAGCCCGGAGCACCGCTCGCAAAATCGCCAAGCTGGAAAGCGCCAGTACAGCAGCCCCGAGGTGTCCTTACCCGTGCGGCCTGAGTGGGTGGGTGCCTCACGAAGAACGCTGGGTCCGAGCCGCTCGACGAGTCGCGCGCAATGGATCTCGGGCGCGGTGCGCTCGTCCCACCACGAAGCATCGGGAGCGATCAGTGACTCCCCCCGAATGTCTACGACCGCGCCGACACCGAACGGCGACACTGTCTCCGACAGTCGCAGATCATGTTTAATTCGTTGCACTGGGCCCCTCCTCGTATGGCTCCCGCACCTCGACGGCCACGCTGGGTTCAACCGATCGCATTGAGTCGGCAACCAACCAACCTTCGCCGGACTGCCCGAACCGCTTCAACAAGGCGGAGTCTTCCGCCTTGGCACGGTCGTACAGAAAGCTTTCGCCGGCCTCGCGAGCAGCGCGTGCGCGGCGGTCCCACTGGTTGAGCAGGGTGATTATTTGCTCGCGCGTCTCTGAAGCCTCGACAGAATCCGCCCTCTCTACCGCCGCCAGCAGCCCATTCACCAGCATGTCAACCAAGGCCCGTTGAGCGGAATCGTTGAGGTCGAAGCCCTTTGCATCGGCATTGGAAGACAGACCAGGGCCGAGGTGACGAATCAGTGCTACTACGGCACCGGCGAGCGAACGTTCGCGCGACGCCAGCGACCAGGGAGTGACGCTCGTCGGCTCGACACTGCGGTAGAGGGCCTCGTGGTAGCCGCGGAACGTCTCGAAGTGGGAACGATCCCTCGCGCGATTGGAGCGGAATAGCGTGGTGACAACTCCGCGGACCTTGCCGCGTCCGACACGGCTGGTCGCCTGGATGTACTCGGACGTGGTCCTAGGCTGGCCGACCATCAGCATCAGCGCGAGCCGTGGGATGTCGATGCCAACTGAGAGCATGTTGGACGAAAGGACGACGTCGACGGCCTGGTCGGAATCGTCGGCGCTCCGGCGCAGTTCGCGGAGGTCGTTCGGCAACTCCTCTGGTCCGCGTCGGCTTGTCAGCTCAAGTACGCGTCCGGCGCGAACCGCGCGGAGTTCACGCCCTAGACGCTCGGCTCGGGGCTCGAGGCGGGCGTTGACGTCATCCACCACCAAGGTACCTGTGCGCCCCAGCTCACGGAGGCTGTTGTGGTACATCACCACGGTCCAGTATGCGTCGAGGCTAGTACCCGCCTGCGGATGTCCCCGGAGCATCTCCGGGATCTCGATTAGTGGGGCTGACGCTGAAACTGTCGCCGACATCTGCGAAAGCGCTTGGGGCATCAGTCCGAGATAGAGTCGACCTTCACCGCTCGCCACCGGCCGAGAGAAGAATGTCGTGTCACCGTCAAGACCAGACGGCGGGTACAACGCGACCCGCCTGCCGTACAACCCCTGGACCTGCTCGTCTGAGGCTCGAATTGTCGCTGTCGACGCAACGATCTTGGGCGTAGAACCGTTAGCGGCGAGCAGCATCAGGATGACGGCGTCGAAGACTGCAACGGTAGTACCGAGGGGCCCCGACAGCAGATGGAGCTCGTCTTGGATGATCAGCGATGGCTGCCGGAATGCCGTGTTGAGGCCGAGTAAGCGGCCAGCTTCGGGGCGGAACTGGAGTCGGGCGAATTTGTCGACCGTTGCAAGCAGGATGGTGGGCGGCTCCTCGTAGAGCAATTCATCAATTACGCATACGGGAATCTCGTCGAAAAACTCGCACGACGAGTTCACACAGTGGATGACGATGTCGCGACCCACCGTCCGAATGCCATAGTCACTCGGGCGCGGAGACCGCATACGGGGAAGAAGAGGTGTGGCGCACCAAGGGCAGCTCTCCACCTGAAATTGGTTCGCTTCTTCGGGCCGCGCGGCCTTGCGGAGCCGATCGAGAGCGGAATTTGCATCTTTACGCGTCCCGGGAGTCACTTCATTACCGACCCACAGCCCGATCGAGAACGGTGTCATGTGGTTTGCGCGCGGGTCGCCGAGCCTGTCGGCACGACGGAGTATTTCCATCGCACAGACAAGTGAGGCAGCTCGCTGGAACTGCTGAGACGTGAGCAGTCGCAGAGTGTAGCGAGTCAGTACTGCAGTGCCACCACCTGCCGGACCGTCTGAGAGACGTCTGCGGAAGATCTCGATGGCTGCGAGTCCGAGATAGGCCTCAGTCTTTCCGCCGCCGGTCGGGAACCAAATTAGGTCGACGAGCCCCCGCTCCTTGTGCGTGTCGTCCAAGGTAGAGGCGAGGGACACGAGGAGGAAGCCCAGCTGAAAGGGGCGCCAACTCGGCTCCAGCCGACTGCCGTCGCGGTTGAAAGCTGCTTGCTGCATCTGTAGGCGCATCGCGGCCATGGCGAGAGAAAATGCCGTCCGAAGAGTGACGTTGCGCTCCTCTCCCAGTAGATCGAGCGACTCGATCATGCGCGCGAGCGCTTCCTTCGACCGGCCAACGATGCGACCAGCGACCTTGCGATCTTGTCCAAACGAATCAACCCGGCCCTCCTGCTCTTCGACCCACACCCCGAATTGACGGACAAAGGCTCGCAGCGATCCGAGAACTTGATCAACGTTCTCGTCAAGTGTCGCTAAGTGCTCGAGACGAAGGGCGTCGGCTTCTTGGGTTCCGTCCCTAAATCCGGTCGTCTCGACGTCAGGGATGACGAAATGCGGGACCGGATGGAGGCGCACCTCGCTGCACGCTCCGTCGGTGACGGTCCAGTCGGCTGCCATGCCATGTCCAACGGCGTATGTTTTGCGGTTCCTGAACCTGAAACGAAGCTCCGCGGATTCGTCGTCGACATCGAAACCGCGCCGCATGTCATACTCGCGGATCGTCCCTGCATTGGTCGGGGAAACTGCGAGCGCAACCTGGTAGAGCATGCTGTTGACGTCGACACGGTCATCGCCGGTCGTGGGCGCCAACACGCGTAAGTGAACAGTGACAAGTTGAGCGTCTCTAAAGCGCCGCCAACGGCTGCCGATCTCGATGGGCACGTCACCTACGAACTGTTCATGCATGCGACGGTCAGGGGAAAGCGTCAGGTCGGAGATGGCAAAGGGCGTTCGACGCCAGCTCGGCGGTCCGTCGCCTTCGATGGCCTTGTACGTGGCGCCAGTAACAGTGCACACAACGGTGTTGCTGTCGGTGATGAAGGAGATCGCCACCGAGGACGGCCTCCAGTCCTCGGCGATTGGGACCGTAGCTCCGTTCTCCTCGACCTCGCCGTCGAACGCGGTCGTCCAGTCGACGTCTACCTCGCCGCTCTTATGCACGACAGCACCATCGTCGACCTCGACCTCGACCTCGGGCTCGCGCGGGAACAGCATCCCGACGGCGTACTGTCTGTTCGGTGGGTTGTAGATCACCTCACTATCGCCACTCTCTGGACCGACATAGGCCGATCTGAGGTGCGAAAGCACAATTTCCTGCGCACGAGTGAGTGTCATCGGTTCGCCATCTCCTGCCGCACCAGCTGCTGCAGCCGTCGTCTGTCATTCTTGGAAAGCACCACGTGCAAAGAGACACGAGCTCGAGTCACCGCGACATAAAAAGCGGCCGTTCCGGCCGCGTCGAGTGCGTCCGGTAGACCACACACGACAACATGCTCAGCCTCTAGGCCCTTCGCGAAGCGAGGGCTCGTCACCACGATGCCCCTGACAGTTTTGGGTACCGCAACGGACCGCGGGTCAATGACCCATATATCAGCCCTCGGGGCTCCGTCATTTACGAGCTGGACCGCTATCTCCACGCCATCGCTAGCTGTGACTTCGTGATCAGTGGTGAGCCACTTCACGCGCTCGCCGTGAACGACTCCTGGATCACCAACGTCAGCCCTGAGATATTCCTGCACGACATGAACCATC
>Ga0308170_10004039_pt1 | contig 11716 bp, 12 predicted proteins | sample PhyBR2_2_FD_202136 | JGI IMG/M metagenome (GOLD analysis project Ga0308170, IMG submission 202136) | Phyllosphere microbial communities from UC Gill Tract Community Farm, Albany, California, United States - DLSLSB.R2 | ecosystem: Host-associated > Plants > Phyllosphere > Unclassified | place... | reverse complement strand
ATGCCTGGATCGATGATTGGCAATTGACGACTCAAGCCACTGGCAATGATCCCCTGGCGGCGATGCAGCTCAAGGCGCGTGACGCACACTTCAATTATGAATTGCAGCTCACGTCGACGCGTCCGCTGGTCCTGCAAGGCGACCATGGCTTCAGCCAGAAATCCGAGCAGGGCCAGGCGTCGTATTACTACAGCCAGCCGTTTTTCCAGGCCCATGGTCACCTGGAAATCGACGGCCAGCGCTACGAGGTCAGCGGCCCTGCCTGGCTTGACCGCGAATGGAGCAGCCAGCCGCTGACCGAAAACCAGACCGGGTGGGACTGGTTTTCGTTGCACCTGGAAAGCGGCGAACAGGTGATGCTCTATCGCATGCGCCATAAGGAGGGCGAACCTTATCTCACGGGAACCTGGATCGATGCCCAGGGCCAGGCGACGACATTGCATGCCGACCAAATCAGCCTTGTACCGCTGGACACCGCCAAGGTCGAAGGGCGTTCGATGCCGGTGCGCTGGTCGGTCAAGATCCCTGGCAAGCAGCTCGACATCACCACCCGCGCCCTGAACCCCGGGGCCTGGATGAACCTGCGTATCCCCTATTGGGAAGGGCCGGTGCAACTGAGCGGCAGTCATGGCGGCAACGGCTATCTGGAAATGACGGGCTATTGAGAATCGCCGGAACTCCCTGCGTCCGTCGCCCCTCATACCTTATGAATGCCTCGCGGGAGTCCTTCATGAGCGATGACCTCAAACCACCGTCGCTGGCCGATTGGCAGCGATTGTTCGACGACAAGGCCTACTTCCAGCAGTCGCCCGACGCTCATTTCACCGAGCTGATGCGGTTGGCCGACGATCTGTTCGGCCTGGGGGAGATTGACCTGGATCGCTGGCAAGAACTGAAGACCAGGGCCGAGGAACTTCACCAGCGCTCGCCGGATGCCAACGTCGCAGCAGAAGTGGCAGACCCCGACGCCTGATTTTCTGGCTGCCCTTTCGCGAGCAGGCTCGCTCCCACAGATGAATGCATTCCAATGTGTGAGCGAGCCTGCTCGCGAAAAAGACAACTCGATTTGGAATCAAGACGCCAGCGCCGTCATCCAATCCCACGCCAGCAGTTGGCGATACAGCTCAAGGAATTCAAGATGAAACCCACTCCCGACCAAACCGAACAAAACCCCGATAAGCCGGCCTTGCCCGGCGAAGTGGAGCGGGACAACGACGCGTTGCGCCCCAACGACCCGGCCAAGCGTGAGCAGCGCAAAGGTAATCCCGATGCGCAGGAAACCGATGCGCAGAAAACGGCTCGGCGCGATTGAGCGAGCTACTTTGCCAACCGAAGCAATCGAGTCGCTGGATGAAACAAAAAATGGACGGAGCTCACGGAAATATTCCGCAAGCTCCACTATCATTGAGTCCGTTCGCCCAGTGTCAGGCTCTTTACCAGTGCATGGAATGCCGAGGCCGTCGCACTGGGCGAACACCTGTGCGACTTAGCCGGCGACCGGCGAACGCCAGTCGTCGGAGCCCGACGTGCCGCTGACTTCATGGGTCCAGGTGATCTTGCGATACGTGAAGTGAACATCCTCCAGGTGGGTGAAGTGGCTGTTGTTCGGATCTTGGCAGTTGAGCATGTAGTCCTTCATGTCAACGATGATCGCGTCTTCCAGGGTAGTGGTGTAGTAGTGCTCCTGGGTGCCTGCGGCTGATGTGCGAAACCACTGGATCTCGACCTTGGTCAGGCGCTCACCGCTGGTCAGGGCTGCGAGCAGCAGCGGCGAGGCCTTGTCGAATACCTTGGTGATGACCAGTGGCTTGTGCACACGCTGACCGGTTGGCTGGCCCGACTGTGCATCGCGCGGGATGATCACCTGATGCTCGAAGCCTTGCACCATGACCTGGTCTTCATGACCTTCCTGATAGGTGTTGCCCACCGAGTCGGCGGTAAACGCGCCGGCTGTGATCAAACCTTGTTTGGTGCCTTCGATGGACATGTAAGCGGGGGTAGCCAATGGATGCTCTCCTTGCGGAATAATCTGAAAGCCCGGGTCGCGAATCGTCCCGGGGCTGCCTGAGTTATCAAAAGCTGTGCCATCTGCCTGAAAATGTCTGTAAATCAAAGAGTTGACGAGATTACGTAATCGGATCTGGCGACAAGAGCCGGGTATTCATGCAATGAGTTGCGCCGGGCACGACAGTCGATTGCGTATCGCGTACGGGCGGCTAAAACGGCGACAAGAACGGGATTGAAGCGACCGATCCGTGCAACTTCTTGCGCCGTCTGACCTTTGGCTTTTTCTACACACCCAGTGCAGTCATGCACTCATCGATGGAGCGCTGCTGTGTCGCGGCATACAGCGCCAATTCATCAATGGTTGGCCGTCCCAGTGCGGTTTCGAATGCCTGCCGATTGGATTGGCCGGCGTAGTGACTCTGGGCGGCGTCGCCCAGGTTCGACTGGAAAATACCGGCGGCGCTGACCGGCAGGAAATCCTCGTACACCAAGGGTTCGGCGCGCAGGTATTGCTGTTCCAACAGGCGCTCCAGCGTGACCAGCTTGTCCAACGTGCCCTTGGCGGCCAGGCCTTTCGAGGTCGGAAAGTAGCGGAAGAACGCCAATGCCTGCTGGCGTAGCTCATCGAGGGTGTCGGGGAATTGGGCGAAATGTTCAGCCATCAACGCGTTGTAGCGTTGCGCGTTGGCTTCGTTGGGAAACGCCCCCAGGGCATCCCGTGCGGCGTTGAGCAATTGATCGTACAGCGCACGTCCTTTGGGCGTGAGGGCGGCGCCGCGTTGTTCAATCTCGCCAAAACGCGCGCTGTGGCTGCCCTCGGATTGAGGCGAGTCAGTAAACGCGACGGGCTCGTCGAGGGCTTTGAAACTGGTCTGGCGCAGCAGGATCGGGCACCGGCGGCGGGGTGGCCCCTCGACCACGGCCTTGGGCGTGATGCCATGCCGCGGCATCTCGGCCTGGACGGTGTCGATGTCCAGGGTGCGCGGCGTCAGGTGGTTGATGTGCGGGCCCTTGAAGGCCACGACGTCGGCGATCAGGCGATGCTGGGCGCTGAGTTGTTGGTATTGTTCGGCGGTGACCGTGGCGCTGTGGTGCCAGCGAAAGGTTTCCAATGCTTGCAGGACAAATTCGTCGGCCTGGTGCTCCGTCAGGCCACGTTGGCGCTCGGCCAGCTCAATGAGGTCGAGGGCGTCGGTGGTGAAAATCTGTCGTTTGGCCAGCACCGACTCGGCAAAATCTCGAAGCTCAGTGTTTTCAACCAGCTCCAGGCGCAACAGCGAGGTGAAGACGCGGAACGGGCTCACTTGCAGCGATGTCTCGTGGACAGCGCGAAATGCCGTGGAGTGCACCGGCACCCCGGCAGGCGTGAGGTCGTAATAGCCCACCGGCTGCATGCCCATGACCGCGAACAGGCGACCCAGCATCGCCAATTCGGCGGCGGTGCCAACGCGGATTGCGCCGTGGCGTTCAAGGTCCAGGCGCTCGATCTCGCCGGTGCTGCGCAGATGCTCGGCCAGGGGTGGATCGTTTACCAGCACCTGGGCGTTGGTCTGTTCCACCAGGTTCATCAATGCGCCATACAGCGGCACCTCGTCGCGGTACATGTCGGACATCGCCCTGGAAAAGCGTTGGCGGATCAAGTCGGGGCTGACGAAGCTCATCGTAAGAATTCCTGGCGAGGACTATGGGAAAGTTGAACGAAAGATCGCAGTCTTCGCCAATGCCGGCAAACGAAGAATCTTCAGGACTTCATTCTGTCAGGGACTGATCCGAAGGCTCCGCAGGGCTGCACTGGAGCTGCCGAGCGAAGCGAGGCTGCGATCTTTCTGCATCCTCTTGAGTTCCAAGCGAAAGATCAAAAGATCGTCCGAACGCGGCCCGAGCCTTCGGCAGCTCAATGCAGCCCAGCGGGAGCTATTCATTCCAATCCTGAGTCTTCGTTACTGCCCTAGTCCCTTCAGGAAATCCCGATACAACGCCGCGGATTTCCCAGGCTTTTCCACCATCGGCATATGGCCGACCCCATCCCAGATCTCCACGCGCAGGTCGGCGATGCCCTTGCTCCAGACCGGCACGCTGCTGACGTCGATCAACCGGTCCTTGCGCCCCCAAAGCAACAACGACGGTGCGCGGATGTCGGCCAGGCGGGGCTCCATCGGTGGACTGGCGCGAAAATCGACGAAAATTTCCGCCAGTTCCTCCCGGCGCTGTTCGTAACGCTCGGCCAGCGCCGCCAGCACCACGCTGGGCAACCAGGGCGGCGAGGCCATGGTCATGGCGTAGAACGGTTCGAAATCATCCCGCGAATGCACCAGGAAAGGGTTATGCCCGGCGGCCAGGTGGCGTTCCATGTCGCTTGCCTGGGGGGCGGTGACGCCTGCCGGGTCGATCAACGCCAGGGTCAGCACGCGTTCGGGCGACGTTGCCGCCAGCCACGCCGCGAGGTGGCCGCCCATGGAATTGCCGATCACATGGACCTTGTCCAGGCCGCAGGCATCGAGCAGCTCGATCACCCGCCGGGCCTGGGTCGGAATGTCGTAGCCGCCGCCAGCCTTGAAACCGGTTTCGCCATGGCCGGCCAGGTCGGGGATCACCACGCGGTACTGGCTGACAAAATGCCGGGCGAAGCGCAGCCAGAGGTTCTTGTCGGCACTGTAGCCGTGAAGCATCAGGATGCTGCCGGACGCTTCATAAGGGCCACCTTGCCAGGTCGACACCGTCATTTCACTGATGGGCACCGTGATCTTGTGCAGCCGGTAAAGCCGCGCTTCCAGAGCCATGCCCAGGTCATACAGCACGTGGCCGATGCCCGGATACGTCAGCCAGCTCCAGGCGATGAACACGGCGAGGACCACCCACAACACCAGCATGTCTTGCCCTCCATGGGTCACGTTAGATTTTTGCTCGTCGTTATGAACTGTAAGTGAAGCTGAAACCTGGAATACCGCGACGCCAAGCGCGCGTTTGCTTTGATACGCGCTGTGTCGAGCGACGAATTCCCTCTCCTCATGTATAGCCAAAATCCGCTAAGAGCCACGCTCGTCCCGTGGGATTAAATACCCCTGTATGGAGTAATGGCTATTTGACGCCACCCTGATAGACTCCAGCAACCCCATCCCGGTAATCGGGAGACCTGCGATGCAGAGGCCCCTATGCAGAAGACGGGAAAAAAGGGACTCTCGCTGGCCAGGAGGCTTTATACATCGCGCATCCTTGGCCTGACGCTGGGGTTGCTGGTGGTGAGTGTTGCCGTCCAGCCCCTCGACCCGGCGCCCTGGGTCTGGGGCTTCATGCTGTTCAACGGCTTGCTCTGGCCGCACGTGTCCTACCAGTGGGCCCGTCGCTCGGCGGTGCCGTACCACGCCGAACACCGCAACCTGTTGATCGATGCCTTTCTTGGCGGCTTCTGGGTCGCCGCGATGCAATTCAATCCGCTGCCCACAGCCGTCACCCTGGCGATGATGGCGATGAACAACGTTGCCATCGGCGGCCTGCGCTTCCTGCTGGTCGGGGCCGCGGCCCAAGTAGCCGGCATTGCGGTGGGAGGCGTGATTTTCCCGTTGACCAGCGTGCCCATGACCAGTCCGGCGCAGCTTTATGCCTGCCTGCCGCTGCTGTGCCTGTATCCGCTGGCGCTGGGCTGGATCTGCTTTCGCCAGGCCTACACGCTGGGCCGGCAAAAACGAGAATTGCTGGCCCTGAGTCGCACCGACAGCCTCACCGGGCTACTCAACCACGGCGCCTGGAAGGATCGGCTCGATGAAGAATTCCAGCGTTGCCTGCGTCATCCCTCGGACGGAACCCAGGGCGCAATCGCGCTGATCGACATCGACCATTTCAAGGCCATCAATGACACCTACGGCCACGGGGCCGGCGACGTTGTGCTGCGCCAACTCGGCAAGTTGCTCAGGCAAAACCTGCGGGCCGCGGACATTGTCGGGCGCTACGGTGGCGACGAGTTTTGCGTGATCCTGCCGGACCTGACCTTGCACAACGCGGTCCAGGCCATGGACGGTTTGCGCGAACGCTTTGCCACGCTCGCCTATGAGCAGGATCCGGCCTTGAAAGTGAGCCTGAGCATTGGCTTGGCGGCGTTCAGCCCGGCTTATGGCGATGCCGGTGCATGGCTCAACGACGCTGACCAGATGCTCTACGAGGCCAAGACTGGCGGGCGTAATCGGGTTGTCTGTCAGCGACATCGACCGGTGTTGGAGACGTCGACGGTCTAGAGCCTTGGCGTTTTGTCGGGTAGGGTGCCTCTTGACTCCCTCAAGGGTACTTTTCCGACGAAACAAGGATGAACTCATGACCGTTATCGCTCGTCGCTCCCGTCTGGCCGTCAGTCTTGGCCTGAGCCTGGCCCTTGGCGCCTTCGCCCCCGCTGTCTTTGCGCAGCCCCATCAGCAAGTGCTGGCCGATGCCGAGCAGTACAAGGGCGAGGCCCTGAAACTGCTGGAACGGCTGGTAAACATCGACTCCGGCTCCGGCTATGTGCCAGGGCTGACCCAGGTCGGCGACATTGTCATCGATGAGTTGCAGAAGCTTGGAGCGACCATCGAGAAGGTGCCCAATTCGGACGGCACTCAGCATGTCCTGGCGACGCTCAAGGGCACCGGCAAGGCGAAGGTCCTGCTGATGGCCCACATGGACACGGTGTTCAAGGAAGGCTCCGCGGCCGAGCGGCCTTTTCATATCAAGGACGGCCGGGCCTACGGGCCGGGGGTGATGGACGACAAGGGCGGTATCGTCGCCGGCATCTATGCCTTGAAAGTGCTGAAAAACCTCGACTTCAAGAATTACGCGCAGATCACCTTCCTGCTCGACGCCAGCGAAGAAACCGGCTCGGACGCCGCCACCGACCTGATCAAGAAAACCGCCAAGGCCCACGACGTGACCCTGAACCTTGAACCGGGTCGTCCGGCTGACGGTCTGGTGGTATGGCGCAAGGGCAGCGCAACGGCGCTGGTGGAGGTCAAGGGCAAGGCGGCCCACGCGGGTGTGGCGCCGGAGCTGGGGCGCAACGCGGCGATGGAGGCGGCGCATCAGATTCTGCAACTGGGCAAGCTCGGGGACGCGGAGAAGAAAACCACCATCAACTTCACCGTGCTCAAGGCGGGTGACCGGACCAACGTGATTCCCGACCAGGCCACGGCGAAGGCCGACGTGAGGGCGGCGGTGCCGGAGGAGTTCGATCGCATCGAAAAAGACCTCGCGCGGGTCTCGAAGGATAAATTGATCGCCGACACTGAAGTCACCACCAGCTTGCAGCGCGGTTTGCCACCGATGCCGCAGACGAAGGAGTCGGATCGATTGATGGCCATGGCCCAGGGTATCTACGGCGAACTGGGGCGCAAACTCACCGAAGAAGGCAGCGGCGGGGCGGCGGACGCCAGCCTGTCGGCCGGGGTTGGCACGCCGACGCTGGATGGCTTTGGCATCGTCGGGGGCAATATTCACACCCCCGAGGAATACGCCGAGGTCGAGAGTGTGGTGCCGCGAATCTATTTGCTCTCGCGGATGATCATGGAATTGGCGGGGCAGTAGCAGGCTGGCTTCTGTGGCGAGGGAGCTTGCTCCCACTGGACTGCGTAGCAGGCCCAGGTTTTTGGATTCACTCAGAATCCAGGGGGCCGCTTCGCGCTGGAGCGCCAGCCCGGCCCAGCGGGAGCAAGCTCCCTCGCCACAGGGGATGTGTTGTCTCGACTAGCGTGGGTCGACGTTATCCAGCGCGCGATTCGCCAGCAACCCACTCAGTTCGATCAGTTGCAGGATGCCCAGGGCTACGTGTCGGCGTGAGCCGTCCAGATCGAAGGCCAGGTCATTGATCATGGCGTTGGCCGAGGCCAGGGTTTCGCTGAGGTTGGCGAGCAGGGCTTCAGTGTCGATGCCGTTGACGAGGATGAAGAGCTGGCCTGGATCGGTTTTCGGTTTGCTGGATTTGGGTTTGAGGTAGTAATCGAGGGCGCGGTCTGCTGCCGCTTTGTCGAGCGCTGCTGAGTCGGCTGGATCGTTATCCGGCGGATTTGGGGTTGCTTTGAACATGATGAAACTCCGATGCGTTTGATGGAGCCATTACCCTCTCGCTACCAAACGGAGGGTGGTGGCCATACGAAGGTTGGTAGACCGGGCATCGGAGCCGGCGCCTCCGAAGAGACCCTGCGCAGGGCCACCATAAAGCGAAGCGCATGACTGCACTTGCAAGAGGTGACGCTATGCACCGAAAGCCCGGGCTACCAAACCCGATCGCTGATATTCAGCGACCGAGCAACAGTAAAGCCCACCCTCAAGGCGCACAAGCCGGCGGATTCTGGCGTAGTTGTAGGCAATGGCGCAAGAAGAGGGCGTTCCTTCCTACGCCAAGATTATCGAGATAAACACCCGGGCTTTTGTGGCGAGGGAGTTGTGTTGCGCCGCTTGTGGCGTTCAGTAAACCCAAACCTCCACCCGCCGATTGCGAACCCGTCCTTCATCCTCACTGTTGGCTGCCACCGGCATCAACGCGCCGAACCCGCGTATTTCACGCAACGCCACCCCGGATTTGACCAGTTCACGCCGCACCGCCATCGCCCGCAGTTTGGACAGCAGGTCGGCGCGCGCTGGATCGTCCTTGGCGTCACCGAAACCCACCAGGGTCACGCGCCGATCGGCTTTGCCATGCTGCTTGATGTAGTCGAGCACCCGACCGAGGTCTTGATGGGCCTTGTTGTCGAGATTGGCGCTGCCTTCTTCGAAACGAAAATTCACGGTCAGGCGCTGGGCATGACGGCTGAGGGCCTGATAACCCTCGGGCATCAATGCGTTGGGGGTGACGGACATGGCCTGGACGGTCTGGGCGATGAAGCCGTTGGCCGCGACGATGGCCTGGCCCTGTTCGCTTTGGGTGAATGCCACCAGCGCATCGGCCCACGGATTAGTCTGCAAGGGCGGTAAATAAAAGAACAAACGCCGGGACAGGGGGTAGTCCTCGGTGGCGATCAGGTTGTTCAGCGGCAACATGGGTTGGGAGTCACCATCGACGATCGCCAGAGGTTTCGCCTGGCGCACGTAGGGCAGACCGATGAAACCAATGCCTTGTGGGTCTTGGCTGACGGCATCCGACAGTTGATCACTGGATTCGAAGCGTCTGGCCGTAGGATCCAGTTTTTTTCCCTGCCGGTTGAGTACCAATTCCTTGAAGGTGTCATAGGTGCCGGACTGCTCGTCCCGGGCATACAGATGAATCGGCCCGCCGACGCCACCCACCGCTTCCCAGGTTTTAGCCTCGCCGCTGAAGATGCGTGCCAGTTGCACGGTGTCGAGCTGCCGCAATGGGTTTTGTGGGTGAAGAATAATCGCCAGGCCGTCGATGGCGATGACCTGTTCGGATGTCGGGCTTTTCAGATCGCCGAGGGCCGCCAGGTCTTTCAGTTCGCTTTCCTTGATCGGCCGGGAAGAGGCGGCCAGGTCGGCGTTGGCTTGCTTGAGGGCGGTGAATCCGGTGCTGGAGCCGTGGGCGGCGATGTCGACTGTGACTCGCTGGCCTTCGGCGGTCTGCCCGACGATGCGTTGCTCGTTGTCGCGGCCGGTGATTTCGGCGCTGACCTTGAGCAATCCCTGGTCCTCCATCAGTCCGCGGACCAGGGCCGGCCCCAACGCCGCGCCAATGGTGTTGGAGCCCTGGAGGCGCAGGGCAGGGCCCTGTTCGGGAATGGGCAAGCGGTCCGCCCATGCGCTGCACGGCAGCCAGAAGCCGAGGAAAAACACAACGCTGAGCCGCATGCCGGCACCTTCTGACTTGGGAAGTGCCGGAAGATTAAGTCAGTCGCGTTACTGAAAGATGACAGCGGTGCGACGAAAAACGAATGACCGGCGCGATCAAGTGTGGGAGCGAGCTTGCTCGCGATGACGGCAGCACAGTCAGTATTGATGTGGCAGATAAACCGCTATCGCGAGCAAGCTCGCTCCCACAGGGATCTCTTACAGAGAATCTGAAGGCTGGGATTCAGCTCAGTTCCAACCAGATCGGCGCATGGTCCGACGGTTTTTCCATGCCTCGCAGTTCATAATCCACGCCAGCGTCCTTGACCCGTGGCAGTAGGCCGTGGGAGGCCATGATCAGGTCGATGCGCAGGCCGCGCTTGGGTTCGTCTTCGAAACCACGGCTGCGGTAGTCGAACCAGCTGAAGCGGTCGGTGACGTCCGGATTCAAGTGGCGGAAGCTGTCCACCAGACCCCAATTCTTCAGGCGCGCCATCCACTCGCGCTCTTCCGGCAGGAAGCTGCATTTACCGGTCTTCAGCCAGCGTTTCATATTGTCCGGGCCGATGCCGATGTCGCAATCTTCTGGCGAGATGTTCACGTCGCCCATGACGACAACCGGCTGGTCATTGCTGAAGCGGGTTTCCAGCAATTGCTGCAGGTCGCTGTAGAAGCGCTCCTTGGCCGGGAACTTGGTGGGGTGGTCGCGGCTTTCACCTTGGGGGAAATAGCCGTTCATGATGGTCACCGGCACACCGTTGGCATCGGCGAATGTGCCCCAGATGAAACGCCGCTGGGCGTCTTCGTCGTCAGTCTCGAAGCCTTTGTGCAGGGTCAATGGCGCTTGGCGCGAGAGGAGGGCGACACCGTAGTGGCCTTTCTGCCCGTGGTAATGCACGTGGTAGCCCAAGGCTTGCACCTCGGCCAGCGGGAACTGTTCGTCGTGGACCTTGGTTTCCTGCAACCCGATCACGTCCGGCTGGTGCTTGTCGATCAGTGCCGCCAACTGATGGGGACGGGCTCGCAGGCCGTTGATGTTGAAGGAGACGATCTTCATGGTCGGCTGTCCTAGCAAAACTGCGATGCTAGCTGACATGTGGGAGCGGGGCTAGCGTGGCAGTAGGACAAATGCACTGCTAATGTCCTTGGCATGTAGGAACGATCGCGGCCCTATCGGGTTCGTAGTCAATAAGAGCAGGCCTCATCGAGCCCGCCCAGGAGACGCAACGCCATGCCTGACACCGCCACTGCTGATATTCATATGCTCGACAGCGGCTATTCCCGCGAAGCCCGTTCCTTGCTGTACCAGGCCTATCGCCATGAGCCGACCTTCAGCTACCTGTTCGAGTCCGAGCGTCCCGGTTATGAACAGCGGGTACGAGCGACCGTGCGTGAACTGGTCAAGCAGCATTTCCTCCAGGACTTGCCGGCCATCGGCCTGCTGGTCAACGACCGCCTGATAGGCATCGCCCTGATCGCCCCGCCGCAGCGGCGCCTGGGTATCACCGAGAGTTGGGCCTGGCGCCTGCGCATGGTCTTGAGCACGGGGTTCCGCTGTACCCGACGGTACCTGGACTATCACGCCGCAGTGCTGGCCTGCCTGCCGTCGGACGCGGTGCACGTATTGCCATTGCTGGGCGTTCATCCGCAATTCCAGGGCAAACACTACGGCGAACAGTTGCTCGAGGCGGTGCACAACTGGTGTGCCGTGGACGAGCATTCCCAAGGCGTGGTGCTGGACACTGGAAATCCCCGTTATCTCGAATTTTATAAACGCCAGGGTTATGAGGAAATTGGCGAAATTGCGGTAGGACCGATCCGCGAGCATGTTTTCTTTCATGCGAACCCGCAGGTCCTGCAGAGCGCGACGGCTTAGTCAGACGAACTTTTGGGAATCGTCTGGCTCTATCAGGCTCCCAACCTCGTGATAGCATCCGCGCCATGAATTTCCCAGGACGAATGACCGGTGGCG
>Ga0308170_10004037_pt1 | contig 11721 bp, 10 predicted proteins | sample PhyBR2_2_FD_202136 | JGI IMG/M metagenome (GOLD analysis project Ga0308170, IMG submission 202136) | Phyllosphere microbial communities from UC Gill Tract Community Farm, Albany, California, United States - DLSLSB.R2 | ecosystem: Host-associated > Plants > Phyllosphere > Unclassified | place... | reverse complement strand
GCAGCACACGAGGTACTGATCGCGAGCCTGGTCAGGGCTCGGCGCGCTCGCCCGGAGATTTATAGCTGCACTCTCTTCATCGTCCCTGTACCTGCTTGTCTGCATCTAAAGGGTTTTGCGCTCTCTCGTTCTCCCTCTCTCGCCCGACGAGGCTCGATCTGGGAAGGCCCGCTCGGACCTCGACAGCGCTCGAGAGCTCGACGCGAAACACTTCGACGTCCTGAAATGCACGGGACTGAGTCGGAGAGCAGTCGGCCGTTGACCCCAGCAAGCAGCCTCGGCGGGACGAGGGCGAGCTCGAGAGCGTGCTCGGGCAGCTGTTTTGAGAAGGCCGGTTCTTCGTCTCGTCTAGACGAGGTCGATGTGGCGCGGCTGTTGTGCGTCTCGTACTCTCTCTGTCTGCGAGAGCATGCGAGTGAGTGTGTGTGCTAGCGAGAAGGTTGTCGCAAGCGTCGGCATCTTCGGGCAACTCTCCCTCGAGCAGGCCTGCGACTTGATGTTGCGGCAATGTGTACTGTGCAAGGGGGTCTTGGCACACAGCTGGGGCTGTGGCGCAGTGGCAGCGCGTCTCTTTTGCAGTGCCACTAGGTACTATCGTAGAGAAGGCCAGGGGTTCAAACCCCCTCAGCTCCATACCCTTTTTTGCACTTTTTGCGGGATGACGCCGAGCCCCATCTAACGCTGCGGACGTGCGCACGCCGACCGCTTTTTTGTGCCACCCATGTACCGCGCATATAACACCCGGGAGGTTGGACGCCAGTCGGAGAGGCACGCCCACGCAACGCGCTCGAGCCTCGTCTTTTCACGGGCGCGCACACAGAGCGAAAAGCCATCGAAGGAGAGCGCTTCGGTTTCATAAGCTTGAGCCCTGCCACATGGCAAAGAGCTTGGCCCCGCGAGCTTCGTTCAGGGAGATCTGCTCGTGCGTGAGCGAGCTCCTCCTCTTTCCTCCTCGCAGCGTATATTCGTGAGGTCGTCCCACTAGACGGACATGAAGCTCTCTAGGTCACTCTAGCCAAAGATGGGACCGGGCGAGCCAAGCAGAAAGCGAGCTCAGGCCTCCTCCGGGTCGGCCTTCTCAAGGAGAGAGAGGGTAATCCTAGTCAGAGCTGCTGCTACTCTTTCTCGCGCGTTCCTAAGTCGAAATGGAGAGCTCACTACCGAGGTCCTCTCGACCGAGAACCAGCACCAGAGCCGGAGAAATGCAGCGCCTCGCCTCGTCCTCGAGCTGGTTTTCGCGGCAAGGTCCGTCTTCAGGAGCTTTATTCTCGCGCTCTCGCTTCAGGAACTCGCTCGAGGCACTCTCTGGGTCGATCTGGTCAATAATGGGACCGGGCGAGCCAAGCAGAAAGCGAGCTCAGGCCTCCTCCGGGTCGGCCTTCTCAAGGAGAGGTCCACTGCTTTCTCGCTTGCGACGAGCTCACCTGGGACGCATGCTCAGGGACGGAACGCTCCTGAGTAGATACGATGCACGGAATACTGCTCGTCGTTGCACGACCGGCGCGCTCCCTCTCACCGACCCGCCCGTGCGAGAAATCCTCAGTCGTCCGCCATGCCACCGGTCGGGTCGAGCGAGAACAGCTCCTGCACGCACACATCAGGCATCAGCGAAGGCTCGAGACGTCAGGAAGCGGCAAAGGGAGGAGGGCACGAGGAAGGCGAGACGCACAATCAGGTACTCGTTGTACTGGCGCCGGTGCCTGTCGCCGCTCGCGCTCAGGGGCCCGCCGTCGGCACCGTTGGGCCCGGCCGCCATGCCACCGTCCTTGGACGACTGGTCGATGCCGCACTGCAGGTTGAGTAGCGCCTTGAGGTCGTCGAAGTCGTAGGGCGCCTGGCCCTTGCGGACGAGGTCGAGCATGACCTGGATGCGGGGCGAGAGAGTCAGTACGGCCTCGAGGACCCTCTGCAGTCGATCCGAGCAAGCCAGCGTATCAGTGACAGGAAGAGGAAGGCTGTCGCACCTTTGGCCCTGCCGCAAAGAGGTCCCAGAAGCGTCGGCTGCGCTCGAAGTCGACGTCGAGCGGCGTGTCGCCCAGATTCTTGAGGTTCTGCTGCAGCGCGAGGATGTTGCGGAGCATCTTGGCCTGGCCGTACTTGTTGGCGAGGCGGATGTAGCGCGCGTTGTGCACGAGGAGCTCGTCCATGAGGCGCGACAGGCCCTCGAAGATGTACCTGCAGGCAGGAGCAGAGTCAGGATGAGCTCTTCCTAGATCGAGCGACGCACAGCACAGAAGAGGAGGACGCACCTGCGCTCGGCGTCTGCGAGGGTGCCGGCGGCGATGTCGTCGCACTCGGCGAGGTCCGAGTTGAGGTCGACCACACTCGGATCGGGTTCCTGGATGTCCTCGGCGAGCTGGTAGACGCCGTCGCGGGTCGCCTTGTCGAGGAAGTGCATGGCACGAAGGCGGACCTCGAGGCGGAGCGTGAAGAGGACCATGTTGGCTAGCTGGCGGTACGAGGTGAGGAGGTCCTCGAACGGGCTGTGCGAGTGCAGAACAGTACCGAGTCAGTCGCCGGCTTACAGAGTTGCACGAGAGACGTGTAGGCGAGAGGAAGAGGACGCACCGAGCCATCTCGCTCGTTAGGGGCAAGACGAACCCGTCTGCGCCCGTGTCGGTCCCGGGCTCGCTCGGCCCAGCACCGCCCGCGCCCTCCTCGTCCATCTCCCTGCTCGCCAATGATGGGCTCGCGTCCGAGCTGCTCGCGAACGAGTAACCGCTCTCGCGCGGGCGGCGAGCCGCCCCGGCGAAGCCGTTCGTCGCCGGGCTCGTGACGGCCTCGCCGGTCGCCTTGAGCGCCGAGACGTGCAGGATGAACCAGTCCTGCGAGACGAGGAGTGCATGGGCATCAGCATCATACTTTGGAGAAGGAAACGAAGGCAGGGAAAGCGAGACGCACAAGGCTCGAGTACAGGGTCGCGAGCGCCCAAACCTTCTTGCTCGGGCCGATGAGGTCGGTCTCGCGCACGCTCGCCTTGCGCTTGCGGTCGAGCTCGATCTTGGTCTCCTTCTCAAGTACCTCGCGCAGCTTGACCGAGTCCTTGGGCTGCGCGCAGAGCGGCCGATCGTCAACTGGTCTGCCCATGGAGCTGGGAGAGGCGAACGGAGAGAGGACGCACCGAGACGCCGCGCAGCTCGGTCAGGCAGGCGTGCAGCTCGGGCATGTCGGCCCATGTCGCTGCGAGCTTGAGCGGGCCGAGCGTGGTGGTCGAGACGGCGCCGCCGAGCGAGCCGTTCGAGTCGGGCGAGTCGCGAGCCGTCAGGTCTGCGAGCGGTAGGAGCCAGGGTTTTCGTCAGTCTCGAGGACACGATAGGTTGACGAAGCACAAGAAGGACTGGGGACGCACCTTTGTAGCGCTCGAAGCAGCGCTGGTAGAACTGGTGGATGACGCTCACGATGAGCTGGCTGTAGTTCTCGCGGTGAAACGGCGTCGCCCGCAGCATCGAGCACAAGGACGAGATGAGGAGCATGAGGTTCGAGACGGACTGCGAGCGGCAGTTGAGAAGGGTCAGTGAGAGCTGAGCGGACGAGAGGAGAGAGCTCGAAGACGCACTCGCACGATCGGCACGCGCGAGACCCGCTTGTAGTTTGGGTCCTCCTGGAACGCATCGATGCCTGTGCGAGGGGCGCGCATCAGCTAGCTGCAGAGGTGGAGGACCTGATGGGAGGAGGAGGAAGCGACGCACCGCCGACGGCCTGGTGGAATACGCTCGCGACCTTCTCCTCGAGCTGCGGCAAGAACGTGCGCAGGACGAACTCGTCGAGGAAGCCGCCGAAGCCCGTGCTCGCGTTCGTCTCGTCCTCGCCCATGAGCCCGCCGGGCATGACCTCGCGCACGCGGTCGAGGAAGGCGAGCGTCGGGCCGAACAGGACCGAGACGTTGAACGCGTCGGCGGGCACGAGCGCCTTGTGCGTGCCGTTGAGGCCCGAGCTGCGTCCTGCCGACGGGTCCATCGAGGCGACGATGAGCGCCGAGGTCGTCGTGGTCGACGGCGCCCCGTCGGTGATGAGGCCCGGGACGGCGGCCTTGATCGCGGCGTTGAGCGAGTCCTCGTGCGCCTTGAGGAGGGCGTGCGACGTCTGCAGGTCCGAGTCGGCGAACTTGAAGACTTGCTGCGGGCGGCAAGGCGGCAAGAGACCGTCAGAAGCTGGCCGAGTGCGTGCCGCCGAGCTCGACGAGGAGAAAGAGCAGGACGCACCTTGGACCCGTCCCTCGGCCTCGGAAAGCGCAGAACCTCGTTGACACTCGCGATCGGGTTGCGGGCGCTGACGGTGCCCGACTGGTCGTCGGTGAGGTAGTCGTGAAGAAGCGCCCGGACCTCCTGCTGGACGGGCTTCCACACGTGGAGCAACGAGAAGACGAGCGAGCCGCTCCAGTCCTTGGTGAGCGAGCCCTCCTTGAAGTCACGACGCTGCGAGCAAGGAGGGAAGCGCGTATCAGCATGGCGTCCCTCAAGAGGAGAGACATCGGCGCGAAGGCAAAACGCTCGTCGCGCACGCACCTCGGCGATCCTCGCTGCCACCTCATACGCGACCCGGAACCCTTGAAGTACGGCGTCCATCTTGCTGTACAGCGTCCAGAAGAGGTCACGCAACGTCTCGACGCTGCTCGCGAGCGTGTTGGTCTCGCTCGCGCTCAGGCGCAGGAGCGCGGCGACGCCATCGGTCGCCCAGGAGCCGGTCGACGCCGAGGTCGAGCTTGTCGATGAGCCGAGAGCGTGCGAGGATGAGGCGTTCGGGTTGGGCGACGGCGGGTTGTACAGGGAGGAAGCAGGTCGGCCGACGCCGGCCGAGTTGGCGAACGGGTTGGACGAGTCGTTGCTGCAGGCGTTAGCCGTCAGCAGCTTGTCTGCATCTCTGACAGCAAGGCGCAAGCGTGTATGCGCTCGAAGGAAGGAGAGAGGGAGCGGGAAAGCGACGCACCGTTCCTCGACCTCGTCAACGGTCGCCTCGACGAGCGCAAACATCTCGCCCTGGACCCTCTGCCCGAGCGCATCGACGGCGTACCCGAGCTTGCCGAGGGCCGACAGGCTTTCGAGGAGCATCTCGATGTAGCTAAAGCTGTCGGCCTCGGGGTTCCTCCTCCTCTCCCTCGCGCGCCGGCGCCGTGCGCCGCCCGCGCTGTCCGACCCGCCCGCCGCCGCCGCCGAGTTGCTGTCGCCCGACGTGCCGAACGTCTCGCCGGCGCCGAGCGAGACGGACCCGCCGAAGCCGAGCCCGTCGTCCTGGTCGGCTGCCTCGTCGGGACCGAGGAGGAGGTCCTCGACGACCTCGTCGAGGGTCGGGTCGGCGCCCGAGGGCTTGAGCGCGAGGTCCTGGAGGAAGCGCTGCAGCTTGGAGAGGCGCGGGAGGCGGGCGGTCGAGCGGCCCGAGGTGCGAGCTTGAGCGTCACCGGCGGCGGCGAGAGAGGCGGCGGCCTCGGCGTCGTCGCCAAAGTCGACGAGCGGTACTGTGAGCGCAGAGAGGGAGAGGAGGGATGGGAGAGAGTCAGTCTCGAGCGCTAAGAGCGTCGCCGAGCGAGACGAAAGGGACGCACAGGAGGTTTGCCCTCTGGTGTACGGCTTCCACCGGACGTCGGTGTAGAACGACTTGAGGTACAGGTGGTTGTGCAGCTCCTCGATCAGGATCTCGAGGACGACCTGTACGCCGAGGAGAGCAAGGATACGTCAGCCCGGCTCGCTCTTCTGGAGAGGGACGACGAGGGGGAGGCAGCGAGACTGGACGCACCCCTTCTTGTGCGACAGCCCAAGCACGTAGGTCGGCGAGCGCGCCGATCTCGAGCAGGTCGGGCTTGTGGAGGGCCTTGACCGAGCGGACGAGGAGGACGACGGCGCTCAGGAAGCGCTTCTCGGCGAGGAGGGCCTCGAGCGACGGCGGAAGGCGCAGGAGCGAGTCGCTGTAGGGGGCATCCAGAGTCAGTCAGGTCTGCGAGGCGTGTAGAGATGGCTCGAGAGGACGAGAGGGGCAGAGAAAGGGGGAGACGCACATCTCGTCGAGGAGCCCGCCCATCTCCTCCAGCATGCCCAACCGCGCGTACATGCCCGCCAGGCCCTCCCTGCCTTTGCCCTCGAGCTTCTCCCTCGTCCCGCTCAGCTCGGTGCGCATGCCGCCGATGAGCTTCTGCGCGCCCGACAGCGCCTGGAGCGTCGCGTTGTGCGTCGTGATGGCGCTCTCGAACGCGCGGTACGGGTCGGCGCCGCCGCCGGTCGCGCCCGTGCCCGGCGCAGGGTTGAGCGCGGGCGAGAGCGTGCTCTTGATCGCCTTGTCGAGCTGCTGCTTGGTGCGCAGGAACCCGCTCAGCTGCCGCCCTGCACCGCCGCCGCCGCCGCCGCCGCCCATGTTCTCGCTCGGCCGCCGCCCGGCCGCCGCCCCGCCCGAGTCGAGCAGGTGGACCGCGAGCTGGACCGGATCAAAGTCGGGCGCGTCGAGGTCCGACTCGCCGTCGAGCTGGCCGGCGAGGCTCGTCCCGCGCACGAGCGCCGGCCACTCGTCACGCACGCGCCGCAGCGCCTCGTCGACCTCGCGGAACGCCGGCGTGTCCGGGTAGTCGTCCGGGCTGAGGACGGCGCGCTTGGGCACGAGGCCGCGCTGCGCGCTTGAGAGCTCCTCCTCGGGGCTGCTCGCGCCCGAGCCGGCGCTGGCCCCGGTGCCGACGCGCCGCGAGGGCACGTCGAAGCCCTGGTCGGCGAGCCCGCCTCGGCGGCCGTCTGCTCGGCGTGCGCCCGCGCGCGAGAAGGCGCTGATGGCGTCGCTCAGGGCCGAGGGGACGACGAGCGAGTCGGGCTCGGGCGAGCCGGCGCGAGACGACGAGCTCGATGAGGCGTCGTCGTAGGCGCCGGTGCTGCCGATGCGGTTGCGGTCGAGGCGCGGGCTGCTGCCCGAGGGGATGGGCGACAGGCGCGAACCCGAGGCGAAGGGGGCGGTCGACGACGAGGTGGACGCGGCGAGGTTGGGCGAGAGGTTGGGCGAGTTGGGCGAGTCGACGCCGCTGCGCAGCCGGTCCATCATGCGGCGGTTCTTGCCCTCGGCGTTGGGCGCGGGCCCGCTGACGCCGATGCGAGGTGGTGCGCCTGGAAAACGGCCCGAGTCGCCTGCGCCCTGCGGGGTCGCCGGGCTTGGGGTCGCGCCTGCGGGACGGCGGACGGAACGCTCTGGTCGGGCTGGCGGTGGCGGCGGGCGGTCCATGGCTCGAGGGGAGGGAGGAGAGGTGGCCGCTGGCTGGATGATGAGGCGGCGAAGGTGGGGAGGCTCTCCGAAGGGCACTCGCGCCAGAGAAGGGTGGGTGCGCCGCTTGGTTGGCCGGTAGAGGGGTGTCGCGAGGCTGGAACGTGCTGGCAAGGCTGCCCGAGGTCGCGGTGTCGAGCTGGGGGTTGGACGACGCGCGTTGGTGGGGAGCGACCGGCGGCGACGAGAGAGCGAGGCACAGGCCGAGGCGGGTGCGGCGTGTGCGAGTGCTATGAGGTGCTGCGGTGCTCTGGCTCGCACAGTGCGGCTGGCAGCTGGGTGGAGAGCTGGGTGGAGAGCAGAGGGAGCCGGCTCGCTGCTCGTCTCGCTCGTCCTCGTCACTCGCGCTTCTTCACTCGCTCCCCTCCGCACAAGACCGGCCAGGCAGGACAGGAATGCACCACATAGCTCAATCTCAGCGGCTTCCAGACATACCGTAGCCGTACGAGAGCCTCGCTTCTCGGTCCTCCTCCTCTCTTTCGCGCAAGTCGTTCAGCAGCAGTGCGAGGGCGGCGAGCCCATGCCGTAGACGAGCGCAATGCATGTTGGTCTGTATGCTACGCTCGTGAGGGGGGTCCAGTCTCTCATCGAGAGCCAGGGAGCCTGGTAGCGACGACTTCCTCGAGCAGGCGGCCTCTCCCAGCTCGCGCGGTGCTCTCGCCGCCGGGCGCGAGACCCTCGCCTTGTCTACGACTCGATGCATCGACTCGTCTACAGCTTGCCCTCGCCCTTTGTCCGTCCCTCTCCTCCCGACGTCGGCCCCGATGCCGCTCGCCCCTCCCCTCGCCTCTCGCGCACCCTCCCATCCTCTCCCTGCTCGAGCCTCCCCTCGACGAACCCCTTGGCGTCGACCCACCCGCCCTCGTTGACGTCCTTGCCGCGCTCGCGCTCGGCCGCAGAGAGCGACGGCGACGAGGTCGGGTCGTGGTACGGCGTCGGGGTCGAGCCGGGCCAGAGCGGGTCGAGCGCAGAGTCGTACATGGTCGAGGCGGGCGACGTGTCGGACGAGTTGTCGATGAGGCGGACGCTGCGGCGTGGGGAAAAGTCAGCGGCGAGGTCTTCCCGTCGAGGCTCGAGGAAGAGAGAGAGAGAGAGAGGAGAGAGCGACGCACCGACGCACGAGCCCAGGCTTGCTCAGCTTGGTGACGCATTCGGGGCTCTTGATCCTGCTGCGCTTGATGGCCTCGGGTCGGGTCACCCTGCCCGTAGACTTGGCGCGCTTCTCGGCGCGGCGGAGCATGACGTCCTCGGGCGCCGACTGCGAGCGCGAGAGGAGGGTCGCTCGTCAGCAACTTGAAAGGAGGAGGAGGAGGACGAGCAGAGAGCACGAGGAGAAGGTGCGGGTCGTGCGAGAGGAGGGAGGGAGGAAAGTGAGCGAGAGGGAGAGGGACGCACGACGAAGAGGATCTCGCAGTCGTAGCCCGCCTCGCGGTACTGCCTGCGGGCGCCAACAACAAAGTCCTGCATCAGTCTGAGCGCCCTCGGGGATGCAGAGGCCGAAGACAGAGAGAGCGCGAGCGACGCACCGCATGAAGCCCTCGAACCAGCCGCAGTCGGTCAAGCTCCCGTCGACGACCAAGCTGCGGCGCTGCTCCCGCGCGACGCTCGCGCACACCTCCTGGAGCAAGCTCGCCTCGGGGTGCAGGAGCGCGCTCGCGTTCTCCGGGTCGTGCGCGACGTACTGCGGGCGCTCGGGGAGCATGCGCGAGAGGGCGTCCGGGTCGATCCAGACCGTGTTGCGCGGGAGGCGCACGGCGTGCGACTTGAGGAGCTCCTTGAGCGTGTGGCCCTTGCCGGCGCCCATGCCGCTGCGGGCAGGGAGGCGTGCGTCAGTCGTGGACGTCCTCGAGTCCGGCTCGGGGGGCTCGTGCGAGAGGGGGACGCACCCGGCGGTGAAGAGCGCGAGCGGTCGGTCCTCCTCTCCCTCGCCGCCTTTGCGGCCCATGTCCTCGCTCTTGACGCCCCTCACACCCTCTGGGTCCGCCTCCTGCCGGCTGAAGCCCTCGCGCTGCTCGCTGACCCGGCACGGCTCGTCGTCGCCGGCCTCGTCGCACTCGCGCAGGCGCTGCTGCAGGACGAGCGTGACGATCTCGTCCTGGAGCTGTTGCCGTGCGCGGCTCGGCACGACGTGGTAGGTCCAGTCGAGGCCGGCGCGGTGGAGGGCGTAAGGGCCGTGGTGGGCCGGGCGCGGGCGCGAAGGGTCGTCGGGCCGGGGCTCGAGCTCGTCAACGCGCGCAGGCGTTGGCCGCTGCGAAGGGGACGCGGTGCTGGCGAGCTCTGCCCAGGCGTGCTCGAGCGCGGCCGAGTAGAGCTCGGTGGTCGGGACGGCGAGCTGGTCCGGGTCGAGGTCGGGTGGCGGGTCGTCGAGGTTGTGGGGGCAGGGAGGTTGTGGCCCTGCGTAGCGGTGCTTGGCGGGCGACATTGAGCCGGGGAGGTGACGGGCCCAGACGGCGGCCGATGAGCCGGGGCGGGGGAGGAGCGAGGCCTTCTGAGGCGGCGGCGGCTGGTGGGCGAGTTGGCGAGTGGACGAGTGGAGCGTGCGCGTGCGCAGAGTGGGCAGGCGGGTGCGGGTTGTGCTGTGCGAGGTGTGCCAGCCGGGGATTCGAGCGGGGCCGATGAGGGCGACGACTCGGAGGTGGGACGAGGGCGACGAGGGCGGCGGGTGCGACGCGATGCGGGCGAGGGTTGCGCGGGCAGCCAGCGTGGCGGGTGCTGACCTAGGCTAGCAAGCCAGGCAGGTAGAGTCGAGAGCCGGAGCAGAGCGAGTCCGCCGAGTCTGGCTGACCGAGAGGAGCGAGAGGAGCGAGACGAGGTCGCGGCGCTCTCCCCTCGTCCTCCTCAGCCTCGACAGTCCTGAGAGCTCGACTGCCACGGCTGCACGCTCCACTCGACCCGCCCCACCAAACCGCGCACCCGCTGGCCGCCTCGTCGCTCACCTCCTCCTCCCCTCCTCGCCCCACCTCATCATCATCCCGGCGTCGCCCAAGTCCTCCTCGGCATCGCACCGCTCAGCATGGGCCGCTACGTCGTCCTCACAGCGGGAACCGTCGTCGCAATCTCGTGCGGCCTCAACTACTGCTACTCGTGCGTCCCCACCCTCTCGACCTCCACTCCTTCGCCGAACCTGTGCTGACACAGCCCCTCTCCTCCTCGCTCCTCCCTCCTCCGCCGTCCCACTGCCCTCATACAGAGCCTATGCGCCTCAACTCGCCAATCGCCTCGGCTTGTCCTCGACCCAGACCAACGCCGTCGGCGCGGCCGGCAACTTGGGCGTCTACCTGAGCTGTACGTCCTCGCTCTCCCCTCGCCGTCCTGTGCCCGTGCTGACCCTCCTTCCCTCTCGCAACAGCTCCCTTCATCGGCCGCATCGTCGACCGACGAGGCCCCAAGCCCACCCTCATCCTCGCCGCCGTCGCCCTCACCGGAGGCTGTGCGTCTCGTACCCCTCGTCACGCCGCTCCTCTCGCCCGACCTGACGCCCCGCCTCTGCACGCAGACCTCGTCGTCCGTGCCTTCTACACGAGCGGTTCTGACGATGAGCATGGGCTCTATGCGCGCTTCGGCGTGCCCGGGCTCGTTGCGGCCGAGCTGCTCACGGGCATCGGTGCGTCCTAATCGCCTTCTGCAGCATGTGCGGGCTCTCTCACTGACTCGAAAATACCACCATCGCAGGCTCGACCGCTGGGCTCAGTTCGGCGGGCAACAGCGTCGCGAGGAGCTTCAAGAAGGTGCGCGCCGTCGCTCGCCGTCTTCACTTCAGGAACGTCGCTCACGCGCTTTCTCTTCGCAGCGACGAGCCGCCGCCCTCTCGATCGTCCTCTCAGCATTCGGCCTCTCCGCCTTCTTCTGTGCGTTTCTTGCTCGCCCTCGTCGTCCTCCTTCCGCTGCTGACCTTCTCAAATCCGCCTTCCCGCATGCAGACTCGACCCTCTCGTCCCTCTTCCTCCACTCGCGCGCGTCGGGCGACGCCACGCCCGCCTTCCTCCTCCTCCTCGCCCTCGGCAGCCTCTTCAGCACGGCCGTCGGCCTCGTCTTCGTGCGACCCGTCCCGCTCGCCGCTCGGACCGCCGATTCAGACCCGGATCGAGCCGCCGAGGAGGCGCCCGCCGAGGTCGAGGCGGCATTCTCCGAGGCCGACGACGTCTCGCAGGACGGGCCCGCCGTCGTCGTCGTGCCTAGCTCGATCTCGCCGCCGAGCTCGGGCACGACTTCGAGCGAGCGCACACCGCTTCTGCGCAGCGACTCGACCAAGAGCGTGCAGGAGCGCGACATCACGGGCTGGGCGCTTCTGCACGAGCTCGACTTCTTCCTCATCTTTGCGTTCAACGCCCTGTGCGCCGGCGTCGGGCTGTGCTGTGCGTCGCTCTCGCTCTCCCTCCTCCCCCTTCCTCCTGTTCATCGGGCAGGGCGAGGTTGTTCATCAGGGGCTGAGCTCCTCGCACGTGCAGACATCAACAACCTCGGCACCGTCGTGCGCTCTCTCGCTCTCGCCGC
>Ga0308170_10004034_pt1 | contig 11728 bp, 6 predicted proteins | sample PhyBR2_2_FD_202136 | JGI IMG/M metagenome (GOLD analysis project Ga0308170, IMG submission 202136) | Phyllosphere microbial communities from UC Gill Tract Community Farm, Albany, California, United States - DLSLSB.R2 | ecosystem: Host-associated > Plants > Phyllosphere > Unclassified | place... | reverse complement strand
CTCGGGGGCCTTGTCGTGATAGACAAGGGTGCGGATGTTGTGCCTTTGAAATCCATCTTCCAGCACCGTCAGCATGTCGCTTACCGCGACCTTCGGATTTTGCTCGATGCACACCAGTTCCATTGCATGGGCGGATGCATCGACCTTTCTGACGTTGACCGACGTGCATGCCTGCAAGAGGGAAGAGGCGAGGATTAAGAGCAGAATTTTCTTCATAAGGTGTTTGATATGGTTGTAGTAGAGGCGTCGTCCTGCGAACAGACTGAATCCGTGCTCAACAGCTTCGGGCCGGCAGATGAATGATCGCTTTAGATTTCCTTTGGGAAACACTAGTATGTTATCACGCAGGAATGTTTTCGCCTAAACTTGCCGGGGCTTGATCCGGTTAACGGAACGATTCGTCGGCACGCACGCCTCGCCAACCGCATGCACGATTGCTTTCCAGGCATGCGCCGGCTCGGCAGTACAATCGAGCGCACCGTCCACGGAAAACCCGCCATGCATAGCCCTGCCATTGTCGCCGTCTCCCTGCTCGCCCTTGCCGCCACGCCCCTGTCTCACGCGCAGCAGGCCAAAGTCCTGCAAGTCAAAATCGGCACGGCGTCACCCCTGTCCGGCACCGGCGCCCACCAGGGCAAGGACATCGAAAACGGCGCGCGCATGGCGATCGACGAGCTCAACGCCAAGGGCATCACGCTGGGCGGCAACAAAGTGACATGGGTCTTGCAGGCGGAAGACGACGCCGCCGATCCGAAAACCGGCGCGGCCGTCGCCCAAAAGCTGGTCGATGCCAAGGTGGCGGCCGTGGTCGGCCACCTGAATTCGGGCACCACCGTGCCGGCCTCGAAAATCTACGCCAACGCCGGCATCCCTCAGATTTCTCCGGCCGCGACTACGCCGCTCTATACCCACCAGGGTTTCAAGACGGCGTTCCGGGTCGTCGCCAACGACAACCTGGTCGGGCGCACGCTGGCGACGTATTCGATCGGTACCTTGAAAGCGAAAAAGATCGCCGTGATCGACGACCGTACCGCTTTCGGCCAGGGCCTCGCCGACGAGTTCGTCAAGGGCGTGAAGGCGGGCGGTGGCGCCACGGTGGTCAGCCGCCAGTTCACCAACGACAAGGCGACCGACTTCAACGCCATCCTGACCCAGATCCGCGCACGCGATCCCGACGTGATTTTCTATGGCGGCATGGATGCGGTGGCCGGCCCGATGCTGAAACAAATGAAGGCGCTCGGGCTGCGCGCGAAACTCGTTTCGGGTGACGGGGTTTGTTCGGAAAAAATGCAGCTGCTGGCGGGCGATGCGCTAATCGACGACAAGGTCTATTGTGTGGTGGCGGGCGGGGTCAGCGGTCCCCAGGAGGCGGGCCTGACTGCGTTCACGCAACGCTACCAGCAACGCTACAAGATCCCGCTGCAGACCTATGCGCCCTATGCCTACGATGCGGTGATGGTGTTTGCCAAGGCGATGCAGACGGCGAATTCAAGCGAACCGGCGAAATTCCTGCCGGCGCTGGCCGGCATCCAGTACGACGGCGTCACAGGCAGCATCGCCTTCGATCCGAAAGGGGATTTGAAAAATGCCGCGTTGACGCTCTACACTTACCGCAAGGGGCAGAAGACGAAGCTGCAGGTGCTGCGGTAACCGGGCTGCCGGGAAAGCGCGCGTTTTTTAAGAGACCAGTCATGAGAATTATTCGGAGCAAGGACTTCACCGCGACGCGCCCCTGGGGTGCAGACGACATCGCGAATATCGGCGGCACCACCGTTCGTCTCCACTGGACCGACAAGCCCTACAAGTGGCATGTCAACGACGGCGAAGAGGTGTTCGCAGTGATGGACGGCACGGTCGACATGCACTACCGCGAAGCGAGCATCGAGCATGTCGTCACGCTCGAAGCAGGTGACGTTTTTTACGCAACAGTGGGATGCGAGCATGTTGCGCATCCGCGTGGAGAGGCGCGGATCCTGGTGGTCGAGCGCGAAGGCAGCGTTTGACCGCGCCAGGCGTAACTTGATTTGCCCGGCGCCCTATGCCGCACTTCCGGTGCTGTCATGAGCATCGGCGATAATACCGTTTTAACCGAATTCTTCGCTCTCTTCCCTATGCATTTCACCCGCGCGGACATTGTGCCCCAGTTCGATCCAGGGGCCTTCGCCCGCGGCGAAGCGTATGCCCGCGATGGCATGGTCATCGAGGTTCGCCGGGAAGGCGAGCGGATCATCGGCAAGGTGGGCGGCAGCGGCGGCAGTGTCTACCAGCAGAGGATCAAGCTGAAAGCTGACCAGCGCGGCGTGCGCTTCGACGGCACCTGCAGCTGCCCCATGAGCCACAACTGCAAGCATGTCGTTGCGGTATTGCTCGACAGCCTGAAGGGGACCGCACCGATGCCCACCCCTGCGCCGGCTGCCGCGCCAATCCCCGCCTTGCAAACTGCTTTTCCCGTACAGGCCGAGCGCTGGCTGCAGCAATTGGCATCCGTCGAGGCACGCGTGCGCAGCAATCTGGCCCAGGCGCCCGAAACGGCCTTCGCGCTGCGCTATGCACTCATCCCCGACACGCACGATGGAACGCTGCGCCTGCACGTGTGCAAGGCGCGCCTGCGCAAGGACGGCAGCATCGGTGGCGTCGTCACCGTCGGCAATGTCCACACCTTGCTGACGATGCCGGCGCCCTATGTCGGGCCTGAAGACGAAGAACCGCTTCGCCTGATGGCGGCCCTGCGCGCAGGCACTTACCTGGACGAGGTCAAGCCGGCCGGCCCGCTCGGCGCCCGCCTGCTCGATCAGCTGTGTGCAACAGGACGCTTGCTGTGGGCGCCGACGCTTGCCGACCTGCGGTACGGCGACTTCATCGAGATCCGTCGCGGTGCGCCGCGCAGCGGCCGGCTCGGCTGGCATGCGGACGCAGCCGATATCGAGTCGGTGGCATTGGGCTGGCGCTTCGACGACGGGACCCTGGTGGGCGATGTCATGGCAACCAAGCCGGTGCTCTACGTGGATGGTGGCATGCTGGGCGAACTGGCGCTGCCCGAACAGCTTGCCGCGCTGCCGCCGGTCGCCCTGCTGGGCCTGGTCGGGGGCGCACCGCGCCTGCATCCCGAGCAGCGCGCAGAGATGGCGGCCCGCATGCTCGAGCAAGGCATGGACCAGCTCCTTCCCCTGCCGCAGGTGCTGCAGACGCGCCGGCGAACCGACATCGTGCCCACGCCCTCCCTGGTGCTCGACAGCTTCGCGACCCCCGTACGTGGCGGCGCGCTGCATTGGCAGGATTTCGCGCTGCTGCATTTCGGCTATGACGGCATGTCGACCGAGGGAATCGACGAGCCGGTACTGCGCAGGATGGTCGACGGCATGGTCGAACTGGTCGAACGGAATGCGCTTGCCGAACAGGCCGCGACAGATATCCTTGCCGGGATCGGCTTCACCGCGATCGCGTCCGGCCCCATCCTTGATGAATTTTCCGATCCCTGGCAATTGCCGACCCAAGCTGCCTGGCTGGCATTCACTCGCCACGAACTGCCGCGGCTGCACGCTGCCGGCTGGCAGATCGAGCTCGAAGGAAATTACCGCTACGAGCTCGCGGAGGCGCAAGAATGGTATGCGGAACTGAACGAGGAAGGCGAGGGCGCGCACGCCTGGTTTGCGCTCGAACTCGGCATCCTGGTCGACGGCGAGCGCCATGCCTTGCTGCCATTGCTGGTGGAAATGATCAGCAAGGCGCCGCGGGATTTCAGCGCCGACGCCCTGGCGGCCTACGACGATGCGAGCGAACTGATCGTCGAATTGTCCGACTTCACCCGCGTCGCCCTGCCATGGCAGCGCATCAAGCCGGTGCTCGCCACAATCGGCGAACTCTATTTCAGCGAACGCATGGGCGATGCGCTGCGCCTGCCCGTCACCGACGCCGCGCGCCTCGCCGAGCTGGAGCAGGCCGCGCAGCTGCGCTGGATGGGCGGCGAACGCTTGCGCGAACTGGGCCGAAAGCTCGACGGCTTCGCCGGCATCCAGTCGGTCGCCGTGCCGGCCGGCTTGCAGGCGACGCTGCGCGCCTACCAGCAGGATGGCTTGGCATGGATGCAGTTCCTGCGCGAATACGGCTTCGGCGGCATCCTGGCCGACGACATGGGGCTCGGCAAAACCGTGCAGACCCTGGCGCACATCCTGGTCGAAAAAGAAGCCGGCCGGCTCGACGCGCCGGCGCTGGTGGTGGCACCAACCAGCCTGATGGGCAACTGGCAGGCCGAGGCCGCCCGCTTCGCACCAGGTTTGCGCGTCTTGCTCTTGCACGGCAAGGAGCGGGCGGCGCTGTTCGACCAGGTTCCCGATGCCGACCTGGTGCTGACCACCTACGCCCTGCTCGGCCGTGATGAAGAGGCGCTGCGCAAGCAACGCTTCCACTTGCTGATCCTGGACGAAGCGCAATACATCAAGAACAGCCGCGCCAGGGCGGCGCAGGTGGCTTGCCTGCTCCAGGCCCGCCATCGGCTGTGCCTGACCGGCACCCCGGTGCAGAACCACCTCGGCGAATTGTGGTCGCAATTCCATTTCCTCATGCCGGGGTTGCTGGGCGATGAAAAAGCGTTTACGAGCAATTTCCGTAAACCGATCGAGAAGCATGGCGACAGCGCCCGCGCGCACCTGCTGACGCGGCGCCTGAAGCCGTTCATGTTACGCCGCACCAAGGACAAGGTCGCCACCGAACTGCCGCCCAAGACCGAGATCGTGTTGCCGGTCGACCTGGGCGGTCCCCAGCGCGACCTTTATGAGACGGTGCGGGTGGCGATGGACCGCAAGGTGCGCGAGGAGATCGACCGCAAGGGCCTGGCGCGCAGCCAGATCGTGATCCTCGACGCCCTGCTCAAGCTGCGCCAGGTGTGTTGCGATCCGCGCCTGCTGCGGCCTTCCAGCGTGGCGGGCTCGGCCAAGCTGGACACGCTGATGGACTTGCTGGAAACCTTGCTCAGCGAAGGCCGCAAGGTGCTGGTGTTTTCGCAGTTCACCAGCATGCTGGCGCTGATCGAAGACGAATTGCAGAAGCGCGCCGTCGAGTACGCCCTGCTCACCGGCGCCACCGTCGATCGCGCCGCTTCGGTGGCGGCTTTCCAGGGCGGCCGGGTCGCGGTGTTCCTGATCAGCCTGAAGGCGGGCGGGGTCGGCCTGAACCTGACGGCGGCCGATACCGTCATCCATTACGATCCGTGGTGGAACCCCGCCAGCGAAAACCAGGCGACCGACCGTGCCTGGCGCATCGGCCAGGGGAAGCCGGTGTTCGTGTACAAGCTGATTGCACGCGGCACGCTCGAAGAGAAGATCCAGGAGATGCAGCGCCGCAAAGGTGCGCTGGCCGATGCCTTGCTGGCGCCCGAATCCGGCTTGGCGGGCAGCCTGGGCGCGGACGACCTGCAGGCTATCCTCAGCCTTTCCCTGTCCTGAGACGCGTGCTTGCGCCGGCGATCAAAAGTTGTGCGAGCGCTCGCCCAGGCCGCAGGCGAGATAGGATTTTTTCCGCAGCGCTTCCATCTGGCGCAGATCGCCCAGGGGTTTGGCGAGATACGCGTCGGCGTATTTGTTGGAGGCGCAGGCGCAAAAGCTCTGCCAGTCGCTGCGCACGTGCTGCACGTAATCGGTACAGGACTGGTTGACCCAGTCATAGATGTACGAGCGCGGGGCCGGGCAGGTCGCCAGCAGCGATTCGCTCGCCGCGGCCCGGTTGAAGCTGCCCGTGCGCAGCACCTCGTTGCGGTAGCCCGCGCTCAGGCAGGCGCAATCGTGGTGGGACGACATGAAATAATTGGCGCGGCAATCCTGTTCGTAGGCGCCGACTTCCTGCTCGAGGGCCTGCGCGCTGCGTGGGGCTTCCTGCGCGCCTGGCGCGGCCATGGGCGACGCCCCAAGGAAGGCAAGCACGAGTGCAGGCGCCCACTTCACGGGTCAGCCCGGGCTGAGTGCCGGTGCTGCCCTGGCCGCCAGCGGAAAGCACTGGAAGGCCTCCGCCGCGATATGGGCATCCATGAATTCGCGAAAGACCGCGATCCGGCCGTCGTGGATCGTGAAGACGTGGACCCAGTCGCTTTCGAAATCCTGGCCGGTATCCCTGGCGGTCCAGGCGCCGTGTCCGAGCACGACCACCTTGTCGCCCTGGGCGATGAATTCCTTCGCCGTGAATTCGCGCACGGCCAGGTGCTCGGCCGCGAGTCCGAAATATTCCGCCACCTGGTCGGCCCCATGCCGCTTGCCGGTGAAGGAAAGCACGGCCGGCCCCGGTATTTCCCAGTCGATATGGGGTGACATGCAGGCGAGCACCCCATTCACATCGCCGCATCCGTAAGCGGCATAGGCTTGCTTGACCAGCTCGGTATTCTGTTGCTCGCTCATCGTCGTCTCCTCGGCCTGCGCCGAATGTCTGACAGGTTAGACTCGCGCGGCCTCGATCAGTTCGATACGGCAGGATGAATGGCGATCCCGCATTATTGCATTCGCCGGAGCCGCGCTCAGGCGGCCAGCGCCGGCCCCAGGCCTTCCAACCCCGCCAGCACCTGTTCCAGCGGCTGCGGCCGCGCAAACAGATAACCCTGCATCACCGGGCAGCCGTTGGCGCTCAGGAAATCGGCCTGCGCACGCGTCTCGACGCCCTCGGCCACGACGCGCAGGCGCAGGTGCGCGGCCATCGCCAGGATCGAGCGCACGATGGCGTCGCCGTCGGCCTCGTCCGGCGTATCGCGGATAAAACTCTTGTCGATCTTGAGTTCGTAGAGCGGCATGCGTTTCAGGTAGCCCAGGTTCGAGTAGCCGGTGCCGAAGTCGTCGATCGAAAAGCGGATGCCGATCGCCGCCAGCGCGTGCATGCGGGCAATCGTTGCGTCGCGGTCCTTGATCAGGAGACCCTCGGTCAGTTCCAGGATGATCGCCGTGGCCGGCACCCCGGTGTCGGCCAGCACGGCGCGCACCTGTTCCACGAAATCCGGCTGGCCGAACTGCATCGGGCTGACGTTCACCGACAGCGGCAGCGGGTAGCCCGCTGCGTCCAGGCGCAGCCAGGCCAGGCAGGCCTGCTGCAGCGCCCATTGTCCCAGCGGCACGATCAGGCCGCTTGCTTCGGCGATCGGGATGAACACGTCCGGCGGCACGAAGCGGCCGTCGGCGCGTTGCCAGCGCATCAGCATTTCCGCGCCGCCCGGCCGGCCGTCGTGATCGCACTGCAACTGCAGGTGCATCGTCAGTTCGCCGCGTTCGATGGCGCCGGCCAGGTCGCGCTCGAGGGTCAGGCGTTGTTCGACTTCGGCGCGCATGGTCGCCTCGAACAGGGCGACGCCGTTGCGGCCGCGCGCCTTGGCGTGGTACATGGCGGTGTCGGCTTCGCGCAGCAGGTCGTCGGCGCTTTGTCCGGGATGCGGCAGCAAGGTCACGCCCAGGCTAGCCGAGGCGTTGTAGCGGTTGCCGTCCACCTCGACCGCGCTGGAGAGCGCGTCGCGCAGGCGGTCTGCGTGGGCGAGGGCGGCGGCGCGCGCGCTCTCGTGCTCAATGCCGATGCGCGGCAGCAGCACGACGAATTCGTCGCCGCCGATGCGGGCCACGGTATCGCCCTCGCGCATCAGCTTCGACAAGCGCGCCGCCACGCTGCGCAGCAGGGCGTCGCCTGTCGCGTGCCCGCGCGCATCGTTGACGTACTTGAAATGGTCGAGGTCGATGAAGACGACTGCGCCCCAGCCCTGGCCCGCTTGCGCCTCGGCCAGCAGCGCGTGCAGCCGCTCCATCAGGAAGCGCCGGTTCGGCAAGTCCGTCAGCACGTCGTAATAGGCGAGGCGGTGGATGGCGGTGGCCGCCTTCTTGCGTTCGCCGATGTCGCGCGCGACCACGACCCAGTGGGTGTGCGCGCCGGCCTCGTCGAGGAAGGGCACGATCTCGATCTCGGTCCAGCAGCGCGTGCCGTCGCGGGTATAGGTGATCACCTCGGCGCTGGCCGCTTCGCCGCGGTGCATCGCCGCCACCAGGCGCGCCGATTCGGCAGGATCGGTCTCGGCGCCGGCGAACATCAGCATGCTGCGTCCGAGCGCGGCTTCACGCGGGTAGCCGGTGCGGCGCACAAAGGCGTCGTTGGCGAAAATGATCGGCCAGGGCACCTCCGCTGTGCCGCCGGTGCCCGCGATCAGCACCATGTCGTTGAGCTGGGCCACGGCGGCGGCGGTGAGCCGCAGTTCGGCGTTCAGGCTCGACAGCGCGTCCTTGCCTTCCTCCAGCGACCGCGCGACGCCGTGCAGGTCGCCCAGCGAGGACGCCAGCTTTTGCAGCAGGGTGCTGCAGGACACCGTGATCAGGGAGCCGACGAACAGGAAATTGAGCGCAATGGTCCAGGCGGGCAAGACGGATGCGCCCGGCGCAGCGCCGGCCCCGGCCTTGGCCTGAAGGTAGCCGCCGAGGCTCAGCACCAATACCAGCAGGGTTGCGGTGCCGAGCGCGGCCAGCGCCTGGCGTCGTCCGAGCAGGACGGCCGCGAACACGGGCGGCGCGATCAAATAGAGCTGGGCGACCTCGCCGACGTTGACGATCATTCCCACGGAAACGAGGAAGACGATCGCGAGTAAATGCAGGACGCGGGTCTGGTAGGCCCAGCTGCGCAGGCGCCAGAGACCGAACAGCCAGCCGATGGCGACCAGGTCGACCGCGACCAGCGACCACAGCCCTTGCTCGACGGCGAGCGCGATGCTGGGAATGGCCGTGCCGATGCCGAGCACGAGCACGATCGTCAGCAGACGGGAGAAAATATGGGTGCGCCAATGCGCAATATCGGTAAGGGGCGCCACGCGATGCTTTCGGATCGCGGCAGCAATGGATTGCCTGTTGCCACGATTAATTGCTGCAATGCATCACTATAACGTAGTGGAACAGCGCTGTCGTGGATTCGCTGCGCGGCTGTTGCGTCGTGACATCGCCGCCCTCCGCCCACTTTCCGCCGACTTTCCGGCACAGCGCCGGAACCAATGCCGATGGCACAGGTCTGAATCTGGATTGGCCTCGATTTCGGTCCATGCCGGACTGCCCAGGTCGACACGGCATGAAAGGAGCGCCAAAGCATGAGCCCCGAGGGGCGTGACGACACCATTCCGGCGGAACTGGAACGCTCCTGTTCACAGGAGCCGATCCAGCTGCTCGGCGCCGTGCAGTCCTACGGTTTTTTGATGGCGGTGGACATCGCGAGCCGGTGCATCCTCCAGGTCTCCGCGGGAATCGTGCGCCATTGGCCGGGATTGCAGGATGCAGCCGCGCTGGTCTCGCGGCCGCTGTCCGATTGGGTCGCCGCGGTCGACGGGTCCGATGCCCTCGACCTGGTAGCGCTGCCGGCATCGCATCCGGTGGTCCTGCCCTGGCGGCCGCGCTTCGAGCAGACCGGCGCCGCCGGGCCCGAGGCCGATGGCCTGAAGTGGGAATGCCTTGGCCACCGCTCTGCGGGGGTGGCGCTGCTCGAATGGCTGCCCGAGAACGGCAACGCGGACGAGGTGCGCCGGCAGACCCAGATCTTTGCCGGTTTTGCGGAAGTCATCGCCCGCTTGCGGCGCGCCGAGGGCCTCGACGCCTTCTTCCGCGAGTGCGTGAAGGTGATCCAGGAAGTGAGCGATTTCGATCGCGTCATGATCTACCGTTTTCTCGCCGACGGCTGCGGTGAAGTCGTGGCCGAACACACCTCGCCGGATTACGAGCAGAAATACCTGGGCTTGCGCTTTCCCGCGACCGATATTCCCACCCAGGCGCGCACCCTGTACCTGAGCAATAAATTGCGCGTGCTGGCCGATGTCGAAGCGGCGCGCGATACGCTGGTGCCGCCCTTGTTACCCAACGGAGAACCGCTCGACCAAAGCCACTGCATGCTGCGCGGCCTGTCCGAGGTGCACCTGTCTTATTTGCGGAACATGGGCGTGCGCGCCACGATGACCCTGTCGATCGTATGCGATGGCAAGCTGTGGGGGCTGATTGCCTGCCACCACCACCAGCCGCGCACGCCGCCGCACCAGGTCCGGGAAGGCATGCGCCAGATCGCGGAATTGCTGGCGGAAATCGCCAACATGCGCATCGAGGCCCTGGCGCACCTGGAAGCGGTGCGCCATCGCCTGACGCTGGACCGTCTGCTGAACCAGTTCCACCAGGCCCTGATCCAGGACGGCGACATCCCCACCGTGCTCGAGTTATGGCTGCCCAGGCTGCTGCCGGCATTCAATGCGAGCAGTTTCGGCGTGCAGATCGGTACGCTTGCCTGTGTCGGCGGGCAGGGCAAGCGCCAGGGTTCCTCGCACCAGGTCCTCGACGAAGTCGGCGCGCGGCTCGACCTGCGCAACCTGAGTCCGCAGGTCTGCATGTGGGACGACCTGCTGACCTCCAAGAAACGCTCGCTGCTGTTCCTGCCGGAAGCCGCGGGCCTGTTGCTGGCGCAAAGGCACGACGAGGACGTCATCTTTTGCTTCCTGACCCGGCCGGAAGTGGTGCGGCAAGTGCGCTGGGGTGGCGAGCCGGTCAAGCACCTCGTCCCCCTTCCCAACGGCCGAGTCCGCCTGGAGCCGCGGCGCTCCTTCGCCATGTGGCAGCAATCGGTGCGCGGCCATTCCGAGTCATGGCAGCAGCCGGACGCCGACGCGCTGCAAAACCTGCTGCGCATCCTGAGCGAGGTCAACAAGCTGCAGGTCAACCGCCAGATGCAGGAGACCCTGCGCTGGCGCGCCCACCATGACCATCTCACCGGCCTCTACAACCGCCGCGCCATGGAGGACGAGGTATCGCGCCGCCTCGAGGACAGCCACTACAACACGGCGCTGATGCTGCTCGACCTCGACCATTTCAAGAAGATCAACGATACCTACGGTCATGAAACGGGCGACCAGGTGCTGCAGCAACTGAGCCTGCGGCTGAAAGCGGTGATGCGCGAATTCGACCTGCTGGCGCGCCTGGGCGGGGACGAATTCATGCTGCTCCTGCAGCTGCCGCACCCGAACGCCGCCACGGCGCTCACCTTTGCCGAGCGCCTGCACCAGGCGGTCGCCACGCCCTTCGACATCAAGGGGCAACAGTTCCGCCTCGGAATTTCGGTCGGCATCGCGCTCCCGCCCGGCCACGGCCGGACGGTCAGCGAATTGCTGCGCCACGCCGACCTGGCGCTGTACCAAGCCAAGTCGCTGGGGCGCGGGCGCAGCGTCGTGTTCGAACTGGCGATGGCGGCCAACCAGCGCGATTACTACCTGCTCGAGCGCGACCTCGACGAAGCGGTCGAGCGCAACCAGCTGTCGCTGGTGTTCCAGCCGAAGGTCGACCTCATCAGCCGCAAGGTGGTGGGCCTGGAAGCGCTGGTGCGCTGGAATCACCCGACCCGCGGCCAGAACAGTCCGGCCGCCTTCATCCCGATCGCCGAGAACAGCGACCAGATCCTGCGCATCGACCGCTGGGTGATGCGCAACGCCATCGCGGAACAGGCGCGCTGGCGCAGCTGTGGATTGACGCGCCTGCCGATCGCGATCAACCTCTCGATCGCGGACATCCTGTCGCCGAACCTGGTGAGCTATCTCACCGAACTGCTCGACGAATACCAGGTGCCGGCGACCGCGCTGGAAATCGAGGTCACGGAATCGTGCTTCATGCGCGAACTCGAAGAAACCCAGAACGTCTTGCGGGCGCTGAACGAAACCGGCATCGCCACCGCGCTCGACGATTTCGGCACCGGCTTCTCGTCGCTGAGCTAC
>Ga0308170_10004031_pt1 | contig 11729 bp, 5 predicted proteins | sample PhyBR2_2_FD_202136 | JGI IMG/M metagenome (GOLD analysis project Ga0308170, IMG submission 202136) | Phyllosphere microbial communities from UC Gill Tract Community Farm, Albany, California, United States - DLSLSB.R2 | ecosystem: Host-associated > Plants > Phyllosphere > Unclassified | place... | reverse complement strand
GAAATTGCGCTTAATCGGCTCCCCTTTCAATCGTTTTGCGCCTCTCCGCGACCCGAGTCGGGTTCGAACCGACGCGGCATTACAAATCCACGCTAATGATGCTTTGTAATGCTCGGCTCGCGCGCCTGCGCCGGCTTGCGCACATGGGCTCGCTGTCGTTCTAGCTCGCAGGCCTGCGCTCTCCTGGCCTGTAGAGCCCTTGAGTAACGCTGCGAGCCGCCCGCTCGAGGTCGGGGGCGAGTCGCGCTCACTCTCGCTCTCGCTTTCGCTTTCGCTCTCGACGAGCGACAACGTGAATGCGATGCGATGCAAAGATGCTCTACGCGCTCCTCCTCAGTGCTACACGGTCTGCACGGACGGCCGCTTGACCCTCTGCGGCTGCGGCGCCGGCTGCTGCTGCTGCTGCTGTGGCGCCGCCGGCGGACCCTGCGCCCGCGCTTGCTCAGACCGCTCACTCGCACGCCGTTCGTCCGCCTCTTGCGATGTTGCCCGAAGAGGCGATAGCGGCGCGGCGCGCACCGGCGAGAGAGGGCCCGTCGGCGAGCCGAGCCCCATCGACGACGACGACGACGCGCTGTACCTCGGCGACAGCAGGAGCGGCGCGGGCGGCGTTGCCCTCGCCGGCGGCGGCCCGACGTACCGAGGCGTCTGCTGCTTGCCCGGGCTGGCGGGCGCCGAGCCAGGCGGGGAGAAGGTCGCAAAGGCGGTCGAGGAGCCGGCGCGCGCACGGTTCGCCGACGAGGGCGGCGGCGGCGAGACGTAGCGCGGTGCCTGCTGCTTGCCCGGCGTCGAGGGGATGGCGGGGACCGGCGGCGCGAGAGGAGCTGGCGAGGGGTACTGAGCGGCGGGGCGAGCGAGCGGGGCGGACGGCGGGGTTGCGAGGTTGGGCGGGGACGGCGGCGGCAGGCGCGGCGGCGTGGCGAGAGGAGCCGCAGCCTGCGGCGGCTGGGAGAGGCGGCGAGCAAGGGGAGGAGGTGGAACGCGCTGGGTCGTCGGCGACGGGATGGACTTGGTCGGCGACGGTGGAGGGAGCTGCTCGTACGCCGGCTGGAGCGGCGAGACGCGCGCGGCCGCACCGGCCTGCACAGCTAGAGGCGGCGGCGGCGGCGACAGCGCCCGAGACGCAGGCGGTGGAGGGGTGATGACCTGCTGCGACGAGGCGGAAGTCGAGCGCGGCGGCGGCGCGGCGTCGACCGGCGGGGGAGCCGACGAGGGAGGATCCGCCCTACCCTTGTCCCGGTTGAGCTCCTTGAGCACCTCCCTCAGCTCGCCGACCATGCTGCGCTGCGACTCGGCGCCGCCGCTCGCACCGCCGCCCTCGCCCAGCGCGCCCTTGACCGGGCTCTCGAGGCTGCTGCGCCCGAGCGCGAGCGCCTCGCGCGCCTCCTTCATGCGGCGGATGCGCTCGTCTCGCGAGAGCTTTGCGCCCGCCGAGGCGCGCGCGTCGGAGCCGGCGACGGCCTCGAAGACCTTTTCCTTCGAGGGCGAATCGACGCCGTCGGCCGAGTCGGGAGGGGCGAGGAGGGACGCCGAAAGCGCGGCGTCGAGCACGGCTTGGCGGTTCAAGACGAGGTCGTCGTCGGCGCCGTTACCGGACGAGTCGAGCGTGGCATAGACGGCGCCCGTCGCGTTGAGCTCGTCGCCGACCTGCGGCGCCTCGTCCTGCTCCATCGGGGCCGGCCCGTCCTCCTCGCGCTCGACCTCCTCAACCCGCTCGCGCACCTGCTGCTTCTCGACCGCAAGCCCGAGCGCGCTCCTCAACGCGCCGGCGCCGTCCCTCCACCCTGCCTCGAGCCGCCTCACCTCGGGCCCGACGCTCTCCCACACCTCGAGGACGCGCTCGCGCTCTGTCGCGCTCCCGACGCGCGCTCCGGCAGCGTCGGCGAGCACGACGCGCACCTTGGCCTGGAGGGCGCGCAGAGAGAGGAGCATGCTCTGGGCGTGCCCCGAGAGGGCCGGGTCGACGGCGCTGACCGAGAGGGCGTGCATGTGCAGCGCGGTGCGGCGCGGTGGTGGAGGTGCGCTGTGCGAGGCGGAGGGCGCAAAGTCGGGGCGGCCGGTGGGACGACGCGCGGCAGGCGTCGGCGTGGGCGGAGCGCCCCAGGTCGGTGCGGCCGACGACGCCGAGAGCGGGAAGAGGTCGTCCGCCTCGGGGCGGCCGTAGTACCCGCTCCTGCGGCGCTTCTCGCGCGCATCGGCGCCGGCGGCGCCCGCACCTGCCCGAGCGGTCGCCCCGGCGCTCGTCCCGCTGGTCGTCGACGCCGACGCGGGCGAGTCGGCCGCTGCGCCGGCGTCCGGAAACTCGCGCGTGTGCGCCTGGGCGACGTCGGCTGTTGCTCGGGCGAGCACGGCGCGCAAGGCGGCGAGCGGCGCCTCGGCCTGGTGCCACGCCTCGTCCGACTCGGCGTGGTCGAGCGCCTCGAGGAGGCGCCATAAGACGCCACGGCGAGCGTCGTGCGCATCGTCGAACCGATCCTGCAGCGTGACGAGCAGGGCGCGGTGCGTTGCCGCGGTCGGGCCGGCACGGTCCTGCTCGGCCGACGGCGCCGGCGGGAGCGAGTCGAGCCCGCCCATGCTGACGGGGCGCTTGCGCCGCGCACCTGCGCCGCCTGGGCTCACGGCGTCGAGCGAAGTCGACCCGCCGCCGCCGCTGCCGGGGCCGCCGCCGTGATGAGGCCCGAGCGAGACCCGCAGGCGGTGCTGCTTGGCGCCGGTGGGGCGCTGCGGCGTCCCGCTCTCGCCCGTGCGACGGTCGATGCCGCCGAACGTCGACTCGTTCGGGTGGAACGGGTCGACGCCGTCGGCGAGGTGGACGCTGCTCGGGCGGGACGACGCCGAGGGCGCCGAAGAGCCCTCCTCCCAGCGCGAGACCTCGGTGCGTTCGGCGCGCGCGAGCGAGTCGTGCCGCAGAAGCTCGGACAGCGACGCCCGCGGCGCGTGCGACTGGGACGAGGTGGGCGTCATCGAGGCCGATGCCGAGGTGAGGGTGAGGAGGGGCGAGTCGGCGGGGAGGAGGGCGTTGAGGGCCGTCGTCGAGGTCGAGAGGGCGTCGAGTGCCGAGGCGAGGGCGTCGGCGAGGGCGTTGCGCAGCGCGAGAGCGCGCAGAGGAGGAGGGGAGGAGGGCTCGCTGTCGGACGTACGAGGCGGGGACGCCTTGGACGGCCCGCTGAGCGGGGAGGGGATGCGCGGCGAGCGGGAGGGCGTCGAGAGCATGGCGGCCGAGGTCGGGCTCGTCGGCTGGGGCGAGGCGAGGTAGCTGCGGGCCTCGATGCGCGAGATGGGCGGGAGAGGGTCGGAGCTGTCGGCGAGGACGGAAGTTAGGTTCTTGCTCGACCTCGAGGAGGAAAATGGGAGAGGGACGCACAGGCCGAGACCGTGAGCGATGCACTCGAGCTCCTTGATGGCCGTGAGGGCGGTCGCGACCCGCAGGTCGAGCTCCTGGGACGCGGCGACGAAGTCCTCGATGGTCGCGAGGAGCGCGTCCTGCGGCGTCGCCGGGCCCTCGTGCGCCGGCGCCGGTGCCGCGTCGGCCTCCTCCTCGGCGACGCTCTCGAGCGCGCCGCCCTCGTCGCGGGTCGAGAGGCGGCCGAGCGCGCCGACGAGGCCCGAGAGTGCCGCCTGCGCGCTGCCGAGCACGCCGCGCTCCGTCACGCCCTGGCCCCTCGTGTCCCACCCGCTGCCCCAGTCTGCCGCCTTGGCCCGCTCCTTGCCCTTGCCCTTGGCGGGGCGCTCGGGCGCACCGTGAGGCCGCGACGAGGTGGTGCCGGTGCGGGCGGCGGGCTGCCTCGCCTCGAGCGTGTCGAGCGGCGGGTAGACCTGGAGGGCGTCGGCGAGCTTGGCGCTGAGGAGGGCCGAGGTGGCGATGGCGTACTTGACCCGCTCGACTGCGGCGACCTGGCGGCGGGAGCGCTTGGGCGGCTGAGGCGGGCAAGGAGGCGGACTCGATGTTGTGGGAAGAGGGCGGTGCGAGGTGGACGGGGACGAGTCGTTGTGGGCTGCGTCGCGCGTGTCGGTGACCGACATGGGCATGCCGTCCTCGTCGAGGTCGCTCTCTGCGCACAGTGGGTGAGAGAGGCGTGAGCGAGGGCTGGACCCGAGGGCGGGACGAGATGAGGGGACGAGGCGGAGACGCACGGCGCAGGAAGCGGGCGAGGGGCGAGTGGTCGTCGTGGATGGCCTCTGCCATGGCCCTCGAGTGTGGCAGTGGCGCGCACTGCAGCTCTGGCGGGAAGAGCGGTGAGCGGCGGAGGACAACGACGCGACCCAGGGCGCGTGGCCCGCCGCGACGACCGCGAGCGGCTTCCTCGGCCGACAGCCTTCTTTGCAGGTGCAGTGCTCTCCAAGTAGCTGCTAGCCGTCCACGAGCCACACAGACCTGGGTGCGGCAGGACAAGCCAAAGCGCGAGCCGGCCGCATTTCCGAGACACGGCTCCCTCGCTCGTCTCCCTCTCTCTGCTGCCTGGTCGCTGTGCAGCGCACAGTGCGAGTATGGTCAGCTCTACCGTGAGACTGGCCTCGAGCCCTAGATCAGTGGCGAGAGAGTCGAGGCACGACGTCGAGCTGCGAGCGGAGCGCCGAGCCGTCGTTTCGCTCGTCCTCTCGCTCGTGCCAGCTCGAGCGTGCCCGGTGCGGCGCTCGCCAGCCTCGCCCGCGTCTCCCAGACCACCCACGCACGCGACTCGACCGCGCTCGCTCGCCTCGATCTGCCCCTCTCCTCCTCCTGGGTCGGCCCCTGGTTCTCCCCACCTCGCTCATCACACGCCGACAAGCCAGCTTTGCGACCGCCCGCACCTGCTCGAGCAAACCCACTACAAGCCCTGAACACACCCAGCACGCGACTCGGCCAGGTGCGCACCCCTCCCTCTCGTCCTTCGCCTCCTCATCAGTGCGCGGTGCTCACTGTCCATCCTCGCCGCCAACAGCCGCCAACAGCCTCCACCAACCCGTCAACGACGATGGACGACCCCTTCGCGCCGCGTGCCTTCAGCGCAGCGTCGTCGCGCATTCCCTCGAACGGCGTCACCGCCCACCGGGCCTCGACCTCGTCATCCCCGGCTCCCCCTCTCCCACCTCCCTCGACGGCACCGATCGGCGCACGCGCACCCGAGTTGTCGCCGCCTACGCCTGCACCCTCGCCGCAGCCGACCGCGCGAGCCTACCCGTCGCTCGAGGCATCGTCGTCGAGCTGGCGACCCAAGGGCGACCCGCTCGAGTCGACCTCGCCCTTCTTCGACCCGGCATCGCTCCCCGCCCACTCGACGCCATCGGCCCGCAGCCACGGTGCTAGCGGGGCCGAACACGGCCCGCCGTCGCCCCTCTCCGAGTCGGACCTCGTCTCGCACCTGCGCGCCCAGGTCAACGCCCTCTCGCGCCGCGCGCGCGAGCAGCTCCTCCAGGACCTCCTCGGCGACACGGCCCCGATCGACCTCTCGCCTCTGTACCCTCTCATCGTCCCTCGCCTCCAGCGTGACTTCCTCCGCACCCTCCCGCTCGAACTCGCCCTCCACGTCCTCTCGTTCGTCGACGACGCCAAGACGCTCGCGCGCGCGAGCGCCGTCAGCCGGCACTGGCACGCCCTCCTCCTCGACGAGTCGACCTGGCGCCGCATGTGCTGGAAGTCGGGCTTCGCGCCGCCCGAAAAGCCCTCGCCGCCGCCGCCGGTCCCCCTTCCCGCCGACGTCGTCGCCCGCTTCCTCCCCGAGCGCACCTCGACCCCGATCTCGTCCTCCTCGGCACCAGTAGCATCGTCCTCGGCGGCGGCCAACGACGCGACGAGCCCGGGCGCGCGCCTCGGCACGGCGGCGCGCCTGCGCACGCTCGAGTTCGGCGAGCGCGCGCGCGACTGGGACGACGCCCTGTTCACGCCCGCCGGCCGCGAGCGCCGCGGCACGCTCGACCGCGAGGCTCTGGAGGAGATCGCGGCGCGCACGGGCGGGTACGCTGCCGGGTTCGCCGGCGTCCCCGTCTTCGGGAGCGTCTTTGGCTCGGCGCCGGCGGGCGGGTCGGGCGTCGCCGCTTCGTCGTCGACGGCGGCGGCGGCGGCGCTCGCAGCCGGGCTCGGCACGGGCGCCGAGGCGATGGACGGCGAGGCGGGCGCAGGGACGACCGGGCTCGGGTTCGGCGTCTCGGTCGTCGAGGCCGAGGGAGCGGCGCGCGCGAGCATGGCGGCGCGCCGCGCGCGAGGGTCGGTCGAGGCCGTCGCGACCGGCTTGACGTCGCCGGGCCTCGTCTCGATCACGAGCGGCGTGCACGCGCTCGACGTCGACGCCGCGAGCGTGTCGCCCATGCCCGAGTCGATCCAGTTCGGCACGATCCCGCCGGGCCCGGTCAGGACGCCGACCGGCCAGGGCCTCCTCCGCGCCACCAACGCCAACGACGACGCCGAGGCCTCGACGGCGGCGGCGGGCTCGTCGTCGCACGCGCTCGCAGCGTCGGCGCCGCAGCCGCAGCGGCCGTTCTCGTACCGCTCGCACTTCAAGCTCGCCTACCTGTCGGAGCAGAACTGGGTGCGCGGCCCGGGCACGCTCCTGAGCACCCAGATGTCGGTCGACCAGGGCGTCGTCACGTCGATGGCGTTCGACAACGAGTGGATCGTCGTCGGCATGGACACGTCCAAGGTCCACATCTTCGAGGCCGGCCTCGGCACCTACGTTCGGACCCTCGCCGGGCACGAGCTCGGCGTGTGGTGCCTCACGCTCGTCAGCAGGGGCGGCGGCCCCCGCTTCGACGACGAGCTCGGGTTCGAGGACGACGACGAGTTCTGCGCGCGGCACGGCTTCGACGAGGGCAAGGGCAAGCAGCGCGCGCGGTCCCGCGAGCCGGGCACGCCGGCGTCGCACTCGTTCTTCCGCGCCGACTCGACCCCTCTCGCCGCCTCGTCGTACTCGTCGCCGTCGTCGCCCTCGTCGGCGCGCCCTCCTCCTCGCCGCCGCCGCCGCTCGTCGACCTCGTTCGAGCCCTCGGCCGGCCCTTCCTCGTCGTACCCCGGCGCACGGTCCGGCACGCGCCCGACGACGTGCGGCGGCATGGGCCTCGGCGCAGGTGGCCCGACGGGCGACTCGACGCAGCAGGGCGGCATCTGCGGCACGGCGAGGGGGTGGGGCCAGCCGGGCGCGGTCGTTGTCAGCGGCGGGAGCGATAGGAACGTTAGGGTGTGGGATGTCGCGACTGGGTGCGTGCGAGCGCTCGCTGCTTCTTGCCGGTGCGCCGCCGCGTCGGGCGGCGCTCGAGCTTGGCTTCCCTTGACCTTGCACGCACTGACGCTCTCTCATCACGCCCGCAGACGCTGCCTGCATGTCTTGCCGGGCCACACGTCGACCGTGCGGTGCCTGCGGGTTCTCGACGCTCGCCCTGTCGCCGTCTCGGGCTCGCGCGACGGCTCGATCCGGGTGTGGGACATCCAGCGAGGGCTCGCCCTGCGCCTGCTGAGCGGGCACAGGAAGAGCGTGCGCGCCATCGAGGTCTGCGGCAACAAGATCGTCAGCGGCAGCTACGACACGACGGCTCGGGTGCGTCTCCCTTTCTCTTCTTTTCTTCGGCATCGCCCTCGCCGACTAAGCTCACGGTCCCGAGCTCACTCTCTCCATCTCCTGCAGCTCTGGAACGTCGACACGGGCGAGTGCCTGCACGTCTTCCGTGGCCACATCGGCGAGATCTACTCGGTCGCGTTCGACGGCGCGCGCGTCATCACCGGCTCGCTCGACTCGACCGTGCGCGTCTGGGACGCCGAGACTGGGTGCGTCTCCTCGCCTCTCTACCTTCTTCTCCTCCTCGGTGTCATCATCACGCTGACTCGGTGCCTCTCTTGCTCGTCTGCAGCGACTTCCTCGCCCTCCTCCAGGGCCACACGCTCCTCGTCGGCCAGATGCAGCTCGACCCTTACTCGGACCTGCTCGTCACGGCCGGCTCGGACGGCACCGTCATGGTCTACTCGCTCACGACGTACGAGGCGCTGCACCGCATCAAGGCCCACTCGCAGAGCGTCACGAGCCTCCAGTTCGACGAGCGCTTCATCCTCTCGGGCGGCAACGACGGCCGGCTCAAGCTCTGGGGTGCGTCCTCGCTCTCCTCTCTTCGCCATCTCTTGTTCGTCGAGCTGCAGACGCTGATGCCTGAATATGAGCGCGCGCAGACACCAAGACGGGCGCCTACTTGCGCGACCTGTCCGACCCGTGCGACACCGTCTGGCGTGCGCTCGTGCGCGACGACAAGCTCGTGTCGCTCAGCAGGAGGGACGACCGCATCCTGATGGACGTCAAGACGTTCCGCGAGGCGGCTGCGCCGGACTCGTGAGGCGGGAGCGAGCGAGTGAGGTGGGACGGCTCGGCGAGACGGTCCGGCTCGAGGCGGAGGGGAACGACGACCTTTCTTGCGGTCCTCTCTTGACGTGCGTCGCACTCTGTCTTGGTGCCTCTCGTTTCTTGCAACTCTTGGACGTCGCTCTCGATCTCGCTCACGGCGCGGCGAAGGAGACAGAGAGAGCGCGACTCAAGAGGCCCGAGCGCTCGCCACGATGAGGATTTCGAGGTCGCATTGCTGCAATAGATGCTCTCCTTTCTACGCTCTCGCTCGTCTACCTGCGGCCTCCTGCCCGCTAAGCCCGATCGCCTTGCTCGTCCTCATCCTCGTCCTCGCTGTCGCTCGCGGCCGAGTCGTCCGCCTCGAGGACGGCGAACTCGACGCCGTGCTCCTCACACCAAGCCGCGACGACCTCCTCGGGCGCTTGACCCTCGCCGTCGTCGCCCTCGCCGCCGTCTGCGGCGACGGCTCCCTCCTCGAGGTCGACGCTCGCGAGCGTGTCCTTGTGCGCCTCGAAGAGGGCGACGACGTCCTTGGCCGTAAGCTGAGGCGACTCGCCGATCGAGATCTCGCGCAGGGGAGCCTTGGCAAAGAGCTTGAAGACCGAGGCGGCGAGCGGCGTGGCGATCTCGAGGGCGACCAACTTGGGAAGGTCGAGAGGCTGGACGAGCGCTTCGTCCTCGGGCGCTGCGGCGGGCGCGCCGTCGAGCTCGAGCGACTCGAGCGTCGTCGAGAAGTTGCCGATGAAGGTGACGAAGGCGGCGAACGAGAGGTCGGGCGCGTCGTGGAGGGCGAGGTGCTTGAGCGGCGCCGAGAACGAGACGGCGGCGAGCCCGTCGTCGACGAAGTTGCTCGTGCCGAGGGCGAGCTCCTCGAGGTCCTTGCACGCCGCAAGGGCGGCGACGAGGGCCTTGCGCTGGGCGGCGACCGTCTCGGCGTCGCGGCCGTCCTCGAGGGTGAAGACGTTGAGCTCGAGCGACTTGAGCGCCGGCAACGCCGCGAGGAGGTCGACGGCGTCCTGCTCGGTCGAGACGCCGTCGGGCGGGAGCATGAGCGCGAGCGACTCGACCCTCGGGCCGAGCGCTTTGACCGCCGCGAGTGCCGAGTTGGCGACGTCCGACTCGGGGATCTCGATGGGCGCGGGCGGCACCTTGTCCTCGGCCGTGATGACGTCCCACGTGAGGCGCTTGTAGATGCGCAGCGGGCCCTCGATGTCGAGCGCGTCGACGTTGGGGCACGCCTCGACGATCCGGGCGAGGAGGGCCGTGCGCGCTCGGGCGGTGCGCAGCTCCCATTCGAGAGCGCCGCCGCCGCCGCCGACCTTCACGAGCGCCTCGGCCTGCTCGACGACCTCGAGAGCGCGACCATCGGCGAGAGGAGGTGCGTCGCCCTTGTCGCCCGAGAGGAGCGTGTCGAACGGACTCTCGCGCAGGCAGAGTTGCTGGACGTGCTCGGCGTGGCGGGGAAGGATGACCTGCGCGAGCTCGAGGAGCGCCTCGGTCGAGCGGGCGTAGATCCAGAGCTCCTGTGTGAGGGGAAAATGAGGGTGGGATCAGCGAGAAGTCCAGGAAGAGGAGGAGCGGAAGGAGGAGAGGAGGGACGCACCTTCCAGATGACGGGTGCGACGAGAGCGTGCCACTCTTTGCTGACGAGGCTAAAGGCCGACAAGGTCGAACGACGCTGGTCCTCGGGGCCCGAGAAGAGGTCGAGGTCAAGGCTGACGGCGAGGTCGGCCTGGTCGTGGTCGGCCGCCGAGCTTGCGCCTGCTTCTGCGATCGTGCTGCCCTCGTCCTGCTGGTCGCCTGCGTCGCTCGCCTCGTCCTCCCACGCGGCGTCCTCGGCGTACAGGGCGAGCTCGTCGAGGTGGGCGACGATGCGCTGCTTGAGCTTGTGCGGGAGCGAGTCGAGCGAGGCTGAACCGACTGGGCGAGCGGTGGTCGACATTGCGAGGCTTGACGGGCGGTTGCTGGTAGAGAGAGGGAGAAGGAGAGGGCGAGCTGGTCGCCGAGCCAAAAAGCTGACGAGGAGGCGCGAGCAGAGAGAAGTCCGAGGCCGGCCGGACAGCCGGACCGAGAAGAGGAACGAGCGGGTTTCACAGTTTCGACACAAGACGACGACGTCGACGATAGAATCCTCCTCAGTCCAGCTCTGGCATCTCGCTCGCCGACTCCTCGCCCTCGCTGCCGTCGAACCCAGCGTGCTACGGATCGACGAAAACGACCCGGCCTGTCCGCTCGAGCCCGCGCCTCGCCTCGGCGAGTGCAGCCGGCCCCTCCTGGGCCGCGACACGAAGGTGTGACAATGTCGCTCCTTAGACGCTGCAGCTTAGCGGCCTCGGCCTTCGACAAGGGGCCGTCGTCGTCCTCGCGCTCGGGCTCGGCGGCGCTGCTGCCGCCGTCGTTGCGCTCAGCGCCGAGCTCGCACTTGATCCCGAGCTCGCCGCACTCCTCGACGATGGCGTCGACGACGGCGCCGCTGAGCTTGGCGCCGCGGTGGCACTCGCCCCAGTGGTCCGTGCCCTCGAGCGCCTCGCTGCTGAGGTAGACGCGCTCGAGCGTCTCGGCGTGCGAGCGCAGGAAGTCGATGAGGTAGGTCGGGTCGTGGGCAATCGAGGGGAAGAAGTCGAGGCGGAAGAAGGAGAGGGGCATGTCGGGCGAGAGGAGGCGCGAGAAGAAGGCCGCGTCGAAGCCGGTCCCGACGCCCAGCGTCGCGAGGTGCGGCAGCTCGAGGCTCGCGCCGCGCTTGACCGGCCACAGGTCCGACGAGTAGACGTTGCCGAGGTTGAGGTCGACCGAGACGAGCGTCGCCGAGAACTTGGTGAGGAAGGCGGCGAGCGCGTCGAACGTGATGTCGGCCTCGGCGCTGACGAGCTCGACGCTCTCGAGAGGCGACGGGATGGCTACGGCGCGCTCGAGGAAGGCCGTCGTGACGAGTTTGGTGCCCTTGATGTGCAGGCGCTTGAGGTGCGAGAAGCGCGACAGGCTCTGCGCGAGCTGGACCGAGTCGGACCCGAGCGGCGGCGCCCTGCTCTGGACGGACAGCGCCTCGAGGTGCGGCTGCCGCTGGAGGAAGGCAAAGTCGCGCACGCTGTACGACACCGTTGCGACGACGGCGAGGCGCAGGTGCTCGAGCTGAAAGACGGTGTCCGGCTGCTGTCGTGGCTCGGTCAAGTAGATCTCCTCGACGTTGTCGCACATGCGGACCAGGCGCGACGCCACCTTGTCGCGAGCGCGCGCGTCCGAATTCTTGATCGGCCCGCCGCAGCAGGGCTTGATCGTAACGCCGCCGAAGTTGACGAGGCGGACGTGCGAGGCGTGGGGCGGGAGCACCTCCTCGAGGCGCTCGAGGGCGGCCTTGTCGAACCCGCACATGGGGAGGGCCTGCAAGGAGTTGGAGAGAGTGTCAGTGCGCGATAGGGCATGAGAGCAGTG
>Ga0308170_10004030_pt1 | contig 11729 bp, 12 predicted proteins | sample PhyBR2_2_FD_202136 | JGI IMG/M metagenome (GOLD analysis project Ga0308170, IMG submission 202136) | Phyllosphere microbial communities from UC Gill Tract Community Farm, Albany, California, United States - DLSLSB.R2 | ecosystem: Host-associated > Plants > Phyllosphere > Unclassified | place... | reverse complement strand
CGATGTTGACGCGGTCGCCCTGCTGCTGCGCGTCGCGCGCGAGGTTCTTGTACTTCTCGTACAGCTGGCTCGCGTTGCCGCGCGCGCGGCTGTCGATGCGGTTGCCGGTATCGCGACCACCCTGGCCACCGCCGCCACCCTGGCGTTGACCGCCACCACTACCGCCGCCGCCATTATTATTGTTGCCACGACCGCGACGGCGGCCGGCTTGCCGGTTGTTGATCAAGCTTGTGTCCTCAGTCGTCGAACCAAAATCTGGTCGTGCTCCGAAATGCGGTGCAAACCCCCGTCGCGCACCGACGATCTAGACGAGATCGGTGCGTCGAACTTGCCAGGGCCGCCGGACTGCAGCGACCTCAAAGCGAAGGATGCGGGTCATCGCTCTAAACCGACCAATCGTCGAGAGTGCGTGCCCCTGCCCGCGTGATAGCGGGCGGATGGACCATACTACAAGCGAAAACTACGGGTTAGCCCCGTATTCCTGTCGTCGCGACCAGCGCGCGCGGGTTGTTTCCGTAGTCGTGGTGCAGCGCGACGTGCAAACCCTGCCCTTCGAGCATCGCCGTGACGGAGGTGGCTTGCGTCGATCCGATCTCAATGACGGCCGCGCCACCGGGGGCGATCAGCGCGGGGAGTTGCGCGGCGAGGATGCGGTAGTCGTCGAGCCCGTCGCTGCCGGCGAACAGCGCGGCGTGCGGTTCGTGGTCATGGACTTCGGCCGGGAGCTGCTCGTCGGTAGCGATATAGGGCGGGTTGGCGAGGATCAGGTCGAACTGGCCGACGATCGCGCTCGCCCAACTCCCGCGGATGAAGCGGGCGCGGTCGGTCATGCCGAGGGTGGCGGCGTTGGCGCGGGCGTAGTCGAGCGCTTTCGGGGAATAGTCGACGCCGAGGCCTTGTGCCGGCCATTCGTCGAGTGCGGCGAGGAGCAATGTGCCGGGGCCGGTGCCGAGATCGAGCACGGTGGCGGGAGCACGCTCGGCGAAGTGCGCTTGCGCGGCAATCAGGAGCGTCTCGCTGTCGGCGCGGGGGACAAGCGCGCCGGGGCCGACGGCGAGGTCGATCGACCAGAAGCCGCGCGTGCCGGTGATGTAGGCGATCGGCTCGTGGCGGAGGCGGCGGTCGACGAGCGCGGCGAAGGTGTCGGGGAGAGTGTAGCGATCGGGGTCGAGGAGGATCGCGTTACGCTCGACGCCGAGCGCGTGCGCCATGAGGAGTTCCGCGTCGAGGCGGGGGGTGGCGGAGAACGCGAACTGCGCGGCGGCGGTGGCGATCGCTGTCCTTACCCCCCCGCCCGCTTGCGGGAGGGGGTTGGGGGGTGGGCTCGCGCTCACCGCGGACGCACCATCGGCGATAAGTCGGAAGACCCAAGCTCAACGCCCGTCTGGAACCAGCCGCGAGCCCACCCCCCGGCCCCCTCCCGCTTGCGGGAGGGGGGGAAGTAGGAGGGCTCAGCCATCCAGCTGCGCCAGGCGGTCCGCTTCGTCCTGCGCCACCAGCGCGCCGATCAGTTCGTCCATCTCGCCTGCGACGATCTCCGGCAGGCGGTGCAGCGTCAGGTTGATGCGGTGATCGGTCACGCGGCCTTGCGGAAAATTATACGTCCGGATGCGTTCAGACCGGTCACCCGAGCCGACCATCGACTTCCGCGCGCCTGCCCGCTCGGCATGCAGCCGGTCGCGTTCCGCCTCGTACAGCCGCGTCCGCAGCACGCGCAAAGCCTTGGCCTTGTTCTTGTGCTGCGACTTCTCGTCCTGCTGGATCACGGTCAGGCCGGTCGGGATATGGACGATCCGCACAGCCGAGTCCGTCGTGTTGACCGACTGGCCGCCCGGGCCCGACGATCGGTACACGTCGATGCGCAGGTCCTTGTCGTCGATCTTGACGTCGACCTCCTCCGCCTCGGGCAACACCGCGACGGTCGCCGCCGAGGTGTGGATTCGGCCGCCGGCCTCGGTGGTGGGCACGCGCTGGACGCGGTGGACGCCGCTCTCGAACTTGAGCTTGGCGAACACGCCCTGGCCGGTGACGCTGGCGACGACTTCCTTGAAGCCGCCCGCGTCGGACGACGATCCAGAGATCATCTCGACCCGCCAGCCCTGCGATTCGGCATAGCGCTGGTACATGCGGAACAGGTCGCCCGCGAACAGCGCCGCTTCGTCGCCACCGGTGCCGGCGCGGACTTCGAGCATCGCAGAGCGCTCGTCGGCGGAGTCGCGCGGCAACAGCGCGAGCGCGAGCTTGCGGTCCGCGGTCTCGAGCAGCGTGCGGTTCTCGTGCAGCTCGTCCGACGCCATCGCGCGCAGTTCGTCGTCGGCATCTTCGGCCATGAAGGCGAGGCTTTCGGCCTCCTGCCGCAACCGGCGCACCTCGGTGGCGGCTTGGGCGACGGGTTCGAGCTCGGCATATTCCTTCGACACCGCGACGAAGCGGTCCGAGGGAAGATCGCCGGTCGACATCAGCGCTTGCAGCTCATCACGCCGCGCCTCGATCGCGCGGATGCGGTCGGGGGAGATCTGGGTCATGCTTCTGCTATTTTCGGGGTTAGCGCGATATCCGCATTCTCCGCCGAACCTGACACAAGCCCGGAGCCAACAAATCGCGTTGCCAAAATTTCTTCTAGCTTACGCTCGAACTCACGAGGGAAGGGCTCGCGCTCTGCGAGACGCTTGATTCTGAGGTTTGCGATCTGCCCATCGACAAGAAGGTTACTGTTAAGGTTCAGAACATACGTTGGATCAAGTTTTCGAGCCTTGTCGTATCTTTTTTTAACCGATCCGACGGCAAAAATTTCGCAAGAAAAACCGCTTCGGCGTAGGATAGATGTCAGCCAAATTCCTTCGCTATTGAGCTCGTCGTCCTCAATCACAATGGCGGCGTCTAGCGGACCTATTGCAGGCTCCTCGATTAACATAGCCAAACGTTCGACACCCGCGGCCCAGCCAACGCCAGCCGTCTCCGGCCCGCCGAGCGACCCGATCAGCCCGTCATACCGGCCGCCGGCCAGCACGGTACCCTGCGAGCCCAACCGATCGGTCACGAACTCGAACGCGGTGTGGCGGTAGTAATCGAGCCCCCGAACCAGCCGCGCGTTGCGCTCCCACGCGACACCCGCCGCATCGAGCCCGGCGGTCACGGCCTCGAAGAACGCGCGCGCCTCGGGGGTCAGATACGCGTCGATATCCGGCGCGCTGTCGGCGATCGGGCGGTCGCGCGGGTCCTTCGAGTCGAGGATCCGCATCGGGTTCTTTTCGAGGCGGGTCAGGCTGTCCTCGGACAGTTCGCCACGATGCGCCTCGAAGTGCGCAACCAGCGCCTCGCGCCACGCATCGCGCGTCGCTGCGTCGCCAAGCGTGTTGAGCTGCAACGTCACGCCCTCGGAAATCCCGAGTTCGCGCAGCAACTGGTCCGCGAGCACGAGCAGCTCGACGTCCGCCGCTGGTTCAGCCGCACCGATCACCTCGGCGTCGATCTGGTGGAACTGGCGGAAGCGCCCCTTTTGCGGGCGTTCGTAGCGGAACACCGGGCCGCTGGTGGTGAGCTTCAGCGGCGCGAACTGCTGCCAGCCTTCGGTCAGATACGCGCGGGCAATACCGGCGGTAAACTCCGGGCGGAGCGTCAGCGAGTCCCCGCCGCGATCCTCGAACGTGTACATCTCCTTCGACACGACGTCGGTCGTCTCGCCGAGCGAGCGTGCGAACACCGCCGTCGACTCGAACACCGGGATATCGACGCGCTGGAAGCAATACAGCGCCCGCACGCGTTCGAACGTCGACAGAACATGCGCGAACCGGCGCTGCTCCTCACCGAAAATGTCCTGGGTGCCGCGGATGCGGCGCGGGGTTTCAATCTTAGCCATGATGCGCGCGTATCTAGGCGACGTCCCCGCTAAGCGCTAGCGCTGTGGCATGAACGACAAACCCAGATATTGGGGCCTCGGCCAACGCGTTGCCCCGCCGCGCTTCATCCTGTTCGTGCTGGTCTTCGCGATCGGGCTGGTCGCGCTGATCCCGCGCTTCGGGCTCGGACGCGGTACGATGGCGGCGTTCGACGTCGCGGCGGTCGTGTTCCTGATCGCGGTCTCGACTTTGTTCCGCAACGCCACCGCCGCCCGGATGCGCCGCGCGGCGGAAGAGAACGACGCCAACCGTGCGGTGCTGCTCGGGTTCAGCGGGACGATCATGCTGGTCATCCTGGTCGCGGTGGCGAAGGAATTGCAGGGCAAGAACGACGCCGTCGGAATCGCGCTGACGATCACGACGCTGGCGCTCGCGTGGCTGTTCTCGAACATGATCTACACGCTGCACTACGCGCATCTGTTCTATGTCGACGATCCGGACGGGAAAGACGCGAAGGGTCTCGACTTCCCGAGCTGCGACGAGCCCGATTACTGGGACTTCGCCTATTTCGCGTTCACATTGGGGATGACGTTCCAGACCTCCGACGTCGAGATCACCTCGCGCCGGGTGCGCAAAGCCGCGCTCGGCCAGTGCATGGCGGCGTTCGTGTTCAACATCGGCGTGCTGGCGTTCACGATCAACGTGCTCGGGAGCGGTTGAGGGTACCGGGTAAAGGACTGGACGGCTGCCCTTTATCGCGCTTACACCTCGGGTCATCGTCTCTCAGCCGGAAGGCCTTTCCTTGATCCGCAAGCTTCTCGTCGCGTCCCTGCTCGCATCCGCCGCCCCCGCCTTCGCGCAAGTCCCCGCCGGCAATACCGCACCGCAGCCAGTCCCGTTCGTCGACACCATCCCCGACGCGGTCGACACGCCCTATCCCGGCACATTGCTGCTCGACGTCGACGCGACCGATACCGAGCGCGGCATCTTTCGCGTGAAGGAGACAATTCCGGTCGCCAAGTCCGGCCCGATGGCGCTGCTCTATCCAAAGTGGCTGCCCGGCGCACATTCCCCGCGCGGCGAGATCGAGAAGCTCGCCGGCCTCGTGATCCGCGCGAACGGCAAGATCGTCCCCTGGACGCGCGATCCGGTCGACGTCTTCGCGTTCCACATCGACGTGCCGACCGGCGCGAAGACGCTGGTCGCGGAGTTGCAGTTCATCTCCGCGACCAAGGGCGACCAGGGCCGCATCGTCATGACGCCGACGATGGTCAGCCTCGAGCCGAACCTCGTCAGCCTCTATCCGGCGGGCTATTTCACGCGCCAGATCCCGATCAAGATGACCGCCACCTACCCGACCGGCTGGACCGCCGCGGGTGCGGTGCCCGCCAAGGTGTCGGGGTCGACCTACAGCTACGACACGACGAACTACGAGATCCTCGTCGATTCGCCGACGCTCGCAGGCAAATACGGCAAGGTCTGGCCGCTCTCCCCCCGCGTCGACCTCAACGTGTTCGCCGACAGCCCCGACCAGCTCGCCGCCAAGCCCGAGCAGATCGACGCGCACAAGCGCCTCGTCGACCAGGCCGCCAAGACCTTTGGCGCACAGCATTACGATCATTACGAATTCCTGCTGTCGATCACCGACCAGCTCGGCGGGATCGGGCTGGAACACCACCGCAGTTCGGAGAACGGCGTGAAGCCGGGCTATTTCACCGAATGGGATACGACGTCCGCGGCGCGCAACCTGCTGCCGCACGAGTTCACGCACAGCTGGGACGGCAAGTTCCGTCGCGGCGCCGATCTTTGGACGCCTGATTTCCGCACGCCGATGCGCGATTCGCTGTTGTGGGTTTATGAGGGCCAGACGCAGTTCTGGGGCTATGTGCTTCAGGCGCGCTCGGGGCTGGTCAGCAAGCAGGACACGCTCGACGGCTACGCCTCGATCCTCGGCATCTACGACACCGCACCCGGTCGTCAGTGGCGCCCGCTGATCGACACCACCAACGATCCGGTGATCTCGGCGCGGAAGCCCAAGGGCTGGACCAGCTGGCAGCGCTCGGAAGATTACTACAATGAGGGCCTGATGGTCTGGATGGAGGTCGACGCGATGCTCCGCCAGAAGTCGAACGGCACCAAGTCAATCGATGACTTCGCGCGAGCCTTCTTCGGCGTCCGCGACGGCGATTACGGCGAACTGACCTACACTTTTGCCGACGTCGCGAAGACGCTCGACGGCATAGTCCCTTATGACTGGGCGACGTTCCTCAATGCGCGCCTGACCGAGACGGGCAAGCCCGCGCCGATCAGTGGCTTCGCGATGAACGGCTACAAGCTGGTCTACGGTCCCGAGCAAAGCCCGTATCTGAAGCAGACCGAGAAGACCCGCGGCACCGATGTCAGCTATTCGCTGGGCATGGTGATCAACAAGGACGGCGTGGTCACCTCGTCGATCTGGGACAGCCCGGCGTTCAAGGCTGGCCTCGACGTCGGCACCGAGATCGAGGCGGTCAACAGCGAGGCCTATTCGGCCGATCGGATCAAGGCGGCGATCGTGGCGGCGCAGGGTACGAAGCTGCCGATCCGCCTAACTGTAAAGAACAATGACCGATTCCGGGATATCACGCTCGATTACCATGACGGGCCGCGCTATCCGCGCCTGCAGAAGGTGGGTACAGGTGACGGCGGGCTCGACAAGCTGCTGATGCCGCGTTGAGCCTTTGAAATCTATCGGTGCCGGCCGCTCCCCAGACGAGGAGCGCCGGCACCGTCATATTCGAAAGGACCGCCATGCGTATCGATCTCATCCCGACCGGCAAGAACCCGCCCGAGGACCTGAACGTCATCATCGAAGTGCCGACCGGCGGCGAGCCCGTGAAGTACGAGTTCGACAAGGCCTCGGGCGCGCTGTTCGTCGATCGCATCCTGCACACGCCGATGCGCTATCCCGCGAACTACGGTTTCGTGCCGCACACGCTCAGCCCCGATGGCGATCCTTTGGATGCGCTGGTGATCGCGCGCTCGCCGTTTATCCCCGGCTGCGTCGTCCGTGCGCGGCCGATCGCGGTGCTGAACCTGGAAGACGAAGCCGGCGGCGACGAGAAGCTTGTCTGCGTACCCGTCGATGCGGTGTTCCCGTATTACGCCAACATCGGCGAACGTGCCGACATGCCCGAAATCGTGTTCGAGCAGATCGAGCACTTCTTCACGCACTACAAGGACCTCGAGAAGACGAAGTGGGTCCGCGTCGGCAAGTGGGGCGACGCCGACGAAGCCAAGCGCGTCACGATCGAGGCGATCGAGCGCTACAACGCCGAGAAGGCCAAGGGCGAAGAGCCGATGAACGCGGACGATACCGCGGGCCGTTGATAGCATGACGACGGCGTCTCGTCCGTTCGACGGCATCCGCGTTCGCGCGGCGCAGATCGGACTGTACGAGACGCCGATCCTGCACGGGCGGCTGGCCGATGCCGCAGCGCTGACCACGGCGTTGCGGACGACGATCCTCGATCGTCACGCCGCCGCACCCAGCCTCGCCCGGTCCAATATCGGTGGCTGGCATTCCGCTACCGACATGCTCGACTGGGGTGGACCGGCAGCGGCGGCGCTTGCCGATACCGCGGTGAAGATGGCGAAGCGTGCGTCGCATTTCGATGGGCGCGATGCGGCGACGGTCGAGTGGACCGTCAAGATGTGGGCGAACGTGTCGCCGCCCGGCGCGCTCAACATGAGCCATGCGCATCCCGGCGTGCTGTGGGCCGCGGTCTATTATATCGACATGGGCGTCGCGCCAGCGGCCAGCGACGGGGGCGGCGAAGCGGGCGGTGAACTGTTCTTCGAGGACCCGCGCTTTCCGGTGCCGTTCATGCGGCTGCCGGGATTTCGCCTGATCGGTATCGACGGCCAGCCGCAGCCCATCGAACGCCGACTGCCGACCGAGGCGGGCGATCTGGTCCTGTTCCCCGCCTGGCTCCGCCACGGCGTCCGCCCGCACCTCGGCACCGGCGACCGCATCTCGATCGCGATGAACATCGACGTGAAGGGGTAAGATAGCCATTGATCCTTGCCCGCCAGGGGGAGGATCAAACGACGTTCCGCCCTTCGTCCTACCGCCCCGCCAACCTGACCAGCGCGTCCCCCGACGTCCGCTGGATCGTCCAGTCCTCCATCCCGACCGCGCCGACCTTCCGATAGAAGGCGATCGCGTCGGCATTCCAGTCGAGCACCGACCATTCGAACCGCGCGCATTCGCGATCGAGCGCCACGCCGGCCAGATGCGCCAGCAACGCGCTGCCGACACCCTGCCCGCGCGCTTCGGGCGTCACGTACAGATCTTCCAGATACAGCCCGCGCTTGCCCGTCCAGGTCGAGAAATTGTGAAAGAACAGCGCGAAGCCGAGCGGGCCCTGCGCCGTCTCCGCAATCAGAGCCTCCGCGGCGGGGCGGTCGCCGAACAACGCGTCCTTTAGCATCGCTTCAGTCGCCTCGACCGCGTCGGGCTCCCGTTCGAATGCGGCGAGTTCTCGAACGAAGCGCAGGATCGTGCCGACATCGGCAGCGGTGGCGGAACGGATATGGGTCATGCACTAGCCTCGATCGATGTCTGCGCGATGTCACGCCGCCGCGCCGCGTACAGGCACGCAACGACGATGATCGCCGCGCCCGCCAGCGTGAACGCCGATACCCGCTCGCCGAACACCAGGAAACCCAGGCCGGCGGCATAGACGAACGAGGTATATTCGGTGGTCGCTAGGAAGCCGGTATCGCCGTGTGCATAAGCCCAGCCGAGCAGCCACAACGACGCAGTCGCCAGCCCGGCGGCGAGTACCAGCTTGGGCCATTGCGCCGCCTCGGGCACCACAGCCAACCAGGGCGCCGCGAACGCCAGCGTCGCGGTGATGACGAGCGCCTGGAAAAACGCGATCTCCCCCGGCCGCGCCGCCTGGCTCTGCAGCCGCGCGATCACCAGGTTCACGGCATACAATGCCGCCGAACCGAGGATCGCGAGCGTCCCATGAAATGTCTCGGGTCCAGGCACCTCGCGCCCCTGCCCGATCATCACGACCAGCACGCCACCGAGCGCGGCAATCGACGCGACGAACGTCTTCCACCCGACCCGCTCGCCCAGCGTAATCGCGGCGAGCGAAAGCGCGAGGATCGGCGCAATGTACGTCAGCGAAATCGCCTGCGCCATCGGCACGCGCGCGAGGCCCCAGAAGAATAGAAGGCCCATCGCCGTCGTCACCAGTCCTCGCGCCAGATGCAGCTTCAGCGCCCGCCCGCTCGGCCGTCCGCTTTTTCCCAGCTTCCACGCGACCGCGCCGAGCCCGACGCTGACCATCTGCCGCCAGAGCAGCGCGTTATAGACGCCGATCGCCAGGACGAGCGACTTCATCACGGCATCCATCATGGAAAACAGTCCGATGCCCAGCGCGGCAATCGCGAAGGCCAGGGCGGGAGAAACGATGCGAGAGGTCATCGGAACAGGCGAATATCCAGATCGAGGCCAAGCGTCACCCAATCCCTGTCCGCAGTCCACAAGGTCGCGGCCTGATCGATCGCCAGGGCCAGGCAGACCCGATCGGCAATCGACACTTGCTTGCCTTTGACGACAGGCCACAAGTCCGCAGCGATCTTAGCCTGGACCGCAGTGAAGGGCATGATCACGATCTCGAGTCGGTCGAGGGTCGCGATCACCGCATCGACGTCGGACACGATCTCGAACAACTTGCTGCGGACCTCCACCAGATTGACGCTCGACAGCATCGCGCCGCGCGCATGCTCGATTACGACATCGGCACCGGTCTCGTTCTTCAGGATCGCCAATATGGTGGATGCGTCGAAAACGACGGTCACGCGGTGTGCCGCGTCCGCCAGTCTTCAATCTCGGTGTTCTCGCGGACCGCATCGGCGCGACGGTCCGCCAGGAGTTCATCAACGAGATTCCGATCGACAGGCTTGGCCATCGATCGAAATTCGGACTGCACCTCGCGCACGACCTGCGCATAGGTCTTCATCGTCAGGCCGCCGTCCGGGTTGAGCTCGATGACCAGCGAGTCGCCATCTTCGATCCCTGCATCGCGGCGCAGTTCGGGAGGCAGGACGATCTGCCCACTGACGACTTTAGCGTGATAGGTCATGATCACCTCCAGCGAGGTGGGAACCTACCACACCCCCTATTCGGCCGCCACCGGCACCAGCGCGGCCATCGCCTCGTCCGCCGCGTCGATCTCCGCGGCCTTCGCCTCGACGAGCCGGACGATGTGATCGACCATGTCCGCGTCCTGAACGTGGTGGTCGGTGACGCCCGACAGATACACCATGTGCTTGCCGTTGCCGCCGCCGGTGATGCCGATGTCGGTCTCGCGCGCTTCGCCCGGCCCATTCACGACGCAACCGAGCACCGACAAGGACATCGGCGTGCGGATGTGCTGCAACCGTTCCTCCAGCGCCTGCACGGTGCGGATCACGTCGAAGCCCTGGCGCGCGCACGACGGGCACGACACGACGCGGACGCCGCGGTTACGGATGCCGAGTGCCTTGAGGATCTCGAAGCCAACGCGGACTTCTTCTTCGGGCTCGGCGGAGAGCGACACACGGATCGTGTCGCCGATGCCGTACCAGAGCAGGCTGCCCATCCCGATCGCCGACTTGACCGTGCCGCCGACGAACCCGCCCGCCTCGGAGATGCCGAGATGCAGCGGGCAATCGACCTGTTCGGCGAGCTGCTGATATGCCGCCACCGCGAGGAACAGATCGGACGCCTTCACCGCGACCTTGAACTCGTGAAAGTCATGGTCCTGCAACAGCTTGATGTGATCGAGCGCCGACTCGACCAGCGCGTCGGGGCACGGCTCGCCGTATTTCTCGAGAAGGTGCCGCTCGAGCGAGCCGCCGTTGACACCGATCCGGATCGCGCAGCCATTCGACTTAGCCGCGTCGACGACCTCTTTCACACGCGCCGCCGAGCCGATATTGCCCGGATTGATGCGCAGGCACGCCGCACCCGCATCGGCAGCTTCGAGAGCGCGCTTGTAGTGGAAATGGATGTCCGCAACGATCGGCACGCGGCTCGCGCGGACGATCTGCTTGAGCGCGGCAGTCGATTCGACGTCGGGGCAGCTGACGCGGATGATGTCGACGCCCGCCTCTACGCAGCGCCGGATTTGGTCGACGGTCGCGCGCACGTCGTCGGTCGGGGTGTTGGTCATCGTCTGCACCGTGACCGGCGCATCGCCGCCGACGGGGACGTTGCCGACCATGATCTGGCGGCTCTTGCGGCGGGTGATATCGCGCCAGGGACGAAGGGACATGGAGATTCCTCGGGAGTTCGAGGCCTATATAGCGACTTGCGCGCTGGAACGGAACATCGCTGGCCGGAGTAGCGATCGTCGGCCATAGCGGCGCACGGCTTTAGGAGCGAACGCGATGACCCTGTCCCTGTACGATGCGACGATTCCCTCGAACCTCCAGATTCTTCGCGCGGTCGACGCGCTGCTCGACAAGGCGGAAGCGTTCGCCGTCGAGAAGGGTATCGAACCCGCGACGCTGATCGATGCGAAGCTCGCCGACGACATGCTGCCGTTCGGCTATCAGGTGAAGTCGTGCGCCGGACATTCGGTCGGCGGGATCGAAGGCGTCCGCGCCGGTACCTTTGCGCCCGATCGCTCGGCTTGGCCGACCGATTTCGCGGGTCTCCACAAGGTGATGCGCGACGCGATCGCCACGCTGGAGGGGATCGACCGCGATACGTTCGACGCGCTTGCCGACAACGACACCACCTTCGAGTTCGGCACGTTCGTCATGCCGTTCACCGGCGCGAACTTCCTGCTCTCGTTCTCGCAGCCGAACTTCTACTTTCACGCCAGCACGGCCTACGCGATCCTCCGC
>Ga0308170_10004029_pt1 | contig 11733 bp, 12 predicted proteins | sample PhyBR2_2_FD_202136 | JGI IMG/M metagenome (GOLD analysis project Ga0308170, IMG submission 202136) | Phyllosphere microbial communities from UC Gill Tract Community Farm, Albany, California, United States - DLSLSB.R2 | ecosystem: Host-associated > Plants > Phyllosphere > Unclassified | place... | reverse complement strand
GAGGCGGCTTGCTGTGGTGAACCCAGCGGTCCCCGTTCTGACGGAAAACTTTACACTCGGACTCGGGGGAATTCCTTAAAGAAAGTTAAGTGTCTGATTCACAAGTTATATTTACTTGTGGCATGGTTTCTGCTTAGTCTGTCATTACACAAACCAGACTGGGGGTCCCATGAAAAACGTCTTGAAGGTAATGCTCGCCGCCACTGCCCTGCTCGCAGGCAGCGGCGCCCATGCCGGCGTCATCACCGATACCGGCGCGAACGCCTATTGGGGCAGCGATTCGCACGGCTACGGCGACGTGGTGGGCGACAGCAACTTCTACATCCATGGCGCCACGATTACCCGCGCCGGCGATGTGCTGACGATCGGGATCGCCACCAACTTCGCCGGCCACGCCGGCATCGACGCTAATTTGACCACGGGCGGCATCGGTTATGGCGACGTCTTCCTCGCCCAGAACTGGACGCCTTATGGCAGCGACGCCAACCATGTCTACGACAACGCCGGCAACGGTACCGTGTGGTCGTACGGCTTCAGCCTCGACGACCGCTACAGCAACACCGGCGGCAGCTTCAAGCTCTATCAACTCACCGGCGGGACCAACGCCGCCGGCATCAAGCTGAGCGAATCCTTCATGAGCTGCGGCCTGGGCAGCGCCTGCTATTACCGCGACGGCCAGGCAACGGCCGTGGACACGGGTTCGGCGAGCGTGATCGACACCGGCCTCGTCGGTACCTGGACGGTCGTCGCGGACCAGTCGCTGGAATTCAAGATCCAGGCGTCGTCGACCGACCTGCTGAACTACACGTCGATCGCCATGCACTGGGGCGAGACTTGCCAGAACGACGTCATCGAAGGACAGGTGAACATGGTTCCCGTGCCGGGCGTGCTGTCCCTGATGGCGCTGGGGCTGGCCGCCCTCGGGGCGAGCCGCCGCCGGGTGCGGCGCGGCTGATTGTTCGAAACCGGGGGGCAGGTCTGGCCCTCGCCTGGACTGGAGCGCGGGTCCGGTTTCTCCGACTGCGTAACAGCGCCGGCAACCCGGGGCGCTTCCTCATCAAGCATGTGCCTGCGGATCTGTTGCGCGCTGGCTTGCTGGTCATACGTCCGTGCGATGTCAAGCGCCGTGAGCCCGGATTCAGTCGCCATCGTCGCATCGCTATTGGGCAGGAGCAGCGCAATGCATCGCTCACTGCCGCTGGAAGCAGCCCACATCAAGGCAGTCCACCCGTCCGCGTCGCGCGCCATCGGGTCGCTGGCCGGCAAAAGCAACTCGACGCATGCCGCGTGTCCAAAGGACGCAAGCATCAAGGCGGTCTCGCCATCCCTGTCGCTTGCGTTGGCGTCGCTCCAGGGCAAAAGCAACTCGACGAATCCCGGCTCGCCTTCCACGCACGCGAGCATCAAGGCCGTGCGCCCCCAGCAATCACTGTCGCGAGCTGCAGCCGGGTCCTTCTTCAAAATCCGTCTTAACTCGCGCAGGTTTTTCCGTTCAACCGCCGAAAAAATGTCCACGTCGTCCGACTCCGATGCGAGCGTCTGGCCCGTCGTCCATTACACAATACCAAACGGAGAGGAAGTCACAAGGAATCAGTTGTTAGCGGCACCTGGCGCGGGGCAGACAGGCGCAATCTCACCTTGTACAGGCCGCCCTCCTTACTATACTGGTTGAATGCGCAGCCAAGCCGCCTTCAACTCGAAAAACAAGGGGATCGACAAATGCAGACTTCACTGATGCTGCGCCGCGGCGCATGGTTGTTGAGCGCCGTCCTGGCGACCACCGCCTGGTCCTCTCTCGCGGACGAAAGGCACGACGATGGCAGCGATAATCGTGTCCAGCGCGGGTTCGAACTGGTGCCGAAAGGCGTCAAACTGAACATGATGGGAAAGGACCGTGCGCTCGTTGGCCTGGGCAGTTACAACGTCAACACAGGTGGCTGCATCGATTGCCATAGTCATCCGACCTATGCGCCCGGGAGCGACCCATACTTGGGGCAACCTGAGATGATCGACGCGACCCAGTACCTGTCCGGCGGGCGACAATTCGGCCCGTTCATCACGGCGCCCAACCTGACCCCGGACCATGCCGGCAGACCTGCGGGCCTGACCCGTGCCCAGTTCATCAAGACACTGCGCACCGGCCATAATCCACATGACCCTGCCGGGCAAATCCTGCAAGTAATGCCCTGGACGACGATCGGGAAAAAGACCGATCGCGACCTTGAATCGATGTTCGAATACTTGCGCGCGATTCCTTCCTTGCCCGACAATTCCCATCCCGGGCCTTGATGCAGGCGGCAGTTCACCGGTTGTTTCCATGAAAATCTGCATGCTGATCGCTACCGCGGCGATACTCTCCTGCAGCGTCACGGCCAGGAGCGCGCCGTCGAGCCTTTCCCCGGTCGATCAAGCCTCCGCTTTCAAGGCAGCTGGTTTCACGCTGAAGGGCAAGCAGTGGCGCAATTGCGACGACCCGGCCCCCTCCTACTCTCCAGGCGAGGTCGCCGAAGTGCGTGACCTGAACGGCGACGGCCGGCCCGAGGCCCTGATCACCGAGGGTGGCACTTACTGTTTCGGGAGTACTGGCGCCGGATACACGCTTGTTTCGAAACAGGCGGATGGCAGCTGGAAAAAGATAACAAGCGGGACAGGCGTTCCCACCTTCCTCACAGTCAAGGGCAAGGATGGCTGGCCCGACATCGAGGTCGGCGGCCCGGGCTTCTGCTTCCCGGTCGAACACTGGAACGGCAGGGAGTACGCGCTGAATCGGTATCAGTACGAGGGAAAGTCCTGCCGTCCGAATCGGTAAGCACGCAGCGCGGTGGCGTATCGTGCATCTGCCAGGCCCTGCGCGGCAGGCTTACAGCAGCGCCCCCAGTTCCACCTGAATCTTGATCATCGCGGGCAAACAGCGCTCCACCATCTGCTCGATCGGCAGCCGCCCCGCATGCACGCTGACATTCATCGCCGCCACCACGTCGCCGCGGAAGTTCTTCAAAGGCACGGCGATCGTGCGCAGCCCCAGCTCCAGTTCCTGGTCGACCAGCGCATAACCCTGCGCCCGCGCCCGGGCAATCTCCAGCGCCAGCCGTTCGCGATGCACGATCGTATGCTGGGTAATCGCCTCCGGATGCGCGCGCTCGAGAAACGATTCAATTTGAACCTGCGGCAAACTCGCCAGCAGCATGCGCCCGTTCGCCGTGCAATACGCCGGCACCCGCGTGCCCGGCTGCAGCGTCGCCGACACCAGTTGCCCGGCGCTGACCGCCGCTACGCAGACCAGCTGATCATGGTCGAGCACGCCGACCGAGGCGGCCTCCCCCAGCGAATACGCAAGCCGGTACAGCAGCGGCTGGGCGATGCGCGGCAGGCGCGCGGAATGCAGGTAGCTCTGGCCGAGGCGCAGTACGGCCGGCGTCAGCGAGAACAGTTTGTTCTCGTGGCGCATGTAGCCGAGATGGGTCAGCGTGATCAGGTAACGGCGCGCGGCGGCGCGGGTCAGGCCGGTCGCGTCGGCGACCTCCGCAATGGTCAGGCGTGAGCGTTCCTGGTCGAAGGCCTCGATCACCTTCAGGCCTTTTTCCAGGCCGGCGACGAGGTCGCGTTCGAGCGGAGCGTCGGTTTCGGTAGGCATACGAGCAAAAAAAATAGGGATTTGTGCGAGTATCGCACACAGTGTGCGCATTGCGGAGCAGTCCGCACCTTGGACGCTTGTGAGCCCGTCGCGGCTGGCCTACTATTTCCGGCATCGACAAGACAACTGAAGGAGACCGCCGTGAAATTCGATCCGATCGAGCCGGGCATTTATCCCGAGCTCATCTACCCAGCCTACAAATCCACCGTCAAGCGCGGCCCGCAACAAGCCGCCCTGCGCATCGAAGCGCCGGTGCCGGCCTCGCAGAACATCGTTGTCAGCTCCGGCATCCTGCTGCCGAACGATACCGACCTCACCGCCCATGGCGCGAGCGAACCGCTGGGCGAGAAGATCGTCGTCACCGGCCGCGTGCTCGATGAAGACGGCAAACCGGTGCGCAATTCCCTGCTCGAAGTCTGGCAGGCGAATTCGGCCGGCCGCTACTGGCACAGCCGCGACCAGCACGCCGCCCCGCTCGACCCGAACTTCCACGGCCTCGGCAAGATGATGACCGACGACGAGGGCCGCTACCGCTTCGTCACGATCAAACCCGGTCCTTACCCGTGGGGCAACCACGACAAGGCATGGCGCCCGGCGCACATCCACTTTTCGATGTTCGGCAACGTGTATGCGCAGCGCCTGGTCACGCAGATGTATTTCCCCAACGACCCGCTGTTCGACTACGACCCGATCTTCCAGAGCGTGCCGGACGAAGCGGCGCGCCAGCGCCTGATCTCGCGCTTCAGCCTGGAACACACGGTCGGCAGCGAAATGCTCGGCTACGAATTCGATATCGTCCTGCGCGGACGCAACGCCACGCCGATGGGCCTGTAAGGAGACCGAATCATGAGCAAAACCGTGTCCAACATCACCACTTCCCAAACCATCGGCCCCTTCTCGCACGAAGCCTGGCAATGGGCCGTCGATGCCTGCATCCCCGGTAACCTGAAAACCACCGGCGAGACCGTACTGGTCAGCGGCGTCATCTATGACGGCGACGGCGCCCCGATCAACGACGCCCAGATCGAAGCCTGGACGCCCGCCGGCGCCGCCAGCGAACCGGAGCAGTTGATCCCGGGCTTTCGCCGCGTGCCGAGCGGCGCGGACGGCGAATTCAGCCTGCGCGTTTCAGTACCGCAGTCGGCCACGCCGGGCGAGCCACTGATGTACGTGACCGTGTTCGCGCGCGGCCTGGTGCTGCACCAGTTCACCGCCGTCTTCCTCGAGGACGACGCCGGCCTGGCCGAGTCCAGCATCCTGAACCAGGTACCGGAAGCGCGCCGCGCGACCCTGCTTGCGCGCCGCACCGGCGACGGGCAATATCACTGGGATATCCGGATGCAGGGCGAAGCGGAAACCGTCTTCTTCGACTACGCGTGAGCGGCCCGGGACAGGAGGCGCAGGACAGGGACAATCCATGAGCGTATCGATCTTCGACAGTTTCCTCACCACCCCCGACATGATAGCCGTGTTTGACGACGCGGCCATCGTCGGGGCCATGTTCCGCTTCGAGGCGGCGCTCGCGCGCGCCCAGGCCGAGGAAGGCCTGGTCCCGCCCGCAGCCGCCAGTGCGATCGCGGGTGTCTGCAAGGCCGAGCTGTACGACATCCCGGCCCTGATCCACGCGGGCCGGCGCGCCGGCAGCCTTGCCATCCCCCTGGTCAAGGAGCTGACCAAGACCGTCGCGCTCTACGACGAAGCGGCGGCGCGCCACGTGCACTGGGGCAGTACCAGCCAGGACGTGATCGACACCGCGCTGGTACTCGTCACGCGCGAGGCCTTGCAGCTGCTCGACGACGGCCTGCAGGCCTTGTGCGCCCACCTGATGGCGCTGGCGGAGCAGCATCTCGCCACGCCGGTGCTGGCGCGCACGCTGATGCAGCCGGCGCAGGTGACCAGCTTCGGCTTCAAGGCCGCCGGCTGGCTGGCGCCGCTGGTGCGTGCGCGCGCCTCGCTGCGCGCAGCCGCCGAACGCGCCTTGCAGCTGCAACTGGGCGGCGCGGTCGGCACGCTCTCGGTCATGAAGGACAAAGGAGCGGTAGTCGCCGAACGCGTGGCCGCGCAGCTCGGCCTGCAGGTGGCCGACGCCGCCTGGCATACCCAGCGCGACGAATGGGTGCGGCTCGGGATGGAAGTCGCCGTGCTCACCGGGAGCCTCGGCAAGCTGGCGACGGACCTGAGCCTGATGGCGCAGGGCGAGATCGCGGAACTGGCCGAACCCTCGGGCAATGGCCGCGGCGGCTCCTCGGCGATGCCGCACAAGAGGAATCCCGTATCGAGCATGATCGCCCTCGCCGCCGCCCGCCGCACGCCCCAGCATGCGGCGGCGCTGCTGTCCTGCATGGACCAGCAGCACGAGCGCGGCCTCGGTAACTGGCAGGCGGAGCTGGCCGAGTGGCCGCCGCTCTTCCTGTCGGCGCACGGCGCCCTGCGCGCGCTGAACGACGCCTTTGCCGGCCTGGGCGTCGACCGCGAACGCATGCTGGCCAATATCGGCGCGCTGCACGGCCTGGTGTTTGCCGAGAGCGCGTCGAGCTACCTGGCCGGCGCCATCGGCCGTCCCGCCGCGCACGCGCTGCTGGAAGGCTTGACGCGGCGCGTGAGCGCCGAGGGCCGTCCGCTCGACGCCTTGTTGATCGACGCCGTCAAGGCCGATCCGCAGCTCGCTCCGCAGGTCGACCTGCAGGTGCTCGCCACCCATTTCGATCCGGTCGCCGCCCTGGCGCCGGCGCGCACGCTGGCCGAGCGCCAGCTGCATGCCCTGCGTCCGCGCATCGCGGACCTGGACGCCACCCACCCTTTTCGAAGAGACGATAACGCATGAGTTTCGATCCACTTGACCACGATTTCGAACGCGGCCTGCACAACCGCCGCAGCGTGCTGGGCGACGTCTGGGTCGACCGTTCGATCAACAACGCCAACAGCTTCAATGCCGATTTCCAGAACCTGATCACGCGCTTCGCCTGGAACGAGATCTGGGGCCGCCCGGGCCTGGACCACAAGACGCGGCGCGCGATCGTCCTGTCGATCACGATCGCGCTGGGACGCTGGGAAGAGTTCGAGCTGCACGTGCGTGCGGCCCTGCTGGGCGAGGAAGGCAGCCGCCTGACGCCCGACGAGCTCAAGGAAATCCTGATGCAGTCGGCGATCTACGCCGGCGTGCCCGCCGCGAACACGGCGTTTAGTCATACGCTGGCGATCCTGCGGGAAGTCGGGGAGAAGATCGGTTATGTGCTGGAGCCGTCCGCACCCGCCGCTGCCGTGCATTCCGGCGTCGGGCGCGAAGGCCGAACCGCCAGCAGCCCTGTCCTGCACTACAGCGTGCGCGAGCCGCGCAGCGGCAAGGCGCCACGTCACACGGTCGTGCTGAGCCACGCGCTGGGCTGCGACCTGACGATGTGGGATTCGCTGGCCAACGAGCTGTCCGCGGACTGCCGCGTCATCGCCTACGATCATCGCGGGCATGGCAGTTCGGATGCGCCGGATGCGCTGTATACGATGGCGGACCTCGCCGACGACGCCGCACGCATGTTGCGCGAACTCGACACCGGACCGGTGGTGTGGGTCGGTTTGTCGATGGGCGGCATGGTCGGCCAGGAGCTGGCGCTGCGCCATCCCTCACTGGTGCGGGCGCTGGTGCTGGCGAATACCACGAGCGGCTATCCGGAGGCGGCGCAGGCGGTGTGGGAGCAGCGTATCGACACCGTGCGCGCTTCCGGCATCGAGTCGATTGCCGACGCGGTGATGGGACGCTACTTCCACGATGCCTTCCGCGCGCGGAAGGCGGGAACGGTGGCGCGCTACCGCCGCCGGCTCGTCACGACCGATGCGGTGGGCTATGTCGGGTGCTGCAACGCGGTGGGCAAGGTCGATACGGCTTCGCGTCTCGGGCAGATCGCGGTGCCGACGCTGGTGATTGCGGGGGAGCTGGACCAGGGGACGCCGGTGGCGATGGCCGAGGCGCTGGTTGCGGGCATTCCGGAAGCAAGGCTCGAGGTGTTGCAGGACGCGTCGCATTTGAGTGCGGCCGAACAGCCGGAAGCGTTTGCGGCCAGCGTCGTGGGGTTTGTCGCCGGCCTGTAAGCGGGACGGTCGTCGTAGGGTGGGCTTCGCCCACGCGGTACACCGCTTGCATGCCGCAGCTGTCATGCAAGCGGTGCGGTATGCAAGGGCGCGCCCGCGTGGGCGGAGCCCACCCTACATAGCGTGGCTCATCCACATCGCCGGGCCCCGCCCGCGACCGAAAACACCATCACAAATCCAGCACCAGCACCGGTGTTTTGGAACGCGAACAGCACGGCGTAAACTGATCGTTCGCCGCCTGCTCCTCCTCCGTCAAATACATATCGCGATGGTCCGGCACGCCCTCGATCACGCGCGTCAGGCAGGTCCCGCAGACACCCTCCTCGCACGAATACGGCACCTCGACGCCCGCCTCCAGCAGCACCTTGATCACCGTCTGCCCCGGCGGCACCGTCACCACCTTGCCGCTCGAGGCCAGCTTCACATCGAAGGGCTGGTCGCCGGTCGTATCCACTGCCGCCGCGCTGAAGTACTCGACATGCAGCTGCGCCGCCGGCCAGCCCTGCGCCTTGGCCGTGCCGAGCACGTACTCGATGAAGCCCTGCGGGCCGCACACATACAGGTGGGTGTCGGCGCCAGGGTTGGCCAGCAAGGCCGCCATGTCGAGCTTCTGCGCCGCGTCGCCGCTGTCGTAATGGAAGTGCACCAGCTCGCGCAAATGCGATTCGCCGAGCCGCTCCTTGAACGCCGCCTTCTCCGGCGAGCGCGCGCAGTAGTGCATCTCGAAGGCGGCGCCCTTGGCCGCCAGCGTTTCCGCCATCGCCAGGATCGGCGTCACGCCGATGCCGCCGGCCAGCAGCAGCGTGCGTTTGGCGTCGACCAGCGGGAAGTGGTTCTTCGGTGCGGAGATGGTCAACACCGAGCCGACGTCGATGTGGTCGTGCATCGCCTCCGAGCCGCCGCGCGAACCCGCGTCGCGCAGCACGCCGATCTGGTAGCGGTGGGTCTCGACCGGCGCGTTACACAGCGAGTACTGGCGCACCAGGTTGTTCGGCAGGTGGACGTCCACGTGGGCGCCGGCTTCGAACGCCGGCAACGCAGCGCCGCTGGTGGGCACCAGCTCATAGCTGCAGATGCCGTCGGCCTCGTTATGCTTGCTCGCGACTCTTACCTCAATGGTGTTCATGGCGCGAACTCCCTGGTCTGTTCTTTCGTCAGCCACGCATCGATGATGCGGCGCGACTGCACGCCGCCGGCGTCGATATTGAGCATCAACAGCTTGCGTTCCGGGTGGCGCAGGATGTTCTGCTGCTGCAGTTCCAGCATCTCGCGGTCTTCGCCGAAGATCTTGCCCTGCCCTTCGCGGATCGTGTTCGTCAGCTCGGCGTCATGCGGCTTGAAATTGCGCGCCATGCCCCAGAAATACCAGTGCGAAGTCTCGGTCTCGGGCGTAATGAAGTCGACCACGATCGAGGACGCCTTGTGTTCGTTCGGGGCGTGGTAGCCGCCCTTGCCCGCGTGCGCGACGCCGACTTCGATCATCACGTGGCTCGGCGCATTGAAGCGGCAGATCTGCCAGCGGTCGACCGGCACGTCGTCGGCGAGGCCGTTGCCGCGCAGGGCCGCCTGCCAGAACGGCGGCGCCATGATGTTCTCCATGAAGCGGCTCGTGATCACCTCCTCGCCCTCGACTTTCGTCGTCACCGGCGCCTCGTCGATTTCCTTCTGGCCGATCGAGGACGCGTGCACATAGGTCTCGTGGGTCAGGTCCATCAGGTTATCGACCATCAGGCGGTAGTCGCAATTGATGTGATACAGCCCGCCGCCATAGGCCCATTCCGGATTCTCGGCCCACTCGAGGTGGTGGATGGTGGCCGGGTCGGCCGCTTCCTTGTCGCCGGTCCAGACCCAGATGAAGCCGTAGCGCTCTTCGACCGGATAGCTGCGGATGCAGGGAAAGCCGCGCACGCGCTGGCCCGGCATGCTGATCGGCTTGCCTTCGCAACCCATTTCCAGGCCGTGGTAGCCGCACACCAGGTTGCCGTCGCGGACAAAACCGAGCGAGAGCGGCGCGCCGCGGTGCGGGCAGAAATCCTCGACCGCGGCGACCTTGCCGCCTTGTCCACGATAGAACACGATTTTTTCGCCGCAGATCTGGCGGCCGAGCGGCTTGCCGTCGATTTCATCGGGGGTGCAGGCCACGTACCAGGCATTTTTTGGGAACATCCTTGTCTCCTTTGGTGTTAGTGCTTAATATTCAGTGCACTGAATGTGGAAAAAGTATCACGCGTTTGCGGCACGAAGTAAACTAGGTTTTCAAACTTTTTGATGGTGCGCTGCACCAATTAGCTACCAAGAAATATGCCTACAGAAAAAGCACGTGACGAGCGGGGCGAGATGCTCGACCTGTACCAGCATCCCGGCCACTTGCTGCGGCGCGCCCAGCAAATCTCGGTGTCGATTTTTTACGACGAAATGGGGAGCGAACTGACGCCGGTGCAGTACGCGATCCTGAGCCGGCTGGCCGAACATCCGGGAATCGACCAGGTGTCGCTCGCCGGCCTGGCCGCGATCGACACCTCGACCGGGGCGACCGTATGCGCGCGGCTCGAGGAAAAGGGCCTGCTGGAGCGGCGCGTGATCCCGCACAACCGGCGCCAGCGCGCGCTGACCCTCACCGAGGCCGGCCAGGCATTGCTGGACGCCCTGGTGCCGGGCGCGCAGCGGCTGCGGCAACGCTTGCTCGAACCGTTGAGCGTTGACGAGCAGGGTGTATTCATGGGCCTGCTCGCAAAGCTGGTCCACGAGAATAACGAGCAGAGCCGCGCGCCGCTGGCGGTGCCGGTGGCGGACAACTGACCCGGCAAGGCGTGCTAGCCGATATCAAATGCGCACCGTAGGGTGGGCACTTGTGCCCACGCGGATCACCGCTTGCTCGATGGCGGAACAACCGACAGACCGCATGCGGACGTACGCGGGGCTGTTGCCTGCCCTGTTCGTGGTGCCTTATATCCGCATGGGCACAAGTGTCCATCCTACGGGAGACGTGGGTGGCCGCTGCGCGGAAGCATGAAACCCGCAAGGAGTCCGGCCTCACCGAAGCTTGTCAACAATACCCACGAACGGGATATGATGCGCTTGTGACAAGGACACGCCAACTTCCAACAAGACCAACCACCGGAGACGCACACATGAAACTCACGACGATCGCCGCGGCCCTCGCCGCCACCGCCACCTTCGCCATCGCCCCGGGCGCCTACGCCCAGGACACCATCAAGGTCGGCGTGATCGCCCCCTTCTCCGGCCCCTTCGCCGACTACGGCAAGCAGATGGAAGGCGGCATCAAGGCCTGGGTGGCGCAGCATGGCGACACCGTCGCCGGCAAGAAGATCCAGATCATCTACAAGGACACCACCGGCCCCGCGCCGGAAGTGGCCAAGCGCCTGGCGCAGGAACTGGTCGTGCGCGACAAGGTCGACTTCCTGGCCGGCTTCGGCCTCACGCCCGAAGCGCTGGCCGTCGCCCCGATCGCCCAGCAAGCGAAAAAGCCGATGATCGTCATGAACGCGGCGACCTCGGTGATTACGACCAAGTCCGACTACATCGCGCGTTTCTCGATGACGCTGCCGCAGATCTCGGCGCCGATGGCCGACTGGGCGCTGAAGAACAAGATCAGGAACGTGGCCACGGTCGTCGCCGACTACGGTCCGGGCATCGACGCCGAAAAGGCCTTCAGCGAGCGCCTCGTGAAGAACGGCGGTTCGGTACCGGAAGCGATCCGCGTCCCGCTGCGCAATCCCGAATTCGCACCCTTCATCCAGCGCATCAAGGACGCCAAGCCGGACGCCGTGTTCGTCTTCGTGCCGGCCGGCGAGCAATCGATCGCCTTCATGAAGGGCTACCGCGAGCGCGGCCTGGCGGCGGCCGGCATCAAGGTCATCGCCACCGGCGACCTGACCGACGACCACGTGCTGCCGGCGATGGGCGACGCGACGCAGGGCGTGATCACCACCTTCCACTACTCGGCCGCCCACAAGTCGCCCGAGAACGACGCCTTCCTGAAAAGCTTCGCATCG
>Ga0308170_10004028_pt1 | contig 11735 bp, 19 predicted proteins | sample PhyBR2_2_FD_202136 | JGI IMG/M metagenome (GOLD analysis project Ga0308170, IMG submission 202136) | Phyllosphere microbial communities from UC Gill Tract Community Farm, Albany, California, United States - DLSLSB.R2 | ecosystem: Host-associated > Plants > Phyllosphere > Unclassified | place... | reverse complement strand
AGTTTCAAGTATCTCAAGAAATTTCTTTAAATAAAAAAGAAACTGTTAATTGTGAGTACCACTTAAAGATCGATGAGATGGACGATGGTAGAGAAATTCCTAGAGGTCTAGGAAATCCTGTCAGAATATATTTTGGATTAAAAACTTATAAAGAGTTTGAGAGAAAAAAATTCAAAATAGCTCATATCGGTATGCATTTATAAAATCATATCTCACGATATAATTTAATCTAGCTGCTTGCCCAACCATGAGACACTACTAAAATTCATATGTATCTCAACTTAGATAGAATAATATCTATAACACAATTATAAAATAAATTTTTTCTTTGTACCCGATACGGCCTAACAACTTATAGTCGATTAGATCTGCGTCGGGTTCATAATTTTTCTAATCATACAAAAATCTGAATTCGTTTAAATTCTTTATTGGTCTCAATTTCGGTTTTGAAGAATTTATCCCTGTCATCAGAATCTACAAATTTAGTAAACGTACTTGATTCAAGTAGTCGGTAAAGGAACCTTTCACGTGTTCTAAGCACTACTGTCAACAGATAGTGCTGATAAAGCACATGGCTGATCTTGCGAGAATTTATTTCAATTGTTTGCATTCTTTACTTTTCGTCCCTAAAAGCCGCACCGAGTTCGCAGTTTTATTTATCCAGCCAACAAAAATTGATTCAGGCGGTTTATAACTCAGAATACTTTTCTAAAAAGTCATCTATCCATCCTTGTGCCACTTCAAGATTGGTTATGTCAGTTAGCTTTAGATTGGTCTCTTCTGCTTCGTTAAAGCCTTCAATAATAGCTTCAAAGATATTTGCCTCACTAATGACTTCGCGTGCCATTTCTGCAGCGTCATAGCTTTGTTTGGCTTTTTTAAGCGAGGCTATTTGTTTATCAATTCCTGCGCCAATTTTTTCTAATGCCAATTTAAATTCTTGACGATTAATCGTTAGTGCAGTTTTGGATTTATTAAGTGTTGCGATCATTATGTTCTCATTAATTCGTTGATAGGTTTAATTATTTTCAATTACACAAAAAGTTGAATTCTTTTAAATTTCTTATTCGCTTCAATACGGCTTCTATAAAATTTATCTCTGTCTACTGAATCAATAAATTCCGCAAATGTACTTGCATCAAGAAGTCTATAAATAAATCTCTCTCCAGTCCTAAGCACTACCGTCAATAAAAAGTGCTGGTAAAGCACATGGCAGATATTGCGGGAATTCACTTCAATTGTTTGCATTCATAACACCCCAATTACCAGTGACTTATTTTTTAAACATCTCGATACAACCCAACAACTTTACCTACCAACTTGCACCCCTCATCTAATTCCATGATTTTTTCATGCCATTTAGGATTAAGTGGTTCTAGATATTTGCCGTTAGGTTCTATAATCAATTTTTTAAAAGTTGCCTTGCTTTCACCTTCGCAAGCAACAATCACCAAATCCCCAGTTTTTAAGTCACTTACCTGAAAATCAGGGTTTACATATATCTTGTCTGTAGGGCGGAAGTCTGGAAGCATTGATTCACCAACAACTTCAAGCCCATAACCATTTTTCCCACACTTAGGGTTAGGTGGTAGCCATTCATTAAATTGTGTATCTACAGGAATAGAATCAGCAGTCGTCCAAGTACCAGCCTGTACCCACGAAATAACAGGGATCAAACGGCCAGCGATAGGAAAGGGTGCTGATACATTACTTTCAAGTTTTTCAATTTCCTCTTCATGAGGAATATCTAACCATCCATGAGATTTTCCAAAAGCTTCCTCAATTTCACGTGCGACTTTATTACCAATACCTTTAATTGGATTAGTACCTGCAAACTGACTTGCTTGAGACTGTCCTTTTCCAATTTTTTCAGCAAAGTTAGATACGCCACCTATTTGATCGACAAGTAAACGGGTATTTGAGTATCTGATTGATTTGCTATCCATATTTCTTCCAATAAAACGTTGTGACATGTCACTACTTCAATTGTAGTTTTATCACCAAAAAGGTAAACAAGAAAAAAGGTTGTATTTACATTACCTAAAAGGTAATATTTAAATTAATCAGTGAGGGTTAATTTATGAATTTCCGTGATTTTATTCTTCAACTTTCTCAAGAAGAATTAGTTGAATATGCAAAAAATGCGAAAACAACAACAGGTTATTTAAAGTCACATTTATTTTATGGCTATAAAGAACCGCGTAAAAACCTACGTAAAGCATTAGCACAGGCGAGTAAGGGCAAAGTTACCGAAACAGAAGTCCTACAGCATTTTGGGTTATATCCTTCGCAACCATTGCACAACCTAAATGGTAATGAAGCAATTATCTAATAACCACGTTCAGAAGGAACACTAATGAACATATCAGATGCTGCTTACAACACCGTGCATGACTACAAAGGCGGCTCAAATGCATTGGCACCACGCTTAGGCATAAGAAGCCCTGCAGTGCTGAACAGCAAAGTGAACCAACATACAGACACGCATCATTTGACCTTGGCCGAAGCATCAAAGCTCATGGCTCTGACAGGGGACTATCGAATCCTGCAAAGCCTGTGTGCGGAACATGGAAAAGTATCTATTGATTTACCACAAATACCTGAATGCCGAGATACAGCGCTTACCGACATTGTTCTGAATATTGGAATGGGTGGTGGAGACGTATGTGCAGTTTTTAAAGAAATGATGGCAGATGGACGAATTACCAAAGGCGAAGCATTAGACATGTCAAAGGTTGTACATCAACTACATATGTTTTTAGCCGAATTAGATCGTCAGGTGCATTTATGTGTAGAAGAAAAAGAAAAAGCCTGATTTCTGAGATCAGGCTTTTCCAATTCAAAACACTTGCGGAGTTTTAAATATGCAAATGAATTTAGCACAAGATTTAAACAATGACAAATTCGACCTGATTGCCGGGGATGTCGTTGTTTTTATACATGGAAATATGCCAGATCACTTGATGACAGTTTCGACTGTAGAGCATTTGGGTGTGTTTTTAGATGAAGGTCAAAAGTTTGCTATGAGTCATTTAGTTCGTACTGCATCGCTAAGCGAACTTGAAGCCAAACGCCGTCAAGATCTACCCGTTGCTTTGTTCGTTTCGGAGGTGCCATGAATAGCCAATTCCAGAAACAACCTGATTTCAAACAACAGCAGGGCATTCAATCATTTTATGAACCTGCTCTACAGATTCTTGATGAAATTCAGGAACAAAAGAAATTAAGTCTTCTCAAAAAAGGCTATGACGAAAACAACGCCGCCGTTACCAAAATTGAGTTTTCACAGTTAATGGCAAGAAGATTTCGTATCACGATTTACCTGGCTGATCAGATTGTATCAAGCCTTGTGAAATCGAATTCAGTTGAATCATTTGGTGGGTATGTGAAGCCCAAAATAGTTGGGGTTTAGCTATGAGTTTAGACGCTTCAAATTGGGCATGGAAAGCAGATGTTAAAAATGCATCTCAACGTGTTGTGCTTTTATCACTTGCTGATCGTGCTGGTGAAAATCACCGTTGCTATCCAAGTGTTCGACGTTTAGTAGAAGACACCAAACTTAACCGTAAAACAATCATCAAAGTATTAGATGAACTAGAGTTACTTAAGCTGGTGAAAGATACAGGCGAGTTTCGTGGAAATGGGGTAAAAGTTTATCAATTGCTGGGCGTGAACGGTCGTGAACATGATCAAAACACTGGCACAACCAGTCCCAAAAATGGAACTAGTACCAAAAGTGGGACAGGTTCCTTTAGCGGTACTAGTTCCAAAAGTGGTACTAGTCCCAAAAACGGGACCGCGACCAGTACCGAAAACGGGACAGGTACCAGTACCAATATTGGGACACTGAATCTCCCAATGGAATCTCCCAATGAATCTAAAAATAAAAAATCGTGGTTTTGCTTTAAAAAACTTCGAGAAGAAATTTATCTGGCCGATGACAGCATCGATTTTGAAACCATCATGAATTCGAAATGGGCTGAACGAGAAAAACGCGCATTCGAAATTTACAACGCTGAAAAACCAATGAGTGATGCTTTGATGATTTATCACTTCGCTGACTGGGTGATTAACGCATATCGAACCAAATATTCGAATAATCAAAATTCAAAGCCATCAGTGGCACAGGTTCGATGCACGCTGAGTGCACCTAACCAGCTTTCTGAAAAACAGATTCACACGTTTGCTCAAAAACTTTCACAGCATCCTGAGTTCTCAAGCAAGTTCTCTGAACCAGGAGAGTCGTACGACAAACTTGCAGCTCGTATCGCCGTGAAACTGGAAGATCCAGCACAAGCTAAAAAATGGGAATCGTATTTGAAACAGGTTGGCTTCAATGGAACGTTAGGAGCTGCAGCATGACGGATGCAGATCGTACCTACATGAATCTCATGATCTTCAAAACCATGGCATCAACCAAAGGACGTATCTCTGTAAAACAGATCCATGAATCTATTCAACCGAATATGGGGATTTCAATTCGTAGCTTACAACGCTATTTGAATGGACTGGCAAGTTGGGGATTGGTGATCAAGGATGGAGAAATACCACAGGGATTTATTCTCACTGATCATGCAAAGAATTTATTTAAAGACTTGGCCAACGGATGTGATGCATGAGCAGCATTTCACTTGTTGAGTACAAAAAATTGTATGGCAAGAGGTCTAAAACCACAGCTAAATCACAACGTCAGCCCCGTGGTGCGAAAGTTGAGAGTGTGGGTGAGTCATTGCTAGCAACACAGCTTAAAGCGCTCAAAATCGAATTTGAGAGAGAATTTAAGTTTCACCAAAAACGCAAATGGAAAGCTGATTTTCATCTGGTAGGCAAAAGAATATTGGTTGAGGTTGAAGGTGGGATCTGGAGTGGTGGGAGACATACAAGGGGTAAAGGCTATATTGGGGATATGGAGAAATACAACTCGGCGACAATGTTGGGTTATCAGGTAATACGGTTTAGTACAGAACAAGTGAAGTCGGGTTTAGCTGTTCAGCAAATTGAAAAGATGGTAGGGGATTTATAACGATGAGTACTGCAGTAGCAAAGCAACACATTTTACAGTCGGTAGATTGGTCGCGTTTTGATTTAGAGGGGTGGTTACAACAGTTTGGGGCATGGTTATATACCAGTACTAGTTCTAGCGGTCGTACTGTGAATCCTATTGCGGTAGCGATGGACAATGCGCTAAAGGTGAAGAAAACTAAAAAGCTCAATGCTAATCAGCAGCTGCAGATTATTGCGGATTATCTATCAGGTGACTATGTACCGCCTAAACCGCGTAAAACGAAAATGACTTGTGAAATTGATGATAACGAAGCTCGAGCAGTTCAACGTCTAGTTTTAGATCTGCAGGGACAATCAGAAGTTCTAGATGATTGGATGGATGCGATCATTGGCCGCTACTTTTACAGTTGCTCATGGTCTGAAATGGTGACAGATGAACGCAGCCAGTTAGATGCCCGTATGGATGTGAAATGTGGGCTAGCTGCGTTGCATAGTCGGTATGGGTTTGTTGCATACAAATAGTATGCAACTAGATTTTTCTTTCTATAAATAATATTTAATTGATTATGAATTAAGTGAAATTTCACAAATAATTCCATTAAAAATAGGAGAAAAATCTACTGAATATTATTGGGAATTTGCTATAAGTATTTTTCTCTAATATTTTATATGTATTTATTTTTATATTGATTAATCAATTTAAATTATTTAAATTATAATTATATTTATGTTTTCAAATAATTTTTATTATTTGTCTTATTTTGTAAAATTTTAATTTTTGTTAAAAAATATATAAGTATGAATCCACTCATCTTTTTTTACTCTACAAGTGTAGTTTTATTTTGTACTTTTATTGCTCACTGTCATGTATGACAAAAAAGTGCTTTTTAAGGAAAAAAAATGAGCAAAAAATTCATATTAAAAAAAATAGTGCTAGCTGGTTCATTGCTTGCGGTAGCGAATATTAGTTATGCAGAAGGGTTTAAGCGCTTTTCAGTGTCAGCAGGTTGGCTACATGTGATGCCTCAGGGAAAGGCAAATCCATTTAATATTAATACGGCAGTGCCTAAAGGTACGGTTGCGAATGTAGGGGCTATCTCTCCTGATGCCTTTATTAATGCTATTGATCCCGATGCAGTACTGAATGATGAACCTAAAACAAATGCAAAAGAATTTTTAAAAGATACATTACCAACTTTAGGTGAGATATTAGGAGTGTTTGATGAGCAAGGAAATATTTCAGCAGATGTCACTGGCACTACTACGATCAATGGAATTGATCAGTGGCGCAACGAAGGAACAGGTCTGGAAGCAGAGGATGCTGATACGCTTGGACTGATGGTAAATTATTATATTAATGATAATGTTTCATTGCAGTTTATTGGGGGAATACCTCCAAAGGTTGATATCAAAGGGAAAGGTGAAATTGTTGCTAATATGAATGGTATTGCCTTACCACAAGGTGATATATCAGGTTTGTTTCCAAATGGTGAATTACCACTTCTAACAGACATCCCGATTACCAATTTAGGGAATAAAAATAAAGCCGCCACAGTTCGTGCATGGACACCTGCATTAGAGGTTCAGTATCAGTTTGGTAAAAGTGGAATAAATAAATTTCGACCATATATTGGTGCTGGAGTCATGTATGCCCATTTTAACGATATTAAATTAGATGGAGGCATTAATTCAGATCTTATTGCTGCAGGGCATATGATTCAAAATATTTTAGATGGAAAAGCGGGAGCTGCATTAGATAAGAAAGTATCAAGTGCAAATCCTTATGTGAAAGTGAAAGCAGAAGATGCATTCGCTCCCATCATAACGTTAGGCGCAACTTATGATATATCCGATAACTGGTATTCTGTTGCTTCTGTCTCGTACGCGAAATTGAATAATAAAACCACAATTGATGTTACCGATGGAAATACTGGTACACGTTTAATTAATTCATCTACAAAAATTGATATTGATCCCTTGATTACTTATGTAGGTGTGGGATATCGTTTTTAATTGAAATACTTATTTTATAAAAAATATTCTCCCTTGGTGTAGGGGGAATATTGACCTTGCGCAAGGGATATGGCATATTTCAGCTATAGTGACCGAAGTGTATGTAAAGCACTAAAGTTAATTAAGAAGCTCATCGAAAGGTGGGCTTTTTTAATATCTTATTAAATTAAGACATGCCATACTGATGTTCATATTTAGATTAAGCTGAATCCTAATTGATATCTCAAAGGGTTGTTATTTTAGGCGGAGTATTACTGGCACTTATATTCTTTTTGTCATCGTATATGCATGATGTTTCTCAAAATGAAAGAATAGGAAGTCTTGAGAAAATAGCTATAGAGATGAAAGCCTCCAAATAGATTTTTTAAAAACATTAGATTAAAAAGCTCATCGAAAGGAGGGCTTTTTTGACATTGTTTGTTCATAAAAATAAAGGATAATCATTTTTTTAATTTTGAGTCTATTCAAAATGCAAATTCTTACTGTTAATAAGTTAAATGATATTCTTACTGAATTGGCAGTTAAACACAAAAAGCCTGAAAAAATATTACTAAGTTATAAAGCTTATGCTGAACTAATGGATGATCGTAAATTCTTTGATGAAGTAGCAGGTTCAGCGATGGATCCAAGCAAAAGAAAATACAAGAATATTAAAATTAAGGTCACTCAAGATGAATATCAGATTGATGTGAAGTGTTCAAAGGAATAGGTTTATTACCAATGAAAGCTCGCCAAATGGTGGGCTTTTTTAATGCCTCAAATTCTTATATTCTTTAGAAAAATCATGAGATAGTGTTATGAGTATTTTTACTAAAGAAGAATTGGAATTATTGTTGATAAAAACAACACAAGAGAATGAAGAACTTAGGGAAGACAATCAAAAACTATTATTACTTGTTGCTGACGCTACAGACAGAATAAAGAAAGCCAATGATATGGCTGAAGACTATCAGCGAATGTTTAATGAGTTGTTTGATGTTATTAAAACTCAATATGATGCAGAATTTACAGTTGAAGATATTCCAAAGCATTTAAGTTAATCCGTATAGCAACGAAAGCTCGGTCACTGATCGGGCTTTTTAATGGATTATTCACATAAAGTTAACTCAAACATTCTATAACTCTACAATTTCTCTATATTTCCTATACTTTTAAGTTAGTGTGTTGGTGATAAGTTTTAGTTATTCCAATAACTCTAAAACAAAAATAGAAAATTAAGACCTGAATTTAAAGCCTATCTAATTCTCCGGAACTAAATAGGCTTTTTATTAAGATCTATGAAGTTTTATTTTTGCTTTTAACCTCCCACCCAGGAGGTATTTTTTTGTCAGGAGAAAAGTCATGCCCAGTTTCAAAAGTTTGCTAATTAGATAAAGACTGTTTGAGCAAGCACGTTTAGATCTCACGAAAGAGGATACAACCCATGCAGTTTATCGAGCATGAATAGGATATGCAGGAAAGTGAAATCAGAATTGGGAGTGATACCCCGCCTTAAAATGACGACGAAACCGAAAATTGATTAGTACTGTGCCTATTCAGTGGCAATCAAAGTAGGGAGTAGCTATGGACCACAGCATAGGACTTCTGTGGTGATCAATTCAAAATCAGATCAGTTGTGAATTAAACGTGATATTTATCAAAAAATTACGAAATATACTGATTGATTGGATAGCAAATATCGAGTAATTTTTCCATTAGGTTAGATGAGGTTGTAGATCATCTAATTGAGCGAAACGATTGACACTCGGAAAGACGAGAATTACCACAAATGCTCACAGAAATGTGAGCATTCTTAATGCCCTGAGAAATGTTTTTTGTGTAAGCAATATCAGGGCACCTTATGGCGGCTTTCTTTATTCCTGATGGTTTGTATTGGATGCCGCCACCCAGATTCTAATTAGGGTTAATTTAAGAAATATTGGTTTATTTTTAATTCTTATTAATTTTTTCACAAAAAATTCACAAGTAAGTATGCATTATTGCTACTAGAAACAGATGTAGTTTCTGAATGACCTTCCAAGGTCCTTAGTTTATAGGCCCACGTCACCTCTCTGACTGGGCTTTTTTTATCAGGAGAAAAGTATGCTCCAATTCCTATTCTGTTTATTCGGCTTTCATGGTGCGACTGAAGTTGAATACACGATTGATGATGAAGAAACCAAAGTGTGTCGAGATTGCTTGAAGAAGATTGAATAAGTCTCGCAAAGATTTATATATGCGAGACATTAAATACTTAGGATTAACTTAAAAAAGGATCATTTCTTATTTTTTTAATCTCTAAAAAGAGTAAGAAAGATGCCATTATAAGCAAAACCGCAAGTGTGAAAAAAAACATATCTTTTGAGTATATTGCGAGTGCGATACTTAAAGTGGTTGCAACTAAAAGAACGATAAGAATCACATAATAAAAAATATATTTCATGGTTTTAGTAAAGATTAGGTATTAATGATGTTAACAGTATATCAACTTTATTTAATTTAAATTAAGTAAAAAACCTATAATTTTTAGGTTAATTAAACAATTGCCGGACGTATTACGGCACATAAAAGCCCCTTCGCATTCTAGATGTTGAGGGGTTTTTCTTTTCTTATTGGTGGTGAATATGCGAATGAGTCGAATGAGCTTAGGTATGGCCTTAGCGTCAATGGGGATGATTGCAGTTAGTGATGGATTAAATAGATCTACCGATAGTCTAGGCGCATTATCTCGAACTATGCGTTTGACTCAACCAGCAAAACATAAATCAAAGCCTAATCGTATAAGTCAGGCAAAGCGACGCAAGTATAAGCGTCAAGGTCGGGGATGATGGACATAGTAGAGGCAAAACGGAATATCGAAAAATACGAAGCTGAAATCACCAAATGGCAAGCCCTATCACGCGGATTGATGTCACGTGATGAAATGATGCTTGTTGATAAGAAGATCAATCAATTAAAAGAATGGTCGAAGAATTTAAGAAATATGCTGCATGGATGAAAAACAATACTTTTCAGCAACACGCAAAAAACCTTACAAACCAAAAGTGAAAAATAAATCACTACCTAAGCCTGGTGAAAAATACTTAGAAGCATTCGATCGACTTAAAGAAATCCTTGATCGCATGGAAATTAAGTATGAAGAGTATTTTCACTTCAAAAGCACCAAGCATTGGCGTTTTGATTTCCACCTTATTGAATATCGAATGTTGATTGAAATTGCTAGTGGTCCATGGTCAGGTGGTCGTAAAGGTCGTCTTGCTACAAAGGCTTGGAGTGTTGATCGTTATGACCATGCTGAAGAAATGGGATACAGATACATGCGTTTTGAATGTGCTGATATTTCAATGGGGCGTACGACATCCTTGCTTAGAAATTTAAAGGCATCTTATGGACCAGATCAGACCATTTCCACCGACTGATTTAATTGATCAGGCTGAGGAAGAAGAAGCGATTCGATTGGCACCTGCTATTGAGTTAAAAGAATGGGTCGTTAAAAACTGGCTAACCATTGGTGGTGAACTTCATAACCCAGATCATGATCACATTGCAGAGCTGCTACATGATGACGAGACCTTTTTAGCATTCGCATGGGCATCATCGGCATGTGTGGCTAAAAAACGCATGGTACTGGGTCAATGTGAAAAAGTGATGTTTAACCAGGGTGGCTGGAAGAAAGCACGCCAGGAACAACAGATGCGGGATTGGTTTGGATTTGTACCTCAATACTTAATTACGGTAGATGCAGCATTTTGTGAGCAAACTTCAGATCGTGAGTTTTGTCGTTTGATTGAACATGAGCTTTATCACATCGGCGTTGAACGCGATGCAGATGGCGAAATTATCTATAGCGATATGACTGGGCTACCTAAGCATTATCTGGCTGGCCACGATGTGGAAGTGTTCTTTGGTGAAACAAAACGATGGGGTGCGGATGAGTCAGTAAAACGACTTTTGGAAATTGCCAAGAATGCACCATTCGTATCAGAAACTAATATTGCTGCGTGTTGTGGGAACTGTGTGATTGGATAGAGTCTTAGGGCTCTTTTTTTTGGCCATCTTGTACGACGTAGAACGACAAAGAGGTGTTTATGGCAGCACTAAAAGAGCCTGTAAAAATGTTTATAGTTCAGTCTCTTGCTTGCTTTGAAACCCCTCAACAAGTAGCAGACTCGGTAGAAGAAATATACAAGATCAAGATTGATCGTAAGCAATGCCATAGCTATGACCCAACAAAATATGCAGGTCGTAATCTCAGTAAAAAACTAAAGGACTTATTTGAGCGAACACGCAAAGACTTCCGTGAAAATGTTGAGGATATTGCGATTGCGAATAAGGCTTTCCGGTTGATGGAACTTCAAAAGATGTATGAAGATTCTGGAAAAAATAAACGGACAAAACAAAATCTGCTGAAACAGGCATTCCAAGAAACTGATGGTCGTGTGACTAAGCAAGAAATTACCGGTAAAGACGGTAAACCTATTGAAACAGTAAGTTCAAACGTGCCGACTGAAAGCTACCTGAAGGCAAGGGAGCGGGTTTTAGATGAGTATTGATCCAGCACGTGAATTGGCAATACAACTTGAGGCTCAGGAAGATCTGTATTTCTTTTCGCGCTATATGTTTAAAGAACGTCGTAAGTATAAATGGCTGCATAACTGGCACCATCGAGTAATTTGTGATGAATTAATGAAGGTGTTTCAAGGTGAAACCAAGCGTCTAATCATTAACGTTCCACCGCG
>Ga0308170_10004027_pt1 | contig 11738 bp, 7 predicted proteins | sample PhyBR2_2_FD_202136 | JGI IMG/M metagenome (GOLD analysis project Ga0308170, IMG submission 202136) | Phyllosphere microbial communities from UC Gill Tract Community Farm, Albany, California, United States - DLSLSB.R2 | ecosystem: Host-associated > Plants > Phyllosphere > Unclassified | place... | reverse complement strand
TGACCGTGATCGCCATCGCGCACCGCCTGTCGACCATCCGCGACGCCGACCGCATCATCGTGCTGAACCATGGCCGCATCAGCGAAGCCGGCAACCATGAGGCGCTGATGCGCATCGAAGGCGGCCTCTACCAGCGCCTCTACCTGCTGCAGCAGCTGGCGGTTTGAACAAGGGGATAGCGCCTGTCTATACAGCCCATGAGTTGAGGGAATACATATGTAGCTTTTTCGCATATACCCGGGAAAATATGTATTTCTTTGTAGCAAGCGGCGTACAATGATCGGCTGTGTCCCGCACGGGACGATCGTCACGCCCCTGAGGAACTATGTTGGCAGGCCACCATCGCGGATCGCATCACCGGCGCAGCCTCGGGCTGCTGGCGGCGCTTTTCCTGGCTTCCGGCCTGGCCTTCGCCGATGCTCCCGCGCCGCTGGCCGAGCGCCTCGCCGCGCTCCAGGACGTGAGCCGCTTCGTCCCGCAACGCGCCCTGCCGCAGCTGGTGAAACTGGAGCGGGAAAGCCGCGCCGCGCCGCTGGCCGAGAAAGCCGCCTTCCTCGACCTCGCCTGCAAGACCTACAACAACCTGGGCCAGAACGAGGTCGCCGACAAGCTGTGCGACGAGCTGATCCAGCTCGGCCAGCAGCATGCCGACAACACGATCACCGCGCGCGGCCTGCTGGCCAAGGGCTATGTGCAGTTCTCGTTGAACGAGCTGGCCTTGTCCCACCAGCTGATCTGGCAGGCGGAAAAGCTGGCTGCCGGCAGCCGCGACATGGACCTGCGGGTGCGCGTCACCATCTCTTCAGGCCAGTCCTTCGGCGAGGACGGCAACTTCCCGATGGCGCTGACCAGGCTGCAGGCCGCGGCCAACCTGTCACGCGAGAGCGGCCAGCCGATGCTGATGGTGATCGCCTACAACTCGCTGGCCAACCTGTACGAACAGATGCGCGAATACGAAAAAGGCTTCGACGCGCTGAAGGAAGCCTACCGCGCCGCGGAGAACGTCGATTCCCCGGGGCGTGTGGCGACGCTCAAGAATACCGAATACGCGCTGTCGATGGACGCCGGCCAGACCCAGCGCGGCCTGAAGGCCCTGCTGGAAGCGGTGGAACTGGAGCGCAAGATCGGCGCCGGCCCGATGGTCGCGACCGCGCTGGTCAATCTTTCGGACTTCTACCTGAAGGAGAAGGATTATCGTAACGCCCTCTCCTACGGCCAGCAGGCGCTGGAACAGGCGCGCCTGATCAACAAAGAGAGTTCGATGGCGACGGCGCGCGTGAACATCGGCCAGGCCTACCTGGCCCTCGGCCGCCTGGCCGAAGGCAAGAAGAGCATCGAAGACGGCATGGCCTGGTACGAAAAATCGGGCGACAAGCCGCAGCTCCAGGCTGTGATGGCCGAATACGGCGACGCGCTGGAGCGCGCCGGCGACCTGCCCGGTGCCCTGAATGCCTACCATCGCGAGCGCACCCTGTCGAACGAGCTGTTCGAAAAGCGCCGCCAGAAGGCGGTGATGGAGCTGCAGGAAAAGTACGAGGCCGACAAGGCCAGGCGCCAGATCGAGCTGCTGCGCCAGGAAAACCAGGTCAAGACCACCGAGATCGACAACCGCCGCCTGCAGCAGCGCGTGTGGTGGCTGCTGGCGCTGGTGTTCGCGCTGTCCTCGGTGATCGTCTACTTCTTCTACCGCAAGGTACGCCAGGCCAACGCCCAGCTCGAGGAAAAGAACCAGGAACTCAAGCAGCAGAGCGCGCGCGACCCGCTGACCGCCCTGTACAACCGCCGCCACTTCCAGGAGTTCATGCGCGGCCAGCAGGAGATCGCCCAGGCCTCCGCGAGCGACGAGATGGTCAGCGCGATGTACCTGATGGACGTCGACCACTTCAAGCACATCAACGATACCTACGGCCACGGCGCCGGCGACGCGGTGCTGCGCGAGATTTCCGACGCCCTGCGCGAGATCCTGCGCGAGACCGACATGATCGTGCGCTGGGGCGGCGAGGAATTCCTGGCCTTCCTGCCGGCGGTGCCGCGCGGCAGCCTGGACGACGTGGCGCGCCGCCTGCTGAGCGGCATCCCGGCCCGCACCATCGACTACCAGGGCGTCCAGCTGTCGGTGAACGTCTCGATCGGCTTCGCGCCCTTCCCGCTGGCGCCGGGCGGAAAGCCGATGTCCTGGGAGCGCGCCGTCAACCTGGTCGACATGGCGCTCTATTTGGCCAAGGGCCACGGCCGCAACCGCGCCTACGGCGTGCAGGGCTTCGCCCACGAGACCGGCATGACCATGGAGCAGATCGAGCAGGACATCGAGGCTGCGTGGCGCGCCGGCAGCGTCGAGCTGTCGGTGGTGCAGGGCAGCTGGCCGGCGCTGCGGGCGGCTTCCTGAGCCGGACGCTCAGCGCGCCGCTTCCTGCATCTTCTCGCCCGCCTTCTCGACCTTCTCCCCGACTTTTGCCGTGACATGATCCAGGCTGCGGCTCGCTTCCGCAGCCGCTTCCTTCGCCTTGTCGCGCGCCAGATCGGCGGCGGCATCGGCCTTGACCACCTGGTCCTGGACCGCGCTCTGCACCTTGGCGCCGGCATCGTCGACCGCCTTGCCGGCCTTCTGGGCCGGGCCCATGCCGTCGCCGGACGTCGATTGATTGCAGCCGGCCAGCAAGGCGGCAAGAAAAACGGCTGTAGTCGATATGCGATTCATGCTGCTCCTCCTTTCCGGTTACGGGAACTTTGCCTGCTGCTCGGCCTGGGTCTTCAGTGCCCGGCACTCGCGGTTGCCGGCATCGACCATGGTCAGGCATAGCGTCATCTTGTCGGCCGCGGCACCGTAATTGCCGTTCGCCATGTCGCGTTGCGCGCTCTGGATCAGGTTGTACGCGGACTGGGCTTTGTCGCCGCCACCGGCGCCGGTCGCCCCGCCGCCCGAGGAACCGGCGGCACTGCGCGGCACGGCCAGCGGGTGGGCGGCGTCGCGACGTGCGGTCTCGACGCGTTCCTTCAGCGCGCGCGTATCCTCGTCCTCGCCCCAACGCTTGGTGAACGCCTGCAGGCGGGCGAGCGCCTTGTCCCAGCCGTCCGCGGCCAGCGCCGATTCGACCGCGCCGCTGGTCTCGCTCCAGGCCTTGGCGCGCTGGCGCCGCTTGGTGCACCTGGCGGCTTCGTCGTTGAGCGCCTGCTGCAGGCGCTGCAGCTGCTCCGGCGTGGCGCGGGTCTTGCGCAGGGCGATCAGCTCGGCCTGGGCATCGCTGCCCTTGCACTCGCGCGCCAGGGCGATCGCGGCGTCGATGCGGCGGTCGATCTTCTTGGTCGACGGCTTGGCCACCAGCCACACGCCCCACAGCACGACCAGCGCCAGCACCCACCAGCGCAGCCGGATCGGCTTGCGCTGGGGCGGGTGCGCGGCCAGCGGCGGGCGCGGGACTTCCTGGCGCGGCGGCGGCGGTGGCGGTGGCGGTGGCGGTGGCGGTGGCGTTGGCGGCGGCGGCGGTGGCGGCGCGGAAGGGCTCTTGGCGCTGTGGCCGAATGCGGTCGCGCTCGGGGTGGGCGGCACCGGCGGCTTGAGCTCGGGCTTTGCTTCGGGCCTGATCTCCGGCGTGATGTCGGGCGGCGGCGCGTCCGACCAGCCGGACAGCGATGCCGCCGCGCTCGCCCCTGCGGCCGCGGCCACGGCTGCGGCGGATGCCGGCGGCGCAGTCTCGCCGGCCGCCGGTGATGGCGCGCGCGCACCGGCGCGCGTCTGCGCCGTCCCGCACCAGGGACAGTAGTTCACGGGCCGCGGCGCCGGCCGGCCGCAGGCCTCGTTGATACAGCGGTAGATCGCTTCGTCTTGCACGGTACTCCCTTATGGCGGATCCGGGATCCCGTCGTCCGGATCGGGGATCGCGGCATCGTGACCGCCCGCCAGTTCCGGGATCTCGCCGACCGTCTTCCACTTGTCCAGGCGCGGGTTCCACTGCATGTTCCAGATGCGCGTGCCGGGGTCGATCTCGCCGCGCGCCAGCTGCTGCGCCACCTCTTCCAGCGCATACGGGCCGCGCTGGGCGCCGTTCACGAACAGCTTGTAGCGCGAGGCCATCGGGGTCGCGCCGACGACGAATGCCGCCGGTCCGAGGCCGGCCGGTTGCACGCCGTCCGCCGCCGGGGCCGCCGGCATCGACGGGCTGACGATGGTGGCGGCCGCATGCGCAGCATGTGCCGCATGCGCCATGTCCATCGCCGCCAGGCCGCCCACGGCCGGCGCCGACGAACGCCGCTCCAGCGCCTGCAGCGCGCGCGCCTCGCCGGCCAGGAATTCGGACCGGATCACCCGCTTGTCGCTCGGGCGCTCGACTTCCCACTGGTAGGCGTCGCTGGCGGAATCCGGCACCGTCTCGCTCCACAGGTCGAGCTGGGCCAGGGCCGCCTCGACCTGGGCCGGCGACAGCTCCGGCTGGATGGTCGCGGCGCGGCGCATCCACTGGTCGTACAGGCGCCGCGCGGTGATGGTCGGCAGCGAGGGCGAAGGCAACTGGGCGCCGGTCTCGTCGACTTCCAGCTTGGGCTCGTAGACGCGCAGCTGGTAGTGGCGCATCAGCGCCGCCAGCAGGGCCAGCCGGTAGGGACCCATCGTGCCGAGGCGCTGGCGCACGGCGGCGATCACCTGCTCGCGGTAGTAGGGCGGCAAGCCGTTCGAGCGGATCGCGTACTCGTTGCCGATCTGTAGCCATTCGCCGGATCCCGGCTCGACCTCGAACAGGTATTGCCCGCGCGGCTGGAAGGCGGCCTCGCGGTCGCCCGCATCCTGCTTGCGGCGGATGACGCCCAGCGCCACCGCCTGCAGGAACCATTCGTAGTCGTCGGCCAGGCGGTTCAGCTCGTCCATCGAGGGCGAGATCGGATGGCGGAAGCGGGTCGAATCGAAGTGCAGGTGGGTCGGGATCTTCGGGTTCTCGATCTGGTAGGAGGCGCGCCAGGTCGGCAGGCCGCGCAGCACCGTCATCGGATAGCCGGACAGTTCGATGTAGCACACAGCCCGCCCCGGCTCGCCGGTGTTGACGATGGCGACCGCGTCGCCGTGCAGGAAGCCGGTCGGCACGGCGGCGCGGATCTCGGGCTCCAGCTTGCGCCAGGCGGACGGATCGCCGACGCCGATGAAGCACTTGAACTGGTCGGCGCTGGGCGTGAACTCGGCCGAGAAGCGCGCGTTAATCCAGGGCATGCTGCTCTTGATCCATTCGCTGAACACGCGGTGGCGCTCCTGGGGCGACATCGCATTCAGGCGCTCCAGTAGCGGATCGACGGCCTGCGCCGGTTCTTGCCCGGCCGCCTGCATGCTCAGGGTTTGGAAACTGAGCTGGGTCTGCGCGCGGCGGAACAGCTTCAACAGCAGGTCGGCGCGCAGGCGCTCGTCGCCCAGCTGCGGGAACAGCCTGGCCGAGCCGCCGAATTCCAGCAGCACCTCTTCGGCCCAGCCGCTGACGTCGCTGGTGAGGCGGACCGGCTGCGGCAGCACGTCGCTGGCCAGCTTGATGTAGGTGGCGTGTTCCTGGCGGGCGTCGGCGCGCAGCTGGCCGATGCGCTGGTCGCAGGCGGCCAGCATGGCCTGGACCGAACGCCGGCCTTCCTGGAATTCGCCGGCGATGCCGCTCCATTGCGCCTGCCCCTGCTCGTCGGTGCCCTGCGGATTGCCGAGCCAGGCCGACATGCTGTTCATGACGTCGATGGCCTGGCCCGATGCGACGGACAACAAATGGAAGCGCAGGTAGTCGGCGATGTCGCGTTTCAGGTGATTCATCACCTCGCGCGACTGGGCATCCTTGCCGAACAGGCGGCCGGAGGCCTGCGACAGGTTGTTCAGCGATTCCTCGACCTGGCGGGTGCGCAGGGCGTCGCGGATGTCGCGGTAGCGCTTGCCGTTGCGCTGGGCGTTGGCGAGGTCGCGCTGGCTAAGGCGCGCCTTGACCTGCTCCAGCAGCGACAGCACGAACTCCAGCCCGCCCTGCTTGCGGTCGTCCAGCAGCATGTAGAGGCGGCCGCGCACGTTCAACCTCAGTTCTCCGAGCAGTTCTCCCGTCTTGCGCTTGATCCGGTCTTCGCTGGTCTCGGCGGTGGCGCCGGCTTCGCGGATGGCGTCGCGCTCCAGGTTCGGCAGCAGCTCGACCACCTTCTCGCGCCACAATTTGAGGTCGTAGGACGCCATGACGCGGTCGATCTCGAGCTGCACCTTGCTCTCGACCCGTTCCAGCAGCGAGCGCTGGTCCTTGTCCATCAGGAGCATGTCGGTGAGCGCGTATTCCTGGAAAGGCGTGACGTCCACGGTGCCCTTGCGGAAGTCGGGGAATTCCGAGAAGGGATGCTCCCCCATGCCCATCTGCTCGCGCATGAAGCTGTCGCGCTCGGCATCGGTGGCGCGGCGCGCGAGGTTGCCAACACCTGTGCCGTCGGCGCTGGCGAGACCGAAGAAGGCCTTCACCATCAGCGCGGCCAATTCATAGGCGCGGATATCGTCGCGCAGGCCTTGCTGGGTGTCCAGCACGGCCTGGCCGAAGGCCGAGTACACCTTCGAGTAGGACAGGCGCATGTCGCCGAAGCGCTGCTCCGGCACCCTCGGATTGTAGGGACCGAGCTTGTGCTGCTGCTGGTTGACCGCCACCGAGCGCTTGCGGTTGGCGAAATCGGCCGAGGCGAAATCCTCGAACAGGGTGTCGGCCACCATCTGGTAGACGTCCTTGATATCCTGGGTCGCCTTGTTGGCCAGGTTGGCGGTGTCGACGAAATACACGTCGTCGAAGGGCGCGCCGCGGCCGACCACGCTGTCCGGATCCATCCACTGCACGCGCGCGTTCATGTCGCGCATGCTGGTCTCCAGCTCCATCAGGGTCGCGTAGGCATTGGCCTCGGTGCGCTCCTTGTTGGCCTTCGCATAGCCCGAAGGCAGGAACATCACCAGGTCGACCTGGCTGTCCGAGACTTCCTGGCGCGCGATGGCCTTGGCGATCCAGCCCAGGTCGATGGCGCTGCCGGCCCCGGTGCCGCCGGCGTTGGAGGCGATCACGACGATGCGGAATTTGCTGGTATCGACCTGCAGGCCGAGGCGCTGGTAATTCTCCTTGCGCTCGATGCCGGCGTTCGAACTCAGGAAATTCAGCGCGCCCTTGATGCGGCCCCTCAGCTTGGGATACTTGTCGAACAAATAGAGACGCGCCACCGCGCGGATCTGGCCCGCGCCCTTGGACGGGTCGATGCCCAGCGAACGCAGCTTCTTCGGCCGCAGCGGCATCCAGTTTTCAATTAACGGGAACCGCGCCAGGCTGTCGTCGGACTCGTGGTACTGCGGCAGGTCGAGCGGCTCGACCAGGCGCTCCTCGTCCGTCAGCTTGACCAGTTCGAACCAGGGGTCGGTGCGCTGCGACTTGCCTTCGTCGATGATGGCGTGGTTATCGAGGTCGAAGTGCAGGAAGCGCGCCACCGGGAAGTCGGCGATCGACTCCACGCGGGTCGGGTGCTGGCGGTTCCAGACCGCCGACAGGATGCGGCGGCGGATCCGCATCATGACTTCCATGCCGGTGCCGCCGGCGCCGATGAACAGGGTCGGGCGCAGGTCGACTTTGAGTTCGGCGCGGCCGGCTGCGGCTTTCTGGTTCAGGGCCGAGGGATCGGGAAAATCTGCCATGTCATGCATCCTTACTTAGTTTGTACACTTAGCGACGGCCAATGAACAGTGCCGCTATCAGGGCCACCACGCCGATCACCACCAGCGGCCCCGTGATCGCCAGGGTCAGGTACTTGGCCGCGTTGATGATCGCCAGCACCGCCGCGAAGGAGAGGAAGGCCAGCCCCACGAACATCAGCCAGCCCGCGCTGCCGGCCGAGGACGGCGCCACGCGCCTGACGACCAGGTGGTGCACGTAGGCGTTCCGCACGAGGAAGTAAATCACCAGCAGCACCACGAACACCGCGCCGCCGATGGCCAGGTCGCGCGCCGAGGTATCCCGCAGCGGCGCCGCGCTCGTATTGGTGGCGCCGCCCGGCGCGATCTCGACCGGCTGGTTGGCGGTATCGGGCGCCGTCTTCGGCATCCCGTCCTGGGGCGTGGTCGGCGTCGTCTGGCTCGGCAGCTTGAAGCCGGGGTCGGTCGAGGTTGGATTTGTTTTCTGATCTTGCATGGGGTCCTCTCGGTATTTTTATCTCATCGCCCCAGCCTGACCTGGGCGCCTTCGCGCAGGTCGATCAGCTGGTGGCCGAACAGCGTCGTCTTCAGGCGGGCCACTTCCCTGCCCGCCTTGTCGTAGATCGGTTGGGTGGCGCCGGCGCGCGTGTGCACGGTGCGCAGCTCGTCTTCCACGGTCAGCTGCACGCGCCGCGGGCGGCCATAGGCATACGCTGCGCCGGCGCCCGCCGCCAGCAGCGCCAGCGCCGCGCCGATCAACGCCACCAGCGGCCCCGAGCCGTAGTGCACCCTCACTTCGAGCGGCAAGGTGGCGGTCGAGGCCTGGATCTCGCTTGGTGGCGTGAAGATCTCGGGCAGCGGATCGCCGGGGAACAGCGCCGCCATCCGTTCGCGGAAAGCCTGCGACAGCACCAGCTTCTGGCCGGCCAGGTGCAGCTCGATCCGCCCCGGCAGTACAAAGGCGGAGCCGGCCGACCTGATCGCCTCCATCGACCATTTGCCCGGCAGCTTGGCCACCGGCAGCTGCATGCTGGACGCCAGCGGTTCGGGCCTGCCGGGGGCCAGCTGGTCGATCCTGCTGCGCGCCAGCTCGATCGGGCGGTTCTCGCCGGCCAGCATCGAACGCGCGCTGATGGTCGCGCCGGCAATCGTGTAGGGATAGATCGTGTTCTCCAGCTGCCACTGGATGCGGGTGCCCGGCGCCACCGCGCCCGGTTCGACGTCGGCATGCAGGCGGCCGCCCGCATCCATCGCCAGCGCGACGCCGGCCGCCCCCTCGACGCGGCGCGGCACCAGGCGCACGGTGTCGCGGTCCAGCGGTTTCAGGCGCGCCGGCGGTTCGGTGATCACGCGCTGCACGCGGCCCGATGCCAGCAGGGCGTCGAGCGCCTGCGCGCCTTCCTTCCCGGCCGCGAACACGTAGATCATCAGGCCGTTCGCGCTGTAGTGCTCGCCCTTGACCGGCATGCGCAGCGGGAAGGCCAGCGCCTTGTCGATCGCGGCGCCGCGGTGGATCAGCGCATAGAATTCGCGGTTGCGCGCGGCGGTCGCCTGGTCGTTGTTGGGACTGTTGCGGTTGTTCGTCACCAGCCAGATCAGGCCGGGCTTTCCCCCCAGGACCTGGTTCAGGGCGGCGTCGACGGCTTCGCCAAGGTCGGTGTCGGCCAGCGCCGCGCCGCCCGACTTGCCCGCGCCCGGCTTGCGCGCGGTCTGCAAGCCGGCCAGCGCCGCCTGGACGTGGGCATGCAGGGTCCCGGGGTCGGCCTGTTCGGACAGCAGTCCTTTCGGCGACGGCGCGCCCGGCAGCGACTGGTTGAAGGACGCCAGCACCAGGGCGTCGCCGGGCTGCACCACGCTGGCGACGAGTTCCGTCACCAGCGGCTTGAAGGCGGACGCCGGATCGCTGTAGAAGGGTTCCATCCAGCCGGAGTTCTGCACCAGCACCACCTGCGGGATGGCGAAGGCCGGCGCTGCCGGCCCGAGCAGGGCGGCAAGCGTCGCCAACCGTGTGGCAAACGAGGCGAGCGCGCGCCTCACGACGGCTCTTCCAGGTTCCAGCCGCGGATCCGGTTCCAGTCTGGGTGGTGCAGCCAGAGATGGTTGGCGTACACGAAGGGCAGGCACTCGAGCGGGCGCGACAGGCGTGCGACCTCGTCGAGGATGACGTTGCGCCGGCCTATCCATTCGACGGTGGTGCGGGCGATCACGCGGTCGGCCAGCGCGTCTTCCGCGCGGCCGGTGTATTTATGGAAGCGCAGCACCAGCCCGCTGGGCTGGCTGCGGTTGTTGTTGAAGCTGCGCAGCAGCGGCAGCACCAGGGAATCGTCTTCGTTCTGGTCTTCGACGTGCTCGCCGGACCAGGGTTCGTCGACCACCGGATGGCCGCGCCGGAACAGCAGGTTGGCAAAGCCCAGGCGGGCGCCGTCGATCGGCTCGCGCTGCGGCTTCTCGGTGCCGAGTTCGAGGAAGCAGTAGGACTGGCCGTCGTGCCCGATCAGCCACATGCGGCCGTCGCGGCTCAGGGTCGGACCGCCGAACTGCAGGCGCGGCAGCCAGGTGTCGGGCCAGGGCAGGAAGCGCGGCGCCTCGCCCGGACGCCACAGCAGCTGGCCCTCGTCGTGCAGCCAGGACAGCTGGCCGTCGTAGGCGATCGGCCGGCTCCAGCCGGACAGCGGCAGCGCGCCGCATGCGTACTGCGGGCCGGGCGCCAGGTCGGCGTCCAGCGAGGCCAGCACCAGCACGCCGGCATTCCCGCGCACCAGGCAGGCGAGCTGGCGCCGCACGAAACCCGGCGCGGCGACGAGCGGCGCTGCCAGCACCGGTTCGAGGCGGTAGGTTTCGTTGATCGGATTGATCCACAGCCGGTAGAGCCCCTGGCCGGTCGGCACCAGGCCGATTTCGCCGCGGCGCGGCTCCAGCGCCGGCAGCCAGCCATAGTCGGACGCGCCGAAGCGCAGGTCGGCCGTGCCCTCTTCCGGCACCAGCACATGCCACAGCGCGCCCAGCGGATCCCAGTACTGCAGCACGCCGCGCCCCGGCGCCAGGGCCAGCAGGCGCTGTTCCGGAAAACCGTAGCCGGCGGCGATGAACACGCACTGGGCGTTGGGGGGCGGCGGCATCGAGGTGTCGAAGCGGCCGATGTGAGGCGCGGCCGGGCGTTCCTCCAGGCTGTCGCCGAGCGGCAGCGAGGTGACGGGCAGGCCGTGCGGCACATGGCGCGGCAGCAGCTGGTCGGCATGCGGGCCCCACCAGTCGGGGCGGCGCTGCTGGCGTCCGGCCAGGCGCTCCAGGGAGCGGCCGCATTCGGGACAGAACGAGAACCCTTCCGGATAGATGGGCGAGTGCTCGCAGCGCTCGCCATCGCAGGAAGGAAGCGAGGCGCCGAGCAGGTGCGCGAAGTCGGCCATGCGTCCGCGCGCATGGGCGCTCCAGTCGATCCGGCCCAGGCCTTCGCTGGCGGCCAGCTCGAACTGCCCGTTCTCGTTTTCCAGCCAGACACTGGCCGGAGTTTCCCATCGGTATGCCACTGGGTTTGCCATTGTCCCCCGCTGTCGGTCATCAAAAAAGCGACGGCCCGCTCCATTCCTGGGGCCGTTGTGCTTTTGGAATCATAGCGCCAGCATGGGGGCCATGGCGCCCCGTTCACGAAAGGAGCGCGGAGCAGTGCTTCAGGGATCAAATGGCGGGCTGTTCAGCGGAACTTCTGGACGCATCGACGGACACGACCTGGCGGATTTTCCAGCGGCCGTTCTCCAGCACCATCGCCAGGGCCAGCACCCGGCGCGGGCCGTCGTCCTCGCCGGTTTCCCCGCCGCCGAGGGTGACGACGACATCGGCGGCGCCGGCGCGCTGGCGCATGGTGGCCGCATGCACGCTGCGCTGCCAGGCCGGCCGGTAGCCGGCGGACTGGGTGAAGTAATCGCGCTGCGGCACCCGGCCGCCCTGCAGCCGTTCGACCAGCCGCGCCGCCAGCTCCTTCGTCACGTAGCGGGTGAAGGTGTCGTAGCGGTCGCTGAGCGGATCCTGGTCGGCGCTCAGGGCCTCGAGGTACCAGCCATAGAACTCGGCGGCCACCACGTCCGGCGCGACCGCG
>Ga0308170_10004026_pt1 | contig 11739 bp, 13 predicted proteins | sample PhyBR2_2_FD_202136 | JGI IMG/M metagenome (GOLD analysis project Ga0308170, IMG submission 202136) | Phyllosphere microbial communities from UC Gill Tract Community Farm, Albany, California, United States - DLSLSB.R2 | ecosystem: Host-associated > Plants > Phyllosphere > Unclassified | place... | reverse complement strand
ACGTAGAAAGAAGGCTCGTGGGGAATCTTGTGTTCGGTGAAGATGGAATCGAAGGATCTGAGTGAGCGAAATCGTCAGTTGACGATTCTGAACTCATTGAGAGAAGAAGATAGCTCACTCTCGGTACTCTTCAGCAAGGAAGATGGTGTGAGAGTTCAATTGAGGAATTTTACTGTTGTAAAGCGATCCTCAGGTCAGCATACAAGGCCATGAAGGAGGGGAGAAAAGCGAAAACGTACCGGTTCATCGACCAGTAGAAACTGATCGAGGAGCAGCTAACGGGTTTCTCTTCTAATCGCTTCGAGTAACTCGTCTCCTTGTACAAGTGACCCATAGCCCACACCAAATCAGCGTTGACGAGAACGACATCCGCTCTCAATTCCTCTCCATCTTCCGTAATGACACCCTTCGCTTCTCCATTCTCGACAATGACACGTTCGACTGGTGTGTTGAATCGGAACTTGGCTCCGTTGCGTTCAGCGATTTTGGCGAGAGTCTTGGGAACGATCGAGAAACCTCCAAGAGGGTAGAGGATACCTTCGCAGTGTTCGGTATATTGAAGCAAGTTGTAAGCACCGAGAGCGTCGAAAGGTGACATTCCCTGTTGAGAGGCGAGGAGGGCGAGCGGAGGTGAGAAAGGGACGGTATGGAGGGAGGAAAGGAAGACTAACGAGGTACATTGAGGCGAAAGTGAAAGCACGACGCATTCGCTCAGTCTTGAAGTAACGAGAAGCACGGGTATACACAGTCGAACAGACACTGATGAGGAGGCCTGATTGCAAGAATGAATGGAAAAAATTAGTAAAAGCTGCTCGATTGCTGAAAGTTCAGTGTGAAATCGCCAACTCACGAAGTTGGGTAAGGAGAGTAGGACGGATGATGGAAGCGAGAGTAGTATAATTTCGGTGAAGAACATGTTCGTATGAGAGTTCGTAGTGAACGTGAGCCTCCTTCATGAAACCGAGGAATCTGATAAAAGAAAGTTGATTGATTCGCAAGATCGCTGTCAAGATCAGTGGCGCCCTTGAACCACGACGACGAGTGAGAGTGATAGAACATACCCTTCAAATCCATCTTTGCCCTCCCATCTTTCTACTTCTGCCTTCATACGACTGAGATCGGTAGACATCTCGACAGATTCCTTGTCAGGGAAAACGATTCTATAATTTGGTTCACACTTGACTAGCTTGATACCTTCCTTGTCCAATGATGTTCCGAGATCCTTGAATGACTCTGCGATCAATTTAGGGAGGAGATAAAGACTCGGTCCTTGATCGAAGCGATAGTTTGGAGCTCCTTCGAAAGTACTGCATCGTCCACCAGCGAAATCGTTCTTCTCGAGTACTAGGATCGGATCATACGAGATCAGCTAAGCTAACAAGAAGAAAGGGAGAGTTGTTGCTCACCTGTGACATCGAAACCACCTTGAGTTAATCGGGCTGCTGAAGCACATCCACCGATTCCTGCTCCTACGATAATAGCCTTGGGTCTCCCACTGCTGCTTGATGATCCTTTCTTCTCTACCGACATGTTTGGAAAAGTGGAGTGAGGTGAAGAAAGAGAGCCCGATCGACGAACGCTCTCGAAATCTCGATGTCGATTTCACAAGGTCAATTTTCGACTTTTCGCAAGGCGAGTAGGTGGGCGTAGCCTTTATTCGACGACGTACTCTACCTTTACGGCTTCGTCCGAGACCGCTGGGAAATGAAATCGAAGAGCGGAAAAATCTCGGAACTCACGCGGATCGCTGACGAATGTCTTCCTGGATCACTCCGACGCTGATCAAAGGGATACCGGCAGGACTATGCGACGAACAGACGTCGATGCGGACGATGTAGCTCGCTCGGAGCGTGAGTTTCGAGTCAGACTGAGGATTCTGATTTCTGGACAGGAGAAAGCCGCCGCGAAGTGCACCGCAAAGGAGAAGGGAGTGTAGCGTCCGCGGCCTACACGAGACGACGAGGGCTTCTTGTATCACTGAATGGGGCTATGTCCATTGGTTTTGCTGAATCGGATCAAGAGTTTTCTACTTCGCCTCTGCAACCTGACCACACTCGGGACATTTCCTTAACTCTTCCTTCTGCATCCATTCCTACAACACCGGAAAGACGTCAATCGATCACTCCCCTCGCTCACAAAGGGAGGAGGCTTACCTGAATCAGCGGTTTGAGTTGACTTCCGAGATCTTCGCAGTGGAATGAAACTTCCCGAATGATCGTTGGCGTCTTGTGTTCAGGAGATTGGCAGTACCATCTCAGTCGATCTGTCAAGCGAAGTAGAGGTCTTCAGTATCGAGAACCGAGCGAGTCGAGGCAAAGGAGAAAAGTTCACCGACTGCTTGACCTGGTCGAACCCGCTCAATCACGATACCCACAGTATCGGCGTATCGGCAAGGGTTATGAGGAGTGTTGCCTGTGCTCAAACAAGACAAACTATCTCAGCCTCATGCAAAGAGATTGGCCAGAGTCTTCGTTCGCTCACCTGGGAGTAAGAACATCTCTCCTTCTCCGATCGTGATCTCCCTGAACTCTCCTCCCTCGACACTTACGGCGTCTAACCCTTCCTTCGTCTTGACTCTTTCGCCTCGTTTGACACCGTCGACTACTTTCAATGTCATGTGTCCCTTGTATTGATAGAACCATTCTTCCGTTTCGTTGATGTGGTAATCTACTCGTTATCGTCTCGTCAGTGTGCGTGGGAGGATGAGTAGAGTCGAGAGACGTGGACAAACCGTTTCGAGAATTTGGACCTCCGACTAACATGACAGTGAAATCACCTCCATCGTAGCTGTATCACCAACGCAACACCTTAGCACACTGACATAGATCCTAAGAAGCTCATGGACGTACATGCACTTGTTATTGACGGGAGGAGCGAGAAGATGAGAGTTCTCCGCGAGCCATTTTGGGAGGTTGATCGGGGTCGAGAGCATTTTGTTGTTCTACTCTGCGGAGTAAATGATCATAGTGTCAGTTTATCAATTCGCCGGAGTGATCTGAAAGTGCTCGGAGGTAAGAAAGGTCGCTTCTCGCGAAATCGACGCATTCTTGCGAAGAATCGTCAAGTCCGCTTTCTCCTCCTCGTTCCTTTTCTTCGCTCATGCCAACTTCCAAATTCATTCCCTGATTGCCCTCTTGTCTTTCTGTTGAACTCTGCCGCTATGCAGCGATTTGTCCCTCCTGGACAATCGATTCTCATGCATCGCTCCCCAGAGGGAGATGGAGATCCCCTGACACGCTCTTGCACCCACCTCGAGCTGTCGCCATGCAATCGGTCGACTCGAAGCGATGCTCAAACGTACCAATGGTCAAGTTGAGTCAGAGAAGTTTGTGGTTGCTGGAGGAGTCTGTAGGGTTTGATCGGACAGCAGATGGTGCGCCTAGAGTACTTTGAGAGTTCTAAGAGTTGCCGGAGTCGACGAAAGCTGAGCGAGTGAGGTGTAGGTAGCAACGAGCTAAAATTGATGAGATTCGCAAAAGTGGAGGTATGACGAGGGTTCTTCATCCTTTCCTGCAACGATGCGCTAGACCGATCTATTTGAACGGAATGTGAGCCCAAACTTGGCCCAAACGGAAGCCCGGAAGAGGGAGAAATGAAAGTCGAAAAGTTTGCGAAAAACCTCTCTCGTTCGCAAACCTCGTTCTTTGTAATGGAACGTGAAGAGATGTTATATACTGCCATACGTGGAAAGCTCTACATAAAGATCGAATCGAAGTGTCTATCGAGTCTAACGAGAAGGAAAAGGTAAGAAAGGGGAGGGTCCGACAGCTAAAGAAGAAAACCGACGGCGAGGTTAAAGATGCAAAATGAAGGAGGAAGAAGGGACTGCTACAAGGAAAGTGTGAAGGCGAAATATAAGAGTGGCGGACACGTCTAAGGTTCTAGCGAGGGATTGGAGAGAAGGCGGCGATCGACCAGCGAAGCGGCGGAACGACGAGTTTGTTTGGATCATGATTTTTGCGAGGGAACGAGTTTGCGAGGTAAGAAGATATGTAAAGTTGGATGCGAGGTGGTGAAGGCGATATGTACGGTTGAGGCGGGGGTGAGGTGTGTTCGGTTAGAACGAGGAAAGGTTGGAACCGCGACGACGTCCTCCTCCGAAGACCAAATTGACGAGGCTGCGCAAACCAAATTAGGTGAGTGAGATCAAACGAGAGAAGGAAAGGGGATGTAGAAACTCACGCAGCGGAAACGAAGAGACCGACGGTCAACCCAATCGCGACCTGAACGAGAGATTCGGCAGTTTGGAATCCGGAAGCGTAGGCTGAGCTGTTGTCGCCGGTATCGGTGAAAGCGAGGAGACCACCGTTCGACAGACCAGAAGGAAGTTGAACGAGAATACCAGGAACCATGATGACCTGGAGAGAGAAGAACGCTCAAGTCAGTTTGAAGTGCGTTGGAAGAGAGGGTCTCAAAGGTAAACATACGAAAGGCGACTCTTTCGAGAGACGACCGTAGACGTTTCCAAGGAATCCGACAGCGAAAGAACCAATAGCAGACGAGATGTCGGATCGACCTTCGAAAGCGTACTTTCCTGAGAAGAAATTTGCGGCGAATCCAGCACTTCCGACAATGATCATGAGAATAGTCTCTTTGCGGAAAAGTGGTTGACCGTTCCTCAATGCCAACATGAGCAAGAACGAGGGAATCGTCAAGAAATCTATCAAGAGAAAGAACAGAGATCAGTCAAAGATTGACAGATGACAAGGGAGCAAGAATGACTTACACCACCAAGCGGGAATCGTGTCCATGTACCAAGGAGGGTTTGCGTTTCGAATTGCTGAACAAGTGTAGTCACCGTAACCTGGAATCGTGTCGATTGTCGTGATTCGAGCGTAAATCTCACTACCGATTGACAGACCGAATCTGCAAAGGCCGAGTCGAGTCAGTATAGGAGAGATGAGAGACGAAGAAGCTGAACTTACCCGAGGAAGAGCGAGTATAGAATCGAGTAGACGAGTCGAACACTTCCCGAAATGATCGACCGATTTGCGAGTTCGAGAGAACCGCACAGAACGATGTAACCGGGAAGAATGAGGACGACGGATCCCGATACGACAGCGGCGAAACAGAACTTCTGCGATGAAGCGATAGCGGCGGCGAGGAAGGAAATGATGCAAGCGATAACGATTCTGTGAAGCAAGAAGTTGTTCAGTGTCTTGCCTCGAAGGAATAAAGCAAAAAAGTGGACTTACTCGAACAGTGAAGCGTAGAGATCGTTGCGAGAGACGATCACTTGAACGAGAACGAGGAGCGCTCCGAGAGGCATTGCCATCAAACAATCGATGAAGGAACCGTAGAAAGCTGCAAAGCGAACAGTTAAGCTGACGTTTCGAGCGCGTAAGAGTCAAGGGGGAAAGCTTACCAGAGGGTTGAATGAAAGCACTAGCGAGAGCACCGATAATGAGTGATTGCCAGAGGTTGTATTTAGGGGGAGCGACCATGAGCTCGTCGAGTTGAGCGCTGGCGTCCGTAACCGAGAGTCTGTCATGAACGACATTGTAGTAGATTGTGTACGCCGTCAGAAGTTTGCCGAGATCGAGACCGTTTGCTTGTTTCAAGAACTGGGAGAAAACGATGCGATCAGTCACTTCCGGATTTTGGCGCTCTTTGACGACGAGGGGAACTCACCTTGATGTCGGAAGTGTGAGTAGCAGCATCTCCGAACGACATGAGCATAACTCCAGGAATGTAGATGACTTGACAGTTGATTTCGAGAACACGAGCAGTGGCTTGCATCTGCGCCTCGAGTCGATGAGAGGGAGCACCGAACCTGTTGAAACGAGATGGGCGGTCAGTTTCGATCGAGAGGGAGATACAGATTAGCGAGAACTCACATCATGAAAGCACGAGCTTGTTTCATGATGTATTGTTGACGCTCGAGAATAGCCGCAACCTAGCGAAAAGAATCTCGCATATTAGTAACGGATTTGACAGTACATAAAGAGATACAGTCGACTCACATGCTGAGTGATAAAGATCTCTTGAGCCTTCTTCTTCTCCTTTGCCTTGCGTCTCCTTCGCTTCTCCTTCTCCCAAGCACGTCGATCGGCATCTGCTTCGCTCTCCTTCGTCTGGAAGAAGTAGTCGGCAATTTCCTTCCGAGGTGATCCATCGTGAGAAGAAGGGCGACCATGAGAACCGAATTTCGCCATGGGAGTGGGCTGGATTCGAATGAAACAATTAGCCCTGATTAGTCGAGAAGAGTGAGAGTGACTTACGAGATCCTTGAGGTTACCAAGACTGAGCGAGAAGACATTCTTATGACTCGACTTGTGATCAAGTTTGGGTCGTTCTCCGGGAGGGGTCGGCGGTTCTGAGTGATTCGCACCAGAGTAAGCGGTACGATCGGTTTCGGGCGAGTCTCCACCGAGACTGGATCCAGGTCGAGCTCCCGATAGTTGAGGTGAAGAGTAGCGCGAGACATGATAACCGGGTCGATCAGTCTCGGGAGCGATGTTGTTTGCAGAAGGTGCGGCGATACCAGCGAGAGCGTTCTGTTTATCAAAATCAGAATTAGTACACATTCAACGGAGCAAGAAGAGGAAGAGTAACGCACGGCACCAAGCATCAATCCTCCGATAACTCCGGCACTTGATTTCGCAGCGTCAGGTCGCTTCTCTCGCTCAACTACATCTCGAACCCTATTGAACAAGCCCTTGTTGTCCTTCTCCTTCTCTCGCTTCGCTTTGACAGCATCGACATCCTTTCGTTCGGGAGTGTTGGCGACTGGAACGATTTGAGCGGGAGTGGTTGAAATGCTGTTTTCGGGAGAATGGTTGGGGGAAGGGTTCGCCGAGGGTGCAGCTGAAGGGTTCCTCGATTGTCCTTTCGGTTGTAGTCCACCAGTTACTTGACCAACTGCTCGTCCTGCGCCCCCCATCATAGCTCCTCCCGCCTTTCCAGCACCTTTGAGCATAGCACCTCCGACGTTTCCAGCTCCACCCAACATCGCTCCAGCTCCTCTTCCAGCACCAACGACAACCCCGGTAGCTCCATTCCCGATCTGCCCTGAGAGTTGATGAAGTCGATTCTTGTTCGCTCGTTTCTCGTGAAGTTTCGAAATGAACTTGAGTCGTTCGGCTTCCTCCTCCTCCTCGTCGCTCAAATCACCGTTGATCGAGTTGGCGCGAGTCGATACTCCAGAGGCAGGAGTGTTGATTCCGGAAGTCCCAGCTGAAGCGGGTTCGTTTTGTTGACGTTGGAGAGCGATCAAAGCGGATAAGATTCCTCCTCCTCCAACCCCAGCAGTAGCTCCGAATTGCTGATCTTGAGGTACATCGGCGACTCCATCGTCTCGCATACGCTCCATGAAAGCCGAAGCTCGACTCTGTCCCTCTTTCTCATCGTGTTCTTCCTCCTTCTCAGCGTTCGCACCAGTTCCACTCTTGAATCCAGCTTGACCTCCCGCTCCTGCACCGGTCTTCCTCCTCCTCATTCCTCCTCCAGTCGGACCACGGTTCGTCATACCTCGAACGAGGTTCCAAGCGGCCTTTGCACTACGTTCCTCAGGGTTTCGTTTGCGAGTGTCGGGCAGTCCATCGGTCTCTCCAGGATCGACAAAGACGTCCATCTTATCCTTGAGTTGTTCGAGACGTTCTCCTGGGTCACCATCGGAGCTAGTAGCACGAGAAACTGCCTCGGAATGGTATCCTCCTCGAGAAGCGAAATCTTCGTCGTCGGTTTCTTCATCGGTAAGAGTTGAGCGGTTGTGAGCTTCGAGTGCTCTTCGTAATTCGTCTTGAGCTCCAGGTGAAGTCAAACTGCGAGTACGGTCGAGAGCTGCGCCTTGAACCACCGGAATCGAAACATGTTCAACGTTACTGCGACCTTCTCCCAAATCCGCTGGCCATTGAACCCTTCGAGTCGAGCGACTACCTCCTGCACTGTCCGTCTGTTGCATCGGAGTCGAAGTAGCTGTACCAGTTTGAACTCCTGAAGTAGAGTTTGAAGAGTGGAGGTGTTCAGAGTCGTCTCCTTCTGGAACTACGAGGCGAGGGATATCGTTTCGTGGAGGTGAAATCGTAGCAGGGTAAGGTTGATCGAATGGACTATTTCACTCGAGCGTCAGTCAGTTGGGGTTCCCCTCAAAAGACAAAGGAGGGGATCGAGGGTTCTTTTACTTTGGGTTACTCGAAGGATCCGCCATAGTTGCCTACTCTTCCTTGTAGTAATAGTAGTATTCAGCAAGGCGGTAAAGTCGAGTTCGTGGGGATCAGGGCTTGTAGAGCCAAGTTTCTTTGTTTGGCCGAGGATGAGAGGTGAAGGGAAGTTTGAGTTCGTTCGAGAGGATGGGTTTCCGTGAAGGTGTTCGGTGTATTCGTCTAGATGTCTTTTTAGGCGTGTGAAGTCGTTTGAAGCGTTGTTTGTAGAGTGGTGGAGGGTTTGAGAGGTCGATGACGGACTTTAGGGACTTCATGAAAAAAGTTTGAAGTCTTTCCCTTCGCAACCCTCGGGAAGTCGTCTCCCCGCGAATCTCTTTCTCTCCAAATTGCTCTCCAAAGTCGCGTACAAATGATATCACCTTAGAAAAATCTCGACTTTATCTCGAAGCGCAGAGTCGCAACCCTCGTTTTATGCATTTACCTCGGTTTCGTAGAGCTCACAAAGGGGCTGCATGGTCACAGAGGTTCGAATTGCATAGTCTGTGGTCCACCGCGAAAGGTTGATGAGAGGACCTTGACGAGAACAAGGTTTCGAAGAAGAATCGCGAAAAGTTGGCAAAAGTTGACTCAACGGTTTGCAAACACCTTCTCGAACGCACAGTGAGAGCGGTTGGCGAGCTCGTAGAATCATGAGTTAGGGGAAGAGCTGGGAGCGAGAAGGGGTCGGTCTTGATGGAGAAGATTTCGCATGTCTGCGAAGAAAGCATAAACTGCAACAATTTCAATCTCTATGTTTGACCGGCATTGCAGATACTCGCATCGAGTTTTGATAGGTCCGAAGGTATGTATCCAGCTGCGACCGCTTGCTATTCGCTCGTCTTCTTCGAATGAGCCTTCTTTTACGAAGAACGCATACGAAAGAAGCTGAACGCACCTGGAATCCCCACTGGGGCGAATTGAGCTGTGTCTTCCATGACCAGAAGAACCATCCACTGCACGTCGAGCGTCAGCGAAACATACATTTCAGAAGGGGAGCAAGAGACTTACGATCCTCGCTCAAAATTCGCAACTTGACGCAGGAAGAAATCCTTGTAGAATGCATCGTCGAGCCCTTCCGTAATACCTATTGTACTCAGCGACCATTCACCCGTAATAGTCACGTTGAGATCCGCTGTAGAGTTTCTGTTCGCATCAGTGAAACCGTTCCGAGCTCGCGGATTCGGGACAAGCCTCACTCGATCGTGTATTTGTACAGGCGTACTCGAGATAGTCTGCTGTCGTCTGCTGATTCTCGGCAACGATCCATTGCGCATCTGTTGACATCTCGAAGTCAGCTCAATCTACTCTTGCGAAACAAGCGAAGAAAGGCTTGTACAGTTATGATCGTCGTAGAATACTCGATCTGCCGTGTCGATATGCGTTGTAGGATCTCCTGAGCCCCAAGTCTTCATTGAGAGAGTTGAACGAGTCAGAAGTTTCCCAAGGAACTGAGCGGAGTCGACGAGCTCACCTTTGCCATAACTAGAAGACGCGCGGTCAGTACTCAGGCTATCGAATTGAGAGCAGGCATACTCACATTGGATACCGAGACACTTGTCTCTATCGTCTTTGCAGCTGATCTATCGTTCAAAGCGAAATCAGCGGAATCTCGATTGCGAAGAGGTGCGAACACTCACTCCTAGCTTCTCCTCCTCATCTCGGATCGCTTTCTGAGCTCCAGGATAGTAGATCGACGTGAGAGCTATAGAGCCAATGAGTTAGCCAGGAGAGAAAACGGGGGAGAGAGGAGAGAGCGGATCTCACTGGTTGACGGATCTTGGAGCGGCTCATTTACTACCATGATCATCACGACTGCAAGTCTCGTGGAGGTACACATCAGCTAGCGATAGCGTTGAGTGTATTGAGCGGAACTTGCCAGTCGAGAAGTCCTCGTCGGTATGAGCCGAAATTGTCAGATTCCGCAAAACCTCGTAAGCTTTCTCATAATTTTCATCCTTGAAGAACTCGGGAGTATCGACGATATGACCCGTGAAGGACTCTCCTCTCGTTCCCATTCCAGGGACAGAATGGAGGTCGAGCACGACCGAGAGGTACGAAGCTTTGCACCATCGCAAGATTTGCTTGAGGTAGTGAAAGGATCCGGACGCGAAGTAGTCGTCTCCTATCAGGGAGTCGACGATCCAATCTATCGAGAGTGTACGGATCGTCAGCGCCGACGAGGAAGGGCAGGGAAGAGAGCGGCTTACATCCGATCGGTACTCGAATTGAATTCAACCCCAACTTGGCCATCTCCTCAAAGTCGGAGGCAGTGTAGAACCTATCCCTGTAGGTCTTCCGCTTTACTTTAGCGATCATAACGCTGACTTTGTCGACTGACATACCAGTGCTGTTCCCATTTCGGCTGCATTGCCTCCAATCCGTTCGCCTCGTTGCAAGTCCACTCATCTTTGAAGTCGGCACATCCCAGCTTCTCGTCACTCGTCAGCCTTGAGAATCTCTAGGGTAATAGGGGAACATACAGTCTTCCAAGCTTCTCCTGCCATCCACTGCGAAGTTGCGAAAGATCAAGCTCAGCTTTCCAAATCTTCGTATATCGAAGCAAGGCTGAGAGACGTACCGGCTCTAGAATGAACAGACTTCCCAGGTTCACTCCTCTGAGCTTCTCAGGGAACGCTCGAGAAACGCCCAACGGTTTCAAGGTGTCGATAGGTTTCGAATCAGTTTCCGTCGCTGTCGAAGACGGACTCGTTTTTGTTGGAATCTGGGTCGTTCTAGTTGCAGCAGTTTCTTCCGACGCCGGAGGAGATGCTGAGGATCTATCATCTGTTGCGGTGATGAGGAGTAAGGCGAAAGCGACGAGAAGAAACAGTGCGATAATGAGTGCGAAAGTTCTTTTCGTAGCTGGGGATAAATCGCTCGACTTTGCTGCCTCTTGACTCGTTATCGACGAAGTGCTAGATGAATAGGTCGAGTCGGAAGAATCAGTCTCGGTGTCGGAAGTATCTGAATCTGAGTCTGGAGAACTTGAACCGCTTCGAGTCGAGGAGTAGCGTTGATCATGGTGTCGCCGTCTGCCGAGTGATGCGCTCGAGAGCGGTATTCGAGGTGGTGGCATGAAGTGAAGAGACCAAGGAAGGGAACCTTTCGCTTTTCGCAACTCCGAAAAGTCTCCGCGGCTTTGACGTGGCAGCGGTCGATCGAAACAAATAGTAGTCATTGATTGCATGTCAGAGGTGTTGAGCACGAGATGGCGAACCTGCGCCATCATCGACAAGACCCTCTAATTTCAGTTCGAATACCCTTCGCAAACGTTCTTGTCGAGCTCATCCATCTTTCGGGATATATCCAGCTTCGACCGCTTTCTGTGTCGTCGTCGCCATCACTCAGTCGCTTCGTGATGAGAATACTGTAAAGGGAGTGAGGCTCACACGGTATTCCCAAGTAGACGAATTCAATTCAGTTTTCCAACTCCAAAAGATGGAACCCCTGTGAGCGTTTCATCCTCCTATCAGCTCCAGCTCAAGATTGATAGTAGAGATCCAAGGGACTCACGCTCCCTTCTCAGCTGAATGAATCTGAGCACTCGCGAATTTCCTGAAAAACTCCTGAGCTCCCTCGCTTTCTTGATCTAATT
>Ga0308170_10004025_pt1 | contig 11744 bp, 10 predicted proteins | sample PhyBR2_2_FD_202136 | JGI IMG/M metagenome (GOLD analysis project Ga0308170, IMG submission 202136) | Phyllosphere microbial communities from UC Gill Tract Community Farm, Albany, California, United States - DLSLSB.R2 | ecosystem: Host-associated > Plants > Phyllosphere > Unclassified | place... | reverse complement strand
GTAAACGTTAAGACCCTTGTCGGAAGCCCAGCGGTACTTATCGTGCGCGACAGTAAAGGCAATCCGCTGCCGATTGGCGCAAATCTTGCGGAAGAAGGCAACAGCAGCATCGGTATTATCGGTCAGGGGGGTATGGCATTTGTGCGCGGCTGGAAAGCTGAGAAAGATAATCTTTATGTTGAAAACTCATCCGGTCGTCGTCTCTGTACCATCTATTCTGATGAAAGTATTGCGCAAAAAATTGCTGATGCTAAGGGGGCAATTACCCAGGTGGAGGTAGTATGCCATTGAGTAAATTTACCATCGGGGAAGTAGGTATTTTCCGAGTAATATTCATTTTTGCGGCATTAAGCGGCCAATTAATTTTATCCGCGGATGCTTGTTTAACTGATTGTGCTATCGATGTCAGTTTTACAGGAAAATATACGGAAGAAACCTGTGAGGTGCTGGTTAATAATGGTGGTAATAATGGCGTGGTAACATTGCCACAGATATCTACGAATTCTCTTAAGAATAACGCGAGTGAAGCAGGAAGTACGCCTTTTGATATTGCATTAAAAAACTGTCCAGCTAATCGTTCAGTGACGCTTTTTTTCAATAGCCATTTATCAAGTTTTGATAGCGTCACGGGTAATTTAATAAATAATACTATAGATAAAACATATAGTCTTAATGTACAAATACGGGTCAGAAAAGAAGATGGCTCGCAGGTCTTTATTGATAATCCATCAACTGGTCAGACTTATCTTATTCCAGAGTCAGCGGAGCCAATAAGTCACAGGTTTGTAGCGAGCTACTATGCATTAGGGGACTCGGCCGTTACCGCAGGTAAAATTCAGACAATCGCCGGGGTCGAGTTGGATTACAAATGACAGGGAGGCAGTGCTGGCTAATCACCTGACAGTAGCCATCAGGTTAAAAAACATTCTTCAACACTTTTAAAAGAGTAAATATTCCTATGAGAAGAAGTAATTCGCAAAAATTTATTGCACGCAATCGTGCACCAAGGGTGCAGATAGAGTATGACGTGGAAATTTATGGTAGTGAAAAGAAAATCGAATTGCCATTTGTTATGGGTGTGCTTGCCGATCTGTCTGGTAAGCCACTTGAGCCGCTGCCGCCTGTTGCCGACAGAAAGTTTTTAAATATCGATATCGACAACTTTGACGAACGTATGAAGGGTATGCGACCGCGCGTTGCATTCGCGGTTCCTAATACGCTAACGGGCGAAGGACAGCTGATGGTGGATATGACTTTTGAAAGCATGGATGATTTTGCACCAGATGCGATTGCCCGCAAAGTTGACTCTTTGGCGCAGCTGCTTGAGGCCCGTACTCAACTTGCCAACCTGCAAACTTATATGGACGGTAAAGCCGGCGCAGAAAACCTGGTGATGAAAGTGCTTAATGACAAATCACTATTAAGTACTCTGGCTTCGGCTCCTAAACCAAAAAAGGCTGATGACAGCACTTCCTTAAAGTGATGAAGAGAGAAAACTATGGCAACTCATTCAGAAACAAATAAATCTGCTGTGACGCAGACGGCCTCGCAGAGTGATTTTAGCACCTTATTAACTCGTGAGTTTAAGCCGAAGTCTGAGCAGGCTAAAACGGCAGTTGAAATTGCGGTGAAAACACTCGCTGAACAGGCGTTAAGCACTTCAATTACCCTGGCTGACGACGCGTATAAAAATATCGCGGCAATCATTGCAGAGATCGATCTGAAACTTTCCGAGCAAATTAATCTGATCCTTCATCATGATGATTTTCAGCGCCTTGAGAGTGCCTGGCGTGGGCTGAACTACCTGGTCTACAACACCGAAACTGATGAAAAGCTGAAGTTACGTTTTATGGACATTTCCAAAAATGACCTACGCCGTAATATGCGGCGTTATAAAGGCATTGCCTGGGATCAGAGCCCGCTTTTCAAGCAAATTTATGAAGAAGAGTATGGCCAGTTGGGGGGTGAACCCTATGGTTGCCTGGTCGCTGATTACCACTTCGATCATTCGGCACCTGATGTTGATCTCCTTTCATCAATTGGACGGGTGGCTGCATCCGCCCATATGCCATTTATAACTGGCGCATCACCTTCTGTGATGCAGATGGATTCCTGGCAGGAACTGGCAAACCCGCGCGATTTGACAAAAATCTTCACGCAAAATCTCGAATATGCAGCCTGGAACTCTTTGCGCCAGTCTGAGGACTCTCGTTACATCGGGCTGGCGATGCCGCGTTTTCTCGCCCGTCTGCCGTACGGTATCAAAACCAATCCGGTCGATAACTTCAATTTTGAAGAAACCACCGACGGTGCTGATCACAGTAAATATGTTTGGTCGAATGCGGCTTACGCAATGGCGGTGAACATCAACCGTTCGTTCAAGTATTACGGCTGGTGCACCATGATCCGTGGAGTAGAAAGTGGTGGCGTCGTAGAGGATCTTCCGTGCCACACTTTTCCAACCGATGATGGCGGAATCGATATGAAATGCCCGACGGAAATCGCCATTTCTGACCGTCGCGAAGCCGAGTTGGCGAAAAATGGATTTATCCCGTTAATTCACCGGAAAATACCGACTACGCAGCATTTATTGGTGCGCAATCGCTTCAGAAGCCGGCGGAATACTACGATCCCGATGCCACCGCAAACGCTAATCTTTCCGCCCGTTTGCCTTATCTGTTTGCCTGCTCGCGCTTTGCGCATTATCTGAAATGTATCGTGCGTGACAAGATCGGTTCTTTCAAAGAGCGTGAGGATATGCAGCGCTGGCTGAACAACTGGGTGATGAACTACGTGGATGGCGACCCAGCTAACTCTTCTCAGGAGAGTAAAGCCCGCCGACCATTGGCTGCCGCTGAGGTGGTGGTAGAAGATGTGGAAGGCAACCCGGGGTATTATCAGGCGAAGTTCTTCCTACGACCGCATTTCCAGCTGGAAGGTTTGACCGTTTCATTACGTATGGTGGCTAAATTACCTTCTTTGAAAAATGTTGCCTGATTTATTAGATGCTATTAATTAATCTTTGACTAAAAACCGGGTTTTTAGATTTTTTTGATTAACTAAATTTAACTCTAGATTTTTTTATAATTTTTTTTCTTGTTGCACTTTGTGTGACGTAACTCAATGAGAAATGATAAAGGAAATATTATGGCTCAAGATATGTTTATCAAAATTGAAGGCATCGAAGGAGAATCACTGGATGCTACTCACAAAAATGAAATAGAAGTGCTTTCATGGAAGTGGGAGAGTTCTCAACATTCAAATATGCACAGTGGTTCTGGCGGCGGTTCTGGCAAAGCAACGGTGGAAGATTTTTGCTTCGTGCATTACGTTGATAAAGCCAGTACTAATCTTCTTAACTATTGTCTTTCGGGTAAGCACATTAAAAACATCCAGTTTGTAGTGCGTAAAGCCGGTGGCGATCCCCTGGAATATCTGACAATCAAGTTCACCGATGCGATTATTACTCGAGTCAGCACCGAGGGTTCATATGACGATGAAACCCGTCCGCGCGAGACTGTAAAATTCGCTTTCACTAAGCTGACTCAGGATTATGTGATGCAAAATGCTGAGGGTGCCAAATCTGGTGTTATCTCAACAAGCTACGACGTAAAAGCTAACTTGCGCAGCTAATTTTACGGGCATGATGTAAAAGAGTTTTGCTGTAGCAGCGGCAAAACTCTCATTCAAAAAATAAAAATCATGGATAGGATTATGTTGTTCAGAACAGGAGTTCAAAAAGTATGCTTTTGTATTCAGCATGGTCTGGCAGTAATACTTCTGTCGACCTTATTAACCTCCTGCAGCAGCCACGAAGAACGTGAGCCAGTAAATGGTGAGATAAAAATAAATCTGGCTGCAAGCAAAGACGTTAACCCCAATGAAAACGGCCATCCCGCACCATTGAAAATATTTGTTTACAGCGTCAGGGATATGGACGTTTTTAATAATGTTGATTTTTTCGAAATATTTGATGGAAATAGCAAGCCAGTCCAGGAAGCTACGTCTAAAGATTATGAAGCGATTTTACAACCGGGAGAAGCTCGCGTGATTTTTCTTAAGCCAGATCGCGATGTCCATGGATTGGGTTTCATTGGTGCTTATCGCGATATCAATGATTCAGTTTGGTCAAATAGTTGGGTTTTTCCCGAAAGAAAAAAATCATGGTGGTGGTCAAATATTTTTAGTGATGATTCGATTGAACTGAGTGTGGATTTCCAAAAAACAAAAATTACAATCAATAAAATGGATTAAGCCGTGAGAACGAATAAAGTCGTCTGGAGTGAAGGGCTGTTTCTGCGTCCGCAACTTTTTCAACAGCAGGAACGTTACTTTGAATATTATGCTCATAAGAGAGCATCAACCCTGAGTCCTTTTTATTGGGGGTTTTCACAGTACGAGATAGATCGTGAAGCGCTTGCCTATGGCAAATTAGTGCTGCGTTCTGCACGTGGCGTTTTGCCAGACGGTACCCCCTTTGACATTCCGGATCATGCCGATTTGCCGGAACCATTAACCATTTTGCCAGAGCATCTGGGCAAAACGCTCTGCCTGGCTGTTCCGCTGCGGCTTGATAACAGCGATGAGACCATCTTCAGTCAGTATGACAATAGTTCTCTTGCGCGTTTTCGTGCCCAGGAAGCTGAGCTGTGTGATACCAATTCGATTCGGCAGGGTCCTAAACCCGTACAGCTTGCTAAGCTCCGGCTGAAACTGGTCTCTCAGGATGAGATGACTGAATCATGGATTGGCCTAACATTGACACGCGTCAAGGCGATTCAACCGGATGGCAGCGTCCTGTTGCACTTGGAAGACCACATCCCTCCGGTCACCGGTTATGCCGCTAATCATCTGCTCACGGAGTGGCTGACACATTTAAACGGTCTGGTAAAAATGCGCGCTGAAATGCTGGCAACCCGTTTATCAACTTCAGATGGAAAAGCCAGCGCCAGCGCGGAAGTTGTGGACTATCTGCTACTGCAAATCTTCAATAAATATGAACCGATCCTCGATCACCTGCGCAATATCCCGGAGCTGCCACCGATAGTTCTGTATGAAGAACTGGCTAAACTTGCCGGCGAGCTGTCGACGTTTGTTCGGACCAAAACGCGCCGCCCAAAACCGGCGCCTGGCTACGATCACGCCAGGCTTTATCCTTCCATTCGTCCCTTGGTTGATGATGTTCACGATTTGCTGAACCAAATTTTGGTGCGCGCAGGTCAGCTCATCGATCTCCACCACAAGGGTAACGGTGTCTGGTCGGCTGCCATCCTGCCGAATGAGCTGCTTTCCTTCACTAACCTGGTTCTGGCGGTTCATGCACAGCTGCCGATGGATGTGTTGCAGCAGCAGTTCCATGCACAGGCCAAAATCAGTGCGCCGCAGCAGCTTCACGAACTGGTGCGTTCACACCTGCCAGGTCTGGTGTTGCAAGGGTTACCGGTGCCTCCGCGGCAGATCCCTTATAGCTCGGGATATGTTTATTTTGAGTTGCTTAAAAGCGGTCCTTTCTGGGAAAAGATTTCCACCACCGGTGCGCTGGCGCTACACATTGCCGGTGAATTCCCAGGCCTGAAAATGGATCTTTGGGGAATCAGGGGCTGATGAAAGACGATACCAACCCGCCAACCACGGCTGCTTCAGAGCTGGTTGCCGATCAAGAGAGTTCAGCGCAGGCATTGGGTAAATTCCTGCTTGATGAACAGGGTGACTGGGTTCAAAAGCCGGGTGTGAAATCCTCTGAGCAGGGTGATATGCCCGAGCCTGATGATAAAATTTTCAAAAATCACCTGATGCTGAAAAGCGAAAGCGTACAGCAGCGCATGTTAAAGGTTTCGACGGCAGAAAGTCCCCTGCTTGAGGCTGCTCAACCGCTGTTGCGCGCTCTGAGTGATATGCCAGAACAGATCGCCGATCTCAGTTACGTCGAGATGCTCAAAACTACGCTTAAGAGCCAAATCAATCTGTTCAGTATCGTCTGTGACGAGGTCAACATTCCCTGGAAAAAGATGGCAATAGTCCGCTACTGCCTGTGCACAGCTCTGGATGAGGCCGCGCACACCACCGCGTGGGGGCTGGAGTCCGGCTGGTCGCAAAGCAACCTGTTAAACCACTTTGAAGGGGATAACGACGGAGGCAACAAATTTTTTCTGCTGATTGGCCGTCTGTCGATGAACCCCAGCGAGTTCGCTGATGTGCTGGAAGTGCTGCTACGTATTCTAGGACTCGGTTTTGAGGGGCGTTACAGCATCGTTGAAGAGGGGGATCGCCAGCTGACTAAAATACGGCAGCGCCTACTGACGTTGATTCAAAGCACCCGCGAAACCACTCTTTCTCTCTTGTCACCGCATGGCCTGCAGCCGCACGGACCGGTACGACGCAAGAAAATGATCGTTCCGGTGCGGCTGACGGCACTCTGTGCCGGGATCGTGGTCGCTGCCGCATTTATCGGGTGCAAATACTGGCTGTCAATGCGGGCAGATGGGCTGAACAATGACATCTACCTGATGCAAAACATTAAGGTGACCAGCCCGCAGCTGAAAATGCGCCTGCGTCTGGCTGTGCTGTTGCGTAAAGAAATTAACCAGCAGCTCCTGAGCGTGGATGAAACGCAGAAACTGAGCAAGGTGGTATTGCATGGCGATTCATTATTCCTGTCTGGCTCCATCAAGGTTCAGCCACAAATGGTGAAAGTTATCGAACGCGTGGCGCGTGAAGTACGTCGTGTTGATGGGGATGTGGTGATTGTTGGCCATACGGACAACACGCCTATCCACCGCCCCGGTCTGGAAGACAACCTGGTGCTGTCGGAAAAACGCGCAGCGGAAGTGGCCAGCTATTTCACGGCGGCAGGTTTGCCCGCCAGCAAGGTGAAAGTTCAGGGGGTCGGCAGCAGCCAGCCGCTGGCTTCTGATGATACTGCTCAGGGACGGGCGAAAAATCGCCGCGTAGAGTTTTTTGTCACGTATTAGTGAGAGTGACCATGTCTTATTTAAATAGAGTCTTCAACAGGCGGTCTTTGAAGGCGCTGCTAACTATTTGCTGCATTGCTCTGGTCGTTGCTGCTATCTGGCTGCTTGGGCCATTCTTTGGCTTTGGCGAATCGCGCCCGCTGCTCAGCGCTAAGTCGCGGTTTATCTTCATTCTGCTGTCGATACTGGCACTGGTGAGCTTCTGGCTGCGCTGGCCGCTTTTTATCGTGCTAAGCGCCTCTGTTTGCGTCCTGGTCTGGGTTTTTGGTCCGTTCCTTCTGGCGGGAGATAGCCATCCGCTTGCCGCGATAAGCGCGCGCTTAATGATTATCGCGGCAGTTCTGGTCATCACCTTGCTCTACGCTTTGTGGTTACTGCTGCTGGCGTTAAAAGATAACCCGTCCCTGCTGGATAAATTCATTCGTAACGCTCCCGCTGCGGCCGAAGAGGACACCTCAGAAGTGACTTCAGCTATCGCCAGCGCGGTAGAGTACGTCAATAAAAATCGTAGCAACCTCTCGTTTTTTCAACGAGTCATTCTCGCTCGCAAACCACTTGAAGTGCTGCCCTGGTACATGATGTTAGGCACGGAAGATGCGGGGAAAACTTCCGCTATTCTGGCTTCGGGACAAAACTTCCCTCTGCCTGAACAGTTAAATCTGGTGGGGAAACCGGCAAAGCAGACGCGAAACTGTGAATGCTGGTTCGCCAATGATGCCATTTATATTGATACTGCGGGTAAATACGTTAGCGAAGCCGAAAAGCATCTGAGTGAGTGGAATGCGATGCTCAAGGCGTTAAAGAAATACCGACCGGTGAAAGCGCTGAATGGCGTGGTGGTCGCTTTTTCCGCAGCCGATGTGATGGGGCGCAATAAAGCAGAGTTGTTCGAGCTGGCGGCGACGTTACGTGCCAGAATAGAGGATTTACGCCAGACGCTGGGCGTTCGCTTCCCGGTGTATGTCGTGGTGACAAAGCTTGATCAGCTACCCGGTTTTGCCGAATATTTCAGGATCTTAACCGAGCAGGAACGTGAGCAGGTTTGGGGAGTCACCTTCCCGTATGGCGATGCCCGAACAGAGTCGTGTTCTGATATCTCTGGCCAGATAACAGCGGAGTTACAGCTGCTGGAAGAGCGTATCGAACGCGATATGATCGTACGGCAGCAGGAAGAGTACGATAACCGTGACCGTAAGAAGATGTACGCGCTACCGCAGGATGTTCGTCTACTTGCAGGCATGGTGTCTGAGGTTGTGAACAACATCTTCTTTTCTTCCCGCTACGATGAAACCCAGAGTTATACCCAGCTGCGGGGCTTGTATTTCGTCAGCAGCCTGCAGCCGGTAGATTTTAGTTTGTTAAATAATGAGACCATTATGCGCAAATGGTCCAACTACGTGGATCATACGGTCCCAACGGTATCAGCCTCTCTCACGGCAGTACCTGGAGACCGCGATTTCCTCATTAAAGATGTCTCCTATGGTCGGCAATATTTCCTGAAGCAACTGTTCAGTGAAGTGATCGTTAAGGACCTTGATTTAGCACGCCATAATTTGGCGAATGAGTCGAAATATCGCCTGCAGCGTTTTCTTGGGCATACGCTCTGTATTATTACGACATTTATAATGCTTAACGGTTTTTACAACAGCTATCACTTGAATAATTCTTTCCTGGATACTGTCCAGACGAAAGTCGTGGCGCTAGATACTGAAGTGAAACGCTTCGTCAGCACGTCTAATCACAATCTGCTGCCACGGCTGCTGATGCTTTCACAATATTTGCCAGAATACGGCAACCTGGACATTTTTAATCCGACGTTAGAGTGGCGTTATGGCCTTTATACCGGCACGGATGTGATGAATGCTTCGGATTCACTCTATCAATTTTTCCTGCAAAGATTGCTGCTGCCGCAGATCGAACAGCAGACGACACAGGCGTTGCAACAGGCGATCGATAAAGGCAATACCGAGCAAATTTTCAATCAGTTAAAACTCTACTTGCAGGTATTTGCGCAGGGGAAAATGGATCGTGAATACATGATCGACAGCATCACTCATCTTTGGGAGACCAGTGGGAAACTGCAGGCTTATGAAGAGCGTCGGATTTTCGTCTCACATCTGACCAACCTGCTGGCCTCGCCCGACTGGCGTCGCTATGGCCAGGGAGTTGATGACGGCCTGGTGAAGTATGCTCGTACCCTGATCGAGCGCGAGGATGTTGCCAGCAGACTGTATGAGCGGATTAAAACCTCACTGGCACCCGATGTACCTGCTGATTTGACGCTGAATGCGATGACAAAATCCCGCAGCGGTGAGCTTTTCACAATGGATGATGCCGCGGGGGAGACGGTCATTCCCGGCCTTTTTACCCGCGCAGGCTATTACGAGCTGTTTAAAAAAAAAATGGACCCGGGCTTAATGCTGCTGGAGCGTGAGGACGCCTGGGTGTTGGGCAAAGGCAGCAGTAATGGGGAGGGCGGCGCGCGGCCAAAGATAAAAGTGACAGGCGAAGGGGTGTTAGTTAACCCGGTTCAGCAGCAGATTTTGGCACTTTACCTGGATGAGTACGCCCGACACTGGCAGGAATTTCTGGGTAATATTCGCATCAAAACAGATGTGATGCCGCTGGAGTACGGGGATGCTGGCGTTATCGGCGATGTATATATGCTAAAAACGCTCAGCGCTACGGATTCTCCATTGGTGAATCTGCTCCAGCGAGCAGTGGAGGAAACGACACTGGTAGGAAAAGACGATAAGTCTTTGCTCGATAACGTTAGAAATAAAGGCAGGATTTTAAATGCGGTAGCGAAAGTTAATCTGGCGTGGGCCGCGGTGGAAAAGAAGCTGCTGCGTGAGCATGTGGACAGTCAGTTTTCTCCACTGCGCGAATTTGTGACCGGTAGCAGTGAGCCAGCCATGGATGCGCGCCCGGCGAGGGCAGGAGCAGAGCTGAACAAGCTGATGGCAGCGCTCAGTGAGCAATATACGCTGTTCGTACTCTACAACGATGCATTGAAGAGCGGCAGCGTTTTGGCGCTGTCCAATGCCGCTCTTAACATGAGTGCAGAAGCGCAAACCTGGCCTGAACCGCTACCTGAGCTGGTTGGCCCGCTGTTGGAAAATGCCTATCTCCACGCCAGCCGTGAAACTATAGCCAAAAGTAATGAAGGCATTGAGGACAGCCTGGGGCAGGTTTGCCGCGCAACGATTGAAGGCCGTTACCCCTTTGCGCAAAGTCAGCGTGAAGTAAAACGATCTGACTTTGAGCGCTTTTTTGCTGCCGGAGGTCTGGTTGACAATTATTTCCAAAAAAATTTGGCGGATAAAGTGGATACCGCTTCCCATCCGTGGCGCTATAAGGGGCAGAGCGATTACAGCGATGAGGACATACTGAATGTTTTTGAGCAGGCCGCAGAAATTCGTGATGCTTTTTTTCAGGAGGAAGGTGGGCGTAAGCTGTCGCTCTCTTTTAAAGTATCCGTTCCTTACTTAGACCCGGAAATTACACAGCTTAATATGAATTTTGACGGCGCGCAGGTGAATTATGCTCACTGGGCCGTTTCGCCAGTGTCTGTCACTTGGCCAACCTCCCGTATCGCGTCAAAAATTACGTTGAATGCGATGCCGCGGGTAATTTCCGGCTCATCATCGCGGAAATACAGTGGCCCATGGGCGCTATTCCATTGGCTCGAGGGGTCCAAAGATATTGTCGATTCAGATGACGACGGTATGGCACTGGTATATGAATTAGATAAGCGCCGCGCAAATATTGAAGTTAGTGGGCTGACCTTTGGAGATCGTCTTGCGATGGACCTGTTGCATGATTTCCGCTGCCCTGGTGATAAATAACACCTGCAAATCTAAGATAGAGGGAACTATGTCGTTACGCCTGTATTTACTTGTCGACGGATCGCGTGCAGGCCTGTTTAGTCGCTGGGGCAGAGCGCAGAGAAAAGTGCACGATTTTATTGTGAAGAATGTGCTAATGAATATGGGTGAGGCTATGTCAGATGAATATTGCTCACGGGGGTATCCGTGGTGCTTTGTCATCTCGGCTGCTGCTTTGAAAGTGAATAAATATTACATCGGCTCATTTATTATTCAGCCTGGAGAGGCAGGAGTAGAATCATTGGTTATTATCTACAGTGCGGTTTCTTCTCCCTGGCTTGAGAAAAATATGCTTGCTGAATACCCACTAACATTCTGGGCAGCAAGGATTTTGAATAATCGGCAGAAAAGCGATTTTTCTGACAAAAAATGGAAAACATTGTTTCAGTGGGTTAAAGCGTTAAAGCGTTCTTATTCACCCTTTTGGGAATCTTTTGCTTTAAAAAAAGCATGGAGCTTTAACACACTTTCTCAGGTTTTACTCATGGAGGGTTCGAAGGAAGATTATGGGATTCGCATCAATGACGGTGTCGAAGCAATGCCGTGGAAGAGCTGGCCTGACTGTATTCAACAGGAAGAGGGGATCTGGATTTGGCGGCAAAGTCGGCACAGGAAAATTTTGGATTCGCGCAGGATCCCGTTACGAGGGGCAGAGGCAAAAATGCCTGAGGCACCATTCTAAGATATTCACAACGCATCGGGTGGTGATATGTCACGTACTATTACATTAAGCAGTCCGGCTATGCCGGTACTACTTGGAGAGCCGGCGTTGGTCATCTCGAAGTTGAAAGGGGAAGAGGCACTTTCTACGCTCTACTCCTACACGATTACTGCGAAAACGCCGGCTAACTCACTTATTCCATGGCAGTCTGCATCAAACGTTGAT
>Ga0308170_10004023_pt1 | contig 11746 bp, 14 predicted proteins | sample PhyBR2_2_FD_202136 | JGI IMG/M metagenome (GOLD analysis project Ga0308170, IMG submission 202136) | Phyllosphere microbial communities from UC Gill Tract Community Farm, Albany, California, United States - DLSLSB.R2 | ecosystem: Host-associated > Plants > Phyllosphere > Unclassified | place... | reverse complement strand
TTCGAGTCAAGACGAAGGAGATGGTCGAAGAGCTGGAACAGAAATTGCAAGAAGTGGTCAAGGAGCTGTAGCAGCATTAAGCATCTTTATCTCCCCTCTAATGAGCTAGTTTCGTTTTCTGTCGATCCATGACAATGTTGCATTCTATTCCCCTCTCGTATGAACGGACACAAACTGATGAACGGGCTTTCGAGAGGTTGCGAAAAAAGTGACCTCGATTCCTTTTTGCTTTCTCCTCTCTTCTCTCCACTTTCATACTGCGCTTCTGTCAGCCTCTGCTCGCTCGACCACTCTTACTCACACTGACGAAGTCTCTCACAACATGCCTAATCAAGTGAGCTCTCCTCTCTCTTGCCTCTCCGCTCTCGCCAGATTCTCATCACATTGATCTTCAAACCCTCTGGACTCACTCTTTATCGCTCTGCGTCGCTCTAGGCCGGTATCAACTTCACTACTCAGAATCCTCAAGGTCAGTACAACGGCAAGAACGCCAATGTAAGCTCTTTGCAAACTTTCTTTCCCTTCGTTCAACATCAGCTCATACTCTCCCTTCTCGCTGACAGAACGTCTACAATGGTTATCGCGGACTACTCATGAACCCTCAGAGCAGTCCCCAAGATCGTGCAGTGAGTGTTTCAGCTTAATCTCGGTCTCTCGCACCGAATTGACGTTGGTCAATGATTTCTCGTTCGCAGCGAGCTCACGAAATGATGGCCAAGTTCGAGAACACTGCTCAACACGTTGCTGGAGGCTACAAAGGAGCTATCAACAGCGTTAGCTCGTTCTGATAACTGCATGGCCGAGGTTGCTAATCTCGTCCCGTGCGAACTAGAACAAAGTTTCGGATCAAGCCAAAGCAGAAGCTGCTTGGAAACTTTGTAACATGCCGAAATGGGGTCAACAGCAGCAGAACAAGGGGCAAGGAGGTCAAAGTTGGAAGTAGCGTGAGAGCGTGCAGAGTTTGCGAGAGGAAGAGAAACAAAGCTTGAATTAAATAGTACAGTGCCTCGAATTGCAACAGTTTGGCATAGTGAGTACGGAGGAGAGAGAAGACTGGCTACGTGCTTCACGAAGCTCGCGAAAGTAGGGAAGAAAGCGCAGGCTGTCCACAAAAATCTTCGAAACGCGCGATCCAATTCTTCCTTTCCTGCCCCTTCCTCTCTCACCCACTCTTCCCAAGGTGCTCTGTTATGCCTCGTTAAGTATACGACAACACCAAAGAGCAAGAAGAGACTTCTACGACCTCTTCAGATGCCGAGTCCGAGTCGTACGTTTCGATCTGTTCCCTCCTTTCTTCCTCGCTCGCCTCGATCACTGCTGAGCTACGCTCGCCTCGTGAGCAGCGAAAGCGAAGAGGATGTAGCTCTTCGTAGAAATCAACGTGAGATGGAGCGACTCGGCATTATCGCCTTGCAGCAACAACAAAACAACACGCAAAGCATGATGGTTCTCGCAATGGCCGCCCTCAATTCGTTCTCGCCTCCGCATCGCTCGTATCAGATTGATAGTCTCGAACGTCGTAGGAGCGAAGTTGAACAAAGCGTGGTCTCGATCAAAACCCAAACCCAACATCTCGAGGAGGAAAACGAGAAATTGAGCAAGGAGAATCGAGAGCTCGAGAAGAAGCTCGCAGAGGGGAAGAGGCAGAGGGTTACTGAGGAAGAAGCGGAGGAAAGTGGAGAGCCAAAGAAAAAGAATCTCGAGCCAGGAGAGTGGTCGAACCTCTGCCTCTTTGATCCCAGCAAACTTTCACGGTAGTAGACGCAACGATCGAGAGAAGTCCAATCTTGAGCAGTCACTCTCGACAGCGGCTTACTTGAGGAGTTAGAGAAGGATTCGCTCACTATAAGAGGGCCCGCGTGTGCTAGAATTCTGCGAGGGGGACGAAGTCTGGCGAAACCGTACCCTCGTTCGATTTTGGCGTTCTCATTCCGCTCCCAATCTGATTGCGCCTCAACCTCTTGAACCGTCAGAGAAGTACCGTCGGTAGTTTGTGATACAGATACAACAGGATAAATTGACGAGAGCACAGAACGGATTCTACAACAATCTGAGCGACAACATTCACCCAAGTCAATCGACACTCTCCGGTTTCAATGCCTTCCTCTCCGGAGGTGGATCCTTCCACGCACCCTTCTCATCCCAAGGACACATCCTCACATGATCGTAGATGATCCGTTTCGCATAATAACTAAGATGGGGATCAGCCGCAGTGGTGTCGATCTTCTTCAACTTGTCGAGCAGTCTCCTCAACATTGACGGAGGTACGAGCCTCTCCCCAAATTCCCCATGTAGCCTGAACAGCGTGGCGTAGTCGAGTAGTACTCGGAAGTATTCGTTGAGGGTACAAAATGTTGATTTCTCCGGTGAGTCGAAATGATGATCCATAGGCGAGACCATGACCATGAACTCGAACGCCATGACAGCGAAGTAAGAGTGACAGCGATATGGAAGCGGTTGAGGGGGAGGAGGGAGAGATTCTTGCATGGGAGTGATCATTTGTCCGCGAAGGATGATGCATATCGACGAAAGATAGGGCTCCTGGATCGGGTCTTGACTACCTGCCGTGACTCCGTTTAGTAGATCCTGTAGGAGCTCAAGGTAATGTCAGAATCGTCAAGATCGAGACGCAATAGCGAAAGATTTACCTCCAAAGTTCCCTCGTACATTCCAATCCATTCGAAGAAATCGATCAATTTGTGTCCGGCGAACCCAGGCATCTTCTGAGTGAAGCCACTGATCACTTCTATATCCTTCATGTGCTGCCTCACAAAGTTCGCTTCTGCCTTTGTCAGAGGGGGGAATCGAAAAGTGGATTGATCTTCGAGTTTGCACAGGAACTTGTGAGTCGGCCAGAGCTGACGAGCGAAACAGAGAGCATCAGTTGATCGATAAGAGAGTGTCAGAGGAGTTGTAGTCTTGACCTTTTCGGTGAAACAGATCAATGGAAACTCACAAGCTCTTGATGCGCTGGAGAGCAGAAGAAGACCCTCTTACACCCACTGCATCTATCCGAGTTTGACTTGAGGCACACCGCGCATTCTTGATCCATTGCTCAGGGCTAAGTGAGTGGAGTTGGTGTTGAACGATCTCAATCTCGATGGGACAGTAGCCGTACGTGTAGAGAACGCCTTTAGACTGTATCAGTCTAGGTTCTCGACGGTTCGAGCGGTCGTCGAGCGCGATCTGAAGTCGGAGAGTGAGGAGTAGTTTGACAAAGGGGAACTTTCGCAAGATTCGTCTCGCCGCCTTTTTCTTCCCAATCTTCGCAACGCTTCATTGTACAATGCTGTACAGTTCCGATTGATGTGGAATGGTATCAGGGCGAAGCCATTCTCGAATCTATCAGGGCTCATTTCACGAAGCCGGTGCTCTTTTCTAGACGCTCCTCTGCAGCTCACCGGACTCCTCAAGAGTAGCCTCTGCTGTTCTACTTTCGACAAAGTAGTTGAGAGCTGACAACATTTTACTCCATTGTATTATCGACTACGACTTAAAGATCGATGAAGCGGTCATTTTGAGAGCGTCTGCAAAGTCCTTGACCCCTGGTTCGAAGGAGCTTGTATCAATAGCGAGCATTCGATCCAGCGCCGGTACGACCATCTTGTTTGGGACCATTCGAGGCGTATCTCGGTTGTGTCGAAGTTGACATGAGTAATAAAGTAGCGCGCGATACCAATCATTCATCGCTTTGAAGGTTTGCCGAGGGTCGTCCTTTTCGAGGAAGTGGTGCTGCAGGACGTTGTTGACACCAATGAGGTCGTTCGCTCCGAGACTGAACATTCCGAGGCATCTCGAAGCTACGGTTGGAGGCTCATAATGAGGACCGGATCTCATCGGCGAGTTGAGGTGGTAACGAGCGATGATGGCGCAGGCGGTGAAGAAGGGTTCATCCAGCGGATTATCCGAGCCAGCCGTCAATCTGTTGATGAGCTCCTGCGAACTGACGAGATCGTTAGCTTCGTCGAACTTGGAAATGTCGATTTTGACTTACGTTGAAACTCCCTCCGTACAAGCCCAGAAACTCCAAATACTTCTCCAAAGTCTTCCCTCCGTACCGTGAATCCATCATGGCTAATCTCCCTCCTACAGCGACATTTCTCAAGTTCTCCTTCAAGAAAGTCGCTTCTTCAACCGTCAACGGCGGGAAGTAGAAAGTAGTAGGTTCCTTCTTGCAGATATACTTGTGACTAGGCCATATCTACGATAGAAGCGAGTCTCGTGAGCTCAAGCGAGGGGAAAGAGGAGGAGTAGAAGTGAGGAGGGGAGACGGTGAAGCACTGCAGAGAGAGGGCTTACCAGGCCTTGACAGGTAGTCGAGCAGAAGAACAGTTGCTTGCAAGCGCCGCACCGCTTGTCGGTCTCCTTTCCACACGCAATGCAGCGATTCTCCATCTTGATCTAGGAAAAGTTGAGGGTGAGAGATTGGGGTCCAGAGGAATGGTAGGAAGCTGTTGTTGAGACGAATATGCGCTGGTAGACGTGTTGCGAGTGTTTGTGGCTTGTTGTGAAGATTGACAGTGATTGGCAGGAAAGGAAGACGAAATCTCGCACGGACTCTCGACTGGCACTCTCGATGTCAAAGTATGCAAAGCTCTATAGATTACTGACGACAACACAAGAATCAATCGGTGGTAGCGGGAGACGCAGAGCCTGAAGGAACCGCGGAATCGACGGGCGTTTTTCCTCCCAAAGTCGAAGAATCCTCGTTCTCGCTGCTTTGCTTCTGCCACAAGTCTGCATGGTCATAGCACCGTCAGCGATTTGTCGAGTAGGAACGTGCGGGGAGAGAGACTTACGAGCGTAGACACCGTCTCTAGCGAGCAGATCGGTATGAGAACCGAATTCTGCGATTACTCCTTCGTCGAGAACGTAAATCACATCACAGTCCGAGATTGTCGAGAGACGATGGGCAATAGATAGGGTAGTTCTTCCCTTCGACTGTCAAGCGAAATGAGCTGGTCAGTTGAGGCAAGAGTGAGAGTGTTTGAACGAAACTAACGAGTTCTCGTAATCGAGTCTGAATAGCTCGTTCGTTGTGGGTGTCGAGGGCGCTCGTAGCCTCATCGAGCAGCAAGACTGGGCGGTCGTGGAGTCACATCAGCGAAGGATGGAGTAAGCTGATGATCGACTGACTCACTGGGTGGATTTTTGAGGATAGTCCTCGCAATCGCAACTCGTTGCTTCTCTCCTCCACTCAGCCTCATACCACGCTCTCCAACCCTCGTCTCATACTGATCAGGGAAACTCATAATCTTGTCGTGCATCGAACTGTCCTTCGCCGCTTGGATCACATCCTCCATCGTGATTTCTCCTCCAGGTTTGTGAAGTCGTCCGATACCTCCGTACGCGATATTGTACCGGGCAGTCTCGTTGAAGAGTACAGGGTCTAAGTGACACGCTCTGTATGAGTCACGACCCTGAGCAGAGTAACGACGAAGAAGACGTACCTTGAGGAACGAGACCGATATTGTATCGAAGACTCTGTTGAGTGATATCGCGAACCTCGTGTCCGTTGACGAAGATCCCTCCACTTGTAGCCTCATAGAATCGGTAGAGTAATCTCACTGTAAGATCATAAACCTCAGATCACTCGATTCGATAGGCGAGTGACGGAGACAAAGCTACTTACTGACTGTCGACTTTCCTCCTCCACTCGAACCGACCAACGCGACTGACTGACCCTTTTCGACCTTGAACGAGATCCCTTTCAAGACATCCTTCTTCCCATCGTAAGAGAACGTGACATCTCGGAACTCGATATCTCCTCCTTGGCCTTGATCCGGATCAATCTCGAGTTCGACAGAATCGGGTTTATCGAGAATGTCTTTGTCTTCGGTGAGAAGGGTCATGAGCTGCTCAGTATCGACGAGGGATTGCATCGTTTGGCGGTAGAGAGAGGCGATGCGATTGAGAGGTGAGTAGAGCTGGTTGAGGTAGGAGATGAAGGTGACTACGCGACAAGACTGGGTCAGCATCATCGGGAACGAAAGTGATGGCCAACGAAGCTCACCGTAATTTCCGATATCCATTTCTCCCGTAACGACTCGATGAGCGAGAATGAAGGAGCAAACCAATAGTCCGAATGCCTGTTGACTCTCGACAAACCGATCAGTTGAGCTCAACTCGGTAATCGGAAAGGAAGGGAGACTGACTGAGATACCGTTTTGCAAGAGCGAGAGCGAATTCCAAGCAGAGTAAACCTTCCAATAGTTTCGTTGGTATCTCTTCAAGGCCTCCTTTAAGCGACGCTTCTCGAAGGATTCTGAAGTGGTCGTCTTGACAGTCTCGAAGTTGAAGAGAGTATCGGTCTTGATTTGATGCATGAATTGAGATTCGTCTCGAAGACTTCGGTAGAGTTTCGTTCGACTTTCGGCGAGAGTGACGGAAGCTCCGACGTCTGTGAGAGACGAGTCAGCGTACAACATCGGCGAGAAGAGGCCAGATGGAGAGCTCACAGACTACGGAGACGAGCGTGACGACTGCAACAATCGTCGCTCCGTATCGAACTGAAAGAACCACGACTGCGACCGGCAGATCGACGATGACAGGAATAAAGTCGAAGAGGAGTAGCTCAAAGAACTGTCAATCGAGCCTGTCAGCGAAGATTGCAAGGGGCAATCGAGAAGGAGAGCTCACATCGTTGATCGCGTCAGTTCGTCCGAGAATCCGGAGCAGCTCTCCCGTTCGGCGACGCTGATGGTAGCTCAAGCTCAAGCTGTCACACCCTCGTCAGTGCTTTCGAATCTGCCGACTAGAGAGATTGACAGGCTTACTTGAGAAGAGTGTCGAATGCCATCATCGACATCTCCAACTCCGAGTACTGACTGATGGGCAGCCACAGGAAGCGGTACTGTAATGACACGACCGACTGTCAGCTTAGGACAGCGTAAGGAGACGCAGGGTAGACTCACGAGCATCGAATTCGAATCTTGCAAGAATGACAAAGTAACGTAAATCGCCAAGTTTCCGTAAGGCGCACGACCGTTACTCAGATCCGAGATGATACGTCCGAAGAAGATCGGCGCCGCAACGTTGAAATAGCGTTTCGCGATCATCAGGGTGAAGCAGACGACAGCGATGACTTGGAGAGAGAACGATTTCGAGGGCCATAGGTAAGGGAAAAGAGTCTTGACTCGGCTGAAGATGGTGAGAATCGAGAGTGATTTGGGGTCATCCGGTCGGTTCGAAGGAGGTTTGGTCGAGCGGAGCGGAGAGGCAGAGGTCGAGGCAGAGGTAGGAATGGCTGAGTAACCGTTTGGCGCCGCGGAAGAGAGGAGTCCAGTACGTTCATCGGCGGTACCAGGAGGAGTTGAATATGACGAGCGGTAGAGAAGCGGAGTTTGCGAGAGAAGGAGGAAGGAGTAGATTAGAATTCGGAAGGCGATGATGCCGAGGTGAACGAAAGGAAGAGCTCGATGTTTCTGGTGGATCACTTTGTCGCCGACGAGGACCTTGGAGTAGATGACGAGGACAGCGATATCGATGGCGAACCCGAGAATCACAACGAGTCGAGGGTAGTATTTCGGGAATTTGCCGTGAGACGCATCTGCACCTTTGCCGGTCAACTTGGCTTCGTACGCCATTCCGATACCGAGAATACAGAATGCGCAGAGTCCTCCTGCCGAGTAGTAGACGATGTTGGCGTACAGCGGATCGTTAGGTGTGTAATGAGATTTGATCAAAGTTGCGATGACTGTTCAATACGACATCTTCAGCTCTTCTGTATCGCTCACATCGAAGATAGTAGAGCTTACTTTGTGCAGCCCCGTCGACAAAGTATGTCGTAGCTACAATACCCATTAGGGAGTGAACTAATCCATTTCGCATCGTTTTCGACTTGACGACTACTGGCGTAACCTCTGTCTCCTCCTCTGTCTCCTCTCCCTCAACATTCCTACCTGTCGTCGGTTTTGATGTCGAAGCCTCAGGCTCAGCCCCGAACAATCCCTCTTCTTCTTGCCATCCTCCTCTCTGAATATTGTCCATCAAGTCCAGGAACCCCTTTACGAGCCATCTCAGGAGTAACGTGCCGAGGAGTGTCGCTGGTAGAGCTAGTCGTAGGTCGGCAAGGGTCTGGTACAGAGTTGGGAGTTCGCTCATTGCAACTCCAAAAGTTGAATAAATGGAGGCGGTGCTAGAGTAGCGAGGAGAGCTTGTTGCGTTGACTGGCGAGCTTAACGCTGAATGTGAACCTCGCTGATAGAGCTGGCGAGCCGATCTGAGAGAAAGGTAGTGATAGGGAGGAGGGAAACCCTTCAAAATCGCTCGATCCTCTGTTGGCCTCTCACCTCTCACACGACTTTACAAACCGGCTCGGAACGCTTCGAGTGGCCTTATAACTGGCTCTATATCGCTCAGTATGGGCGTCTGACTAGATGCATCTCTTCAAAATCGCTTCGAGGCGTCGTAATCGGCTCGTTCATCTCTTTCAGCTTAGGCAGAGCTTCACAGTGTAGCAGGTCAGCGGTACTCTCTCAGATTTGCTCACTGTTGTGTACGCTCATACTTCCGCTCCGAATCGAGCTCGAGATTGCGTTTGAACGCGGGCAGCGGAATTATTGATCGATTTTATCTCTTCTCCGGGTCTCGCTTCTGCTGGACCTGCTCTCTACTTCTCCGAGAGTACGGCAGAAGTCGGCGCTCGAATGGGTCCCTCCGAGGGACCAAGCTGAGCGGTGTACCTCAGCGAGAGGCGTATCGTCCGCGACTCGGATGAGTTTCAAGATGGACGCTCTTCGTAGCTACGGTACGTGCTATACTTCCACTCTTCTTCGAGCGGATAAAGATAGTAGTATTCAGCTCGACGTCGCCCATTGATCCAACGGCGAGGAGGCGGGGGCAGTAGCGGCGTGGAAAAGCGAAAAAACCTCGTTGCGAAAACAACTCATCGGGCTCTCGTACTGTCGCTACTTTCATGCTCTCCCCCGCCTGTCGTCGTCGATGCGACGAGGCTCGAGGTGTTGCCTTGTCAAGGGGAATGCGGAATCGATGGTTGCGAAGCCTTTCGTTTCTGTCTCATTCAATGAAAGTTGGCCTTTTCCGAAAAATGCCGCCATTTTTTTGCTTCTTTTTACGTTCGACGCTGACCGCGACATCTCATGAGATACGCCTGTGAACAAGACTGGAGAAATTTGTGAGAAAAATCGAAGGGAGCGAAATGATCGGTTTGCGAAATGACTCTTCCAACCTCGTCAATCAACCACTCTCGTTCAAACTTCAAACGCCCAAGATGCCTTCGATGAAGTATCTATCAACACGTGGAGGAGATGAACGCCTAACGTTTGAACAGGTACGTTCTTGCTTCGCTCAATCGTTCCAAAGTTCTCGCGCAATTCGAAGTCGATCAAAGTCAATACAGCTCTGATGAGTGATCGGTTTCGCGGGAAAGATCAAGGAGCTATCAGGAGATCGACTGGGGTACAGGTGCAAGGCGTCAAAGGATCAGGAGATGTGGACCAAGGAGATGATTCCCCTCTTTGCATTTACTCTCTCGTTCAACCCTTACACAGCTTCAAAGGAGCTAGGTGATAGAGAGAAGCTCTTATGCTAGGTGTATGGAGCGGTCTAGCAAGTGGCTACGACGCAGAAGAGCTGGTGGAGGGAATCTTGAATCTGCCAGGCCGAGAAACGAGGCAGCTGACCTCTATCGTCTCACTCTCTCTTCCCTCTAGGCCGTTCTTCGTGGACTTGCACCCAACGGTGGACTTTACATTCCCGCTCATCTCCCTCATCTTCCCGAAAACTGGCAACACGACTGGGCCAAACTCTCGTTCACTGAACTCGCACTCGAACTCTACTCTCTCTTCATCTCCCCTCGCGAAATCCCTCGAGACGACCTCAAAGACCTCATCGATCGATCCTACTCTACTTTCAGACATGAACAAATCGCTCCTCTGCATCGAACTGGAGAGAAAGAGTTCATTCTCGAGTTGTTCCACGGTCCTACGTTCGCTTTCAAGGATGTCGCCCTTCAATTCCTCGGAAACTTGTTCGAATACTTCTTGAAGAGGAGGAACGAAGGAAAGGAGGATAGTCAGAGGGAGAGATTGACCGTTGTTGGAGCTACCTCAGGAGATACCGGATCGTGAGTTGAGGGTTCACTTTCATCTTCAATACGAATACTGAATACTGATGAAAGCGAGCTTCATCACAGCGCCGCTATCTACGGTCTTCGATCAAAACAAGACATTTCGATTTTCATTCTGCATCCCAAGGGACGAGTTTCTCCTATTCAAGAAGCTCAAATGACCACTGTTCCCGACGAGAACGTCTTCAACTTGGCCGTCGACGGTACTTTCGATGACTGCCAAGTGAGCTCACACAAACCACTGAAATTGAAATTGAAAACTCACGTTCTTCTTGCCACTTTCGCAGGACATCGTCAAACTCCTCTTCAACGACATGGAATTCAACTCTACCTACCACCTCGGAGCTGTCAACTCTATCAACTGGGCCCGTATCCTCGCTCAAACCGTCTACTACTTCTCCGCGTACTTCCAAGTTCAATCCGAAATCCCTTACGACGTCCTCGAACCTACTATTCAATTCGCTGTACCCACCGGTAACTTTGGAGATATCCTCGCTGGATACTACGCGAAGCACCTCGGTTTACCTATGGACAAACTCGTCATCGCTACGAACGCCAACGACATTCTCGCGAGGTTCTGGAAGACTGGTCGTTACGAGAAAGCCGATTCTGGAGAACCTGAGGATTCAAGTGATGATGAAGGAGAAGACCCTAATGGCGGACACCACCACCGATACCCTAGTTTGACGGACGAAGAAGCGTTTACTCAACATCAACAACAACAAGCCGCCGCTCAAACGGTTCCCGTCAATGGTTCTTCCGATGGTCAACAAGCAACGAAAGCTGCTTCCGCTCAAGCGAAGGCTGCCGGAGGTGTCGTAGCCGAAACTCTTTCACCAGCGATGGATATCCTCGTCTCTTCAAATTTCGAACGTCTCTTGTTCTACCTCGCTCTCGAAGGTACTACTGCTGGAGCCGTCGCTGCCGATGGAGAAGTCGATGGAGGACAAGCTGCGAGAGTCAGGATGGCCGCTGAGAACGTCAAGCTGTGGATGGACAAGTTGAAGACTGAACACAAAGTCAAGGTTCCGAGAGGATGCCTCGATGCTGCGAGAAGGGATTTCATCGCTGATCGTGCTTCGGATGAAGAGGTACGCTAACTATCCTCTTTCCCCTCCACGCAAACTTGACTGATCGCTTCTGTTCGATTGCAGACTACTTCGACCATTCAAAAATACTTCACCAAGAACGATCAATTCGGTTCTTACACCATCGATCCTCATACCGCTGTCGGACTGAGTGTTGCCAACCACGTCGCCAAGACCAAGTGAGCAATGAGATATGTCAGATAGCCATCTCAAGACGAAACTGACTCCGACTCTTTCTCACAGCTCTCCCAACGCGATTCAAATCGTTCTCGCCACCGCTCATCCCGCCAAGTTCGACGCTGCCGTTTCCGAAGCCCTCTCGTCAGAACCTACGTTCAACTTCAAACGCGATGTGTTACCGAAAGAATTCGAAGGTCTGTTGGACAAACCTCGTCGGGTGTTGGACTGCAAGAACGATCCGGAAGCAGTCAAGAAGATTGTCAAGGAGGAAGTGGCGAAGTTGGTCGGTGAGATCAAGCCTGTCAAGGGTGTCAACGGTGCGAGCGTGTAGAGGGAATCTTTGTCGTTTTTACCATTCGTCTCTCTCGAACTACTTCACTTTTGGGCA
>Ga0308170_10004022_pt1 | contig 11746 bp, 5 predicted proteins | sample PhyBR2_2_FD_202136 | JGI IMG/M metagenome (GOLD analysis project Ga0308170, IMG submission 202136) | Phyllosphere microbial communities from UC Gill Tract Community Farm, Albany, California, United States - DLSLSB.R2 | ecosystem: Host-associated > Plants > Phyllosphere > Unclassified | place... | reverse complement strand
CTCGCCGCGCACGTCCACGGTAATTTTCTTGGACAAGTCGCCGTTCGCCACCGCGGTGGTCACCTCGGCGATGTTACGCACCTGCGAAGTCAGGTTACCCGCCATCGAGTTCACCGAGTCGGTCAGGTCTTTCCAGGTACCCGCGACGCCCGGCACATAGGCCTGGCCGCCCAGCTTGCCTTCCGTACCCACCTCGCGCGCCACACGCGTCACCTCGGACGAGAAGGAGGAGAGCTGTTCCACCATGGTGTTCGCGGTCATCGCCGCGCGCAGGTACTGGCCCTTCAGCGGGTGGCCGTCGACTTCCAGCGCCATGGTCTGCGACAGGTCGCCCTTCGCCACGGCGCCGATCACGCGCGCCATTTCGGTGGTCGGGCGCACCAGGTCGTCGATCAGGGTGTTGACCGAGCTGATGATGGTGCCCCAGCCGCCTGCCGATCCCGGCACCACGGCGCGCTGGGTCAGGTGGCCTTCGCGGCCGACCACGCGCGACACCTCGGTCACGGTCTCGACCATCTTCTGCTTGGTCTCGATGATGTCGTTCAGGGTGTCGGCGATCTTGCCCGAGACGCCAGTCCAATCGGATGGCATGCGTACGGAAAAGTCGCCTTTTTTCAGCGCCATCAGGGTGGACAGCAGGAGCTTGACATCCAGCTGTTCAGCCATGTCAGTCATGTTGTTCATTGACTAGGAGTCCTTGAATTGGAAAAGGGGGAAGGGCGGTGCGTCGGCCGCACTGGCGTCATGGTCCGGACGGACCCTGGCAGGCAGAGACAGATGGGAACGGGTGGGCACGTTGTTCTGGACGGACGCGTTCTTGTTAAATACTGAAAACTTGTTTGGAGGCTGCACGCAACAATCTTGCAAAGATACTCTTGTGCTAGATCAAGTCAAGTGCCTTGACGCGAATATTGCTCGCTTCGTCGCGACTTAATCGCTGAAACTTGCATTTTTGCAATTTTGAACGGAGAATCCCTGAAAGCTTAGCGAAAATCAGTTTAAGGGCGCGCACGATTGAAACAACCAGATGGATGAGTTGTGTCGGCGCGACAACTAAATTTCTTGACGAGCCCATCCAAATAGGACTTTGTCGAATATTTTTGCTGTCTTTTAGTTACAACTCAACTAGCATAGGTGTCATTACATCAACACAGCGCGGGGAAGACATGACGATGGTCGAACTTGACGAGCTGCTGCACCAGGACACGGCCTACGGCTGGGGCGAAGCCTTGTTCGCCCTGGGCCGTCAATATGGCTTCGACAAAGTTCTGTTCGGTATGTCGGGTTCGCGCCATTCGCGCCTGGAAAACGCATTCATCCAGACCAATTACCCGCCGAAGTGGCGCGAGCGCTACGATGCCGAACGCTTCGCCTATGTGGATCCAGTCGTCAGCCACTGCTTGTCGAGCACGCTTCCCCTGGTCTGGCAACCGGAGCTGTTCCGCAGCCCCTTGCAGCGCAGCCTGTACGAGGAAGGTTGCAGCCATGGCGTGCGGGCCGGGGTGACCTTTCCGATGCATGGGCCGAACGGCGAATTCGGTCTGCTCAGCTTTGCCGCCGACCAGCAGCCGGATGCGCATTTCGTGCGCGAGGTGAATGGGATGTTGGCGCAGCTGGCGCTGATCCGCGACTATGCGTTCGCGTCCGGCGTGCGCTTCTGCCCGCCCGTGGCGAGCGAAGCGGCGCCGAAGTTGACGCCGCGCGAGCTGGAAGTGCTCAACTGGGTCATGGCGGGCAAATCGTCCTGGGAAATCTCAAAAATCACCGGCTGTTCCGAGGCGACGGTGAACTTCCATATGGGAAACATTCGTCAGAAGTTCAACGTCAACACCCGGCAACAGGCGGTTGTGAGGGCGATCTCCCTCGGGCTCATCACCCCAGAAGATCACCATCGTTGAGCTTGCCGTTGACGTAGAGCTTCAACAGCAGGGCAACCGGGGCCGGGATCGCCAGCCCGGTTTCGAAACGGCTGCCGCTCGATTGGGTCACGCCGAAGCGGCCCCAGAATTTTTCCTGGCTTTCGCGTTTGCTGATCCGGTACTTCTTCAGATCGCCGATGGAGAGCGCCATTGACGCTGGCAATTTAACCGCATGAATTGCCGGTTCCTGCAGGGTTGCTTCGGTAACGAAATCATTAGCCATCGCCGCGCTCCTCCATGGAAAGATGTGTGGGAGACAAGTATTCCATGCATCATTCATTTAGACTCCTAGCAACACTGCTAGTTCCGGACGGAATGATTGCACGGCGGCTCGAAAACCGCCATGCATAGGTTTTTAGCGTTTGAGCTGGCTCAACAGGAAGGTATAGGTCAGCGCCCACATCCGGGCGGTCTGCTCATTGTTGGCTGCGCCGGCGTGGCCGCCCTCGGTGTTTTCCCAGTACAGCACATCGTGTCCCTGGCCTTGCATCAGGGCCGCCATCTTGCGCGCGTGGCCTGGATGCACGCGGTCGTCGCGGGTCGACGTCGTGAACAGCACGCGCGGGTAGCGCTTTGCCGAAGACACGTTCTGATAGGGCGAATAACGGCCGATGTAGGCCCATTCCCCGGGGTCGTCCGGGTCGCCGTATTCGCCCATCCAGGACGCGCCGGCCAGCAGCAGGTGGTAGCGGCGCATGTCGAGCAGCGGCACCTGGCAGACCACTGCGCCCACCAGGTCCGGACGCTGGGTCAGCACGGCGCCGACCAGCAGGCCGCCATTGCTGCCGCCCATGATGCCGAGGCGGCGCGGACTGGTGATGTTGCGCCGGACCAGGTCCTGGGCCACGGCGATGAAGTCGTCGAAGGCGGTCTGCCGGTTCTCCTTCAGCGCCGCCTGGTGCCAGCGCGGGCCGAATTCTCCGCCGCCGCGGATATTCGCCAGCACGTAGACGCCGCCCTGGTCCAGCCAGGCCGTCCCGGTCATGGCGCTGTAGAAGGGCGTCAGCGAGGTTTCGAAGCCGCCGTAGCCGTACAGGAGCGTCGGGTTGGCGCCGTCCAGGCGGGCAGCGCGGTGCATGACGACGAAGTAGGGAATATCGGTCCCGTCAAGCGACCTGGCTTCGTACTGGTGCACCGCGTAGGGACCGGCGTCGAAAAAGGCCGGCATCGATTTCAATAGTTCGCGCTCGTCGCTGCCCACTTGCGCCAGATACAGGCTGCTGGGCGTGAGAAAGTCGGTCACGGTCAGGAAGTATTGATCGGACTCGAGCTCGTCGACGCTGGCCACGTCCAGCGATCCGATGCCGGGCGCCGCGACATCGCGCCGCAGCCACTGGCCGTCCACGTGCTGCAATTCGACGATGCGGTTCTTGACCTTGTCGAGGATGGTGAGCAGCATGCTGCTCCGCGTGACGGTGACGCCGTCCAGCGAGGTCGTGGGCGAGGGGACGAACAGGATGTCGAAACTGCGTTCGCCCGCCAGGAAGCGCCTGAAATCCATGGCCAGCAGGGCGCCTTGCGGGTACCCATGGCCCGCGACATGCCAGTCCGAGCGTAGTTCGATCACGATCTGGTCGCGCACGGTGTAGGCGTCGGCATCCTCGGGCTTGTCGATTTTCACCAGCCGTCCCTCCTCGCGCAGGAACAGCTCGCTGCTGTAGAAGTCGATCTGGCGCTGCACGAACTGGTGCTCGAAGCCGGGCGTCACATCCTGCCAGGCCGAGGCCGACAGGTCGTCGGCTTGCGCTTCATACACGGTGACGGCATCAAGCAGCGGCGTGCCGCGCTGCCACTCTTTGACGATGCGTGGATAGCCGGACGCGCTCATCGAGCCCGGACCGAAATCGGTGGCCACGAACAGGCTGTCGTGGTCGATCCAGCCGACGCTGGACTTCGCTTCCGGGAGCGTAAAGCCTTCGTCGACGAAGCGCAGGCCCTCGAGGTCGAATTCGCGCACCACATGGGCATCGCCGCCGCCGCGCGACAGCGAGACCAGGGCGCGGTCGCCGCGCGGCCGGAGCTTCTGGCTGCCGGCCCAGACCCAGTTCTCGTTTTCCTCGCGCGCGAGAAGGTCGAGGTCGAGCACGGTCTCCCACTGCGGTTCCTGGTTCCGGTATTCGGTCAGCGTGGTGCGCCGCCACAGCCCGCGCGGGTGCTCGGCGTCGCGCCAGAAGTTGTAGTACCAGTCGCCGTGCTCGCTGACCCAGGGGATACGCTCTTTCGAGTCGAGGATGGCCTTGAGCTGGTCCTTCAGCGCGGCGAACCCGGGCTGGGCGGACAGCTCGGCTTCGGCCTCTTGATTGCGCTCGCCGACCCAGCCGAGGGCGCGTTCGGAGTCGACTTCCTCCAGCCACAGGTAGGGGTCGTCGGCGTCTGTCGTGTTCTGGTCCTGCATGCTGCATCCTTGCCAATCTTGATAAATCGATGCGTCATATTAGCAACGATCCTGCATCCCCTCGCGCGCGCTATCGATTAACTCAGCCATGAGCTACCCATGCGCTCCCGATAGTAGTATGCTGCGCTCGTCCCCCCGAAGCGTATCAACATGTCATCCCCGATCACCCCCGGCCTTCTTATCCTGCATGGCAACCAGATGGAGCTGCTGCGCGCAGCCGTGTTCGACTGGCTGCGCCAGCATCCGCTTGGGCCTCTGGAAGAAGAGATCATCCTGGTGCAGAGCAATGGCGTGGCCGAGTGGCTGAAGATCGCGCTGGCCGAGGAACTCGGCGTGTGCGCCGCGACCCGGATCGCGCTGCCGGCGCGCTTCCAGTGGGAGGCCTACCGCGGCATGCTGGGGCCGGAGCGCGTGCCCAAGCGCTCGCCCTTCGACAAGGACGCGCTCACCTGGCGCCTGATGCGCTTGCTGCCCGAGCTGCTGCCGAAGGAAAAGTTCGAGCCGCTGCGCCATTTTCTGGCGGACGGCGATCCGGAACGCCGCCTGCAGCTGGCCGAGCGCCTGGCCGACCTCTACGACCAGTACCAGGTCTACCGCGCCGACTGGCTCACCGACTGGGCGGAAGGGCGCGACCAGTTGCGCCGCCCGAGCGGCGATGCCGCGGCCGGCGCTCCGGTGCCGCTGACCCATGACCAGTGCTGGCAGGCCTGCCTGTGGCGCGAGATCCACGCCAGCCTGCCGCCCGAGCGCCGCTGGTCCGGCCGCGCCACCATCCACCAGCAGTTCATGGCCGCGGTCGAGGAAGAGCGCAAGCCCGTGCTGCGCCTGCCGCGCCGCGTGATCCTGTTCGGCATGTCGACCCTGCCTTACCAGACCATCCAGGCGCTGGCCGGGCTGTCGCGCCATACGCAGGTGCTGCTGGCCGTGCCGAACCCGTGCCAGTTCTATTGGGGCGACATCATCGAGGGGCGCGAGCTGCTCAAGTCCGCGTACAAACGCCACAAGCCGCGCGACGGGAAGGAGCTGGCCGACGTGCCCGTCGAGCAGCTGCACGCCCACAGCCATCCGCTGCTGGCCAGCTGGGGACGCCAGGGCCGCGATTTCGTGCGCATGCTCGACGAGTTCGATAATGGCGAGGGCGCCAGGTTCGCCAACATGCGCGTCGATCTGTTCGACGAAGACCCGGGCGAAACGCTGTTGGGGCAGGTGCAGGCCGCGATCCGCGACCTGCTGCCGCTGTCCGAGCATCCGCACGACCCGCCGCCGGCCGAGGACCGCTCGATCGAATTCCACATCGCCCACAGCGCCCAGCGCGAGGTCGAGGTGCTGCACGACCAGCTGCTGTCCTGGTTTGCCGAGGAAGGTGATGATCCCCTGCGCCCGCGTGACGTCGTGGTGATGGTGCCCGACATCGAGACCTTCTCGGCCGCCGTGCATGCCGTGTTCGACCAGCACCGCCGCAGCGATCCGCGCTACATCCCCTTCGAGATCGGCGACCTCAAGGACCGCAGCGTGAACCCGCTGCTGGTGGCCATGGAGTGGCTGCTGCGCCTGCCGCAGCAGCGCTGCCGCCAGAGCGAGGTGCGCGACCTGCTCGACGTGCCGGCCGTGGCCGCGCGTTTCGGGCTGGAGGAGGGCGACCTGTCCATCCTCGGCCACTGGATCGAAGGCGCCAGCGTGCGCTGGGGCCTGGACCAGCGCCATCGCGATGGCCTTGGCCTCGGTTCGGCCGGCGAGCAGAATTCCTGGCTGTTCGGCATCCGGCGCATGCTGCTGGGTTACGCCAGCGGCGCGGGCCGCAGCTTCGCCGGGATCGAGCCGTATTCCGAAGTCGGCGGCCTGGATGCGGCGCTGGCCGGATCGCTGGCCGAGCTGGTCGAGTCCTTGCTGGCCTGGCGCGAGCAGCTCGATGCCACCCTCACGCCCGTCGAGTGGGGCGAGCGCGCACGCGCCTTGATGACGCGCTTCTTCCGCGCCTCGGACGACGAAGACCGCATGATGCTGAACCAGCTCGAAGAAGCGCTGCAATGCTGGCTCGAGATCTGCGAGAACGCGCTGTTCGAGGAGCCGGTGCCGCTGGCCGTGATGCGCGAAGCCTGGCTGAACGAACTCGATCAGCCGGCCTTGAACCACCAGTTCGTCTCCGGCGGCGTGACCTTCTGCACGCTGATGCCGATGCGCGCCGTGCCGTTCCGCGTGGTCTGCCTGCTGGGCATGAACGACGGCGACTTCCCGCGCCGCAGCCAGCAGTCCGACTTCGATCTGCTGGCCTGCCCGGGCATGGGCCGCCCCGGCGACCGCTCGCGCCGCGACGACGACCGCTACCTGATGCTGGAAGCGCTGCTGGCCGCGCGCGACAAGCTGTACGTCAGCTGGGTCGGGCGCAACGTGCGCGACAACACCGAGCAGCCGGCTTCGGTGCTGGTCTCGCAGCTGCGCGACTACCTGGCCGCGGGCTGGGACCTGGATCTCGATGAGCGCACGACGGTGCACGCGCTGCAGCCGTTCTCGCGCCGTTATTTCGAGCGCGGCGGCCTGCTGACCTATGCCGGCGAGTGGCGCTCGGCGCACCACGGCGATGACCCTGATGAGGCGGCGGAAGCAACCGACGTGCTCCCGCCCTACGAACTGGAACCGGACTACCGGATCAAGCTGGGCGAGCTGGCGACTTTCCTGCGCCAGCCGGCGCGCTACTTCTTCCGCCGGCGTCTTGGGGTCCAGTTCACCGACCTCGAAGTGGTCGGCGAGGACGAGGAACCGTTCGCCCTCGACGCGCTCGAGCGCTATCTGCTGGAAGACACGATGCTCGATGACAGCGGCACGCCGGAGTCGCGCCCCGACTCTAGTCTCCTGTCTGTGCGGCAAACGCTCAACACGCGCGCGGAACGCCTTGCGCGCGAGGGCGTGCTGCCGATCGGCCTGCTGGGCCGCCAGTGGCAGCAGCAGCTGGTCGAGGACCTGGTGCCGGTGCGTTCCAGCTGGCTCGAACTGGGCGCGCGCTTCCCGGATGCCGCGCCCAAGCTGGCGGTCAGCCTGGACCTGGCCGGCCTGGGGCTGGAGGACTGGATCGACCGCCTGCGCAGCAACGAGAACGAGACCGTGTGGCTGGTGCAGATCTCCTCGCGGGTGCTGGACAAGAAGGGCGAGCCGCGCGGCGACAAGCTGATCGGCCCCTGGCTGCGCCAGCTTGCGGCGGCGGCGATGGGCGTGGCCGTCACCGGCTACCTGGTCGCGCGCGACGCCACCGTCGAGATGGCGCCGCTGGGACGCGACGCCGCCTTTTATCAGCTGCGCCACCTGGTGAACCTGTGGCGTTCGAACCTGGACCGGCCGATGCCGGTGGCCTGCAAGACCGCGCTCGCGCATCTGAGCGGGGGCGACCCGCGCGAAACCTATGACGGCGGCTTCGAGATCAAGGGTGAGGTGGACGACCCCTGCCTCGCGCGCCTGTGGCCTGAGTTCGCGCTGCTCCGTGCGGCGGGCGGCTGGCCTGCCGTGGCCGAGCAGCTGTACGGGCCGCTGGCCGCCTGGCTGAAGGAAGGCGTCACCGTCACACCGCATCCTGCGCCGGCCCAGTTCGGAGCGGCGGCATGAGCCAGCTGCTCGACGCGCTGCATTTTCCGCTGCACGGTTCGCGCCTGATCGAGGCCAGCGCCGGCACCGGCAAGACCTGGACCATCGCGGCGCTGTACCTGCGGCTCGTCCTTGGCCACGGCAATGGCGCGGAGGAAAACGAGGGCGGAGAAAAAACGGGCTTCGTGCGTCCGCTGCTGCCGCCCGAGATCCTGGTGATGACCTTCACGCGCGCGGCCACGCGCGAGCTCTCGAACCGCGTGCGCGAACGGCTGGTGCAGGCCGCCGCCTACTTCCGCGGCGAGGCGGAGCTGGACGACCCCTACCTGGAAGCGCTGGCGGACAGCTACGTGACCTCCGACGCGCGCCTGGTCGCCGCCTACCGCCTGGTGCTGGCCGCGGAAACGATGGACGAGGCGGCGATCTTCACCATCGACGCCTGGTGCCAGCGCATGCTGCGCGAGCACGCCTTCGATTCCGGCAGCCTGTTCGACGAGGAGCTGGTCAGCGACGAGCGGGCGCTGTTCGAGGATGCCGCCCACGACTACTGGCGCCAGCAGGTCTATCCGCTGAATGGCCACGCCTTGAAAATCCTGCTGGCCTGCTTCGCCGACGTCGGGGCGCTCAAGCGCTCGGTGCGCGAGCTGGTGCAGCGCCATGAGCGCCTCGGGACGGACGGCGACGGTCCGCTCGCGGCGCTGATCGCGCGCGCCGAGCGCGCCCAGCAGGCGCAGCTCGCCGCCCTGAAGGAAGGCTGGCGCGAGCGCGCGGACGCGATGGAAGCCTGGTTCGCGGCCCAGCGCGAGCGCCACCCCAAGCCCTTCAATGGCGTCAAGATCAAGCCGGACTCGCTGGTCAAGTGGTTCGCGGCGCTGCGCGGCTGGGCCATGGACCCGGCGCTGCATCTGCCCGACCTGGGCGATACGGCATGGAAGCGCCTCACGCCGGCCGGCATCGAGGATGCCTTCAGCAAGGACTTCAGCGCGGAGGTCCCGGACGAGTTCCAGCACACGGCCGCACTGAAGGAAGGCCTGGGCGCGATCGAGCCGCTGTCGCACGCACTGCTGCGCCACGCGGCATCGCACATCGCGCGCCGCATGGCGGAACTCAAGCGCCGCAACCGCCAGTTCGGTTTCGCCGACATGCTGGCACGCCTGAAAAGCGCGCTCGAAGGGCCGAACGGCGAGGCGCTGCGGCGCCGCATCCTCGACCAGTATCCGGTGGCGATGGTCGACGAGTTCCAGGACACCTCGCCCGACCAGTACCGCATCTTCGATTTGCTGTACCGCGTGCTCGATAACGACCCGCAGCACGGGCTGTTCCTGATCGGCGACCCCAAGCAATCGATCTACGGTTTCCGCGGCGCCGACATCCACAGCTATTTGTCCGCCCGGCGCGCCACCGCTGGCAGGCACTATCAGCTCGGTACCAACTACCGCTCGACGCGCCAGCTGGTGGAAGCGGTCAACCAGCTGTTCCGTTACGCCGAGGGCGACCACGAACACCCCGGCTACGCGGCCGGCGCCTTCCGCTTCCGCCGCGGCGGCGAGAATCCGCTGCCGTTCGAGGCGGTCGACGCCAACGGCAGGAAGGAAGCCCTGGTCGGCGTCGACGGCCCGTTCCAGGCGCTGGCCGTGTGTTCGACGCCGCGCGAGGACATGCGCGCCGACGACTACCGCGAGTTCTTCGCCCACCACTGCGCCGAGCACATCGTGCGCCTGCTGAACGACCCGCAGGTCGGTTTCCGGCGCCAGGACGGCGGCTTCACGCGGCTGATGCCGGCCGATATCGCGATCCTGGTGCGCGACCGCAGGGAGGCCTCGGCGATCCGGCGCGCGCTGGTGCAACGAAAGGTCGCGAGCGTCTACCTGTCCGACCAGGATTCGGTGGTCGAGAGCCAGGAAGCGGTGGACGTATTGCGCTGGCTGCAGGCGGTCGCGAACCCGCTCGATGGCAACCTGGCGCGCGCGGCCTTTGCCACCGCCACCGCCGCGCTGCCGCTGGGCGAGCTCGCGCGCCTGGCCGGCGACGAGCTGGCATGGGAGCACCGCGTCGAGCAGTTGAAGGCCCTGCACCAGGCCTGGCAGCGCCAGGGCGTGCTGGCGATGCTGCGCCGCTTCATCCACGAGCTGCACCTGCCGTCGAAACTGCTCGGCATGACGGGCGGCGAACGCAGCCTGACCAACCTGCTGCACCTGGCCGAGCTGCTGCAGGAAGCCAGCCGCGAGCTCGATGGCGAGCAGGCCCTGATCCGCTGGTTCGCCGAACAGGTCGAGGGCGTGGGCGAGGGCGGCGATGAACGCGTGCTGCGCCTGGAGTCGGACGCCGAGCTGGTCAAGGTGGTCACGGTGCACAAGTCCAAGGGCCTGGAATACCCACTGGTCTACCTGCCCTTCGCCGTCACCGCGCGCAAGACCGACAAGCGTAATCGCGCCTTCTTCGAGTACGTCACCGAGGACGGCGCGCGCCGCATCGACCTCTCGCTGACCGAGGAAGCGCAGCAGGCGGTCGACCAGGCGCGCCTGGAGGAAGACCTGCGCCTGCTGTACGTGGCGCTGACGCGAGCGCGCCACTTCCTGTGGCTGGGCGTGGCGGCGGTCGCCGCCCGCAAGAAAGGCGAGAACCTGCTGCATGAATCGGCGCTGGGCTACCTGCTCACCGGCGGCGCCCCCGTGCCGGCCAGCGCCATGCAGGAGCGCTGGGAGCGGCTGCGCGGCGGCAACCAGGGCATCGATCTGCACACGCTGGACGCGCCGGACGGCTGCACGCAGCTTGCGCGCGCCGACGTGCGTCCCGAGCTGGTCGAAGCGCCGCAGTTCCATGCCCAGTTCGAACGCAACTGGGCGGTCGGCTCCTTCACCTCGCTGACCCGCCACACGACGGCGCCGCCCACGCGGCCGCAGGAAGAGAACCTGCTCGAGGAAGAGGAGCCCGGCACGGTGGAAGACAAGCGCGCCGAGGACGCGCCCTGGCACCGCTTCCCGCGCGGCGCCACGCCCGGCAACTTCATGCACGAGCAGCTCGAGTGGATGGCCCAGGAAGGCTTCGACAACATCGACGACGAGGTCTATCACGCACGCCTGGCCCAGCGCATCCAGCGCGCCGGCTGGGGCAGCCGCCTGGACGATGCGCTGGCCTGGCTGCGCACGCTGGCGAGCACACGGCTGCCGCCAGTCGGCTGCTCGCTGGCCGAGGTCGCGCAGGGCGGCGTCCTGCTGCCCGAGATGGAATTCTGGTTCCCCAGCCGCCAGCTGGACGTGGGGCTGCTTGACCGCCTGTGCCGCCAGCGCCTGCTCGGCAATGTCGCGCGCCCGGTGCTGCCCGAGCGCCAGCTGCACGGCATGCTCAAGGGCTTCACCGACCTGGTGTTCGAGTGCCAGGGCCGGTTCTGGGTGCTCGACTACAAGTCCAACGCGCTGGGGCCGGGCGACGCCGCCTACACGACATCCGCGATGGCGGCGGGCATGGCCGAGCACCGCTACGACATCCAGGGCGCGATCTACCTGCTGGCGCTGCACCGCCTCTTGCGCGCGCGCCTGGGCGAGCGCTACGAGCCGGCCGGGCAGCTGGGCGGCGCCGTGTTCCTGTTCCTGCGCGGGATCGCCAATCCGGCCACGCGCGGCTGCTACCTGATCGAGCCGGACATGGAACTGCTGGAAGGCCTGGACCGCCTGCTGGGCGATGGAGGAGGGCGATGAAGGACTTGAGCACCGCGCCGGCGGACGATGGCCACGCCGCGTTCTGGCTTGAAGTCGAGCGCCTGACCGAGGCCGGCGAGCTGCGCCGCCTGTCCGGCGCCTTCGCGCGTTTCATGGCCACGCTGGGGCCCGCCGCCACGCCGCTGCTGCTGGCGTCCCTG
>Ga0308170_10004013_pt1 | contig 11757 bp, 16 predicted proteins | sample PhyBR2_2_FD_202136 | JGI IMG/M metagenome (GOLD analysis project Ga0308170, IMG submission 202136) | Phyllosphere microbial communities from UC Gill Tract Community Farm, Albany, California, United States - DLSLSB.R2 | ecosystem: Host-associated > Plants > Phyllosphere > Unclassified | place... | reverse complement strand
TCAGTATATACGGAGAGATAGTAGCTCGGAACAATCGGCGTACCTCTTCTTCAACAGGTTCAGCTCCCATCTTCCTTCGTTTGAGCAGAGGTTCCCGATTTGCGCCCTCGCTCACACCCAATCCTCCCCATCCTCCGCTTTCTAGCTCTTCTTCATCTCCGAATCCGAGTGTTCTTCCTCCATGAGTAAGTTCGAATCCTCCCTCGTCCTCATCTTCCAAGTTGAACTTGGTCTTCTTTCCCAATCTCGATTGCCTCTCTGCTGTGAATCGTTCTAAAGCTTTCTCTTCTGGTGTCAAGTTGGTAGAGGATTCTCCAAAACGGTGATCGAGGAAAGTGGAGGAATGAGTTCGAGCATCAAGCATCGGTAACAAAGTCTTCTTGCGCTGTTGTCGAGGGGTTAGAAAGTGTTTGTAAGCTATACAGACTTGTATTAAGGTTAGCTGCTTACAGTCTCGATACCAGCAGCTCTTGCTCTCCCAGGCATTCCTTTCTTGCCTCCCTCTACCTCTCCTCTCCTAGTGACTACCTCGAACTTCTTCTTCTCATCCCTGACATCGAATAAGTTGAACTTGTCGTGTATAGCGTCTAACTTCGAGTTGCGGTGGGCGAGTGAAGTTGATGAAAGATCTTTCCGTTGCTTTGCTCGTTTCCGTTCATCTTTGGGGTTCGAGGTTCGAGATAGCCCGCTTGAGCGGAGCTGGCCTTTCAGGGCCTTCAGCTGACTACCTCCCATCGATCTCGATGTTGTTGGTAGAGATCAAGGATGAGCTTTTTGAAATTCTCTCTCCTCTCTCCCTCAACTTTCTTCGAATTCTGCTGCTCTGCTTATTGCTGAGGATACTCAGATGTACTTGCGCTCTTTGCTGCTTTGACCCGCGTACGTGGCTTCCGCTTCTCGCCCTCAAAGAGTTCGCTTTTCTTTTCACCTCGTCAGTATTCCTCTCAGCTTCAACTGTCGTTCCGAGAGACTGACTGTACTTGCTGACAAAGTCATCTAGCACGGTCGGAGCTCGCACTCTTCTCGCAGCTTACAAGGCGAATCCTACTTTTCGCAAAAACCGTTCTCCCACCTATCTCAAATCGGGTTACTAGACCTCGGCTTTCAATCCGTCGATCTTCATCTCGTGAGTATTCAGTCTTCTAAGTGTGTTCCTCGTGCCTGCATGCGAACCAGTGCTAACATGTTCTGGCGTGCAGTCCGCTCTGAAATTTACGTCGACTCGACTTTCGCAAGAAGCGTATTCGAATCACATCGAACGACACTCTCCTTCTTTCGACAAACGCTCTCTCGTTCGAATCATACCAGCTCGTCGATACAAGCGTGTACCGCGGTCAGCCCGCGGTCGACAGAAGCAGCTTCGATCACTCTCGACAGCGCAGCACGATTGGAAATGCCGCTTCGACATTACTTCCGCTTCACGATACGAGCCCTGAAAGGCTAATTCTGGACCTTTCGTTTCTGTGGCGCCCAAATATAGCGTGGGGGATAAAGCGAGATTCGTAAGGAATATCTCTCACCCGTTGACTTGAACTGATTTCTCTTTCTTCTTTCCCCGCTCGATCGACCTCGACTTCCGACCAAAACAGCAGCGCTCTTCTTCTTCGACTCTTTCTCTGCTGACTACGCTTCACCTTTGGAACTACTTACAACTCAACTACGTCCCTCGACCTCCTCGCCGTCCCTCGACCTCCTCGAATCTCGCTTTCACCTCTCCCTTCGCGCTTTCAACTCCAGCTCTCTTCTCAACATGACTGATCGCGATACCACATCGCTTCATTCGGAGTCTGAGAAAGTATCTCACGAGCAAAACAACAAACCTTTGGCAACGACGGAACACCTCGAACACTACGTCGCAAAATCAGGCTACTCCTCTGATCTCGCCGCTGTTCAACAAGCACATGGTTTCAAACCCACCGATGGACGTCTCGTTGTTGATCCAGCAGAAGCTCGAGTTGAGTATGGAGACGAAATAGCTTCGAGACTCAAGACGAATCGGAAAGGAACGAAGATCTTGTGGCCTCAGCGTGAGTCTACTACTACTTTCCTATCCGTTGAGAGTCCTCACTGATCGTGTCTGTCGTCGGACAGCTTCCGACGATCCGAATGATCCTCAAAACTGGTCTGCGACGAAGAAGAACCTGCAGCTCTTGATCCTTACGATGGCCGCTTTCGTCCCCGACTTCTCCTCGGGCTTAGGGATCGCATCGTTATTCGAGCTCGCTGCGGCTTTCGAAACTACCACGACTGAGATCAACAACCTTACGAGTAATTGGTGAGTGCGACTTGGGTTCTTCCGCAGAATTCTCGAGAAAATACGATTCATCCCTGCTCCAACGCTGATTGATCTTCATTCGGTCTCTCGCAGGTCGATCTTCATGCTAGGACCCGGTGGAATCGCTGCAGTGATCCTCATCAAGCGATACGGTCGACTGCCGATTCTGTTCTGGTCGCAACTCATCGGCTTAGGCTTCTTGATCGGATGTGCGGTCGCTCCTGATCTCAAGACGTTCGCCGCTATGAGGATCCTCAATGGGTTCTTCTCAACTGCACCTCAGTGTGTCGGACTTTGGACTGGTAGGTCTTTTTTTCGATTTTCGATTCGCAAAACTCATCGCCGAGTCGTACTAACTCATCAGAAACTTACCTATACAGTCTGTGACATGTATCCCTTCCATCTGCAGGCGAGGAAACTGACTCTTTGGACGTTTGGTGACTTACTTTTTACATTATTCGAGCTCACTTTTCGTGTTGCTGATCTGTCGCTTCTACAGGATTCATCGCATCACCCTTCGTCTCGCCATGGCTATGTGGATATCTCGCTGCTCGTACAGGATCGTTCCGCGACGTGTATTTCGTCGGAGTCGCTTTTGTCGCCATCGTCGTTCTTCTTATCGCATTCTTCGCGGAGGAGACCATGTACGATAGAGACGTGACTCCGTTCCCGGTGAGGCCAACAACCGGACTACGATACCGAATCGAAACTCTTTTAGGAATTACGGGCTGGAAGATGGCTAGGTATCGCTGTTCATGGCTCGAATGCTTAACCTCTTGGCTCGACATCCTTTGGCGACCGCATGCTCTACTGATGCTTATCCTGGTTGGAGTCATATTTGGCTTTGGAATTGGTGCGGAAACCTTTTCTTCTTTTTCGTCCTCGTTCACTTATTATTCGCTAACAACGCTTCTACCACTATCAGGGATCAACGTCACCTCAGCCGTCTTCCTGGGATCTCCTCCTCCTCTGGGCTACGGCTTGAGTCCCTACATTACTTCGACCCTTTATTTGACTCCGATCGTTGCCGTCGTTCTGGGCGAGGTTGCAGGTCGTTTCCTCAACGATGGGGTACGTCAATCTATCTCTCACTGATCTTAGACTCGCGCTGACAAGCTCAGCGCCAACAGATTACCGATCGATTGATCAAGCGCAACAATGGTGTCTTTTTGGCTGAAATGCGGCTGTGGTCCATCTACTTTGCGATGCCTTTCTGTACGTCTACTCTCGTCGGTCCCGCACTTCTTGCTGATCAACTCTCTGCCTGTCCAGTCGTCTCTGGCTTCGTTCTCCTCGGTGCAGCTTTCGACAAGAAGCTGTCGCTCGCGGCCGTCGTGTTCGGATGGGGCTTGGCCGAATTTGGTATCCTGATTGTCACAGTCTCTGTGTACGCCTATCTCATGAACTGCTTCCCGAGTCATCGCGGGGAGACTTCAGCCCTCATCAACTTTGCTCGAGTACTTGGAGGTTTCGCAGTGGTCAGTGTCTCGTTGTCGTTATCAATTCTATATCCGCAACTGAAATTGACTGTTTTGGCAAATCCTACAGCCCTTTTACCAAGTGCCCTACTCGCTCGAAAGCTCGCCGATGGTCGTATTCGGGATGGAGGCTGGAGTCGGATTCGCCCTTTTCATCGTGATCGTTCCGACTTTGCAGATCTTCGGTCCTCGACTTCGAGCTCGATTCTCCGTCCGCCACCAATAGGAACGATCAGCAGTCGACGTTCAGTTCCAATTTTCCCCCTCCCTGCCCTCTCTCAGTATCATTCGTATCAAACCTTGTCGTATCTTTTCTCTCTCTCTTCTCTCTCCATAACTTGCTTCAGTCGGTATTTGGATAGGTAGTTCAATCTGAGTTGTTATAGCAACAGTAAAGCGTTTCAAGTATAGCAACAGTAAAGCGTTTCAAAGTATTATCAACAACAAGCGAATTCAAGCGTTCCTCAATCATCGTCCTCATCCTCCTCTCCCTTCTTCTTCTTTCCCCTCTTCTCGACGACTCGAGGTTCCGGAGTCGGACAAGGGAAATCGTTGCGTTTGTATGGTTCGAGAGAAGTTCGGTCGTAAGGGACGATCTCGTTCACTTTCGCAACGAGTTTCTTCCAACTTGATGCGCGAACTCGCTCGAGAACTCCTAGCTCAGAGTTGGCGAGTCGAACCTCCATCTCGTTGTCCTTCATAGCGTAGCTACCCCAACTTTCTGGAGTGCTGTCGTCGAGCAAACGAAATTGAGTGAGATCAGGAGACAACGAGACTGAGAGAAGATGCGTACGGAGAGTGAGATCCGAGGTAGATGAAAGCTTCGTAAGGCTCTGGAAGTTTCTTGGCGGCATTCGAGGGATCGGAATGGAAAATGACCATCATCTGCGAAAACAATTCGAGCTCAGTCGACGGAATCGATGGAGTAGAAGGAAGTGCTAACGGTGGTGTGATTGACTCGTTCTGATTTGAGATCGAAATCATGCATGATAGAGTAACGTTTCTTCTTGTTGTCGTAAAGTCCTCGGATGTCGGCAGCAGGCAATCTGTCGAAATCGACATCGTCTTTCGTATCGAATCGAAGCGCGTGTCGACCCTGTTTCGTTACGCTCGAGGATCAGTAGCGGAACAGTGATATTTCGGAGTCGAGTGACTCACGACTTTCTCCTGTTGAGTCTTGTCGACGTTGTCGGCAGTCGGATAGCAGATTTTGATCTTGTCAGGCTTGAACTTCTCGAGTGCTCGTATCGCTTCCTGAGTCTCTTGCGCTTCGAGTTCGACGGGAGTGACTCCTTGTGCAGCGGCGAAAAGGCGATTGAGGAATTTGCGAGTGATAGGTGAGCTCAAAGGAGTCTGGAGAAAAGTTCGAAAGAGAGAGAGTCAGCTCTAACAGCTCCTTGAACGCGAGAGGATCAACAGCGGAGGCCGAGGGATGTGATAGTAGTAGCTGACGATATATTCGATGGTCCAAGCTCCGCCCTACACATCGTTCGAATCAAAGTCAGCGAGACAATATTCCAAAAACAGAGAAATCGGACGAAGCTCACAAATTCGGGCTTAAAGCTCTTGACGGCTTTCGCCAAAGAGTCGAGTCCACCTACTTTCTCGAGCGCAACTTTTCCTTTGAACGTTCCAGCGATCGATTTGACAATTCTCGTATCTTTCGAAGCAGAAAAGTCGAAGAAACGAGCGGTCTCGATGAACGACATATTTGCGCTGTTGGTAAGTAGACCCGATCCTCCGCCAACGAAGGTGAAGAATTCGTTAGAGAAGTCGGAATGCGAGGGATTGTGCTCTGCTTTCGAAGCAGGATTGTCGATAGAGGGGAAGTCTTGCACCCAGATTGCCTGTCAATTTTTGCAATGAGCTCTTAATCGAACAGGTGAAGTGAGAACAAACTGACGTTCTCAGGGCTCGTCCAATTTTCGTATTCAGGTCGAGCGGTCGTGATAGCGATTCGTAGTCGTAGTCGATTCGTAGCATCGGAGTACATCATCTGTGTGATCAGATCAGTAAGCTCACGATCGGAATTAGCCTCGAGAGAATGTAACACGAACGTAAAGGAATCTCGCATTCCATTTCCCAGCTGGATTCGCTTGAAAAGTAACGACATTCTTGAAGGAGTGAACTGTAGACGTAGACTTCTCATCGAACGGAGTGTCATGTAGAATGAGTGCTTTTGCGCCATCGTTCTTGTAGGTTCGTTTCGGCTTCGCAGGTTTTCGAGCTTTCTTAACTTTCGTTTCTCCTTCCTCGTCCTTCTTCGTAGGCTTCTTCTTGCGAGGTGATCGGTGCCTTGTAGGATCAGGCTTGGTGCCGAAAGCGTTGAGAGTCCAAGGATGCTGAATTGTTTGACCTGAAAGAATGAGCCGTTGAACTCGTTCGGGTTCTCCGATGATCTTGCTGAGGTTTAGGGCATCTGGATCCACTTCCCCCTCACTATCGCTGCTTTCCTCCTCTGCACTATCGTCACTCTTCTTCTTCCTCGGTCGTGCCTTGCGCTTGATGAGTGTAGTGTAGAGAATGCGAGATTTTGGGAATTCGACCACTTGAGGCTTCTGAGGCTTCGAGGGATCTGCTCGGAAGGAAAGTATTCCATCTCCAACAGCTTTTATCTCCGACTTGTGCTTGATTTCCTTCTTGTGAGCGTCCTTATCGTCGGATGATCTCAAGTTCAACTTTTCCCTCCCTCCTTTCAACTTTTCGTCACTGATCAATCCGCTTCCTCCGAACAATCTACCTCTCGGGGCTAATCCAGCAGCGACCATCCTCATAAGTGCAGTAGAGGGAGGAGATGGTGAAGGGGAAGTGACGGCAGTCGAAGAGCGTTTCTTTCTGGAACGAGAGCGTGTTGAGCGAGTAGAGGTCGAGGGCGAGTCAGAGTAGTCGTCATCGTCTTCATCTGTATCGTATTGAGTTAGATCGAGTGCATCTGAGATTGTGCGTTTACGTGCCATCGAGAGCGGCGAGTGGAGAGATGAAGAATCGGAAGAAGGTGGATCGGTCGAGAGGAGCTTCTGCGACTAGTGCGAGGGGGATGCTGGTATCTTGAGCTATTGGGTGATCTTCCGAATGAGTTAGTAGGCTGTTTATTGAGAAGTGAGTGATTGGGGAGAAGGAGAGAGTTCCACAAGACAATTCACTCATCGCCTCGCTTCTTTTCTTTCAATCTACATGTAGATATGCTCAGTATACTCCTCCGACTTTCCTGATGAGCTGCTGAACTCTCCTTGTCTGTTTCTCACATGATTCGCCTTGTTTCCTTCAACCCCAAATTTCGCTCTCCTCTCGCTTCTTCTCCTCCTCCGTCTCTCCGCTCCCCTCGATTCGATTGAAATGTTCTACCAGGCTATTGTCTCAGGTTCTGAGTGCTTCAAGAGCAGGTTCCATCTCACGTGACTTGTCTTCTCGCCTTCGCAACCCTTCGTTTCGACTTCTCTTACTCGCTAGAAACACTCAGTAGCTCTCCTGTTAGCTACTATCTTCTTGTATCCTCTCCTCGACTTCGTCGCTGACCGCGGAGTCCGACGGAGGTCTGACAGCTGGTCGAGCCGCTTTCCTATTCCCCTCTCTTGTCTTCCTACTTCTCACATTCAACTCGAAGATGAGCGATATCTTGCCAGCAAACATCCCAAGCGACTCGGTATCTACCACTTCAGCCCCAAGGTCGGACGTTGATTGGACTGTGGTCGGATCGACCCCAACTTCACCCTCTCAATCCACCACTTCCCCTTCGCCTCCTCTCTCGTCACGACCTTCTACTCCAAGTGAAGAAGTCGCTACTATCACTCCTTCCTCCCCAGCTCAATCTCTCGTAGAATCGGATGACGCCAAACCTCAGTCCCTTTCTTCACTCGCAACGAACGATCTTATTTCTCCGATCGCGACTCCTCTTCCCGCTTCTCCCGTCGACGAAGGGCAACTTGCGGAAGGGACAGAGGTGTCGACTCCTATCAATGCGGAATGGGCTAGGTCGAAACTGGGAATCTCGGAAGGAGAAGACGATGGAAAGAGCTCGATCGGAGGCTCAGATACGGAGCAAGCATTTGAGACGGAGAAGGAGAAAGAGGGAGAGCGTAAGGCCGAAGAGGAGAAGGGAGATGAGAGCAAGGATGTGAGGGAGCCGAAAGAGGACGAGGTGAATTGTCTCTTACCGATATCGAGTCCTCCTTCGGGCTAATCTCTTTTTTCTTTGCTCGTAGACATCGGTACCATCTCTCATCTTCACCAAGCCGACATTGAGCGGAAACGAGGTTGTCGCTATAGCTGAGCAATCGGAGCTTCCCTACACTCAACCGAAGAAAGAGAATGAAACCAGCGACGACAGCGACAAAACCGACGTTGCCCCTCCTGCAGTCAACCGAATCAACACGAGCCTCGTTCCGTCTTTCCTTCACGACACTCAAGACCAACTGTTCGAGTCCCCTACGACCACTAACAACGCAGCACCGAACTCTGCTGTCTCTCCCAAGACTAGTTCGTTCTTCTTCGATACCTCTCGTATTCGCTCACCTCCTCGTCAAGGAGGAGCTACCATCGTCGAGCTCCCTTCCGACGCCGACACTCTCGCAGCTGAGTCAGACGCACCTCCAATCCCAATGGTCGTTTCGAATGGTACTCAAACGAGCGACGAAGAGCGAGAGGATCAGGAGAAACCCTCGTCTCATTCGACCGGTACCAAGACGATTCCTCTCATCTCCCCTGATCAATCGAGCGACCGACCAAGCGAAATGAAAACTCCTATCGATTCCACCCGCTCTCCTCGTCCTCCTCACCTCTCTCGCAAGCCCTCCCCTCACTACGTCTCGACTTTCTCCCGAGATCACTCCCCTGCTCCTCGCCCTAATCTCGTCGATCGCTCTCGCTCGAAGGAGCACCGCCGTCGCTTCGAAGATGAAGAAGCCTCGTCGACCCCTCATCACGATTCCTTCTTCCGATCTCGCACTTTCGTCTCTGCCTCGGCTCCTCCCAAACATCGCAAGTCCCGTCCCGTTCCAGTCGAGAAGAAGGAGGAGGAGGAGGTGAAGAAGCCATTGTCGATGAGCTCGCTTGTCGAAGAGATCAAGGGCGCTCTTGCTAGCGATTCGACCACCTATTATACTCTGAAGGGCATCCTCGCCGAGTACGAGGAGAAGAAGCGTTCTAGCGAGAGTCGTGGAGACGTGTCGCCCAAGAAGGAAAAGGTTGTGGAAAGGAAAGCGTCGGATCCTGATGTTGAATTCGTCGAGCGGGAGAAAGCCAAAGTCCTTCGTCGTCAAGCTGGAAAGACGAAACCTTCAGCTCCCGTCAAATCCTTCTCGTACACTCAAACGGATACCGATTCTTCTGATGTTGAGACTTACAAGCTACCTCGTCACCACCATCGTTCGTCCTCATTCTTTCTTCGACAACTCGTCCTACCTTCGCTAACTGGTCAATCTCAATCAGAAGGTGTCCCTCACCATCACAAGACCGTCAAGGCTACCGAGGAGGAAGCAGCTGTCGAACTCCGTCGAGCACAACACGGTTCTCGAGCTTTCCCTCTCCGTACCGCTCCTCACTCTCCCGTCTACCCCTCTCGCCTCTCCCCTCGTCCCACTCACACGCATTCTTCCACCACTCGACCTATTCCAATTACTACCGGTGCCAAATCCTCGACCGCTCTCGAATCCCTAAAACTCCCGAAACCTGTTTCTGCCCTCGAAACATCCTCCCGACACGCGCTCGAGAAACAGCTCTTCGCCTCCACAAGCAAAGGAATGCCTTCCTCTCCTCCTCGCACCACTTCCTCGACCTCAGCACTCCGTAATCGACCCGATCTTTCTCCTCAGAAACGCGCAATCGCCAAAGTCGCTTCTCGTTCTCGACCCCTCGTTCCCGTTTCTTCGACCGAGCAATCTGAACCCGTTCAAGGAGGTAGATTCATTCTCTTCAACTACATGGATCCTCATGCGAAGGTCGAACAGGTCGAACAGGGAGCGAAATCGGTTGAGAGGGAGAAGAAGAGGGAGGATGATCGTAAGAGACGCTCGGAGGGAAGGGAGAATGAGGAGCGAAGGAAGAGACTTGTCATGAGAGAGGCGAAGACGGAGGGAAAGGGGAAGACCGTCGAGAAGGGAAAGGGAAAGGAGAAGGAGAGGGAGAATTCCATTTCGTTTGATTTTGACGATTTCTTCTGAGGTGGATCGTCGATGCGTCGATGCGTCGATGTAACGCTGATCTTGAGTACTCGAATCCGTAAGTATCACACTCGTTGATTGGGTTAGTCTTTGTTCGTTCGATTCTGTCCTTTCTCTCTCAGCCATTCGTTTATCAGTCTCCTCCTCTTCTCGAATCTCTACCCACTCGCTCGTTCACCCACGCTTGATCTCTTGTCTGTTCTGATCTGTAATAAGGATATCTGTTCTATTTCGTATCTTCATCCATTCGAGCGATTTCTACATTTTCGGATTCGAGGGGTAGCCCATCTCTTTTAGTAGGGCTTCCGAGTACCGCACGCATTGTTCATAAGTCTTGTCGAATCCGTCTTTGCCCTGATGTCAAGTTCACTCATAAGCCAAGCTAAACGATTGCTGAAGAGCGAAAATCGACGAACCCCATAGTATGGATCAGCGATATCTTTCCCATCGTCGAATGAACCAAACAGTGCGACTACACGGCAACAAGCTTGATCAGCTCGGAGCAAAAGGGAGAACGCAACGAAAGAATGATTACTACTCACCTTTCGCTTTTGAATTCTTTGGTTGAACTTTCTGAATGTTCTTCAAATTACCCCATGAATCCATCGCTAGGATGTAGTCAAACTTGTCGAAATCAGAGCGCTGTACACCTCAAGAATTTCGAGGTCAGCAACCTTTCTTCGACACGAGGAATTCGTGATCTTTGATGATGAAGCGTACCTCGAGCTGTCGACAAACCGAGTTGATCGGTACACCATGCTTGACACATACCGCTGTTGTCCTGCGAAGGAACGTCGTGACTGATCAGCTTCGAGCGGGGCGAAGGAGAGAAAGGCGGGAGAGCGAGAGTTTCAAGTCGTATGAAGCGACTGCCCATGTCGAGTGAAAGGGGACAAGCTTACCTCTCGTCTGGTTCCTCTCCTACGTGAAATCCTGCAGTACCAGCCGAATCTACTTTGAAGTCTTTGTAACCTCGCTTGTCGACAATATCTTGAAGAACAGCTTCCGCCATAGGTGATCGACAGATGTTGCCTAGGCAGACCATGAGTACTGAAGGCATCTTGAGAGGCTGTGAGAGGTGAGAAGTGAAGTCAAAGAGATGAGACTCGATGACAGCATTTTTGTCGGGAGTTTTCGATTATTCTGATCTATCTGAGAGTATAATGGGGCCGACAGAGTACGGCATCGTGTGTAGCTTGATTGAGGGGGGAAGGCGGATGGGAGGGAGGGAGGGAGCGAAAAAGGGAGAAAAGTGCTTCGCAAAATTTCGTCGAAATCGAAGTTGAAAACTCGGTTCGCACTGGTCCAGCGACTCTTCCTTCTCGCTGCTGGGTGTGATGACAGTGTTCAAACCGGGAAGATGAAATCAGAGAGCCGAAACGCGACGGTACGCCAACTTAAATTTGCGGACCCCAACATTCCTCGACGAACAAACACGAAAAAAAGTAACAGGCTCTCTCTATCTCCATCACTTGCTCTGCTCTCCACTTTACCTCGTTCACTCACAGCTCCTCCCCTCTTTCTCTCCCACTCGCGCCGAGCCCAGCCGCCTCGTACTCTTCGCACTTCTCCCTCGAATAGATCCTTCGCTCAACACCTCGAATGCATTCTTCCCTCTTCTTCGCGTCCCTCTTCCCGCTTTTCGCATCCGCCCACGCCCTCTCCTTCCTCGATCACCCTATTGCCCAGCTTCCCCTATCCGCTCCCTCACGTCTCGCTCAAATCCCTCGACCTTCGAAAATCAGACCCTCCGAATCAGTTCTCGTTCACCTAGTCGACCCTGCCTCTCCCACAGTCTCAACAATCGTCACTCCCGCTTCGATCGCTCGAGAAGCACTCGAATGGA
>Ga0308170_10004008_pt1 | contig 11768 bp, 9 predicted proteins | sample PhyBR2_2_FD_202136 | JGI IMG/M metagenome (GOLD analysis project Ga0308170, IMG submission 202136) | Phyllosphere microbial communities from UC Gill Tract Community Farm, Albany, California, United States - DLSLSB.R2 | ecosystem: Host-associated > Plants > Phyllosphere > Unclassified | place... | reverse complement strand
TCGTCGCCGGCGACTGGGCGGTCGGCCTGCTGTTCGTCGGGCTGGCGCTCATCTACCTGTCGGACTTCTTCGCCGCGATCGGCGTGAAGCTCGGTGAGCGCGCCCTGGGCTTCTGGCACATCGTCACTGGGCTGTGGCTGATGTACCTGATGCTCGGGGTCGCGTTCGACTTCGCCCTGGGGTGGAAGCTGCCGGTCTGACCGCCCACCGCTGGTGGCGGGCGAACACGCACGTATCAGGGGTTCCGCTGGATGCTCCTCTCCGTGAGAGGAGTGCACCATGGAACCCCAGAACGAGAGTGTGCCCACCACCACCGCGGAGACCGAGCCGACGCCCGAGCCCCCGTCAGGCCACGAGAGCACCGCCGACGAACCCGACCGCCCGGGAGCGTTCCAGCGCTGGTACGACCACGTCACGGACGACTGGTCGCGCGCCAAGCCCTGGTACGAGCTGCCGAAGGTGCTCGGGCTCGCCCAGCTGATCGGGATCCGCGACACGCTGCGCCAGCACAACCTGTACGACACGAGCCGCCTGCCTGCGGTGGACCCCGCGACGGCGCCGCCGTTCGAGGAGCGCTTCCTCACCGAGCGCACGCCGGACGGCAGCTGGAACGACCTCGAACATCCCGAGATGGGGATGGCGAACACACGCTTCGGCCGCAACGTCCCTCTCGACGACACGAGGCGCGACGACGACCGGATGCTGACGCCCAACCCGCGCGAGATCAGCCTCAAGCTCATGACGCGCGACACGCTCAACGCGGCCACCGCCGGCAACGCGATCATCGCGTCGTGGCTGCAGTTCATGATCCACGACTGGTTCCGCCACGGCACGAGCCCCACCGACCACCCGTGGGTGATGCCGCCCGTCGAAGGCGACACCTGGCCCGATCCGCCGGTGCAGGTGATGCGCGTGCCCGACGACCCGACATCCTCGGCGGATGCCACCGGACCTCGCACGTTCGTGAACACGAACACGCACTGGTGGGACGGCTCCTCGATCTACGGCAACGACCTCGCCGCGCAGACGTTCCTGCGCGAGGGGCGCGGCGGGCGGATGCGGCTCGTCGACGGCCTGCCGCCGATCCCGGACGACCCGGCCGCCGACCCCACCCGGGTGCCCGGCTTCTGGCTGGGGCTCGGGATGATGCAGGCCCTGTTCACGCAGGAGCACAACGCCGTCGCCGACCACCTCGCGGCCGCCCACCCCGAGTTCGACGACGAGACCCTGTTCCAGAAGGCACGGCTCGTGATCTGCGCGCTCATCGCGAAGATCCACACCGTCGAATGGACGCCCGCGGTCACGGCGCATCCCACCGCGGCCGAGGCTCTGCACGTCAACTGGTACGGGCTGGCGGGGGAGAAGCTCCACGACTTCGTGGCGACGTTCTCGAAGAACGAGGCGCTCCGCGGCATCCCCGGCACCCGCACCGAGGACTACGGCGTGCCGTACGCGCTGACCGAGGAGTTCGTCGCGGTGTACCGGATGCATCCGCTCGTGCCCGACGACTACGACTTCCGCGCCGCGGCCGACGACTCGCCCACGCTCGGCGCGAAGCAGTTCACCGAGCTGACCGGCCCCCACGCCGTGCCGATCCTGCGCACCGTCTCGCTCACCGACCTGCTGTACACCTTCGGCACGATGAACCCGGGGCTCGTGACGCTGCACAACTTCCCGCGGGGACTGCAGATGTACAGGCGTCCGGACGGCAAGATCATGGACATGGCGGCGCTGGACATCACCCGCTGCCGCGAACTCGGCGTGCCCCGCTACTGCGAGTTCCGACGCCTGCTGCACCTGACCGTGCCCGAGACCTTCGACCAGGTCACGAGCAACACGCAGTGGGCGGCGGAGATGGCCGAGGTCTACGACGGCAGGATCGAGGACCTCGATCTGATCCCGGGCGTCATGGCCGAGGACCTTCCCGAGGGCTTCGCCTTCAGCGACACCGCGTTCCGGATCTTCGTGCTCATGGCGTCCCGGCGGCTGAACAGCGACCGGTTCTTCACCGACGCGTTCACCGACGACGTGTACACGCCGGAGGGGATGGCGTGGGTGCGCGAGAACACGATGGGCACCGTGCTCGCCCGCAACTGCCCCGGACTCGCGCCGTACGTCGCCGACCTGCCGAACGCGTTCGGCGTCTGGAAGAGAGCGGGAGCGTAGGCGGACCGGGCGCGACTCAGCAGTCCGTGCTGCGCGGGCAGCGCAGCTTGGCGGTGAGCTCCTGCAGCTTCTCGAGCTCACCGTCGTCGAGCACGGCCATCCGTTCGGCGATCGCGCGTCCGTGCACGGCGGCGATGGTGCGGAAGCGGTGCGCGCCCTCGGCGGTGGCGCGCACCAGGGCGCCGCGTCCGTCGTCGGGGTCCGCGCACTTGACGATGAGCCCGGATGCGACCATGCGGTCGATGAGCCGCGACACGCTCGGCTGGCTGATCAGCATGTTCGCCGTGACGTCGCGCAGCCGCGCTGTCATGTCGGGCCCTCGCACGACGGTCAGCAGCACGTCGTACTCCGCCTGCGACAGGATGCCGCTGTCGAAGTCGGCCGAGATCTCCGCGAGCACCTCGTGCTGCGCGCGGAAGAGGCTCTCCCACGCGTCGATGGCCAGGCGACGGTCGGTCATGTCCTCACCCTACCGGGGCGGTTCATAGGGTGGACTCGTGAGGATCCGGCGGGCGGCTGCGGCCGTGTCCTCGACCGGCGGGCGAGTCTGACTCCCGTCGGCGCTCGACCGAAGACGCAGCATGGGCCGGTCGGAGAGGCTTCCGACCGGCCCAACCCTGCACCAGGAGTAGTCCTGCAATCACATTTCGGAGACCGCCACAGCATTCGGTCGCCGTGTGATCACTCTATAACGAAACGGTAACGAGCGGTAGTGGGGAGAGGCATCCTTTCGAGCCTCATCCCGGTGTCATAGCTCGCTCCCAGGCGGTGGAGGCACGGCGCTCGCGTGACCGGTGCCGGGTAGTCTTCGTGGCGTGACCACGCCTGACCCGCCGGAGCCCCTCAGCCACGAAGCGCGCGAGGTCGCCGTGTCGTTCGGCGCGGACGCGGGCCGCTACGACCGGGCCCGTCTGCACTATCCGCCGGCGATGTTCGACGCCATCCGCCGCACCACCTACGGCCGCAAGGTGCTCGACGTCGGCATCGGCACGGGCATCTCCGCCGAGCCGTTCGCGGATCTCGGCTACCTCGTCACCGGCGTCGAGCCCGACCCGCAGATGGCGGCCATCGCACGCGGGCGCGGCTTCACGGTCGAGGACGGCCGGTTCGAGGACTGGGACCCGGCCGGGCGCTGGTTCGACCTCGTGATCGCCGGGCAGTCGTGGCACTGGATCGACCCGGTCGCGGGCGCCGACAAGGCAGCGGATGCCACCCGCCCCGCCGGTCGCATCGCCGTGTTCTGGAACATCGCCGAGCCGCCCCGGGCTCTGGCCGAGCAGTTCGCCGACGTGTACCGCTCCGCGGACACCGGCCTGCCGTTCACGCCCTTCGCCGCCCCGGCGCTGGACGCCTACTCAGGGATCTTCGAGCGCACCGAGCAGGGCTTCGCGGCATCCGGGCGCTACACCGACCCGCAGCGCTGGCGCTTCGACTGGACCGCCGACGTCGACACGGACCGGTGGCTCGACATGGGGCCGACGTTCGGCGGCTTCAGCCGGATGCCGGAGCTGGCGCAGGCCGACGTGCTCACGGGCATCCGCGACGCGACGGATGCCGCCGGCGGCCGGTTCACGCTGTCGGTCGCCACGGTCGTGATCACCGCGCTCGCGCGCAGCTGACCCCCGGTCGCCGTCCTCCCTGTCCCTGTCCCCCGCCGGTCCCTGAGCCCCGCCGGTCCCTGAGCCTGTCGAAGGGCCCTCTTCCGTGCCCGGTCCCTGAGCCTGTCGAAGGGCCCTAAGCCTGTCGAAGGGGCGTTTCGTCTCGGGCGCCTTCGGCGGCCTCGCTCAACGACCGGGGCAGCTCACTCGCCGTGGCGCCAGGCGCGCTCGAAGGGCAGCCGCCACGCGTGCGGCGCGATCAGCTGATGGATCGCATTCGGCCCCCACGACCCCGGCTGGTAGGTGCGCACGGCGGGCGGGTCGTCCAGCAGCGGGATCGACCGCTCCCACAGCGACTCGATGCCCTCAGCCGTGTTGAACAGGGTGTGGTCGCCGCGCATCGCGTCGAGGATGAGCCGCTCGTACGCCTCGAGGACGTCGCCCGCGCGGTCGGTGTCCTCGGTGGAGAACTGCATCGACAGCTTCTCCATCCGCATGCCGGGCCCGGGCCGCTTGCCGTAGAACGACAGCGACACCTTGGACTCGTCGGCGAGGTCGAAGGTGAGGTGGTCGGGACCCTCGCGCCCGATGCCGGACCCCGCCGGGAACATCGACTTCGGCGCCTCTTTGAACGCGATCGAGATGACCCGCAGGCCCTCCGCGAGCTTCTTGCCGGTGCGCAGGTAGAAGGGCACCCCCGCCCAGCGCCAGTTGTCGATGCGGGCGCGCAGCGCGATGAACGTCTCGGTGTCGGAGTCGGGGTGCACGCCGGGCTCGTCGCGATAGCCCGCGTACTGACCGCGCACGACGTCGTCGGGCAGGATCGGCTCGAGCGAGCGGAAGACCTTGTTCTTCTCCTCCGAGATCGCCCGGGGCTCGAGGGCCGTGGGCGGCTCCATCGCGACGAACGCCATGATCTGGAACAGGTGCGTGACGACCATGTCCTTGTACGCGCCGGTCGGCTCGTAGAACGAGGCGCGGGCATCCAGCCCCAGCTGCTCGGGCACGTCGATCTGCACGTGGTCGATGAAGTTGCGGTTCCAGATGGGTTCGAACAGGCCGTTCGCGAATCGGAACGCGAGGATGTTCTGCGCCGCCTCCTTGCCGAGGAAGTGGTCGATGCGGAAGATCTGCGTCTCGTGGAAGGTCCGGTGGATCTCGCGGTTCAGGCGCACCGCGGATTCCAGGTCCTGTCCGAACGGCTTCTCCATGATCACGCGCGAGTGCTCGACGAGCTTCGCCGCGCGCAGTGTCTCGATGACGTCGGATGCCGCTTTCGGCGGGACGCTCAGGTAGTGCAGCCGACGCACCCCTTCGCCGAGTTCCTTCTCCGCATTGGCCACCTTCTTCGCGAGAGCCTCCGGCCCGGCGGACTGCGGCACGTAGGACAGCATCGGGGCGAACGCCTCCCACTGCTCGTCGGTGAGCTTGCGCGCGCCGACGGCCTGGATGGACTCGCGTGCGAACTCCCGGAACTTCGCGTCCGTCAGGTCTTCGAGCGACGTGCCGACGATGCGCACGCCCGAGATGAAGCCGGACACCGCGAGGAAGCCGATCCCCGACAGCAGCTTGCGGCGGGCGAGGTCGCCGGTGGCGCCGAACAGCACGACGACGTGCGGCGCGGCCTCGGGGCCGTCCTTGCGGCCGTGCGCGCCGGGCGCGGGGTAGGCGACCGTCTGGGGCGCGGCGGCGGCATCCGCCATGACGGTGTCGAAGTCGTCCGTCTCGGCGTAGTGGTCCTGTTCGGCGTCGATGTCGATCGCGGGCTCGGACTCGTTCGCATCAGCAGCCATGAACCCATCGTGGTCATCCCCGAGTATCGGGGCAACCCGGGTCATGCCGCGGCGGCGACCGGACCGGTGGTGAATGCGTCGGCGGTGGCGATCTCGATGCCGTCCGCGAAGCGTCGCACCGTGCCGTCGGCTCCGACGAGCAGGCCTGATCGCACCGGGGCATCCGCCACCCACGAAAGGTCGCTGCCGGCCACGACCGCGACCGTCGCCCAGGCGTCCGCGTCCGTCAGCCGGTCGGAGACAACGGTGGCACCGACCACGTCGACCGTGGTCGCACCGGTGCGCGGGTCGACGATGTGGGCGCCCCGCTCGGCGAGTCCCGAGGTGGCGACCGCTCCGTCGCGCAGCTCGACGGTCGCCAGGATCGATCCCGGACGCCGCGGGTCGGCGATGCCGATGCGCCACGTCCAGTCGGCATCCGGTGCCGTGAACGCCTGGATGTCACCGCCCGCATTGATGCCCACAGCGAGGACGCCGTCCAAGCCGATGAGCCCGGCCAGGTGGGAGCGGGCCGCCTGTTCTGTGGCCCAGCCCTTGACGTACCCGGTGGGGTCGAACCAGCCGTCGCGCCAGCCGGAGAAGCGCCCTGCGCTGCTGAGTGCGAGGTCGCGGCACGCCATCTCCACCTCGGCCAGTCGCGGGTCGAGGTGCCCGAGCCGTGCGCGGCCGTCGCGCAGCCGGCTGATGTCGGAATCCGCGCGGAATGGGGAGAACACGCGCTCCATGTCCGCGAGATCGGCGAAGGCGCGGTCGATCGCGGCGTCGACGTCGTCGGGCAGGCGCCCGCGGTCGGGCGCGCAGATCACGTGCACGCTGAAGACGGTGCCCATGAGGTGCGCGATGCGCGTGTGACGGATTCTGGTCATGATCGCGCGCTCACTTCGCCTGGTCGAGCGCGGACTGCAGAGACTGGATGTAGCCCTCGGAGGTGTATGTGGCGCCCGAGATCATGTCGATGTTCGACGAGCTCGCCTGTGTGGTCTCCGTGATGAGCATGGGGATGGCCTGCGCGTTGATCTCCTGGTCGCGCGGCGAACCCTGCGGGTACTGCGGGGCGCTCGCGGCGGTGATCTTGCCGCCGGACACCCTGATCTGCACCTCCACCGGGCCGTACACGGTGTCCACGGCCTGGCCGGTGTAGGTGCCGTCCTTGAGCCCGGACTTCGGCTTCGCTTTCGCCTTCGGGGTGGATGCCCGACTGCTCGGCGTCGACGCGGACGGCGTGGCTGCTGGGGTGCTGTCGGCGGATGCCGGGGATCCGCCGGCGGGCGTGCTCGCCGCCGTGGAGATCGACTGGTCGAGCGAGGTCCGGTAGCTGAACAACAGCACCAGTCCGGAGAGAGTCGCCAGCACGGCGATGACGATCTTCTTCATGGTTTCTCCTGATCAGATCTCGAAAGACTCGTGGTGGACGTGGGTGGGCGCGACGCCGGCATCCTGCAGATCGGCCATCAGCACGTCCATCCACGGAGTCGGCCCGCACAGGTACACGTCGACGTCGCCGAGTTCGCCGCCGACGTAGCGGAGCAGGTCCGCTCCGCGCCAGCCGCCGTGGGATGCGGGCAGCCAGGTCGAACCGGTCCGGGCGCGCGGACCGTCGAGCGCGTAGTGCACGAGGCCCCGGCGCTGCACCAGTCTCGCGATCGCGTTCGTGCGCAGCGCATCGTGCGCCGCATGGTCGCGGGTGATGAGGATCGCTTCGCCCGGTGCGTACCGTTCGCCTTCCAGCAGGGCCACCAGCGGGGCGACGCCGGCACCCGCGCCGATCATCAGCAGACGGTGCGCCCGGCGGCGCTCGCCGGTCATGTCGCCGTACGGTCCCTCGAACATCACCCGGGTGCCGCGCCGCAGCGCCGTCAGTCGGGAGGTGCCGTCGCCGACCAGCCGCGCCGAGATGACGAGCTCATCGCCGTTCGGTGCCGCAGACAGCGAGAACGGGTTGCCGCGCGTCCAGCCCGGACCGTTCAGGAACCGCCACACGAAGTACTGGCCGGGGGCGGCATTGAGGCGGTGCAGGGCCCGGCCCGTCATCCGCACGGTGACGCCCTTGGCGCCGTCGCGCTGCACGGAGGCCACCCGCACGGTGTGCCGCGCGGAGCGCACGAGCGGCACGATCACGCGGTAGACGATCGCGAGGGCCGCGGTGACGGCCCACAGCGTCCACCAGTAGACGGTCGCCGTCGGGGAGGAGAGGAAGTCCGCCCCCGTCCAGAGCATGTGCGGGACGGCGAGGCCGGCGCCGAGGTAGCCGTACAGGTGCAGCAGATGCCACGACTCGTAGCGCAGCTTCGCCCGGGCGCGGCGGATCGAGGTGACCACGACGAGGATCAGCAGCCCGGTGCCCGCGGTGGCGAGCAGCATCCCGGGGTAGTCCCAGATCAGCTGCCACAGCTGCACGAGCGGGTTGAGTCCGACCGCGGCCGCGTAGCCCAGCGTGATGAGGACGAGGTGCGCCATCAGCAGCCAGAACGACCAGAGCCCGACGATGCGGTGCATCCGGGTGATGCCGCCGCGACCGAAGCCGCGCTCGAACACCGGCACGCGCGCCATGAGCAGCACCTGGTAGAGCAGCAGGTTCGCCGAGACGAGACCGGTGATCCGGCCGAGGGTGTCGAGGGTGTCCGCGTTCAGGCGGAACAGGGTCTGGATGCCGCCGCCGTGCACCCACAGGGCGACGACGAACAGGCTCGTGAGCCAGATGAGGGTGATCGCGATGACGTTCCACAGCCGCGTCGTGGTGCGGGCGCCGGACGCGGCCGGAGTGGTCGCGACGGCGGGCGGCGGCGAGGTCTTCCCGCGGCGCGCGCGCAACGGGTCGGCGGAGGAGGTCATGTACCGATGGTGGGGGGCGCACCCCAAGACGGACCTGAGAATCCGGGCCGCCGTGTCGTGTTCATAGGAATCGCATCGGATATGTCGGTGAGGCCGACGGTTGCGGCCCAGGTGTGGCAGGATTGCCGCACCTGAGTCTGAAACGGGGTTTCACAATGGCGCGAAAGTCTTCAGCTCGTACGACGGATGCCGTCACCGACGAGGGCGTCGCCGACGCCCCGGTCGCAGCCGAGGCGGCATCCACTGTGCAGGCATCCGTCACACCGGCCGCCGATCCGGCGGTGCCGGACACCGTGCCTGTGGTCAAGCCGGCGGCGCGTGCCGGGCGGGCGACGAAGCGGGTGCCGGTGAAACCGGTGTCGGTGAAGGCTCCGATCAAGACGCCGGTGAAGCCGGCGCCGCGGCGTCGTACGGCGAATGCGCGTCGGGCGAAGAAGACCGGTGAGCAGCATGCGCTGCACAACATGTCGGAGATCCGGCACTACTTCCGCACCAGCGAGCAGCCGGTGTTCTTCGTCGGCGCGACGGCGTTCAACCTGCTGGGGCTCGACCGTTGGGTGCGCGGGTTCTCGTACATCGTCTACTACGACGCATGGGAGCGGTCGCACCCCCGGGTGTTCAGCCCCGTCGACAAGCCGTACATCGAGTTCGAGTCCGGTGAGGACATCAACAACTGGCTCCTGCGCAACCCCGAGGTGCGCGCCCACATCGCCCGGCGCACCCCGGCCGGGATCCGCCCGCAGATCGCCATGGTGTTCTTCGACAAGGAGACCGAGGACATCTGCGCAGAACTCGGGTACGACCTGATCCTCCCGTCCGCCGAACTGCGGGAGCGTCTCGACTCCAAGATCGTCACCACGCAGCTCGGCGACTCGGTCGGCGTGCCCAGCGTGCCGAACGTGCTCACGACCGTGCAGAACTGGGCCGAGGTCGTCGCGGTCGCGAAGAAGGCGAAGCTCGGGACCGATCTGGTGCTGCAGACGGCCTACGGCGACTCCGGCAAGACGACCTTCTTCGTCACGAGCGAGGAGGAGTTCGCGAAGATCGCCGGTGAGGTGACCGGCGTCGAGATCAAGATCATGAAGCGGATCAACAACCGGCCCATCGCGGTCGAGGCCGTGCTGACCCGGCACGGCACCGTGGTCGGCCCGTGCATGACGGAGATCACCGGTCACAAGGCGCTGACGCCGTACCGCGGGGGCTGGGCGGGCAACGAGATGTTCCCGGACGTGCTCGACGACGCTACGCGCAAGCGGGCGACCGACCTCGTGGAGCGCCTCGGCGGCGCGCTCGGCCGGGAGGGATACCGCGGCTTCTTCGAGGTCGACGTGCTGGTGGACACCGACACGGGCGAGGTGTATCTCGGCGAGCTGAACCCTCGCATCTCCGGAGCATCCGCGACCACCAACGTCACCGCGGGCGCCTACGCGGACGTGCCGCTTTTCGTGTTCCACCTGCTGGAGTACTCGGGCGTGGACTTCGACCTGAACGTCGCGGAGATCAACGCGCGGTGGGAGGAGCTGGCCAGCGAAGACGAGTGGTCGACCATGATCATCAAGCACATCGACCCCACGGTGGAGCTCATCAACGCGGCCCCGCCGACCGGACGCTACATCATCAACCACGACGGCGCGCTGGTGTTCTCGAACTCGGAATCCGACTGGCATCAGATCAACAACGAGGGCGAGGCGTTCTTCCTGCGGGTCTACGGGCCCGGCGACTATCGGTGGAAGGGCGCCGACCTCGGTATCCTGGTGACCAAGGGGCGTCTGCAGACACCGGGCAACAGGCTCACGATCCGCGCGACGCACTTCATCGACTCGATCCGAGGGATGTATTCCGCCACGCCCCTGGAGAGCCGTGCCGCAGCCGAGAACAAGACATCGGCGGCCAAGGGCTCCTGACCCGAACCGAGGGCGCGCTGATGAGCGCGCGAACAGCAGCAGAGATGTATACGACGAGTGAGTTCGATGTGATCGGCGGCAAGGCTTCCCGGCCCGGCGGGCCGCCCCTGGACCAGTGGCAGACGGCGGGTTATCTGGCCTGGTCGATGCAGAACATCGCCAGCTTCCTGCCGGTGCACCCCATCGCCCGGGGGGCCCGCTGCACGGCGTTCGGCGCCCTGCCCGAAGACCTGTCGGCCTTGGCGGTGCAGCCTCCCTGGACCGGCGAGGCTCGCACGTTCGAGGAGGTGATGTCGTCGACGAACACCGACGGCTACATCGTCACCCGGGACGGCGCGATCGTCTCGGAGTTCTACAGCGAGCCGTTCTCGCCGCAGAGCGTGCACCTGCTGATGTCGGTGAGCAAGTCGCTGACCACGGCGACGGCCGGCATCCTCGAGGGCACCGGCGAGCTCGACCCGTCGTTCCTGGTGACCGACTATGTTCCCGCGCTCGCCGGGTCGGGCTACGTGGGGGCCAGCGTGCAGCACCTCATGGACATGCGCACCGGCATCCACTTCTCGGAGGACTATCTGGACGACGCCGCCGAGGTGCGGCTGCTCGAGGAGGCCATCGACTGGGCACCGCGCCGGCATGAGGGCGTCGCGCCGACCCTGCTCGGCTTCCTCGCGTCGCTGCGGGCGGACGGCCCGCACGGCGGCCGGTTCGACTACAAGTCGTGCGAGACCGACGCCCTCGGCTTCGTGCTGGAGGGCGCCACTGGCATCAACGCGGCCGACGTCATGGCCACGCGCCTGTGGCAGCCGATGGGTGCCGAGTTCGACGCGCACGTCGGCGTCGACCGCGTCGGCGCACCCATGCTCGACGGCGGCGTCTCCGCGACACTGCGGGACCTCGCCCGGTTCGGGTCGCTGTTCCTGCGCGACGGGTACGCCCTGGACGGCGTGCCGGTGCTGCCGAGCTGGTGGGTCGCCGACACGACGATGGGCGCGTTCGACTCGCGGGCCGCGTTCGCGAACGCGGCCGAGCCGACCCTCATGGACGGCGGCATGTACCGCAACGGATTCTGGTTCCCCCGCGCCGGCTCCGACGTGTTCCTCGCCCTCGGCATCCACGGGCAGATGATCTACATCAACCGCGCCGCCCGCGTGGTCGCAGCCAAGGTCTCCACCTGGCCGTCGCCCCAGGACGGCGAGAAGCTGCTGTCCACCATCGCCGCCTTCGACGCCGCCGCTCGCGCCCTGAGCTGACGCCGCTCCCTGAGCCCACGTCGTGCGCTGAGTCGAGCCCGCGCCGGGCGCTGAGCCTGTCGAAGCGCGCTGAGGCGAGCCCGCGCGCTGAGCCTGTCGAAGCGCCCCGTGGTCATCCCGTGTCCTGTCCCGCCTCATCCGGGGCATCCGGGGCATCCAGGCATCCTCGTTTCAATCGAGGGGCACGGACCGAATGCGGATCAGCATGCCGCATCCGATCCGCAT
>Ga0308170_10004007_pt1 | contig 11770 bp, 10 predicted proteins | sample PhyBR2_2_FD_202136 | JGI IMG/M metagenome (GOLD analysis project Ga0308170, IMG submission 202136) | Phyllosphere microbial communities from UC Gill Tract Community Farm, Albany, California, United States - DLSLSB.R2 | ecosystem: Host-associated > Plants > Phyllosphere > Unclassified | place... | reverse complement strand
GCCAGAAAGCCTTTGCGACTTCGCTGGCCACCCAGCTGGCAGCAGGCGCTACCAATCCGGCCACCGCGGCAGCGGCAATCGGCCAGGCAATCGCCATCGAGTCGGCCCGTGCCGGCAGCACGCCGACCACCGTCGTCGGGGCCGCCGTCGCCGCCGCCTACGCGGCTGGCAATACCGCGGCTGCCTCGCCGGCCGTGTATGGCCCGATGGTGGCAACGGCCCAGGCCGCTGCGGGAACCGCCGGTGCCGCCGCCGGCCTCCAGTACGCCGCGACCGAAGGTCCGAAGCTGGTTGGCGTGATGGCCGGTTACGGTGCCGAACTGGCCAAGCTGGTCAAGGAGCAGATCGTTGCCAAGGGCGCCAACTACGTGGTCGTCAACAACCTGCCGGACGTCGCCAGCACCCCGTCGGGCAAGGCACAGTCCGAGTCGACCCAGAAGCTGATCGGCGCGATGGTCGATGCCTTCAATGCACAGTTGAAGGCCGACCTGGGCACCGATCCGAAAATCGCCTATGTCGACCTGTTCGCGGTCAGCAAGGACCAGGTGGTCAACCCGGCCATCTACGGCCTGACCAACACCACGCAGAAGGCCTGCACGACCGAATCGTCGCTGACCTGCACCATCAAGACGCTGTCGGCGCCGGACGTGAGCCACTACATGTTCGCCGACGACATCCACCCGACTCCGTACGAGTACTGGCTGGTCACGCGCTATGTCTTGAAAGACATGGCTGTCAAAGGCTGGCTGTAATCATCGATGAAAAAGCCCAGTTGCACTGCCTGTATGCAGGCGGGTGCAACTGGTCGTAAAAAAGAACTCAGGAGAAATGATGAAAGTACGTTTCAATAGCGTCGCCAAGACGCTGGTCGCCGCCGCCGCGCTGGCGTGCGCCGCGAGCGCCTCGGCCCAGTCGGCCGGCCAGTGGACCGCCAAGTTCGGCTTCAACCAGCTGACCCCGAAAGTCGAGAGCGGCGATATCTCCGCGCCGGCCCTGCCGTTCACCAAGGCCGACGTCAAGAGCGACATCCAGCCGGTGATCATCGTTGCCTACGGCATCACCGACAACATCTCGCTCGAGGGCGCGCTCGGTACGCCATACAAGCACAAGATCATCGGCGCGGGCTCCATCGCCGGCACCGGCGAGCTGGGCACGGTCGAGGCGCTGCCGCCGACCCTGTTCGCGCAGTACCGCTTCTTTGCCCCGACCGCGACCTTCCGTCCGTTCGTCGGCATCGGCGCGACCTACGCCTACTTCATGAAGGAAACCGGTTCCGGCAAGCTGACCGCCCTGACCAATCCAGGCGGCCCGGCGACGACCTTCGACATCGACAACAAGTTCACCTACACGGCCCAGCTCGGCGTGGCGATGAACTTCAACGAGCGCTGGTTCGCCGACGTGACCGTCAACAAGAGCCGCCTGCGCACCGACGTGCACTTCTCGACCGGCCAGGACCAGCACATGAAGCTGGACCCGGTCGCCCTGGTGCTGGCTGTCGGTTACAAGTTCTAAGCAGCGGCCCGCACGGCGCAAAAATAAACCGGCAGGGCGCAAGCCTTGCCGGTTTATTTTCGCCTGCCTGACGCCCGGGCGCCCTAATGGAGGATGGAGGCGTAGGCGGCGAAATGTTCGCCGCTGAGGGCGCGTTCGTACAAATAGCCCTGGTAGACGAAGCAGCCGGCCTGCGACAGCCACTCGCGCTGGCCTTGCGTTTCGACGCCTTCGGCAATGACCTGCAAACCGAGGCTGCCGCCCAGCGCGATGATCGAGCGTACGATCGAGGCGTCGTTGCGGTCGGTCAGCACGTCGCGCATGAAGGAATAATCGATTTTCAGCTGGTCGAGCGGGAGCTTGCGCAGGTAGGCCAGCGACGAGTAGCCAGTGCCGAAGTCGTCCAGCGAGAAGGTGATGCCGAGGCGGCGCAGCGTTTCCATCGTCTCGACGGTGTGGGCGAAATCGGTCACGACCAGGGTTTCGGTCAACTCGAATTTCAGGCGGTGCGGGTCGACGCCGGTGGCGGCCAGGATTTCCTGGGTCATGGCCACGAAATCGGGCTCGACGAACTGGCGCGCGCTGACGTTCACCGACAGCGACAAGTGGCGGGTGGCGGGATTCCTCTGCCAGGCCGCCAGTTCGAGGCAGGCCGTGCCCAGCACCCAGCGCCCGATATCGACGATGAGGCTGGTTTCCTCGGCCTGCTTGATGAATTCGGTGGGATAGAGGATTTCGCCGTTCGGCTGGCGCCAGCGCAGCAGCGCCTCGGCGCCGATCACGCGGCTGTCGCCATCGAGTTGCGGCTGGTAGTTCAGCATGAATTCGTGGTTGCGCAGCGCGCGCCGCAGGCCGCTTTCCAGTTCCGAGCGGGCCGTCCACTTGGCCTGCATGTCGGGATCGAAAAAGCGGAAGGTGTTGCGTCCGGCGGCCTTGGCCTGGTACATCGCCGTGTCGGCCTGCTTCAGGGTCGACTCCACCGTGTCGGTGGCGCCGCTGATCATCGTCACGCCGATGCTGGTCGACAGCGAATACATGAAGTCGGCAAGCTGGAAGGGTGCGCGCATCGCGGCCACGACCTTCGCTGCCACCGTTTCGGCCTGGTGCGCGGCGGCTTCGAGCGCCTCTTCCTCCGGCTGCACCAGGATCACGAATTCGTCGCCGCCCAGGCGCGCCACCATGTCGGCTTCGCGCACGCTGTGCTCGAGGCGGCGGGCGACCGCCTGCAGCAGCATGTCGCCGGCCGCGTGGCCGTGGGTGTCGTTGAGCGTTTTAAAATTGTCGAGGTCGAGGAACATCAGGGCCCCGATCTTGCGCGAGCGCGCACTTCCCAATAAGGCGCGCCGCAGGTGGTCGAGCAGGCTCGCGCGGTTCGGCAGTTCGGTCAGCGCATCGAAATACGCGAGGCGGTGGATGCGCGCTTCGTTGCTCTTGCGCTCGCTGATGTCGGTGCTGATCACCAGGATCTTTTGCGGCACGCCCGAGGCGGGATCGGCCGGCACGACGGTCCAGCGCGAGTCGGCGTGGAAGGGGCTGCCGTCGCGCCGGCGCTGGTGCAGTTCGCCCACCCATTCGCCTTCGTCGAGCGCGGTCATGTAGGCTTCGCTATAGGCCGCGTGGTCGTCGCACAGCAGGTCGGACATGCGCTGGCCCTCGGCTTCCTTCGCTTCCCAGCCGTAGAGCCGTTCGGCGCCCTTGTTCCAGTAGGTGATGCGCGAACTCATGTCCATCACGAAGATCGCGTCGCGCGCCTTGTCCAGCAGCGAGGCCTGCTCCAGCGCCAGCATGTCGGCGCGCCGCAATACCGTGATGTCGGCAATAAAACCTTCGAGCGCTTCGACCTTGCCCTCATCGTCGAACACGGCCGATCCCTGTTCCCAGGCCCAGCGCAGTTTGCCGGCGGCGGTCGTGATGCGGTAGCTCAGCTGGAAAGGGCGGCGTTCGCGGATCGCCGCATTGGTGTCGTCGGAAACCTTGGCGCGGTCGTCGGGATGGATCAGGCTGGCGTACGACATGGCGTCGTCGCCGGTAAAGGCGGAGGCGGGATAGCCGGTCAGCTTTTCGATCCCGGCGGAGAGGAAAACCATGGTCCAGCTGCTGTCGTTCAGGCAGCGGTACACGACCCCCGGCAAGTTGCTCAGCAATAAGTCGAGCGACAGGGCCGAGGCGTCCTGGGATCGCAAATTCGTCGAGACTGGGTGGCCAGATGAGTGCATGTTCCGCGCGCTTGAGGTAGGTGGAACACCAGCAGGGCGATGCTTGATCTAGGACACATGGTAACGCGAAACTTACGTCGATTCGTTACCGTATTGACGGTTTATTCAATTATTTGTCAGATTGATACGCATCCGGGCAAGCTTTTTACCCGGCCTGGATAAAGCGCCGGGTAAAGCCGCCGGATGCGGCCCGTAGGGGGTAACTTAAAACGCGGCGATACCGGTCTGCGCCCGGCCCAGGATCAGCGCGTGGATGTCGTGCGTGCCTTCATAGGTGTTCACGACTTCCAGGTTCACCATATGGCGGATGATGCCGAACTCGTCCGAGATGCCGTTACCGCCCAGCATGTCGCGGGCGGTGCGGGCGATGTCGAGCGATTTGCCGCAGGAATTACGCTTCATCATCGACGTGATCTCCACCGCAGCGGTGCCCTCGTCCTTCATGCGGCCCAGGCGCAGGCAGCCCTGCAGGCCAAGCGTGATTTCGGTCTGCATGTCGGCCAGCTTCTTCTGCACCAGCTGGTTCGCCGCCAGCGGCTTGCCGAACTGCTGGCGGTCCAGCGTGTACTGGCGCGCCGTGTGCCAGCAGGCTTCGGCCGCGCCCAGCGCGCCCCAGGCGATGCCGTAGCGTGCCGAGTTCAGGCAGGTGAACGGACCTTTCAGGCCGCGCACTTCCGGGAAGGCGTTTTCTTCCGGGCAGAACACGTTGTCCATCACGATCTCGCCCGTGACGGAAGCGCGCAGGCCGAACTTGCCGTGGATCGCAGGTGCGCTCAAGCCTTTCCAGTCCTTTTCCAGCACGAAGCCGCGAATCGCACCTTCGTCGTCCTTGGCCCAGACCACGAACACGTCGGCGACGGGCGAATTGGTGATCCACATTTTCGAGCCGGTCAGCGAATAGCCGCCGTCGACCTTGCGCGCGCGCGTCACCATCGAACCCGGATCGGAACCGTGGTTCGGCTCGGTCAGGCCGAAGCAGCCGATCCATTCGCCGGTCGCCAGCTTCGGCAGGTATTTCTGCTTCGTCTCTTCGTTGCCGAACTCGTAGATGGGCACCATCACCAGCGAGGACTGCACGCTCATCATCGAGCGGTAGCCTGAGTCGACACGCTCGACTTCGCGCGCGATCAGGCCGTAGGCGACATAGTTCAGGCCAGGGCCGCCGTACTGTTCCGGAATGGTCGGGCCGAGCAGGCCCAACTCTCCCATCTCGCGGAAGATGGAATTGTCCATGCGCTCGTGGCGGAAGGCCTCGAGGATGCGCGGCTGCAGCTTGTCCTGGCAGTAGGCGCTGGCCGCGTCGCGGATCATGCGCTCGTCGTCGGTGAGCTGGCTGTTGAGCAGCAGCGGGTCGTCCCAGTGGAAGGCGGCCTTGCGTGGCGAATCGGAGGTGTTCATGGAGGTCCTGGTCTCGGTTCTTGTCGAAGGCGGGGCGCATTGAAGGCGCCGCGCCGGGCCAGGCCATTATAAAAAGGAGATGCCAGGCTATCTTTTCAAACTGCGACAGCCATTTTCATATTTACTGTCCGGCCGGACCGGTGCTGCCGAAACGCCCGCCATGAAACAGCAAGCCCGCCTGCGGCTGCACATTGCAATCCTCGACTTCGCCGACAAAAATCACATGGTCGCCTTCCGGATAGCGGCTGCGGTTGTGGCATTCGAACCAGGCGGCCACGCCTTTCAGAATCGGCAGGCCGGTGCGCGAGAGTTCGTAGTCGACGCCTTCGAAAGGATTATCGGTGCGGCGCGAAAAGCGCAGCGCCAGCTCTTCCTGGCCGGCCGCGAGCACGTTGATGACGTAATGTGAGTTGCCGCTGAAGACGGGCATGCTGTTGGCGCGCGCACCCAGGCTCCACAGCACGAGTGGCGGATCGAGCGAGACGGAATTGAACGAACTGGCGGTCAGGCCGCGGAAGCTGCCGTCGGCAAGCCGCGTCGTGATCACGGTCACGCCGGTGGCGAATTGCGACAGCGCCTGGCGAAAATGCGCCGAGTCGAAACCGCGCTCGGTGGCGCGGGAGGTTCGTGTGTTCATTGGTACCTTGAAAAGTTGCACGCCCATTATGCCACCGCCGCCCGCGGGACGGCGCCTGCCGCCGTCGCATCGGGCGCCCAGCGCCCTGCAGCGCCAGCATGAACTGCCGCTTTGCGTTAGCATCGGGGCATCGAGACAATGGGCGAGGCATGCGATGAGCGAGCAAGGGCAGACCGAGGTAGCGATCATCGGCGGCGGATGTTTCTGGTGCGTCGAAGCGGTGTACCTCGAGGTGCGCGGCGTCACGCGCGTCGAGTCGGGCTACATGGGCGGGCACGTCGTGAACCCGACCTACGAACAGGTATGCGGCGCCGGCACCGGCCACGCCGAAGTGGTGCGGCTCGAATTCGATCCGTCGGTCATCAGCTACCGCGATATCCTGCAGATCTTTTTCACCATCCACGATCCGACCACCCAGGACCGCCAGGGCAATGACGTCGGGCCGCAATACCGCTCGGTGGTGTTTTTCGAGAACCCGGAGCAGGAGGCGACCGCGCACCAGGTGATCGCGGAGATGGCGTCCGTGTGGGACGCGCCGATCGTGACCCAGTTGTTGCCGAGCGAAACCTGGTACAAGGCCGAGGAGTATCACCAGAATTACTATGCGCAGCATCCGATGCAGGGGTATTGCGCATTCGTGGTGGCGCCGAAGGTGGCGAAGTTCCGGAAGACGTTTACGCACTGGATGAAGTAATCCGCCGCGCGTGCGTTCGCGTGGGCACGGGGCGCCCACCCTACGAAAAACGGGCGTCGCGACGGTGCACACGTGCGTTGAACGCGTGGGCGCGCACGCGTCGCGTCAATCCACCTACCCGGGCCGAGCCGCCCACCCTACGGGTACATATATCGTCTCGACCACGGAATCTGCGCCGGGTCTTCTCCCGCTTTGCCGCCCACGATCTGGTACAGGCTGATCCAGTCGTGGGCGAAGGCGTAGGCGCAGCCGGCGAGGTAGACGTGCCAGATGCGCAGGCGCCGGGCGTCGGTCAGCTGGCCGATCGCCTCGAAGCGGCTCTCGAAATTCTCGGTCCACAGCGCGCAGGTGCGGGCGTAGTGGCGGCGCAGGTTTTCGATGTCGCGCACTTCCAGGCCCCCTTGCTGCATTGCCTTGACCACCGTCGACAGGTGCGCTAGTTCGCCGTGCGGGAACACGTACTGGTCGATGAATTCGCCGCCGCCATAGGGCGTGGCGCGGGCGGCGACATCGGTGGTGGTGATCCCGTGGTTCATCACCACGCCGCCCGGCGCGAGCAGGGAGTCGATCTTCTCGAAGTATTCCGGCAGGTGTTGCACGCCGACGTGTTCGAACATGCCGACGCTGGTGATGCGGTCGAACTGCCCGGCAAGGTCGCGGTAATCCTGCAGGCGGATCTCGACCTGTTTGTCCAGGCCCGCCTGCGCCACCCGTTCGCGCGCCAGCTGCACCTGGTTTTCCGAGAGGGTGATGCCGACCACGCGCGCGCCGAATTGCTGCGCCGCCCGGATCGCCAGCGCACCCCAGCCGCAGCCGATGTCGAGCAGGCTCTGGCCGGGCCGCAAATCGATCTTGCGCAGGATGTGGTCGATTTTTTTCACTTGCGCCGCGGCCAGGTCTTCGCTGCCGGTTTCGAAATAGGCGCAGGAATACACCAGGTTCGGGTCGAGCCAGGCGGCGTAGAAATCGTTGGAGACGTCGTAGTGGTAGCGGATCGCCTCGGCATCCCGGGTGCGCGTGTGCGGCGAGAAAAGGCGCAGGGGATTGGCGCGGCGGCCGGATTTGCCGTCGGCGGCGGCCAGTTCGCTGCCGATGCGGATCATGTCGGCGGCGCGTCCGCGGATCTCGAGCGCCCCTTCGACATAGGCGCGGCCGAGGCTGTACAGGGTGGGGGAGAGCAGGTAGCGCAAACCCGATGGTTTCGGTACGCGGATGGTGACGCGCGGCGGATCGGAAGAGAGGTCGATATGTTCCCCGTTCCACAATTCGACCCGCAAGGGCAAGGAGACTTTGCTGCGTAGGCCTGTGCTCCAGGCGCTGAGCTTCATTTCGGTGAACACGGTAGCCTCCGGCGGTTGGCGCGCCGGCCGAACAGCGCCGGCGTCGAACCCGCCGCAGCGGCATGCATCAGCCGATGGGACGGGTCCTCATGGTTGCAAACGCTGCCGTGCCCAGCTTCCGTCTTCCTGCCGCGCGTAGACGATGCGGTCATGGAAACGTGACCGGCGCCCCTGCCAGAACTCGATGCGCTCGGGCACCAGGCGGAAACCGCCCCAGTTGGACGGCCGCGCCGGCGCGTCGCCCGCTGTCGCGGCGACCGCTTCGTAGTTCCGTTCCAGGGCCGCACGGTTGTCGATCGGCGCGCTCTGCTGGGAGGCGATCGCCGACAGGCGGCTCTTCAACGGCCTGCTGTGGAAATACTTGTCGCTTTCTTCGGCCGAGGTCGTTTCGACCCGGCCTTCGATGCGAACCTGGCGTTCAAGCTCGCTCCAAAAGAATAGCAGGGCTGCATAAGGATTGTCGCGCAGTTCCTGTGCTTTCCGGCTGTCATAATTCGTGTACCAGGTGAAGCCGCGCTCGTCGAACTGCTTGACCAGCACGATGCGCGAGCTCGGCCGGCCATCGGCGTCGACCGTCGCCACGTTCATCGCGTTCGGCTCGTTCACCTCGGCCTTGATCGCCTGTTCGAACCAGCGCGTGAACTGCTGCATCGGGTCGTCCAGCACCTCGTCCTCGTTCAGGCTGGCCTGGCCGTAATCCTTGCGCAGGCCGGCGACGGCGTCGCCAATTGCCGGTGCCACTGCCGCAGGTGTCTCGCCGATGCCACGCCGGCGCTGCATCGCGCTACCCAGTTGCGTCATCTGTTCCGGCGAGAACAGGCGCATCGCCATCGGCGCCATCGTGCTTTCCTCGCGCTCCATGTGCGCCGTGTAGCGCTGCACGAAGCGCTGCACGCCGGGCGCCGACAGGGTGCTGGCGCTGCCCGCCGCGATCGCGCCGAGCTGCTCGTGCAGGTCTTGCCAGAGCGCGTCCATCTCCTTGTGGTCCTGCAGGATCACGGGCGCCAGCGCCTGCAGCGTGGCGGCGTCTTCGCCTTGCGCCACCGCGCGCAGCATCGGGATCAGGTCTTGTTCCTCGTCGTCGTGGTGCAGGTGCGCCGCCTTCTCGAAATACTTCATCACGGCAGCGGCCGCCTGGCGCGCGGCTTCGTCGGCGCCGTGCTCGGGCAGGTGCGAGAGCAGGCGTTCGAGCGTGCTGAGCTGCTTGCGGATGCGGCCGTGGCAGTGCTTGAGCACGGCAATCGGCTGGTCGAAACCGGGCGCCGTATCAGGAAGGAAATCGTTCATGTGCGTATTTTTGACAGAGGAAAGTTTTTTGATTGACAGAGCGCTATTTTAGTGCGGACGCGAAAGATCGGTCCGGTAAAATGTCCGGATGAACCCGATCGACACCTCACTCCTTTCGCCGGCAAGCAATGACAACATTGCCGACATCGACTTTGCACGCCGCTTCGGCGGCATTGGCCGCCTCTACGGCGAGCGTGCACTGGAACGTTTTAAAACGGCGCACGTTTGCGTGATCGGCGTGGGCGGCGTCGGCTCCTGGATCGTCGAGGCGCTGGCGCGCAGCGCCATCGGCCAGCTGACCCTGATCGACCTCGACAACGTGGCCGAATCTAACATCAACCGCCAGATCCAGGCATTAACGGACACCATCGGCCAGCCGAAGATCGAGGCCCTGCGCGACCGCATCGCGCAGATCAATCCGTTCTGCAAGGTCACCCTGGTCGAGGATTTCATCGAGCCCGAGAATATCGCGCAGATGGTGGGTGGCGGCCGGTTCGACTACGTGGTCGACGCCATCGACAGCGTCAAGGCCAAGGCGGCCCTGATCGCCTATTGTCGCGACCACGCGCTGCCGCTGGTGACGATTGGCGGCGCCGGTGGCCAGGTCGACCCGACCAAAATCGAAGTGCGCGACCTCGGCCGCACCGAGCAGGAACCGCTGCTGAAAAAGGTGCGCAAGTTGCTGCGCGCGCAGTACGGTTTTTCGCGCGGGGAAAAGCAGAAATACGGGATCGACGCCGTGTTCTCGATGGAGCCGCTGCGCTATCCGGAAGCGGAAGATGCATGCGAGATCGAAACGAGCGTCACCGGCCTGAACTGCGCGGGCTTCGGTTCGAGCATGGTCGTGACGGCCAGCTTCGGCATGATCGCGGCCGCCCACATCCTGCGCAAGCTGGCCGAAGCGGCGAACGAGGCGACGCCCGGCGGCGAGCCGCTTGCCGCCGCCGCGCAGCCGGAGCTCGCCGGCGCCTGAGCCGCCGCTGTGCATCCCGGCCCGGGCTTGCTATCATGGGATATCGATTGAAATCCTGTCATTGAAAGAGCCCACATGATGCGTCGTACCACCTTTGTTGCCTTGCTGCTCGTAGCCGCCGCTGCCAACGCCCAGCAGGGTACCCAGCCGGCCAACGCGCCTGCCGCCGCCGGCCAGGCCGCCACCACCGTGCGCCAGGAAGGCGTGCAAAGCGCCGCCGACCAGGCCGCCGCCGCCTCGCAGCAGGCCGCCGGCCAGGCTGCCGCCCCGACCGACACCAGCAGCGCCGCCCAGGCCGCCGCTGCCGCCCAGGCGGCCCAGCCCGTGCCGCCCGCCCCATCGGGCCCACAACTCGAGATCGTCGACCGCGTGGTCGGCAAGGGGCGCGAAGCGACGCTCGGCAGCATGGTGCGCGTCAACTACACCGGCTGGTTCCACAAGCCCTTGTCAGCCACGGGCCGCGGCCGAAAATTCGATTCCTCGCTCGACGACGGGCGCGATCCGCTCGAGTTCCGCCTCGGTGCGGGCCAGGTCATCAAGGGTTGGGAGCAGGGCGTAGCCGGCATGAAAGTCGGCGGCAAGCGCACCCTGATCATCCCGAGCCAGCTCGCCTACGGCAAGCGCGGCGCCCCTGGCGGCTCGATTCCGCCCGACTCGGACCTGATTTTCGACGTGGAACTGCTCGGCGTGAAGTAACCCTCAATCACTGGCAAGGAGAACGGCAAATGCGTATCGCGAACGATGTCACCGAACTGATCGGCAACACCCCCCTCGTCAGGATCCGCAAGCTGGGCTCCGGGGGGATGCAAAACCGCGCCGAGATCCTTGCCAAGCTCGAGTTTTATAACCCCGCGCACAGCGTCAAGGACCGCATTGGCCTGGCGATGATCGAGGCGGCCGAGGCCGCCGGCAAGATCGGTCCCGACACCGTCATCGTCGAGCCGACCAGCGGCAATACCGGCATCGCCCTGGCCATGGTCTGCGCCGCGCGCGGCTACCGCTGCAAGCTGGTCATGCCCGAGACCATGAGCAACGAGCGGCGCATGCTGCTGCGTGCCTATGGCGCCGAACTGGTGCTCACACCGGGTTCCGAGGGGATGATGGGTGCGATCCGCCGCGCCGAGGAAATCGTCGCCAGCGAACCGCGCACCTTCATGCCGCAACAGTTCAACAACCCCGCCAACCCCGAGGTGCACCGCCGCACGACCGCCGAGGAAATCTGGGCGGACACGGACGGCAAGGTCGATATCCTGGTGGCCGGCATCGGCACCGGCGGCACCATCACCGGCGTCGGCGAAGTGATCAAGGAACGCAAACCCGGCTTCCAGGTCGTCGCCGTCGAACCGGAGGCCTCGCCCTTCCTGTCGAAAGGCACCAAGGGCCCGCACGCGATCCAGGGCCTGGGCGCCGGCTTCGTGCCGGAGATTTTGAATACGGGGATCTACGACGAGATCATCACCGTCAGCAACGACAACGCCTTCGAGACGGCCCGCGCGGCCGCGCGCGAGGAGGGGCTCCTGGTCGGGATTTCGTCGGGCGCGGCCCTGTGGGCGGCGATGCAGGTGGCGCAGCGGCCGGAGAATGCGGGCAAGATGATCGTGACGATCATCCCGTCGTTCGGCGAGCGGTATTTGAGTACGGCCTTGTTCGCCAACCTGGCAGGCTGATGCGTAGGGTGGGCATGCCCACGCGTTAATGATGCGCCAACGTGACGCATGCTGCACGCGTGGGCAT
>Ga0308170_10004002_pt1 | contig 11779 bp, 10 predicted proteins | sample PhyBR2_2_FD_202136 | JGI IMG/M metagenome (GOLD analysis project Ga0308170, IMG submission 202136) | Phyllosphere microbial communities from UC Gill Tract Community Farm, Albany, California, United States - DLSLSB.R2 | ecosystem: Host-associated > Plants > Phyllosphere > Unclassified | place... | reverse complement strand
CCTGAATGGTTTTGGCATACACCCGCGCTACAGGCGGCAGCAGGTTGTCAGCAAAGAAGAAGGTATGGGCGTACCAGACCAGCGGAATCGACACAACAAAGGCGATCATAGCTGCGATGAGCTGAATGCGACGTCCCCATAGCTCCTGCTGCAGATCGGCACCGTTGCCGCGCAGGATAAAGCCCGCCTTCAGGTCATACCCCATGTCGGCGAACGCCGGACCGGTGGCGGCGGTAAAGCCGCAGAGCAGGCAGAGCGCCAGCGGTGGGAAGCCGATCAGAATACCGATAATCAGCGTAATCAGCGCCACGGCAAAGGCCGGGAACCAGCCGGAGTGCATAGCGGCAATGCCGACAATCAGTTCATGGGCGAAAGCAGCAAACGCGGCATAGAGAACAAACAGCAGCAGCATCGCGATGCCCATCTCACTCCACAGGCCGCCCGCCAGCGCGAGCAGCGCCGAAATCACGATATAACCCACGCTGCCGAAACCCAGCGCCCGCTGCACCTCATTGCCATTACGGCTTACCACCAGCGCATCATTTTTGCGGCTGCGGATCACCATCACGACCTGAATCAGCGCTACCAGACCGGCACCGACCATCACGCCATGCGGAATATAGAGCGCATTAATATCAATACCGGCCACCGGCTGCGCATAGGCACGCAGCAGAAAACCGATGCCGAGCATCGACAGCGCCCAGATATTGCCGATAAACGCGGTGCCGAAGGCGGACATCGGGATCTTCAGCATGGCACCGACGACGCCACCCACAATGCCCAGCACCAGCAGCCACGCCTGGCGTCCGCCTTTATCACCCGCTTTGATCGCTTCTGCTGCTGCAACGCCCGGTGGCCAGGCATTACTGGCCGGAAAGACGCGGGTATCAAACAGCCGATAGAGCAGCCAGGCATCCAGCAGCATCGCGGCGCTGACGCCACAGAACAGCGGCAGGACCAGTTGCGGTTCACCCAGCGCCCAGGGCACGGCAATCGGCATCAACAGACTGTTCGCCGCCCCAAAGGTGGCTGAAGAGATAGCGGTCTGCGCCAGGTTCTGGATTTCAATCGAACGATAACGGCGGAATGCCTGCAGCGGAATACGCGCCAGCAGCATGGCAAACAGCGCGCCGATAATAGAGGTGTTAGGCGTTACGCCAATGGTGGTAATCAGCTGAATGCCAATAATGGCACCCGCGATGGAGAGAAGAATTAAAACCAGTGCCACGCCAACGTGCTTAATCGGATTTACCCGTTCCATATGTCCCCGCCAGTCCTTGTCCAGAAGAAATGAAATAACGTCTACCCGCCCGCTGGCCGGTTTACGCCGGTTATCAGTTTCACTGCTCTGATGCGCACAGAGATTGCAACAGCCACTGCAGATGGTCGTCCCTCCGCATGCTGAACCGATACAGGAGGCAATGAGAGACGGACACAGGCAACCGGAGTGCTGCGTAAAGCGTGGCGATCAGATTGAAAGAAAAAGGCCCGAAGGCCTTTGTTTTCCCTGGTGTGGCGAAAGTACTACGCCGATAAAAACGGTGTGAAGTTACGCGCCATATTTTTCGGTCATCTCTGTGGCCGTTGCGCGTAATGCTTCAAGGAGCTCTGACGGGAAACCCGGTTCAGACTCCATAGACGGAAACGACAGGCAGAGTGCCACCGTTTCGCCATGATGTTTGTTATGAACAATAACTGACAGCGAACTGATGCCTGGCAGCGATTCATTTCGGGCCAGTGACCAGCCCTGCTGGCGGATCTCAGCCAGTCTGGCACAGAGTGCCTCAGGACTTTGCGGCGAGTTCGCTGATGCGACCTGCCATTGATCATGGAAGCGCGCCAGCACCTCTTCATCACTTAACTGCGCTAACAGCGCCCGGCCGGTTGAGGTCGCGGCAGCCGGCATCCGACTGCCCGGCGGCGTGACCATCTGCGTAAAGTGACGCCCATGAAACATACGCATCACTAATACTTCCCGCCCGTCGAGCTTCGACACGTAACCCATGCAGCCGGTCTTCGCAGCCAGCCTGACCATCGCCGCTGAAACGCTGTCAACCAGCGGTGCCGAAAGGTAATGTCCGGCAGCAGCCAGCAATACGCGACCAATGTGATAACCGCGCGTATCCGCATTCCGCTCCAGCAGCCCCTGACTTTCCATGGTGGCCAGCAGACGTGAAACGGTGCTTTTTGGCAGGTTTAACGCCTCAACCACCTCACTAAATGAGAGACCAACATGCCCCTGCGTCACACCTTTGTGCTGAAACAATCGAAGTACGGCGGCAGCATTTTCAAGTGTGGTCATGTTACGTGTTCCACTATATGGAACTAAGTTCCTCTGTTGGTTTGATGAAAATAAATCGTGGCGCTGAATCGGTCAAGCGACAATTTGATTCACACAGAGATCGGCAGCAGAGAAAATAAGGGGATAAAAATGATTAGCGGGGCTTTATCTGGTGAGACAAGGAGAGTGCAGAACAGAAGCATACGCAGAGAGCATTCGACAGTAAATCTGCGTCAATTTCGCTTCTTAAATAACCCGATCGACTTCAGGTAGGAGTAAAAAGAGGCGTGGTTCAGGCACAGCGTCAGGCGGGTCAGTAATAAGCAGTTATCCGGTGTAACAGGCTGGCGTCCCTGCCAGCAGTGAAGCTTTACTCTTTTTCAACGTCTTCGTAGCGCGCTTTGGCGTCACGCGCTTCTTCTTCCGTTTCGTGCTCACTGATTAATGAATTCGGTTTGGGATGATCAGCACGCAATTCGTAAGAGGTTACTTTATTACCTTCAGTGCCCTTTTCAACTGGCACAACTTTCGCTTCACGTGGATACGGTGGTCTGGTCGGCATACTGTGTCCCTCTTGTCTGAATAACATTCCACAGGACAGGCCGCTGCCTGTCATAGGATAAGTATAGACAATGCCGTCTGAAGCGGGATCAAAGCGGGAAAAATCTGAGGGTTAGCTGGCGCGCGCCAGGGAGAGTGACAGCAGAATTTCCTCTACCACGCACTCAGGCGATTGCATCGCATTCACCTGATGATGGGCCGCAGCCTGATAGAGATGCGCACGTTCACGCAGCACATCACTCATCTCATCAGCAATCGGACGGCCGGTTAAGGTCGGACGCTGGGCCGCTTCAGGTTCACTTTCCAGCCGCTCTGCCAGCACCTCGGGTGACGCGCTAAGCCAGATCACCTGGCCCTGCTCCTGCATAAAACGACAGTTCTCTTCAGCCAGAATCATGCCGCCGCCGGTGGCAATGACGGTTCCGGGTGCCGTCACCGCTTTAAGCGATTCCGTTTCACGGGCGCGGAAACCTTCCCAGCCTTCCTCCGCCACAATCTCCGTCACGCTGCGCTGCGTGCTGAGTTGCAGATGGTGATCGGTATCCGTAAAGGCGTAGCCCAGCGCCCGCGACAACGCCTCGCCGACCGTGGTTTTGCCGCAACCGCGAGCGCCAATCAAAAAGATGGGTAGTGACATCAGGGCCGTTCCTCCGCCTGACCGCGCGATGCGGCTGCATGGTGAGCTTATTAATGCGACGCATAATAACTGGAAATTATTATGGCCTCTACCTGTCAGGCACGATTTACGCATTTTCGTCCCCTGAGCAGCGACAATCTTTGTGTTTTCAAGGGGAAAAGCATGCACGTTTTGTGCATCAGGGCCGTAACAGAGCGATAAAAACCCCGCAAAACAGCGGCTAAAATGCGTCGGCAATATTTGCTTACTGCCCCGATTTTACTTTTCACGCTGGCGCCCACATATACTGGTAACAATCGCCACAGGAGAGTCATCATGCAACGCGAAGAACAACAACTGATTGAAGGGCTGTTCAGCCGTCTGAAACAGGCTGAAAGCCAGACCGTGGCACGCGATGCCGCTGCCGAACAACTGATTAACCAGCATCTGCAGGCGCAGCCGGGCGCGCCTTACTACATGGCGCAGGCGATCCTGATTCAGGAAGCGGCGCTGAAAAAACTCAATGAGAAAGTATCGGCGCTGGAAAGCCAGCTGGCCCAGCAACAGCAGCAGCAACCTGCACAGAGCAGCGGCGGCTTTCTGTCCGGGCTGTTTGGCAGCGGTTCGCGTCAGCAGCCGCCTGTGCAGCAGCAACAGCAATCGTCACCGTGGAACAGTGCGCCACAGCAACCGGCTCAGCCGCAATATGCGCCTGCACAAGCGCCTGCACCACGCGGCACCGGTTTCCTCGGCGGCGCACTGCAGACTGCTGTGGGTGTGGCGGGCGGTGTGGTGATGGCCGATATGCTGACCAGCATGTTCCACCATTCACAGCCGGAAGAGATTGTGAATATCATCAATGAGCCACCCCTGCCCGATGTGAATGACAATCTCAACACCTTCAACGGTGGCGATGACAATGCCGATACCTTTAACGGCGGTAACGACAACGCCTTCCTCGACCAGAATACGGGCTGGGACAGTAATTATGCCGACAACAGCGATCTCAATGATTTTGGCGGCAACGATTACGACGACGACGACAGCTTCGTTTAACTTCAGCGTTTCTGCTGGGTGAGCCAGCTATCCAGCTCATTTGCAAACTGCTGGCGGTCACGCGGACTCATCGCCGCGGGGCCGCCGGTCTGCACGCCGCTTGACCGCAGAGTATCCATAAAATCCCGCATCGTCAGGCGTTCACGTATCGTCGCCGGTGAGTAACGCTCGCCGCGCGGATTCAACGCCGCCGCCCCCTTCTCAATCACCTCTGCTGCCAGCGGGATATCGGCGGTGATCACCAGATCGCCGGGCTGACAACGTCTGACGATCTCATTGTCCGCCACATCAAATCCGGCAGGCACCTGCAGGGTGCGCAGATACGGTGAGGGCGGCACACGCAGAAACTGGTTCGCCACAAAAGTGATGGTAGTTGCGGTGCGGTCGGCTGCGCGGTAGAGCACCTCTTTGATTACATTCGGACAGGCATCGGCATCGACCCAGATAAACATCATGATTCCTTACAGTCAGAGAAGAGTAAGATCTTGCCGGGTTCCCCTTAAATGGCAAATTTTATTTGCGGCGTGCTTTCCAGCCTGCGCCCGGCTGACTTGTTATTCAGGCTGGCTGAAGTAAGCTAGCTCACTGAGAAAAACGAATAATGTCCTAAGGAGATGGCGATGCTGGCAAAGAAAATCGGGTTTATCGGCGGGGGAAATATGGCGAAAGCCATTATCGGCGGACTGGTCAACAGCGGCAAAATCGCCCCGTCTGATATCTTCGTTTACGATCGCAAAGCAGAGACCAACCAGGCGATGGCAGAGCAGTATGGCATTAACGCAGCCGAGAGCGCTGAAGCGCTGGCGCGTGAAGTAGACATCCTGTTCGGCGCGGTCAAACCCAATGTCATTCTGAAAGTCTTAAAAGAGCTGACAGGCAGCCTGAAAAAAGAGGCGCTGGTGGTGTCGATTGCGGCTGGGGTGACGCTCGATTCGCTCTCATCGGTGCTGGGTTACGATCGTAAAATTGTCCGTGCGATGCCGAATACTCCCTCGCTGGTCAGCGAAGGCATGACCTCGGTCACGCCCAACGTGCTGGTTGAGCAGGCGGAAATCGACGAGGTGGTAGCGATTTTTGAGAGCTTCGGCAAAGCGGCGGTGGTGGATGAATATCTGATTCACTCCGTGGTCGGCGTCAGCGGTTCTGCGCCGGCCTACGTGTTTATGTTTATCGAAGCGATGGCCGATGCGGCCGTACTGGGCGGCATGCCACGCGCTCAGGCCTATCAGTTTGCTGCACAGGCGGTGAAAGGGGCAGCGCAGATGGTGCTGACCACCGGGAAACATCCGGCTGAACTCAAAGATATGGTCTGCTCCCCAGGCGGCACCACCATTGAAGCGGTGAAAGTGCTGGAAGAGAAAGGCATGCGCTCGGCGGTGATGGAAGCGATGCTGCAGTGCATGGCGAAGTCAGAAAAACTGAGCCGCAGCTAACCGATCATCAAAGGATGTGCAAGGCGGCCCCGTACGCTGGCCCGCCTTGCCTCCGCCTTAACAGATATTAACGGATCTGTTCCTGACCGAGCGCCACTGCCTCGGCAAGCGTCATCGGTTGCTGCATCCGCTCCACCAGCTCAGCGGTCAGCGTATACATGCCGCATGAGCAGATCGCCGCCAGCTTCCCCTGCTGGCCATAAAACGCCATAAACTTTTTATCCTCCAGCGAGCCAATCAGCTGAAAGTCATCCCATTCTGTCGCGTGGCCCAGATACTCATAGCGGGTGGCGTACTGCGTGGTCCAGAAGAACGGTACGCGATCAAAGGCGACGGTCTGGCCCAGCATATTCCATGCGGCGGTTTGTCCCTGCTGATGCGCGACGCGATAGTGCTCAATGCGCAGCGGCCCCTGTGCCGATGGATACGTGGCGATATCTCCCGCCACCCAGATATTGTCAGCGACCCGCAACTGCTCATCCGCCTGCAGGCTGCCATCCTCTGCCAGCGGGAGATCGTGGATAAAGTCGGTAGCCGGTTTAACCCCGGTAGCAAACAGCACCACCGTCGCGTCCAGCAACCGTCCACCCTTGAGCTGCACGCCGCTCACCTGCTGGTCGCCCTGTAAGGCTTCGATCTCGCCCTGCACCCACTTCACGCCGTTCTGCTCATGCAGCTGATAGAAATAGCGGCCAATCTGATCGCCAAACTGTTTAGCAAAGGGCAACGCCTGGCGGGCGATTACCGTCACGTCAATGTCACGATTACGCAGCGCCGACGCCAGTTCGGTGCCGATAAAACTGTTGCCGATAATCACGATCTTATGACTGGCATCCACCGCCTGAAGCAGCTCATCGGTCTGCGCTTTGCTGCGCAGCAGATGGACCCCATCGAGATCGCTGCCCGGCAAATCGGGGCGGACTGGCGACGCGCCGCTGGCGATCAGCAGTTTGTCGAAAGGGAGCGTCTCGCCATCCTCAAAGATCAGCCGTTGCTGCTGAGCATCCAGGCGGCTCACCCTGGCCTGAAGTCGTTCAACGTGATCCATCACATCTGCTTTCAGCAGTTGCGGCACCTCGCTGATATCCATTTTGCCCGACGGCACAAATTTGGTCAGCGCGGTGCGGTCGTAAGGCGCGTCCGCTTCCCGCTCAACCAGAATCACGCGGCCTTTGAAGCCTTCATGGCGCAGACGCCACAGCGCTGCGCTGCCCGCCGCTCCACCACCCAGCACCACATAGACCGGTGCGGCTGCTCCACTGCCAATCGGCGCCGCGGGCGACATCGCTTTCGGATTCACCAGCACCCGGCCCTCTTCAATGCGCAGCGGATACTGTTTGAGATCGGCTAACGCCAGCGGTTCACACATTTTTCCACTGGCCAGATTAAACGCGGCTTTGTGCCACGGACAGACCAGCCGATCGCCGCAAATCGCGCCCTGCTCCAGCGGCGCGCCTGCGTGCGGGCATTTCGCCTGGTAAGCACGTACATTGTCACCTTCGCGGATCAGTAACACCTCCACCTCGCCGAGCGTTTTTTTAACCGGCTGGCGCTGGGGCAGATCGTTCAGGTCGACGGTAAATTGATAGTTCACGGCATGGCTCCTTTAGCGGTTCTTATCTTGTGCTGCGCGGCAAAACAGGGTTCTGCGCAAATCCCCACAAACAGTAAGTGTGGCAAAAGAACCGGGAAGCCTGGCGATGAATGTTTATCAGAAGGTTAACCTGCTGTTATCGCAGGAAATTTAATCAGCATTGCGCGGGGAAGAGAAGCGGCCACCTGCGTGGCCGGGGGGATAATCAGCTTTTTTTCAGGCACTGGCTCATAAAGGTTTTACGCGCATCGCCCGCCAGTTTTTTATCACCAGCTTCGCCGTTACAGCTTTTCATTTTCATCTGCTGCGGTGACATCTGCGACAGCTTGCTGTCCTTTTTCAGGCATTCACTCATAAAGGTTTTGCGCGCATCCCCTTTAAGATCCTGTGATTTAGCATGCTGGTTACACATCGTCATCTTCTCCTGCTGCGGGGTCTTTTCCGCCGCACCGGCCAGTCCACTGACCAGCAGGCCCGCCATCATCATCGCCATTAAACCGACTTTCATCTTGTTATCTCCACAGTGGATTGTCCTTTGTTATTCTGGCAGCGAATAAGCAAAGCGGAAAATGTTTCAGGTCAAAGTGATGTGAAGATCCCATTCCAGTCTGGCACTGGGATTGTTACTGACGAGGATGGCGGAGTAACTTTTCGATGTAATTGCGCAGCAGTTGCGCATTTTCATCTCCGGCATCGGCCACATTGTCTATTGCGGTTTCAATACTGGTGGTTATAGCCAGATGTTGTTGCGGCTCCAGCTTGCGAACCAGCGCGGTAACAACAATCTCCAGCGCTTCGATTTGCGCCATCTGCTCTTTGGCTGTCGCCTCTTTTTCAGCCAGCTTTACCAGCAACTCAGCAATCAGGTTTTTCATGCTGTTATCTCAGCGGTGGAGAAAAGCTGAAATTATCACCACGCTACCTAAAAAAACAGAGGGTAACCGCTACTTTTTTCAGTGAGTTAGCCCACATTCTTCACCGTATGCTCAGACGATTCCGGCTAACCTTGCGAGCGAAACGTTTTCCCTGCAATCAACGCCGTGGTTAAACGTTTCGCCCGCCCGATATCGGTCATTCGCTTAGCGAGGATCGACAAATCCGCGGCCTGGTCCGCCGCCGTGTCCGCCCCAGCCACCTCCGCCGCCGCCTGGAGGCGGGAAAATACATCCGCTTAATGCAGTAACCAATGCCACAACGGCAGCCAGCTTTACGATTCGTACCATATCTACCTCAGGGTGATGAAATCGGGCTGAGTGTATGGAGCCACTTGCATGGCGACAAGTGAGATTCTTCCGCATCCGGCGACTATTCATCTTTGCTGACCAGGCTTAACGTTTTACCGCCATTAAGGCGGCACAATCTCAACATCCCGGCCGGCTTACGGCGCAAAATTATTTGTGAAAATCGGGAGGGGGAACACTTTACAGGCGGCTTAATTTTGCGCATTGTGAGCGCATTACATTTACAGGATATAAACATGACTCTCTCTCAGGCTGCTTTCAGTGACATCCTCTCCCGGCGCGACTGGGAAAATCCGGTCGTGACCTCGCTGCATCGGCTGGATGCGCACCCGCCATTCGCCAGCTGGCGAGATGAAGCAGCCGCGCGGGATGACAGCCCCTCGGCGTCACTGCAGAGCCTCAACGGAGAGTGGGGTTTCCGTTATTTTACGCAGCCTGAAGCGGTCCCGGCCAGCTGGTTACTGCAGGATCTGCCGGACACCACGACCCTTCCGGTTCCGGCCAACTGGCAGATGCACGGCTTCGATGCGCCCATTTATACCAACGTGCAGTATCCGATTCCGGTCAATCCTCCACTGGTCCCCGCAGAGAATCCAACCGGATGTTACTCGCTCACATTCAGCGCTGACGCAGCCTGGCTGGATAATGGGCAGACACGCATCATTTTTGACGGCGTAAACTCAGCCTTTCACCTGTGGTGCAACGGCCACTGGATTGGCTACTCTCAGGACAGTCGTCTGCCCGCCGAATTCGACCTGACGCCTTATCTGCGGCCGGGCAAAAACCGGCTGGCAGTGATGGTGCTGCGCTGGAGCGACGGCAGTTATCTGGAAGATCAGGATATGTGGCGGATGAGCGGCATTTTCCGCGACGTCACGTTAATGCATAAACCGCAGGTGCATCTGGCCGACGTTCAGCTGGAAACCCGGCTCAGCCCGGAGTTTTACCGTGCCGAATTGCGTGCCCGGGTTCGTGTTGCTCTGCCAACTGACGTCAGTTCACGCTATCAGCTGCGCCTGACGCTGTGGCAGGGTGACCAGAAGATTGCTCAGTGTCAGCAGCCGCTGGGCAGTGCCATTATTGACGAGCGGGGTCACTATCCCGAACGCGCCCTGCTCAGCCTGCCGGTGGAACAGCCTTCGCTGTGGAGTGCCGAAACGCCCCATCTCTATCGCGCCACGCTGGCGCTGCTGGATGAGAATCAGCAGCTGATCGAGGTGGAAGCCTATGATGTCGGCTTCCGTCAGGTCACCATCGACAACGGCCTGCTCTGCCTGAACGGCAAACCGCTGCTGATCCGCGGCACCAACCGTCATGAGCATCATCCGGAGCGCGGTCAGGTGGTGGATGAGGCGACGATGCGCCGCGACATCGAGCTGATGAAGCAGCACAATTTTAATGCGGTGCGCTGTTCGCACTACCCTAATCATCCGCTCTGGTACCGGTTGTGCGATCAGTATGGGCTTTATGTGGTGGATGAGGCCAATATCGAAACCCACGGTATGCAGCCGATGAACCGGCTCTCCGATGATCCCCGCTGGTTCGCCGCCTATAGCGAACGCGTGACGCGCATGGTGCAGCGCGATCGTAATCACTGCAGCATTATTATCTGGTCGCTGGGCAATGAGTCAGGACATGGTGCCACGCACGATGCGCTCTACCGCTGGATAAAAAGCAGCGACCCAACGCGTCCGGTTCAGTATGAAGGCGGCGGTGCGGATACCGCCGCTACCGATATCATCTGCCCGATGTATGCCAGGGTTGATGAAGATCAGCCCTTCCCGGCGGTGCCGAAATGGTCGCTGAAAAAGTGGATCGGTCTGCCGGGTGAGACGCGTCCGCTGATCCTGTGTGAGTACGCGCATGCCATGGGCAACAGCTTTGGCGGTTTTGCTAAGTACTGGCAGGCCTTCCGCCAGTTTCCGCGTCTGCAGGGCGGCTTCGTCTGGGACTGGGTTGATCAGAGCCTGACCCGCTATGACGATCAGGGCGAACCCTGGCAGGCCTACGGCGGCGATTTTGGCGATAAACCCAACGATCGTCAGTTCTGTATGAACGGGCTGGTATTTGCCGATCGCACGCCGCATCCGGCGCTTTATGAGGCGCAGTGCGCCCAGCAGTTCTGGCAGTTTGCCGTCGATCCCGGCGATCCGCTGAGCTTTACGGTCAGCAGCGACTATCTGTTCCGCCACAGTGACAACGAAGTGCTGCGCTGGCGCATCGAGCAGGCGGGTCGTGTAGTAACGGAAGGAGAAGTGCCGCTGGATATCGCTCCACAGGGCCAGCAGCGGATCACGCTGCTGTCACCGCCAGCATTACAGGGCGAATGCTGGCTGAATGTCGCGGTTCATCAGATTGACGCGACCCAATGGAGCGAAGCTGGCTGGCGTGTCGCCTGGCACCAATGGGCGCTGCCCTCATCGCTGGCGCTGCCATCAAAGCCGGAAAGCGGCGAAGCACCGGACCTGCATGATGATACCCGTGAGATTGTCATTACCCATCAGCAGCAACGCTGGCATTTTTCACGCCACAGCGGCGAACTGACGCAGTGGTTTGTGGATGAACAGCCCACGCTGCTTTCACCGCTTCAGGACTGCTTTATTCGCGCGCCGCTCGACAATGACATCGGCACCAGCGAAGCGGAACGGGTTGATCCCAATGCCTGGGTCGAGCGCTGGAAAGCGGCGGGTTATGACCAGATGAGCAGCCAGCTGGTGTCGATGACGGCGAATGCGTTGCCGCAGGCGGTGCAGATTGAAACGCTGCACAGCTGGCTCGCCAATGGCCAGATAGCCTTTATCAGCCGTAAACGTTATCTGATCAATGCGCAGGGTGAATTGCAGTTGCAACTTTCCGTTGAGCAGTCGCGCGGATTGCCGCCGCCCGCGCGCATCGGATTACGCTGTGAGCTGACGCAGATACCACAACAGGTGAGCTGGCTCGGCCTGGGTCCGCATGAAAACTATCCCGATCGCCAGCTGGCCGCGCAGTTTTCCC
>Ga0308170_10003998_pt1 | contig 11798 bp, 10 predicted proteins | sample PhyBR2_2_FD_202136 | JGI IMG/M metagenome (GOLD analysis project Ga0308170, IMG submission 202136) | Phyllosphere microbial communities from UC Gill Tract Community Farm, Albany, California, United States - DLSLSB.R2 | ecosystem: Host-associated > Plants > Phyllosphere > Unclassified | place... | reverse complement strand
CCAGCCAACTGGTGCATTCTTGGAGGGAAGGTCATGTACAAGCGCATCCTGATCCCGAGCGACGGTTCCGAAGCCTCCGAACGCGCGATCCTGGCCGGCGTCGATTTCGCCCGCGAGGTCGGGGCCGAAGTCGTGGGCCTGACAGTGACGCCGCCCTTCCGCGTCGTCACCGCCGACAGCGGCATGCTGGAAGACACCCCCGAGCAGTTCGACGCCGCCAGCGGCGCCCGCGCCCATCGCATCCTGGCCGTCATCGCGGACGCCGCGCGCAATGCCGGCGTGCCCTGCCGCAGCGAGCACGCGGTCGAGGACGATCCTTACGCCGCCATCATCGGCACCGCCGAGCGCCTGGGCTGCGACCTGATCGTGATGGCCTCGCACGGGCGCCATGGGCTGAAGGGCCTGCTGCTGGGCAGCGAGACCCAGAAGGTGCTGGTGCACGGCACGGTTCCGGTGCTGGTCCACCGCTGACACGGGTGCCATCATGTACCAGCGCATCCTCGTTCCCACCGACGGCACCGAATTGTGCAGCGGCGCCCTCGCCGCCGCCCTCGAACTGGCGGCGCTCGGCGGCGGCGCCATCGTCGGCCTGCATGCCGGGCCGCCCGAACGGCTGGAGCCCCTGGCCGACGAAGACCCGATACGCGCCGCCTGGCTCAAGGAACGCGAACGCAACGGCGCCGACGCCCTCGCCTGGATCGCACGCCGCGCCGCCGAAGCCGGCGTTCCCTGCGAGACCCTGTTGCTGCCCTATGAAAGCCCGGCCGCCGCCATCGTCGACACCGCGCGCGACCGCCATTGCGACCTGATCGTGATGGCCTCGCACGGACGCGGCGGCCTGCGCGCGCGGCTGCTGGGCAGCGAAACCTCGAAGGTGCTGAGCATTTGCGCGATCCCGGTGCTGGTGGTGCGAGGACCGACCAACGGGAGTTCCTGATCCAGACCGAGCCAGCGGCGGTAGGAAGCGTAGTGGTGCACGACGAAGCCGCCGAAGGAGCGCATGCCGCCCACACCGCGCATCTCGCCGCCGGCGGCACGCCAGCGCTCGGCCACGGCTACCATCGGCGGTACAGCGCGAACGACAGGCCGGGCTCGCCGCCGCCGCTACCCGACGCGGTACGCGAGAAGGTGGCGCCGATCTTGCCGCCCCATTGCGGGCTGAAGTAGCGCACCCAGGCGAGGCCGCCGCCGCCCGAACGCGCGCGCCCGCCCACCAGGCTGAGCGGATCGTCGCTACGGCCGCTGTTGACGCTCAGTTCGAGATAGTTGTCGGCGTCGCCGAGGTAGTACCAGCGCCCCAGCAGGCGCTGGCCGGTGCTGTGCGAACCTGCCGACACGATGTTCTGGTGGCGCAGCTGGACATAGAAGTTGCCGACGTATTTGGCGATGCTGGCGCCGTAGAGGTTGACGCGCGAACCGAAGCCCAGCACGTCGTCGCTGAGCGAGGCTTCCCAGCCGCCGCCCAGGGCCTGCCAGACCTCGACGCGGCCGGAATTGGCCGGAAACAGGCGGCTGGCAGCCGAATGCTGGTAGCGCAGGTTGGCATAGGCGCCGCGCCACAGGCCCGTGTAGGCATCCAGTGCCCAGGCGTAGTCATGCTCGCCGAAGCGGTGGGCGCGCAGGGTTTCGAACCCGATCGAACCGTTGGCCAGGTAACGCCGCACGCTCGCGGTCTGGTCGTTCCAACGCGGGCCGTTGCCGACGTCGGTCCAGCTGGAGGACAGGCTGGCGCCCCAGGCATGGCCGGCGGCGCTGGCGACGTCCGGATTGCCGGCCGAGGGCACCGCGGGGCGCGGCTGCAGCTCGGCCACCAGGACGTCGGGAGTGCCCGGCGAACGGGTCAGCAGCGCGGAATACGCCGCCAGCGCCAGCTCCGGCTGGCCGCCGTTGGCGAGCGCGCGCGCGCCGGCGTACTGGTCGTCGAAGGATGGGACACTGGCTGGCTGGACCTGGGCGGGCGGATCGGACGGAAGCTGGAAATCGATGGGCATGTAGGCAAGAGGACGGGGGAGATCGGCGCGCGGCGGGAGCGCCGCGCAGGCGAAACTGTGCCGAACTCCCTGTATTGCGTCAAGGAAAGCGCCCGCCCTGTTCCCGATCTGTCGCGCGAAATCCTCAAATCCTTTGGCGCTTCGTCATCGAAGCTGCCGGAACGGCACCCCTGCTTCAGTCCGGGACGGCTCAGGTCGACCGTGCGGCCGGACAGCATGAAGTGACCGTCGCCGCGGTAATGCAAGGTTTCGGGGTAGTCCGGGGTGGACGCCACGCGCGCAGCCGACCAGCGAGGGCGAAAATTCCATGACCGTGTGCCAGCCCATGGTCATGATGTCGCGCCGTCCCCGCCAACTGGAAGACACCAGCACCACCGGGCCGGGTTCGAGATAGCGCCGCACCTGGCGCAGCGGCAGCTTGTGCTTGCGTGGCGTGTTCATGGCTGCATGATCGCGCGGTGGCGGCTGCCCCGGCGCACGGATGGGCAGAGCGGGCCCCAGGCGCTACACTAGCGGGATGGAGTCCAATGCTTTCCTGTCGCGCAACCGCCCCCTGCTCGTCCTGTGCGCGCTGTCGCTCGCCCTGCATGGCGCACTGCTGGAACTGGCGGCGCGGCGCTTGCCGGGCCCGCTGGCGGCGCCGGCGGCGGGTGCGCCGCTGGTGCTGCGCCTGGCGGGCACCGGCGTGGCGTCGAACCGTCCGCCGGCAGGCCGGCCCGCGCAAGCTGCGGACAGCCTCGCCGAAGCGGCGCCCGAACCTGCCCCGGCACCCATGCCGGCGCCGCGCCCTGCCCCGCCGCCCGCTGCCGCCGGAACGGAAGCGCAGCCACCGGCCGGCGGCGCCGCTCCGGCCATCGCCAGCACCACAACCGGGCCAGCCCGTGCCGCCCCGCCAGGCGAGAACACACTGCTGCCGATGGCGGGCCGCTACCGCCTGCGCCTGCCCGCCACGGCGCGGCTGAGCTATACCTCGCCGGGAAGGCCGGACGGCCAGGCCTATCTCGACTGGCGGAGCGACGACAGTGGCTACAGTCTGGAACTGGACGGCATCCTCGGCCGCATGTCCAGCCGCGGCATAAGCGGCGATACCGGCATCGCGCCGGTCCTCGCCACCGAAATCCGGGCGAACGGCAACACGTCCACCAGCTTCGACGCGACGACGGGAGAGGTCCATTTCGACGGTGGCGCCAACGCCGCGCCGGGCGCGGTCGGCTTGCAGGACCGCGCCTCGGTGCTGGTGCAGCTGGCCTCCATCGCGCTGGGGCGACCGGAGCAGCTGCAGAACGAGGTCAGGATCGTGGTGGCCGGCGCATCGCGGGTAGCGGTCGAACGCTACCAGGTCATCGGCCAGGAGGACGTCGACACCGGCATCGGCAGCATGCCGGCCTGGCACCTGGCGCGGCTGGCAGCGCCCGGCGAAGCGCGGCTGGAGCTGTGGCTGGCACCCTCGCAGGACTGGCTGCCTGTGCAGCTGCGCCTGAGCGGCGCCGACGGCAAGGTCGAGACCCAGACCCTCAGCCGGGCCGTGCGTGCGGCCCCGGCACCCTGATCCGATCGCCCGGTCGACGGCTTAGTTGCGCACCCGGCGCCAGCCGGCGCGGTGGGCCTCGACGTCGCCGGCGCGCGCCACGCTCGAGGTGATCGTATTGCCGTCGGCAGTGGTGGTGACCATCTTCAGGGCGCCCGAGGGCAGGCGCACGATGATGAAGCCGACCGCCGCCGAATTCCCCGACAGCGAAGTACCCGCGATCGCGCCGATGCCCTGCTGGGTATTGACCGGCGCCGCCGTGCAGACGTTCAGCTGGTAGACGTTGCTGCTGCCGCCGACCTTGCACGAGGACGAGGACGAAGGAATGTTTGACACCACGGTCAGGGTGCCAGCTGCCACCTTCGGGTCGAGGTTGACGCGCTCGCCGGCATTTTGGTCGAGATCGAAGAACCAGCCGGCCTGGCTGCCCAGGTTCACGGCCGGGCCGCTGATCGTGTAGGCCTGGGTGCCGGCCGGACGCGCCAGCGACTGCTTGGCCATCGAGGTCGAATTGCGCCAGCTGGCGGCGCCGATGCCGGTGCCGCTGTCCTTCAGCACGTAGACGCTCTGGGTCGTGGTATCCGGAATGTCGGGCAGGTCGAGCAGGCGGCCGGTGCCGAACACCACGACCTTCTGCGCGCCCACGGTGGTGAGACCGGAAGCGTCGGTCGAGCTTACCTGGCACAAGGTCACCTCGGGGCGGCTGGTCACGGGCTGGCCGGTGCCGGCGTCGCCCATTTGCAGGACTTTCGGGCTGCCGCCGGCGGTGAAGTCGAAGCGCCACATCTTGCCCTGGTTGTCGCCGCCGTACACATAGGTCACCAGCGGGTCGGTGAGCGGATTGTTGGTGATCGCGGTGATCTTCGCCAGGCCCGAGGGCGTGGTGGTGTCGCCGACGCTGGTGCTGGTCTTGCTCAGCACCTGGCCGCTGGCCACGTCGACGACGTAGAGGTAACCCTTGCCGTCGCCGCTGAAGCCCGTCGACGGCACGTTGTTGTAGCCGGAGGTCAGGAACACCACCCAGCGTTCGGTGCCGGTGGCGTCCTTCCAGGTGCCGAACTGCGGATTGCCGAAGCTCAGGCCGATGTCGGCGTCGAAGCTGTTGCCGGTGCAGACTTCCTTGTCGGCGCACAGCTCCCACAGGGCGACCGGCGCGGACGGCTCGGTGACGTCGACCGCATAGTAGCCGCGCCCGCCCCCGTTCAGTCCGGCCACTACCACCGAGCGCCATTTGTCCTTGATCTTGACGTCGCCGAGTTCGGGCGAGCCGTCGGTGGTGAACTGGTGGTTGGTGCTGTAGGTCGTGCTGGCCTGCTGGTAGAGCTTCTTCATGGTGATTCGCGGGACATAAGCCCACAGCTCGCTGCCGTTGGCGGCATCGAAGGTGTGCAGCATGCCGTCGTTGGCGGCCACGAACACCACCGGCTTGCGCCCCGCATAGGTGCTCTTGAACTGGCTGTAATCGGCGGCCGGGTAGTTCTTGCGCGGCTCGCGCTGGTAGGCCGGCTTGGACGAGGCGATGTCGCCGAGCACGATCGGCAGCACCTGCGTGACGCCGTCGTCCTTGGGGTTCGACAGCGTGTAGGCGCGCAGGCGGGTGTCGTCCGCGTACTGCTGCTGCCCGCGCAGCCAGCCGACGATATTGCTGCCGCCGTTGACGATCACGCGGTCGGCGGCGGACAGGTTGGTGCACTGGGCCAGCGCACCGCACTTGTTGTCGAACCAGGCCTTTTCGGTGGCGTTCATCCCCGCGTACAGGAAGTCCTTGAGGCCGCCGTTGTCGACGTCCAGCATCTTGATGATGCGGCTGTCGCCGGCCGCCGCCACCTGGGCGCCGACCGTATTGCTCGAGTGCCAAGTGATGGTCTTGATGACTTCCCCGCTGACCGGATCGAGCTTGCGGTCGGTGAGCACGCCGAACCATTTGACGGTGGTGAAGGTCGCCGAGAAGATGTCGTTGTCTTCCAGCGTGATGTTGGGGGTCGAGGTGGCCGACGCGGCCGCCGCGCCGACGTGCACCTCGATGTTCGCAAGCGCCTTGCCGAGGCCGTCCACCACCTCGGCCGGATCGTTGGCGCTGAAGTATTTGCCGTGGCCGTTGATCGCCGCGTGCCACAGGTCGTCGACCCGTTCCTGGTAGGCCGCGCCGCCGCTGGAGTCGCCGGTGTTCGGGTCCGGCCACACATAGGCGCCCTTGTTGTTCCAGGGGCAGCCGGTGGTGACGCCGGTGACCAGCTTGTAGAAGTCCGAACCTTCGGTGGCGCCGGTGTCGTACTTCGGGTCGAAGGTCATGACCCCGTCCACGCCCAGGCCGAGCGCGTAGGTGTTCATGTGCAGGTGCTGGTTGTCGCCGGCGGCTGCCGGCACCACGCCATCCTTGCTCATGTCGTCGATATCGGGGCGCAGCGAAGCGGTGCCGGTGCTGGACCCGCCGTTGTACCAGTGCAGGGCGACGTCGGCCAGCGAGGCCGCGGTCTGGGCGCGCGGATCGACGCAGCCGAGGCGTTTGCTGCAGAAACGCGCCAGGTTTTCGATATTGTCATTGCTGGAAACGCTGGTGGCGGCGCCGCCGTTCCAGTAACCGTCGGTGGTGACGAAGGCGAAGTTCTGCTGGCAGGGATACTCGATCACTTCCGAACCGGCCGGCCGCTGGAACTTGCCCAGATTTGCATACATTCTGCCGACCGCGTTCAGGGCCAGGCGCATCGGCGTCGAGCCCGATGCGCTCATCTTGTACAGCGCGTTGTACCAGGCGGTCCGGTTGGCGCCGGAGAATTCGGCCGGGTAGGTGAAACCGTTGGCCGTCTCCGGCTGGGCCGCCGCGTTCGACAGCGAGACGATGCCGACCTTATAGTTGCCGTTCAGCGCCTGGAAAGCGTGGCCGACCGCCGTCTTCATCATCTGGTTCCGCGTCTTGTAATAGGCGTACCAGTTGGCGAAGTTGGTCATCTCCTCGTCGTAGGTGCAGGTGCTGCCGGCGCAGTCGGTGCGCGCCGGCGCCTTCGGATAGCTGTTGTTGGTCGAGACGATGTCGGTACGTACGAACACCGGCGCGCCGGCGCCGATGGCGCCGACGGTGGTCGGGATCACGTCGGTGGTCTTGCCGCTGATCGTCTTGGTCTGGGCGCTAACGCTGACCGCCCAGCCGTTGCGGCTGCCGTCGGCCACCACAGTGCAGTCCGGGCTGTCCTTGGCGGCGCCGCTCGGGCAGACGATCGGCACGATCGCGACCACGTTGCTGGTGCCGAGGTTGATGCCGTAGGTCGAGCAGGCCGGCACCGAGGAACTGGTCGGCGCCAGCACGCAGGCGAGGTACTGGTTCTTCAGGCCGGTCTTCGCGATGATCGATGCGGCCAGCGCGGTGGCCAGGCCGGCCTGCTTGGACAGCGTGGTGGTGCCGCCGACCGCCGTGAGCGCGCCGCCGGTGACGACCACGGTGCCGCCGGACTCGGTCACCGAGATGCTGTTGATGACCAGGTCGCTGGTGGTGCTGGACGCGCCGATGGTCACGGTACCGTAGGCCGCGGTCACGGTGCTCGTCGAGGTCGAGAAACGTGGGTAGACGTATTTACCGGTATTCTTCGCCTGGCAGTCGGTCATGCCGGTGCTGTTACACCAGCGCACCTTGGCCGGGTAGGAATAGCCGGCCGGCGCCGGCGCACCGACCGCGACGCTCTTGCAGTTGACCAGGCCCGCTTCCTTGCAGTACTCCGCCACGTTGATGGTGTAGTAGTACGGCGCGGTGGCGTAGGCGTTGGAGGTCTTGTAGGTGCCGTCCGGGTAGGCGTAGTTCGGATTGCCGTACAGGCAGGTCTTCGAGCTGCACCAGCCGAGGTCCGGAAAACCGCTGGCCAGGTTCGACTTGGTCTCGCCCTGCATCGAGATATTGCTGTTGTTGATGCCGAAGCCGTCGGTCGGCACCGAGGTCCAGTTCGTGGTCTGGGTCCGCGTCATCGACACATACGAGTTCCCGAGGTCGTCGACCGGCGGCGTGTAGCGTATCGCCGGGTTGTAGTACTGGCGGTTGAAATCCGGACTGTTGAACGGCGGATAGCCAGGCACGCAGCTGGTGGTGCCGTTCGCCAGCGTGGCGCCGGTGCGGCACATGGTCGTGTCGACGACATAGTCCGGCGTATAGGTATAGGTCATCGACCCCGAGTTATCGTACAGCAGCATCAAGTTGGGCTTGACGTTGCCGCTGCCCGAGATGTTGAGCAGCGGCAGCTGGGCGATATTGGTCGGGGCCGCGGACGCGCCGACGGCGAGTACGAGCAGGAGCAGGAAGGCGAAGAGTTTTTTCATGGGAGACCTGAGCTTAAACGCCGATCAGCACGATCATCTGGTTGATCACGTTGCTGCCGCGCGGACCGTTGATACGCGAAGCGATCACATAATGGAGTTGCGGCGCGCCGTCGTAGCTGGGGGCGTCGGCGGCCAGGCTCTCGCCCAGCGCCACCGCGTTGCCGAGACTGCCCTTCACCGACGAGGTCTGGGCGCAGCCGTTGTCCTTGCCGTCGTAGCGGCCGTCGCGCTTGCACAGGCGGTGCACCACGTAGTCGATCTTGTTGCCGTCGGCATCGGTAATGGTCTTGGCAGAATCCCAGAAACCGGCGTCGCGCGGCGTCATCGCGCCGCTCAGCGACGCGTGGTAACCGTCGGCGAGGTCGTCGGACTCGAGCGCGCCCTTGTTGCCGGCCGCGGTCGTGCTCAGCCACTGGAAACCCTGGTGGAGGCCGAGGTCGGCGGCGCGGTTGAGGGTGGCGTCATAGGCCAGGTTGCCGGTGGCCAGCGCGGTCGAGTGGCTGGACCTGAGCATGTACACGCTGCCCAGCAGCATGACGGCGAGGATGATCAGCATCACCGGCAGTGCGGCGCCCTGCTCGCGCGCGCGCCCAAGCAGGCGGTACGGCTTCTTCATTACGGCCTCCAGACGAAGTTGCGCAGCGGGACCACGGTCTCGAACACGCGGTAGCGGTAGCAGCGCCAGTCGACGCTGTCGCCCGCCACCGCCAGGTTGACCTTGACCGGCACCGCGGCGGCGCTGCCGGCGGCGTTGGCGAAGACCTGCAGCGGCGCCGGCGTGGCGGTGCATTTCGCGCCGGCCGCCGGCGACTCGGGCGACTTGCTGCGTGCGACCACGGCCAGCCGCACCGCCGCGATCCGCAGGTAGTCGCCGGCGCCGCCGCTCACGCCGTCGCCATCGGCGTCGATCATGGACGCCGACCACTGCTTCACCTGCATGCCGGAATCCGGCGTGAAGTTGGTGCCGGCGCGGTTGTCGAAGCCGTACTGCGCCTTGATCGAGACGATGTCGCCGGCGACGGCGGCCGCATTGGTACCGGCGCCATCGAGGTCGGTCGAACGCAGCTGCAGGAAGCCGTCCGCAACCGACCAGGTATGGAAGGACAGGGATTCCGGCGGGCCGAGGTTGAACACGCGCGCGACGCCGCCGCCGAAGCTGGCGCCCAGGCCGCCGGTGTTGTATCGGTAATCGTTGCCCTGGGCGATGTCGATCGACTGCTGGAAGGGCAGCCCCGGCAGTGTATCGGGAGTCGAAGACACCTGGGCCAGCGAGCACTTGCCGCCCAGCTGTTCGGGGACCACCACGATCACGTTTCCCTGGCGGAAGCCGTAGGGTACGCGGTCGACCAGGATGCGGGTGCCGCTGGTGTAGCCGGACAGCAGGCGCAGGGTGCCGGTGCCGGTGATCGAGCTGCCGGCGTAGAAGCTGATGCGGTCGGGGTTCTCGCCGCCGGTGGCGGCATTGGCGTTGGCACCGGCGGCCTGCGGCTCGATGATGACCGGCGCCAGCGGCTGCACGGCGGTACCGCCGACGGTCACCGAGGCCAGCGTGTAGCCGCCGGTGTCCTTGAAGATGGTGTCGCAGCCCGCGATCAGCGGGTCGTTCAGGCCATAGCCGGCCTGGGCGGCGTCGCCGCTCATCGAGAACAGCGCCAGCATCCCGTTCTGCATCGCGTCCGAGCCGCCGACCGCATGGCGCTGGGTGCTGTCGGCGCTGGTCACCAGGCGCACCGCGAACAGCAGCGCCAGCATGCCGATCACGATGCTGACCATCAGCTCGACCAGCGAAAAACCGCGCTGCGGTGCACGCATCCGCTTCCTCATTTCTTGCTGCCCGAGACGTAGGAGGTGACGCGGTACCGGTTGGCCTTGGCGCCGCTCTTGCGGGTCCAGCCGATCGCGATGTCGATCCGGCTGCCGGAGGCGTCGGTGGCCGGGGTCACGGTCACGCTGATCACGGCGGACGGGATCCGATTGACGGTCGCGTCGAACCAGGGCTTCAGCTGGGCGCTCGGCGCGGCCTTCTCGGCCACCGCATAGGACGCCAGGTTGGCCTGGTCGGTGGATATGATGCCGAGCAGCGATTCGGCGGCCAGCGTGGCTTCCGTGCGCATCGCCGAATCCTCCAGCGCCGAATAGGAGCGCGCCTGCAGCCCCAGTGTGCCGATCAGGCCGATGGCGAGGATGACCACCGCGACCAGGGCCTCGATCAGGGCGAAGCCCCGCTGCACGCGCAGCTTCGGCGTGGCGCGGCGGCTCATCGCGGGCACCTGCGGCGGTCGGGCGCAACCGCGTCCGGGTCGCAGCGCGTGGCCACGCCGGCAAGGGTCAGCGACACCGCCATCGGCGTGAAGCTGACCGAACCGCCGGCCGTGGGCGACAAGGTGATGCGTGTGATCTGCGGCGAGATCCTGCTGTCGACCCAGCCGAGGGCCGTGAAATAGGCCGCGTTGGCGCCGGACGGACCGACCACCAGCGCGACCGCGCTCGACGACGGCAGGCCATCCGCGCTGCGGACGAAGGATTTGTCGCCCTGCGCCCCGCGCGGATCGCCGGCCGCCGGTGCGGTCGGGCTGGACCAGCCGGCGCTGGCGTCGTCGCAGAGGTCGTCGCTGGTCGGGTAGCAGAGATCGACCCGCCACTGCAGCTGGCCGGAGGCCGGATGGTCGTCCAGCACCAGCCGGCTGAGCGTGTTGTGGCTGATGGCCTGGTTGCGCGCGAAGGCGAAGCCGTCGGCGTAATAGCCGGTGGCGGCCATGGCCTTGCGTCCCACCAGCCAGTTGGACATGCTGGGAATGCCGACGCCGGCCAGGATCCCGATGATCGCGACCACGACGGCCGCCTCGACCAGCGTGAAACCGCCGGCGCGCGGCGCGGCCGGGCTTACTGCACGCACCGGCCGTCCTTGCGGTCGATCCAGCAGGTGCTGCTGGTCGACCAGCCGGTGGGCGCCTTGGGCGTGGCCCGGTTGCCGTTCTGGTCGATGGTGAAGGAGAAACCGGTGGCCGGGCCCTTGCCCGCCGCGGTGACCACATAGCTCGAGGCGTCGCCGCTGGTCAGGGTGTAGGCGAAATTGGCGCTTTCGGGCGGCAGGCGGTCGAAACTGGCGTAGGTGTGGTTGTTCGACCAGAATTCCTCGGCATTGGTCTGCACGGTGCCGAGCCCGGAATACGCTTCCGCGAGGCGGGCGCGCATCACGTGGTTATTGTAGGCGGGGATCGCGATGGCGCTCAGGATGCCGACGATGACCACCACGATCATCAGTTCGATGAGGGTGAATCCGCGCGCCCGCGCGATCGTAGGGATGGTGCTCGACATAGGAATTCCCAGAAAAAACTTGCCCACCGACAATATTAGCCTAAGCGGGGCAATTTGGGGTTCGCCTGGCGACAAAAAACAACGAAATGCGCGGGAAGATATGGAACAGACAGCACTATCCGGCATGCAGGGCGCGCGCCATGTAGAGTGCGCCGTCCGGATAGCCCAGCAGCGCCTGTGCGCCCGGCCCGCCGGGCGCCAGGCCATGCACGGCAAAACCCAGTCCTTCCCAGAAGCGGCGCGAATCCTGCACCGCCACCAGGGCCGACCAGGCCAGGCCACGCAAGCGTCCCTGTTCCAGCAGGCCGCCGGCCAGGCGGCGCGCCAGTCCCTGGCCGAGCGCACGCGGCGCCACCGCCATGTCGTGGATATATAAAGTATCGGCATCGGCGGCGGGCTGGAAGGCGGCATCCAGCGGCGTGACCGCCCCGCGCCGCGAAGCGTAGGCGAAGACATAGGCGCAGACGCCGTCGCCGTCGCAGGCCACCAGGCAGCTGTCGCGCGCCGCGCGCAGGCGCGCCAGCACGACGTCGGCCGGCTCCTGCATGGACGGCGGGTAGCAGGCGGCCTGTACGGCCAGCACGGCGTCCAGGTCGGCCTCGGTCATCGGGCGCGGCGCGGCCGGTGGCGATGGCGTGGTCGTGATATCTCGGCGGTTC
>Ga0308170_10003996_pt1 | contig 11806 bp, 11 predicted proteins | sample PhyBR2_2_FD_202136 | JGI IMG/M metagenome (GOLD analysis project Ga0308170, IMG submission 202136) | Phyllosphere microbial communities from UC Gill Tract Community Farm, Albany, California, United States - DLSLSB.R2 | ecosystem: Host-associated > Plants > Phyllosphere > Unclassified | place... | reverse complement strand
CGTCGACAGCGTCAGCATCGATCTCGTCCGCGGCTGCGCGGTCGATTACGTCGAGTCGCTCGCCGGCGCCGCGTTCAAGGTCGAGAACCCCAACGCCGCCTCGGGTTGCGGCTGCGGCTCCAGCTTCTCGGTCTGACAACGCCATGAAAATCGTCACGTACAACGTCAACGGCATCAAGGCGCGGTTGCCGCGGCTGATCGAGTATCTCGTCGAGGCGCAACCCGACATCGTCTGTCTCCAGGAACTCAAGTCGAGCGACGACACCTTCCCGATCGCCGATATCGAAGCGGTCGGCTACGGCGCGGTGTGGCACGGCCAGAAGGCCTGGAACGGCGTCGCGATCCTCGCGAAAAGCCGCACGCCGGTGGTCCGCCAGCGCGGCCTCGACGGCGAACCCGAGGACGAGCACAGCCGCTATATCGAAGCGGAAATCGACGGTCTGATCGTCGCAGCGCTGTACCTGCCCAACGGCAACCCGCAACCGGGGCCCAAATTCGACTATAAACTCCGCTGGATGGACCGCCTCGCCGACCGCGCACGCGTAATCCTGGCTGAAGAAAAGCCAGCGATCCTCGCAGGCGATTACAACGTCATCGCCAATGACGACGACACCTTCTCCGTCCGCGCGATGCAGGACGATGCGCTGATGCAGCCCGAAAGCCGCGAGCATTACCGCGCGCTCGTCGCGCAGGGCTGGACCGACGCGCTTCGCACGCAATTCCCCAAGGGCGGCGTCTGGACGTTCTGGGATTACCAGGCCGGCGCGTGGCAGCGCGATGCCGGGTTCCGCATCGATCACCTGCTGCTCAGCCCGCTGGCCGCCGACCGGATGATCGATGCCGGCGTCGACAAGGCCTATCGCGGCCGTGAAAAGGCCAGCGACCATGCACCGACATGGGTCCGGTTGCGATGAAGGCGCTATCGGTCGCTCTGCTGTCGTTTGCGGCACTGTATGCGACCAGCGCCAGTGCGCAGGACCGCGAATATTGCCCTGAGCGGCCGGGTCTGGATACGCCAGCCTGCACGATCGCGCCCGGGAAGATTTCCGTCGAGACGTCGATCGCGGACTGGACGCGCGACGATCGGCCCGGTTCGCGCGAGGACAGCATCCTGTTCGGCGACACGCTGGTCCGCGTTGGGGTCAGCGACACTATCGAGTCGCGGATCGGCTGGACGCCGTTCGGGCATGACCGGATGCGCGATTCGACGGGTGTCGATTCGGTCAACGGGGTCGGCGACGTGTCGCTCGGGATGAAGGCGAATTTGCTCAATCCGGATGGCTCGGGGATATCGGTGTCGGTGCTGCCGTTCGTGACGCTGCCGGTCGGACGGTCGTCGATCGGTGCGGGCGACTGGGGCGCGGGGTTCCTCGTGCCGCTGACCTACGAACTGTCGGACACGGTCTCGCTCGATCTGACACCGGAGATCGATGCGGCGGTCGATCAGGACGGCAATGGCCGGCATCTGGCCTACAGCTCAACCGCGGGCCTGGCGTTCAAGGTCGCGAAGGATTTCACGCTTACCGGCGAAGTGCAGGCATTGCGCGACAACGATCCAGACCAGCACGCGACGCAGGCGCTCGCCGCGCTGTCGCTGGCGTGGATGGCGAATGACGATCTCCAGCTCGACATCCTCGGCGCGGCGGGGCTCAACGACGACACCCCCGATGCGCGGGTGTACGCCGGGATATCGCGGCGGTTCTAGATGCTGGCCGGCTTGCTCCTGCTCCAAGCGGTAGCCGGGCCGCCGCTTCCACCGGAACTGCGCAAGCGCGTCGCTAGAGCGACGATGCCGTGCCCGGTGCAGCCCGATCCCGACGGCGAGATCGTCGTCTGCGCGCGACCGACCGACCAGCGGCTCGCCAAGCTTCCCGAGCCGGTCCAGCCACCGCCCTTCGATCCGCTGTCGTTCCGCCTGCCCGGGGGCGGCAAGGGCAACGTCCACGCGATACGTACCGAACTGCCCGGTGCGGTCGGGCAGGGAGGCGCGGTAACGCTGAAGATGCCGTTCGGCAGGGGGAAGCGGGAGTAGCGCGTACACCCCCTTCCGTCATCCTGACGAAAGTCAGGACCCCGAGCCAAACGGGGCAGTGTTCGGTACCATGGGTCCTGACTTTCGTCAGGATGACGGAAGGTGAGGGGCAGCCCCCTACAGCGTCCGTTCGTACACTTGATACACCTTGTTCACCCGGCTCTCGATCGTCTCGGCGATCGAGCGCATCCCCTGGTTGTCGTCGAGGATCCAGCCGATCTCGGCCCGGCTCGCACCATAATTCGCGACCGAGGCGCGGCGGATATATTCGATCATCATGAAGGCTAGCTGGCTCGCCATCCGCGACGCCTGAAGTTCCTTCACCACCCCCATCAGCGGCACGCGTACCGTCCGCACCTTGGGTTTACGCAACCACCACAAGAGTTTGGCCCAGCCGAACGGGAGCAGGCTGCCGTTCAGCGGCTTGATCGCCTCGTTCAGGTCGGGGAGCGTGATCATGAACGCGACCGGCCTGCCATCCAGTTCGGCGATGCGGATCAGGTCGTTGAAGACGATCGGCTTCAGCTTCACGCCGACGTCCTTGATTTCGGGCGGGGTGAGCGGCACGAACCCCCAATTGTCCTTCCACGCATCGTTGAGGATCGCGAGGATGATCGCCGCCTCCTCCTCGAACTTGGTCTTGTCGACGTTGCGAACGGTGATACGCGCGTTCTTCTCGCCCGACTTGATGATCCGCTGGACGATCGGCGGGAACTGCTTCGTGACGTCGACCTCATAGGTCATCAGCTGCTTGATCGGGCGATATTGCGCCCATTCGATCCAGCCGCGATATTCGCGCTTGGCATGGCCCATCATGATCGTCGGCGGATGATCGTAACCGTCGATCAGCAGGCCCGGCTCCTCCCAGATCGACATGCTGATCGGCCCCATCGCGCGCGTCATGCCCTGTTCGCGCAGCCACGCTTCGGCGCGCGCGAGCAGCGCCTGGAAGATGTCCTGCCGCTCGGCCTCCATCAGGCCCCATTGGCCGACGCCGGGACCGAAGCCCTGCTCGGGCGGCATCATCAGCGCGAGCGTATCGATGTGCGCGGAAATCCGCCCGACCACGCGGCCGTCTTCCTCGGCGAGGAACAATTGCGCCTTGGCATGGCTGAACCAGCCATTCTTCTCAGGCGTGATCAGCCCCAGCGCCTCGGACTTCAGCGGCGGCACCCAGTTGGGATCGTCCGCGTAAAGTCGGAACGGAAGATCGATGAAAATTTTCCGGTCTTTCTTCGTCTCGACCGGACGGATCGTAAGATTGGCCATGTGTCGTTCCCGAAAGCGCAGTCGAGCGTGTCTAGCCAGCGATGCCGACAAAGGCGAGTACATGCGTTATCGGCCGCTACTGTCACGGTGATCGCGTTTCCTCCGCAGGCGGGTGGGCCGACAACCTGTAAATGCCACGCTGCAGCCATTATCTTCGAGCAATGGATATGCCCATGGACACATCGCTCAGCCTCGCCCGCGGCAAGGCCGCTCCCGTTCCGCCGATTGGCGTCGTTCGCGTTGCAGACGACAAGGCGATGCTGCGTGCCGCCGCCGACCTGACGCGCGACCTCGTGAAGCCGCGGCCCGCGGTGTATTGGGGCGACCTGATCGCGTCGATGGTGCTGGGCTATGGCGCGCTGTTCGTAGCGGCAACGAGCGACTCGACGGCGGTCGCGGTGATCGCCGCGATAGTGTCCGTGCTCGGCTTGTATCGCGGCCTGAGCTTCATCCACGAAGTCAGCCACATGAAGCATGCGTCGGTGCCGAACTTCCGGCTCGGCTGGAACATCTTGGTCGGCGTGCCGATGATGACGCCGTCGTTCATGTATGAGGGCGTGCACAACCTCCACCATGCCAAGACGCGCTATGGCACGGTCGAGGATCCCGAATATCTGCCGCTCGCGCTGATGAAGCCGTGGACGTTGCCGCTGTTCATCGTCGTGTCCGCACTGGCGCCAATTGCGCTGATTGTCCGGTTCGCGATCCTGTCGCCGTTGTCGCTGCTGTCGCCGAAGCTGCGGACGATAGTGGTCGAGCGCTATTCCGCGCTGGCGATCAACCCGCAGTTCCGCCGTCGCGCGCCGGAAGGCGAGGCCAAGGCCTATTGGAACCGCCTCGAGATCGCAGCGAGCCTGTGGGCTATCACGCTGATCGCGATCACGGTGACGGGCGTGCTGCCGTTGCGCGCGTTCCTGACGATCCTCGGCGTGGCGTCGGCGTTCGCGGTGCTGAACCAGGTGCGTACGTTGGTCGCGCATCTGTGGGAGAATGACGGCGAGCCGATGACGGTGACCGCGCAGTATCTCGACACGGTCAACGTGCCGCCGCCGGCGTTGCTGCCCGCGCTGTGGGCGCCTGTCGGTCTGCGCTATCATGCGCTGCATCACCTGCTGCCGGGACTGCCATATCACGCGCTCGGTGAGGCACATCGGCGGATTTCGGCGGAGCTGGATGCGATGTCGCCGTATCACAAGGCGAGCTATCCGGGATTGCCGGGGCTGGTGAGCAAGATCGCCCGCAGCACGATGGTTAGGCGCTAGGAGAAAGTGTTTGTTCCCCCGCGGAGGCGGGGGTCCAGACTGGGCTCCCGCCTTCGCGGGAGAACACCGCCTCCGCTCTATTCCTCGGACCGGATCAGCACTGCTTCCCCGATAAGGAAGAACAGCAGAAACGGCGCCCACGCGGCGAGAAACGGCGGATAGGCCCCAAGATTGCCCATCGCCAACGCAAAATTATCTGCGACGAAGAACGCAAACCCTAGTCCCATCCCGATCACCGCGCGCACGAACAGCTTGCCCGAGCGCGCGATACCGAACGCCGCGACCGCCCCCAGCAACGGCATCAGCACCGACGACAGTGGCCCCGACAGCTTGTGCCACAGCGAGCCCTCGAGCGCCTTGGTCGGCCGTCCTGCATCGGACAGATCGCCGATCGCCGCCTTCAACGCGGCGAACGACAGCCCATCCGCATCGACGCTCGCCAGCGTGAACTGATCGGGCCGTACGTCCTTCGCGATCACGATCGAGCCGAGGTTGGTGACGGTACCACGCGCCACATCGAACCGCGTCGCAGGTTCGACAAGCCAGCCACCACCGGCGCGCTTGCCGTGATCGGCACGCAGGATCGCGACGAGGTTGCCACCGGTACGATCGTACAGCGTGATCCCACCCAGCCGTGTCGCATCGCCGCGCCCGCGGATCTGATTGACCTCGATCAAGTCGTCGCCATCGCGGACCCACACGTTGGCGCGGTCGCCGCGATCGATCGGCAGCTTGCCGTAATTTACCTTCTGCCACTGGTTCAGCGTCGCGGTCGAACGCGCCACGACCCGGTCGTTGAACGCGAAGCTGATCACCGCGACACCGAGGCTCGCCACCAACAACGGCGCGAGCACCTGATGCGCGGACAGCCCCGAGCCCTTGAGCGCGACAATCTCGCTGTTCTGGTTCATCGTGATCAGCGTCAGGATCGTGCCCAGCAGCACCGAGAAGGGCAGGAACCGCGACACGATCTGCGGCACGCGCAGCGCGACATATTGCCAGACCTGCGCATCGCCATTGCCGGGATAGGCAAGGATATCGCCCGACTCGCTCAGGAGGTCGAGCGCCTGGAGCACCAGCACCAACGCCGCGAGTACGGCGAACGTCCGCACTAGGAACATCCGCCCCATGTAGATCGCGACCGTGCGCGACGGGAAGAAGCTGACGGTTTTCATGCGGTCTTGCTCGTCTGCGACTTGGGCCGGAAGCCCGGAATGCGCTTGGTGATTGCCTTGAACGTCTTCGAGAACACGCGTTCGAGCGCGCCGATCGGTTGCCCGCCTGGCACATAGGCGATGGTGTAATACATCCACAGGATCAGCCCGGCGAAGATCGTGAACGGCACCCACAGCGCGATGATCGGGTCGATCCGGCCAAGCTCGCCGACGTCTGCGGCATACTGGTTCACCTTGTGATAGGTGACGATCATCACGATCGACAGAAACACGCCCAGCGCGGACGAAGATCGCTTGGGCGGCACCCCGAGCGCCAGCGCGAGCAGCGGTAACAGGAACATCGTCGCGACCTCGGCGAGGCGGAAATGGAATTCCGACCGGCTGCCGTCGCGTTGCTCCAGCGTCGCGCCGCGCTGACCCTGTTTGGCCAGTTCGGGCAGCGTATATTCGAGATTGCGACCGCCGCGGCTGCGGAAGCTCTCGAACTTGGGCAGGTTGATCGGCAGGTCGTGGCTGGTGAAGGTCAGCACGCGCGGCGTCTTGAACTCGGGCTTGTCGTGGACGAGCGTGCCGTTGGCGAGGCGGAAGATGATGACGTTGGGATCGTCGGTCGCCAGGAACTTGCCCTTCTCCGCGGTGACGCCCAGCCAGTCGCCAGTCTGAGTCGATGCATGGACGAAAATGCCAGACAGCTCGCGGCCCTTGTCCTTGCTCTCCTCGATCCGCAGCGTCATCCGCTGGCCGAGATTGGTGAACTCGCCGACTTTGATCGATGCGCCGAGCGCACCCGTGCGTAGCTCGAACCGCAGGCCTTCGTAATAATAGCGCGCGATCGGCTGGACATAGCCGACGATCGCGAGGTTCAGCAGCGCCAGCGCGATCGTATACATGTACGGCACGCGCAGCAGCCGGTTGTAGCTCATGCCGACACCGCGTAGCACGTCCAGCTCTGACGAGGTCGACAGCCGCCGGAACGCGAGCAGGATGCCCAGCATCAGCCCGATCGGGATGCCAAGCCCCAGATATTCGGGCAGCAGGTTGGCGAGCATCCGCCACACGACGCTGATCGGCCCGCCTTGCGTCGCGACGAAATTGAACAGCCCGAGCATGCGATCGAGCACGAACAGCATGACGGCGATCAGCAGCGTTGAGAACAGCGGCACCGCGATCAGCCGGGCCATGTAGCGGTCGATGGATTTCATGCGCGGGTTGGGCTCGGTATGCTGGGTCGCGCGGGTATAGGGGCGGCAGGGCGGGGCGTCATCCTCAATCGCAACACGTCAGTGAACGATCATTCCGCGGCGATACGATCGGCTGCGGCGCGGCGATCTGCCGTCATTGCGGTGACGACCGCGCGTTCCAGGCCATTGAGTGTAAACGGCTTGCGCAACACCTCGTGCCCCCCGAACTGCGCGACGTTCACCTCGCCGGCAAAGCCAGTGACGAAGAGCACTGCGATATGCGGATAAAGCGGGGAGAGTGCGGCGATCATCTCGGGGCCGGTCTGGCGCGGCATCAGCACGTCGGAGATGATCAACCCGATCGCCGGGTTCGCCGCCAGCAGGGCAGGGGCAGCAAGCGGATCGTCGCAGCCAATCGGATGATGGCCGATCTCTTCCAGCGCGCCGGTCGTTGCCGCCAGCACGCGCGGATCGTCCTCGACCACCAGGATATGCAGCGTCTCCGGCATGCTCGGCGCGATTGGATCCACCGCTACCATCGGAACGGGGGGCAAAGGGAGTGTGCCCAAAGCGGCGGCGCGGGGGAGATAGAGCGTGACGGTCGTTCCCTCGCCCGGTGCAGAGACGATGCCGACTTCGCCGTGCAACTGCTGGACCAGCGCGAAGATCTGGCTCAGCCCGAGCCCCGTGCCCTTGCCGACTTCCTTGGTTGTGAAGAACGGTTCGAATACGCGCTCGGCGACGTCTGGTGCCATTCCGCAACCGTCGTCGCGGACCGTGATCGTCACATAATCGCCTGCCGCGCACCGCCCGACTTGCTCGGCTGCCAGGGTTGTCGTGCCGGTCGCGACCGTCAACATGCCGCGTCCGTTCATTGCGTCGCGCGCGTTGACCGCGAGGTTGAGGACGGCGTTCTCCAACTGGACGCGGTCGGCGCGGACGCAGCCGCCGGCCGCATCGTCACGGACGATGATCATGATCGCGTCGCCCAGGGTGCGATCGAGCAGGTCCGACATCCCGGCGACCAGCGCGGCGGCGTCGATCGTCTCGGCCTTCAGCGAATCCTCGCGGCTGAAGGCGAGCAGGCGACGGGTCAATGCGGCGGCTCGGTTCGCGCCTTCGGTAGCGCTGTCGATGTGCCGGCGCGCAGCCAAAGGATCGGCGGCGACGCTGCGCCGGGCAAGCTCCAGGCCGCCCAGCACCACCGCTAGCATATTGTTGAAGTCGTGCGCGATCCCGCCGGTGAGCTGGCCGACGGCTTCCATCTTCTGGATCTGGCGTAACTTGGCTTCCTGCACGCGCAATTCGGCGGTGGCGGTGGCGACTGCGGCGGTCAGCTCGTCGGCACGCTCGCGTTCCAGTTCGGCGTCGGCCTGCGCGACCGCGCGATCGCCAACCGCGCGGATCGTGAACCAGCCCAGCAGGATCGCGCCCAGCACGATCAGCACGCCGAACACCGCGAGTACCCCCGCGACCCAGCTGGAGCGCTCGACCGATCCCAATGCCGTTGCAGTCCGGTCGTCCAACAGCGCGCGTTCGCGGGCAATGAGCGTGTCGAGAGTCGTGTTGATCTCGGCGAGGGTCGGCGATTTCCGCGCCTGGTAATAGCGCGCGAGCGCTTGCCCGTTCTTGCCGTAACTCGTGTTGAGTGCAGTCAGCGACAATTCCCGGCCGCGCGAATCATAGGCCGTGCGGAGCCGGTCGACTCGCGGTTGCTGCTCGGGATTGTCGTTGGTGATCCGGTCGAGACGATCGATCTGCGTACCGGCCAGCAGCCATTCGTCGAAATACAATTGGCCGAGCTGCTTGTCGCCGCTGATCACGTAGCGGCCGAGCGACGCCTCCGACTGAGCAATCGTGCCCGACAGCGTACGGGCCAGGATCATCACGTCGTAGCTGTGAGCTTGCAGTTCCAACGCGCGGTCGCGCTGGCGATTGGCATTCCCGAGCGTCACGATCAGCGCGATAAGCACGGCGGCGCCGAGCAGTCCCATCACGACCAGCATGATGACCCGCCAGGTCGCTCCGCCCCCCAGGGCCGCGGTCTGGGCCTCGCTTCGCATCACCAGGCCATCCTAACGCGTCGTTGCTCCCGCGCAATGATTTCGCGAGCGGCTACAGATGGTATCACGCACCTGTCTTTATCCTCACCTGCAAGGGGAGGTGGCAGCCGCAGGCTGACGGAGGGGTATCGCGCTATCGACAGGCCGACACCCCTCCGTCTGGCAAGAGCCAGCCACTTCCCCTTAGAGGGGAGGATCAAGTATCAGCCGATCACACCCAAGGCACGCCCTGCGGCCTCGAACATCCCGAGGATCGTCGTGATCTGCTCGTCCGTATGCTCCGCACACAGCGAGCAGCGCAGCAGGAACGTCCCCGCAGGCGTCGCGGGCGGGCGCGCCATGTTCACGTACAGCCCGCCCTCAAGCAGCGACTGCCAGATCGCGATCGCCTGTTCCTGGTCGGTCAGGATCACCGCGATGATCGCCGAATCCGACGTCTCCGTGCCCAGCTTGAAGCCCATCGCCTTCAGACCGCCGTGCAACCGGCGCGCATTCTTCCAGAGCTGCGCACGCTTGTCGTGCGCCGTCATCAGCTTGCGGATCGAGGTCGCGGCGGTCGCGACCACCGACGGCGGCAGCGAGGCGGTGAAGATGTACGGACGGCACGCAAACCGGACCATCTCGAACTTGGGATGGTTCGACACGACGAACCCGCCGACCGTGCCGACCGACTTCGAGAAGGTGCCGACGACGAAATCGACCTCGTCGGTCAGCCCCATCTCCTCGTACACGCCGCGCCCATTGGGGCCGAAGAACCCCATCGAATGCGCCTCGTCGACCAGCACCATCGCGCCATGCTTCTTGGCGACTGCGACCATCTCCTTCAGCGGGGCGATGTCGCCGAGCATCGAATAGACGCCTTCGAGCACTACCAGCTTGCCAGCTTCCTTCGGCAGCCGGCCGAGCCGCTTGTCGAGATCGGTAACGTCGTTGTGTCGGAAGCGGACGATCTCGGCATTGCCCTGCTTGCAGCCGTCGTAGATCGACGCGTGGCTGTCGGCGTCGAGGATGACGTATTCGCCCTTGCCGGCGAGCGTCGAGATGATCCCGAGATTGGCCATGTACCCGGTCGAGAACACGATCGCGCCGGTCATGTCGTAGAATTCGCGGAGCGCCTGCTCGACGTCGACATGATCGTGGAACGTGCCGTTGAGCATCCGGCTGCCGTTGGTGCCCGACCCGAACGCGTCGAGCGCGTCCTTGCCCGCCTGGATGACATCGGGGTCGAACGTCATGCCCATGTAATTGTATGTGCCGAGCAGGATCGTATCCTTGCCGCGGATCACCGCCTGGGTCGGGCCCTTCACCTCGTCCATCACGATCGCGAACGGATTGCGCACGCCGCTGGCGATCAACGCCTCGCGTTCGGCGATCAGCGCGTCGAATTTCGACATCAGGTCGCGTTCGGGGGCGACCTCGGGGGCGTCGACGGGGAGGGCGTGGGCAGTGGTGGCGGCTTCGGTCATCGTCATTCGGCCTTGAAAATTTCCGTTCGTCCTGAGTAGCGGCTGAGCGAAGCCGAAGACGCGTATCGAAGGGCAGGTGGTTCGATACGGGCCTTCGCCACGCTCAGTCCCTACTCACCACGAACGGGATATTTTGAATTAGTCCTGCTTCAACTTCGCGACCGCGTCGACCAGCTGGCCGACCGTCTCGATCTCCGCCTGCATGTTCATCGTGATGATGATGTCGAATTCGTCCTCGATCGCGGCGACGAAATCCATGACGGTCAGGCTGTCCCACTCCAGATCGCCCTGGAACGTCGTCGCATCGGCGAGGGCGACGCCCTTCTTGTTGAACGGCTCGATCTGCGCGGTGACAGTGTCGTAGATCTGCTGGCGGTCGCTCATCGTAATCCTTCCGAGTGTCGACGCAGTCCTGACAGGGAATTGCGGCGGCTTTTCGGCGCTATAGCAGCCCGGCGGCGCGATACCACGCCGCGGTTTGCGCGAGCGCCTGCGGTGTCGGGACGGACGGCGTCCACAGCGCGGCCGGCGGCGGCTTGTGCGAGACCCAGTCGGGGTGGCAGAAATAGCTGACCCGGTCGCGCGTCAGCTTGGCCTTGCCGCGGCGGACGAGCCGGTCGGCGGCCGACGCGAGCTTCAGGAGCGCGCGGGGCGTCGAGAAGACCTTGACCGGCTTGCCCACGGCCACACCGATCGCGCGCGCGAAATCGCGGTTGTCCCAGCCGTTCGGCACCCCGTCGTCGGGCTCCATGATCGATGGCGCATCGTTACCCTCGGCGGGCGCGAGCAACAGCGCGGTCAGGTCCTCGACGTATAGCAATGAGACGCGCGTGCCGGCCGGGGGCATCGGGATGTAGCCGGACCGTGCCGCCTTGAAGACGTCGAGCAGTTCAAGATCGCGCGGGCCGAAGATCGCGGGCGGGCGGACGATCGTCCAGTCCAGCCCCGACGTCTGAACACGCGTTTCCGCCTCGGCCTTCGACCAGCCATAGTTCGACAGCGTCGGCTCGCGCGCGGCGAGCGAGGAGACGTGGACGAAACGGCGGATGCCGGCCGCTCGCGTCGCCTGAAGGATGCCTTCGGTTCCGGCGACGTTGCCCTCGGCAAAGCCCGCCCGGTTGGCCGCGTTGACGACACCGGCGACGTGGATCACCACATTCGCGCCTTCGACCAGGGTCGCGAGGCTCTTGGGGCGATCGAGCGCGCCTTCGATCCAGGTCACGCCGATGCGCTTGGCCTGCGGCTTCCGCGCGAGCGCGCGAACGGTGTGCCCGGTCTCCAGCGCATGATCGATCAGGTGGCTACCGACGAACCCGGTGCCGCCGGTGATGGCGAGAATCATGACGGCGCTCCAATCG
>Ga0308170_10003993_pt1 | contig 11819 bp, 13 predicted proteins | sample PhyBR2_2_FD_202136 | JGI IMG/M metagenome (GOLD analysis project Ga0308170, IMG submission 202136) | Phyllosphere microbial communities from UC Gill Tract Community Farm, Albany, California, United States - DLSLSB.R2 | ecosystem: Host-associated > Plants > Phyllosphere > Unclassified | place... | reverse complement strand
TCAAGCGTCGCATCGCTTCCGACTGGCAGCGGTGCCGCTCTTGCCCTCTTCCGAGATGCGTCGCTCCAGCCGTCCATCCAGCTGTACCTTTGTGCCGTCTTCTATCTTGTCAGTGGCAACTTTGCCTCCTTTGCCTATATCTGGCCCCTTCTTGCTCACGCGCTGCCCCGGAAGGTTATTTCGCGGTTTTTCAGCAGCGTTCAATATGGCCAACTGCGCAGCAATCGACGTCGCATGCGGGAAAGCCGAGCTGACTATTCCATTGCGAAAAATCGAAACGCCAATCGGCGCGCCAGCTCATCACTACCCTCTCCCTCAGAGTCACACTCGATATGACTTATTTCGCTTCTAACGCGACGCCATCATCCTGGCTGAGCTCGTCACAACTTCAAGACGGCAGATTCCGCAATCCGGTTCCCATGCACAAGCAGAGCGCCGGCGAACTTGCTCGCATTACGTGGAACTTCCTGTTCAACAAACCTGCGGGCACCGTGCCCGAACAGACGATCCCGGTGTGGCCCCTGACTCGGAGCGCGCTGCTGGCGGCGCCGGACAATACTCTTTACCGGCTCGGCCACTCGACTATTCTGATCAAGCTGGCGAAGGAGTTTTATCTTACCGACCCGGTGTTCTCGAAACGCGCCTCACCCGTACAGTGGGCCGGCCCAGCCCGCTTCCACCAACCTCCGATCAGCATTGAAGAACTGCCACCAATCAAGGCTGTGATCCTGTCGCACGACCACTACGACCATCTCGACCATCTCGACCATGCGTCGATCATGGCCCTTGCCGCGAAGACCGAGCATTTCCTGACGCCATTAGGCGTTGGCAATCGCCTGCTCGACTGGGGTGTTGAGCTTGTCAAGGTGCGTCAGTTCGACTGGTGGGAAGGTGTTGAACTGAGTGGTGTGAAATTTGTCACCACGCCGGCGCAGCATTTCTCCGGACGTGGCCTAACCGATGGAAACGCGACCTTATGGCATCATGGGTAATTCGGCACGATGACCTGAGCATCTTCTTCAGCGGCGATACCGGCTACTTCACCGGCTTCCAGGACATTGGAGCCAGATATGGCCCTTTCGACGTGGCCCTGCTGGAAACCGGCGCTTATGATAAACAATGGCCGGACATTCATATGCAGCCGGAAGAGACCTTGCAAGCTTTCCTGGATGTGAAGGCAGCTTGGCTGCTGCCGCTCCACAACGGCACCTTCGACCTCAGCATGCATGGCTGGCAGGAGCCCTTCGATCGTATCGCTACCCTGGCGCATGAACGGGGCGTGGCGCTGGCGACACCCGAAATGGGTGAGCCGCTCAACCTCAAGCAACCCATGTCGGACGGCGCTGGTGGCGCAATCTGAAGTAAGGTTTTTCGATTGAATCCAACGGAAAAATGGTGGCATGACTCTAACGTCGCGCCATCCATGTTTTACCTGAATAGACCTTCTTTTATATAATACGACAATGAAAACTGGTACGAGCAAGCCGCCGCGTGGGCGCCCCGTGAACGAGCATGCGCGTGAAGAACGCATGACTCAGATCCTCAACGGAGCCCGCGGCTGCTTTATACAACGCGGGTTTCACGCCTCATCCATTTCCGAGATCAGCGCGGCTGCAGGGGTCAGCATTGCGAATATCTACCAGTACTTCCCGAGCAAGGAAGCCCTCATCATTGCGCTTATCGAACTCGACCTGCAGCGGCATCACAGTCTGATAAGCCGTTTCTGGAGTACCGATTTCAGTCGCAAGACGGTTGAAGAGGTCCTGGCAGATATCTTCCTTACTCCCGAGGGACACGCAGTAGCGGTTTTACGGGCCGAGATCGCCAGCGAAGGTGCACGCAACCCGCAGGTTGCCGAACTCCTTCGCGACTCAGAGTCTGGCTTGATCGGCAGTGTCCACGAAAAGATACGTCTGGCCCAGGAAAACGGCCAGATATCTAGTGAACTCAATCCTGATGTCGTTACAGCGCGCCTGTCACTCGTTTTCGAAGGGCTCATGCGCTTGTATCTGTTTTCCCCGGCCAATGGACAAAAACTGATCGAGGAATATTACCGTCAATTTGCAGATACGCTGCAACTCAAATCGTAAAGTCTACTGAATCGCCAACGTGCGGCCAGCTCCACGTGCGCTGCTAGATACAGTAATCTCGCCACGGCAAAGGTCAGGATGAGCTTGGGTTGTGTCGCATTAAAAATCCGAGGTCGCGATTTTCCTAACGGGGGGCCCCTTAGCTTGGACGGTCCAGTCCAGCCAGCGCATAGAATTGGTCAGCGACCGACATAGTGGCGGCACCAGCGAATGCGAACTGGCCTTTGCGGATCATGTGCATGAGCTCAACGCCTGCAAGCACATTGCTGGCTGCGCGAAACGACTTGAAGCCAAGCATTGGTCTGGTCACGCGTTTGATCGCGCGATGATCCTGTTCGACGATGTTGTTGAGGTATTTGACCTGGCGAACCACAATCGGGACCACTGTGCTGCTGTTGATTGCGTCGATAGCACCCTTGTTGGCGCCGCTTTTATCCATTGCGATCTTTTACGGAGCGCCGTTCTCACGCATGGCTTTGTCAAAGAACCGCCGGGTGGCCGCGATGTCGCGATGTGCCGTCAGCAGGAAATCGACGGTCTTTCCTTCCTTATCGACGGCACGGTAGAGATACTTCCAGACGCCCTTGACCTTGATGTACGTCTCGTCCATTCGCCAGTTGGAGCCGACCTTGCGCTTGTGCTCGCGTGACAGCTTCTCGATCAGTGGCAGAAAGCGGATGGCCCAGCGGTTGATCGTCGAATGGTCGACCGACACGCCTCGCTCTTCCATCATCTCTTCGATGTGCCGGTAGCTCAGCGGGTAGGCTGCGTACCAGCGAATGCAGACGAGGATGACGTCGTTCGGAAAGCGCATTCCTTTGAAGCTGAGCATGTCGAATCGTTAAATTTTTCGGGGGCTACAGTCTACTTGATCAGGCAAACTGCTCAGCCAACGCGACAGAACCCATCACCCAACCCCGCCTTCCCCATTGGATCTTCGTGCTGCGCCATCAACTCGACGATCCAGTCGATGAAGACCCGCACCTTCCTGCCGAGATGGCGATTGGCGGGATAGGCGATATACATCGGCATCGGATCGATCGACCAATCCTCGAACAAACGCACCAGTTCGCCTTTTCCGGCATGCTGGGCGGCCATGTAGTCGGGCAGCCACAGCACACCCAGGCCGGCGAGGCCGGCGGCCAGGTAGGCATTGCCGTCGTCGATCGACAGGATGGGCCGGCCCTGTATTTCCACCCTCTCCTGTCCACGATGCATGGCATACGGCAATCCGTTGGCGCTGCGTGCGCCGCGGAAGCGGACGATGCGATGCTTGCCATCGTCGAGCGCGCGCGGGTCCAAAGGGGTGCCGGCGCGTGCCAGATAGGACGGCGCCGCATACACGCCCATCGCCAGCCGGCCCACGCAGCGCGCCACCAGCGACTGATCGGTGATCTCGCCGCCGCGCACGACGCAATCGACGTTCTCGCCGATCAGGTCCACCTTGCGGTCGCTGGCGCCCATGTCGAATTCGATATCCGGATACCGGGCGTGAAATTGCGCCAGGGCCGGCATCAGGATCATCGTCGCGAACGGACTCGGCACGTCCACGCGCAGCAGGCCGCGCGGTGCGGCGGCGGCACCCGGCACCCGGCAGGCTGGACTCGATCTCGTCGAGTTCGGCCAGCAGGCGCACGATGCGCTCGTAATAGACCAGGCCGTCGGCCGTGACATTGACCCTGCGGGTCGTGCGGTTGAGCAGCTTGAGGCGCAGCCGCGCTTCGAGCTGCTGCACCAGATGGGTGACAGTCGTGCGGCTCATGTGCAGCGTGTGCGCGGCCCTGGTGAAGCTGCCCGCCTCCACCACGCGCGCGAACGCCCTCATCATATCCAACCTGTCCATGTCCGCTCTCCGCCTCGATTGTTTGGATTATACAAATAGTCTTGACCGACATTGCCGGTTTATCGGACGACAATCCCCGATTAAAGTGTCTACTGCCAGCCCGATACGGGCTTTACCGGAGGAGTATCGATGAGCGTTCGTAATGTAGTGTTCCCGCCTGGACGCCAGGCGCTGTATGAGAAAAACCGTTATTCGCCGGCCGTGTCTTCCGGCGGCTTCCTGTTCGTGTCCGGCCAGGTCGGCAGCCGCGAGGACGGTTCGGCCGAGCCCGGGCTCGACGCCGAAGTCCGCCGCGCTTTCCAGAACCTGAATGCGATCCTGGCGGCCGCCGGGTGCACCTTCGACGATGTGGTGGACGTGACGGTGTTCATCGTGGATCCGCAATCGCACTTCGAACGGATATGGGGGGTCATGCAGGACTATTGGGGCGAGGCCCCGCATCCGACCGCTACCGCCGTCGGTGTCACCTGGCTGTACGGTTTTCACTTCGAGATCAAGGTCATCGCCAAATTGCCGGAGGGGGCGGATGCAAGCGTGATGCAGGCTTGAGGCAGGCTGCAGCGAACGGCGCGCTGCCGTAGAATACGTCGTTTCGATAACGACAGTTTTACGCCTCCATGCACATCAATCCCGAACGCAGCACCCGCCCCGACTACGACCTGCTGGTACGCCAGGTCGCCAGCGTCCTCGAAGGCGAGCGCGACCTGACCGCCAACGCTGCCCAGTTCTCGGCCCTGGTGTACGACACCCTGGCCGACTTGAACTGGGCCGGTTTCTACCTCACCGTGCCGAGCAAGAAGGGCGAAGGCCAGGACTTGCTGGTCGGCCCGTTCCAGGGCAAGCCGGCCTGCGCCCGCATCCCCTTCGGCCGCGGCGTCTGCGGCACCACGGCCGTCGAGCGTAAAACGGTCGTCGTGCCGGACGTGCACGCCTTCCCCGGCCACATCGCCTGTGACTCGGCCTCGAATTCGGAAATCGTGCTGCCGGTGATCAAGGATGGCAAGCTGGTCGGCGTGTTCGACATCGACAGCCCGAAGCTGGACCGCTTCTCGGAAGAGGACAAGGCCGGGCTGGAAGCGATGGTCGCCGCCTTCGTCGACGCCACCGACTGCTGATCGCACCAGGGCGACGGCCAGGCTGGGCGGCTTCAACCACCTCACCCTGGCCGTCACCGACCTCGAACGCAGCATCGCGTTCTACGCCAGCCTGCTCGGCTGCAAGCTCGCCGCCAGCGCCGTTCCTGTTCTTGTTGGCCGCGCGCACATTTTTCGTTCGAACCGGCCTGCGGCGTTACAATCTCGGGATTCCCCACTAAACAATATTGTTGACGCGCCATGAACCAACTCGAACAGCTCAAGCAATTCACCACCGTGGTGGCCGACACCGGCGACTTCCAGTCGATCAAGGCCTACGCGCCCCAGGACGCCACCACCAACCCGTCGCTGATCCTGAAGGCGGTGCAGAAGCCGGAATACCGTCCGCTGCTGGAAAAAGCCGTCGCCGAGTCGAACAGCGCCTCGATCGAAGAGATCGTCGACCGCCTGCTGATCGCCTTCGGCGTCGAGATCCTGAAATTCGTGCCGGGCCGCGTCTCGACCGAGATCGACGCCGCACTCAGCTTCGACACCGAAGCCACCGTCGCCAAGGGCCGCGAACTGATCGCCCTGTACGAAGCCGCCGGCATTTCGCGCGAGCGCGTGCTGATCAAGATCGCCTCGACCTGGGAAGGCATCCGCGCCGCCGAGATCCTGGAAAAGGACGGCATCCACTGCAACCTGACCCTGCTGTTCTCGCTGGTCCAGGCCGTGGCCTGCGCCGAAGCCGGCGTCAAGCTGATCTCGCCCTTCGTCGGCCGCATCTACGACTGGTACAAGAAATCCACCGGCACCGACTACCAGGGCGCCGACGATCCGGGCGTGCAGTCGGTCAAGCGCATCTACCAGTACTATCGCACCTTCGGCTTCGATACCGAAGTCATGGGCGCGAGCTTCCGCAACACCTCGCAGATCCTGGAACTGGCCGGCTGCGACCTGCTGACCATCTCGCCGGACCTGCTGCAGAAGCTGGCCGACACCGACGGCACGGTCGAGCGCAAGCTGACGGCGGACGCCGGCGCCGACGTCGAGCGGATCGCGGTCGACGAGAAGAGCTTCCGCTTCCTGCTGAACGAGGATGCGATGGCGACCGAGAAGCTGGCCGAGGGCATCCGCGCGTTCTGCGCGGATTCGGCCAAGCTGAAGAAGATGATCGAAGAGATGCGCTGATCGCGCTCCGTCGCCCCCGCGAAGGCGGGGGTCCATGCTGAGCTTCCGAGGTCCGTCGCCCGGAAACGTCCGGGTCGTTTCCGGCGCACTGGGTTGCGTTACTCGGTATGGGTCCCCGCCTGCGCGGGGACGACGTGGTGGCGCGGGACGATGTGGTGGCGCGGGGACGATGTGGTGGCGCGGACGACGTGGTGGCGCGTCCCCGCTCCGTATCTAGCGCTCCAGCGCCGCCGCAACCTGGTCGAACAGCCTGTTCACCCGCCCCGCCCCGGCCTCGTCGTCGTACACGCCGGCGGTAATGACCACCACCAGGCCCAAGGCCGGCACCACGTACAGGCGCTGCCCGCCATTCCCGATCGCCGCGGTCCAGGCCCGCTCGCTTCCCAGCGCACGGGTCTTGCCATGCCACCACTGGTAACCGTAGCGCAGGCCGTCGCCGGCGTCCACGTGCGGCCGCAGCGAGGCGTCGATCCAGGCCGCCGGCACGAGCTGCCTGCCTTCCCAACGTCCACGCTGCAGCATCAGTTGCCCGATCCTGGCCAGGTCGTGCGGGCGCATCCGCAAGCCGGCGAATGCCAGCGGCCGGCCGCGGTAATCGGTCAGCCACTCCCAGTCGACGATGCCCAGCGGCGCGAACAGGCGCTCGCGCGCGTAGTCGGGCAGCGGCATGCCGACGCCCTTCTCCAGCAGTCCGGCCAGCACCGCCGTGCCGCCGCCGTTGTAGCTGAAGCGCTGCCCGGCGGGGCTGGCCATCGGCCGCTTGAACACGTAACGCGCCTGCGAACCGCGCCAGTACAGGCCGAACTCGGGATTGCGCACGCCATACGGGCCCGACTCGTCCCATGCCAGCCCGCCGGTCATGTCCAGCAGGTGGCCGATGGTGATGTCTTCGCGTCCCGCCGTCTTGAGGTCGGCCAGGTCGGGCAGCAGGTCGAGCACGCGCGCGTCCGACGGCGGCACCTTGTGTTCCGCCTGTGCGATGCCCCACAGCAGGCTGGTCACCGATTTGCTGGCCGAGCGCAGGTCGTGCCGGGTGATGGCGTCGAATTCGACCGTGCGGCCGAACCACGCATTGACCGGGCGGTCCTTGCCGGTGCGGTAGCACTCGGCCACGCTGGCGCCATGGCGTTCGATGACGAGGCCGTGCAGGTTGGCGGCGCCGGTCTGGAATTCGGACAGCGCCGCATACAGGCGGTCCGGATCGAAACCGTTGGCGGCGGCGCGCGCGGTGTCGCAGCCGCCGACAGCGGCAAGGCTGGCGCCGCTGCACAGGCACAGGGCAAGGCCGGCGAGGGCCGATGGCAGGATCGGACGCATCGGCGCTTACAGCGGAAAGCCGGCCAGGCCGGACACCTGCGCTCCCGCCGGTCCCGGCGTGCGCGCCACGTTCATCACCCAGCACACCATCGTGAAGTAACCGACCAGGGCCGTCAGCTCCACCGCGCCCGCCTGGCCGAACTGCGCCACCGCCTCGGCGTAGGTGGCGTCGCCGACGCCGTTCCTCAACATCAGTTCGCTGGCGAAATCGGTGGCGCACGCCAGGTCCGCCGGCAAATCGCGGGGACGCCGTCCCGCGCCGATCGCGTCGACGGCGGTTTGCGCCACGCCGGCCTTGACCGCCAGGGGCGCATGCGTCTGCCATTCGAACTGGTTGCCGACCTCGCGCGCCACCACGCAGATCACGAGTTCGCGCACCGGGTCGGCCAACGTGCCCTTGAAGCGCAGCGCCGCGCCGGTATTGCCGATGTGCTCCATCAGCCCGGGCACCTGCAGCAGCGGCACGAAGGGGCCGAAGATCGCCTTGCGCGGACCGTTGATGATGGCGTCGGCGGCCGCCTGCTGTTCCGCGCTCATCGCCTCGCGCGCGGGCAGCGGCAAGCGCTCGCCGGTGGACGGGCCAAATCCCTGGCGCAGGCCGGGCTCGGGGGAAGTGCTCATGCGAACTCCTGTGAATTGAGATTGCGGCGGTACGCCCGCCATAGATAGACCGCGCTGGCCAGCAGGCCGGCGGCCGATGCCCCCAGCGCGATGTGCAGGGCGGCGGCCTCGCCCGGCGCGAAACGGGCGATCGCCGCGTTGGCCAGTGGCCCGGCCAGCTGGCCGGCCGCGAATCCCGCCGTCATCCGTCCCAGCACCTCGGCCGCCCGGGTTTCCGCCCTGGCGCGCGCTTCCTGCATCGCGACCATGGTGATGACCATGAAGGTGCCGCCGACCAGCAGCGCCGCCAGCACCACGCCGCCGAGCGCGCTCCAGGCGATCGGCAGCAGCACCCCGGCCGCCATCAGCACGTGCGACACCGCCCACAGCGCCAGCCGGTCGACGCGGCCCAGGCGCCAGGATACCAACAGCGTGGAGAGCGCGGCGGCGGCGCCGAACAGCGGCCAGGCCAGGCCGAACACCTGCGGATCGTCGACCAACTGCCGCGCCAGCGCCGGCAGGTAGGTGGCGGGCAGGATGTAGCCGAAGCCGAACAGGGTATAGCAGGCCACCAGCCCGGCCGTGGCGCGCGGCGCCGCCGGGGCGGTAGAGATTGCAGGGCGCGCCGCGTCGCCGGTGCGGCCGGAACTGCCGGCCATGTATACCGGCAAGCGCCAGCCCACCGCCAGCGGCAGCAGCGAGGCCAGCGCCGCCAGCCCGGCCAGGCCGACCCACATCCGGGGCGAGGATGGCGCCGGCCCGGCCGCCAGCAGGCAGAACAGGCCCGCCCCGGCGATGCCCAGTCCGACGCCGGAAAACAGGATCCCGGCCAGGCCGGGCCGGCCCAGCGCCGCCAGCCAGCCCAGGCCCCAGGTGCCGGTCGCGACCAGGGTCCAGGCGCTTGCCACGCCGGCCAGGAAGCGCAGCGCGATCCAGATCGGCAGCGCCGTGGTCCAGCCGACCGCGGCGGTGATGACCACGGTGGCGGCCAGGCCATAGGACATCAGCAGCGCCGGCCGCAGCGTGATGCGGGCCGCACTCAAGGCGCCCACCAGGTAGCCCAGGTAGTTGGCAGCGGCCAGCCAGGCGCCGGCCTGGCCGTCGAGCAGGCCGTCGCGCACCATCAGCGGAAACAGCGGCGTGAACGCGAAGCGGCCCACGCCCATGGCCACCGCCAGTGCCGTCATCGCGGCCACGCACACGGCGGCGGCGGTGCGCCGGTCGCGCGCCGGCATTGGAAGAGGAATCGTCATCCCTCTATTAGAACCCATCGGCGCCGTGCTGGCCACTACATGCGACCGCCTCGAATCGTCTAGCGCCGCGACGCGCTCATGCGTGCCCAGGCAAGACGGGGGACGCGGTACAGGACGAATCCGGTGGCGGCGAAGACGCAGGCCGCGATCATCGGCAGGATGGCGCCCAGGCAGACAGTCATGCCGGCCACGAAGCCCAGTACGCACTCGGCGCGATAGACCGGGTAGAACAGGGCGAGCAGGAACACGCCCTGGGCCATGTAGTCGCTCAGTTCGGGACGGCCGGACACGAAAAACAGGGCCAGCAAGCCGCCGTACAGCAATGCGCCGCCGAAGCCGGCGGCGGCCGTGCGCGCGCGCGCCGCCTCATTACGCCGGCGCCGGTCGATACGCCCCAGCAGGAACCAGGCCAGCGCCGGCAGGGTCAGCAATCCCCACCCGTTCGATATGGCGGGCAAATCCTCGCGCGCCAAAAAATGATGGGCCGGTACGCCGCCATGCATATGTTGCCAGCCCAGCAGCAGGGCCATCAGAACCGCGATCGCAAGGGTCGATATGATGCGCATGCTTCCTCCGCTCAGGGACGAATTGCATTTTCACATCATATTTACAATTTTACAAAGCCAGGCAGCGGCCGGCCGCTGCCCACGCTCAGGCGCACTTGCGCAAGCCTTGCATATATGGATCGATCACGCAACGCCCCATCTCGAGCAGGTCGAAACTCTCGGGGTCGAACATCCAGTTGCGGATCAGGCCGTCGATCAGGGCGAACATCGCCAGCGCCGCCGTGGCCGCGTCGCCACAGCAGGTGATCTGGCCCTTGTCCTTGGCCAGCCGGATGCGGCGCTCGGCGCGCGCCATCCACTTGCTCAAGTTGTCCTTGCGCCGCTGGCGTACGGCGCTCATTTCGTCGTCGTCGACGAATTCCACCTTCAGCGTCACGATTTCGAACACGCGCCGCGCCTGCGGGTCCTCGACGGTACGGCGCAGCACGGCCATCATGTAGTCGCGCAGATCGGCCAGCGGGTCGGCCGATTCGGACTGGTCGAGCAACTGCAATTCGGCTTCGAGCGGGAGCGTGGCGCGCTCCATCATCGCATTGAACAAAGCCCCCTTGTCGTCAAAATGCCAATAAATCGCTCCGCGCGTCACACCGGCTTCGGTTGCGATATGCTGCAACGTTGTCCTGGAAACGCCTTGTTGGACGAATAATTTCTCTGCTGCATCCAAGATGCTGTCACGCGTGGCGGCGGCCTCTTCTTTAGTCCTGCGGGCCATCGACGGCTTTCTCCATTTTTATGGGGGTCGGAACATTAAACATACACTCATGATAGTATATCCGGGTTTCTCCATATGCCAGCAATAAAACCGTACGCGGCCCCAGCCAGGGCTGCGGGCGGTTTTGCACTTATTTCAACTGAAGGAAGCATACTAATAATGCGCTCTGCTCAATCCACTTCCCTGACCCTCACCAGGATCGCCGCGGCCACCCTGGTCGCCGTGTCGCTGCTGTCGGCTTGCGGCTCGAAGGACGACGCCAAGGCCGGTCCCGGCGCCGGCGCCAAGATGCCGCCGCCGCAAGTCGGCGTGATCACCACCAAGTTCCAGCAGGTGGCCCTGGAAACCGAACTGCCGGCGCGCGTCCAGGCGATCCGCACGGCCGAAGTCCGCGCGCGCGTCAACGGCGTGGTCCTGAAGCGTCTGTTCACCGAAGGCAGCATGGTCAAGCAGGGCCAGTCCCTGTTCCAGATCGACCCGGACCCCTACCAGGCCCAGCTCAACGCCGCCCAGGCCGCCGTCGGCCGCGCCCAGGCCAACCTGACCTCGACCGCCGCCATCGTCGAGCGCTACAAGCCGCTGGTCGAGGCCAACGCGGTCAGCAAGCAGGAATACACCAACGCCGTGGCCGCCCAGAAGCAGGCCGAGGCCGACGTGAGCTCGGCCAAGGCCCAGCAGCGCATCGCCAAGATCAACGTCGACTACGCCAACGTGTACGCGCCGATCTCGGGCCGCATCGGCCGCGCCCTGGTCACCGAAGGCGCGCTGGTCTCGGCCACCGAGGCGACCCAGATGGCGCTGATCCAGCAGACCGACGCGATGTACCTGAACATCACCCAGTCGGCTTCGGAACTGCAGCGCCTGCGCAAGCAGGCCGGCGGCAAGGGCATCGACGCCGCGGTCCCGGTCACCGTGGTGCTGGACGACGGCACCGTGTTGTCGCGCAAGGGCAAACTGTTGTTCTCGGACGTCACCGTCGACGAGACCAGCGGCCAGATCACCCTGCGCGCCCAGATCGACAACCAGGACAACGCCCTGCTGCCGGGCCAGTACGTGCGCGTGCGCCTGGCCCAGTCCGAGCTGCCGTCGGGCATCCTGATCCCGCAGCAGGCCGTCACTCGTGGCGGCCAGAACGGCGACACCCTGATGGTGATCGGCGCCGACAACATGCCGA